>Ga0160428_1001036_pt1 | contig 23681 bp, 18 predicted proteins | sample SolpanmetagenomM_FD_108198 | JGI IMG/M metagenome (GOLD analysis project Ga0160428, IMG submission 108198) | Solar panel surface microbial communities from Lawrence Berkeley National Laboratory, California, USA - M | ecosystem: Engineered > Built environment > Solar panel > Unclassified ... | reverse complement strand
GCCTACGCGCTGCGCAAGAACGGCCAGGAGAAGATCACCCCGATCCACCCCGAGCTGGAGGAACCGCTCGCGGAGATCCTGTCCACGACCTACGGCCTGATCGTGTACCAGGAGCAGGTCATGTCCATCGCGCAGAAGGTCGCCGGGTACACCCTGGGCGCGGCCGACCTGCTGCGCCGGGCCATGGGCAAGAAGAAGCGCGAGGTCCTCGACGCCGAGTACGTCGGCTTCGAGGCCGGGATGGTCGCCAACGGCTTCTCCGCCGCGGCCGTGAAGGCCCTGTGGGACGTCCTCGTGCCGTTCTCCGACTACGCCTTCAACAAGGCGCACTCGGCGGCCTACGGCCTGGTGTCCTACTGGACGGCCTACCTCAAGGCCAACTACCCGGCCGAGTACATGGCCGCGGTCCTCACGAGCGTGCGCGACGACAAGGACAAGTCGGCGCTCTACCTCAACGAGTGCCGCCGCATGGGCATCAAGGTCCTGCCGCCCGACGTCAACGACTCCTCGGCGAACTTCACCGCCGTGGGCACCGACATCCGCTTCGGCCTGACCGCGATCCGCAACGTCGGCGCGAACGTCGTGGACGGCATCGTCGCGGCGCGCGAGTCCGCGGGCCGGTTCGAGTCGTTCACCGACTTCCTCACCAAGGTCCCGGCCGTGGTGTGCAACAAGCGGACGATCGAGTCGCTGATCAAGGCCGGGGCCTTCGACTCCCTCGGCCACCGCCGCCGCGCGCTCGTGGCCAAGCACGAGGACGCCGTCGACGCGGTCGTCGACGTCAAGCGCAACGAGGCCATCGGCCAGTTCGACCTGTCCGCCGGTCTCGGCGGCGGGGACGACGACGGCGGTCTGGGGAGCGGCTTCACGGTCGAGATCCCGGACATCCCCGAGTGGGACAAGACCGAGCTGCTGGCGCACGAGCGCCAGATGCTGGGCCTCTACGTCTCCGACCACCCCCTCTTCGGGCTGGAGCGGCTGCTGTCCAACGCCTCCGACTGCGCGATCGCCTCGCTGACCGCCGACGACAGCCGCGGCGACGGCGCCCCGATCACGATCGCGGGCATGATCACCGGCCTGCAGCGCAAGCTGACCAAGCAGGGCAACGCCTGGGCGATCGCGACGGTGGAGGACCTCGAGGGCGCCATCGAGTGCCTGTTCTTCCCGCAGACCTACATGAGCGTCGCGCCCCTGCTGGCCGAGGACCTCGTCGTCATCGTCAAGGGCCGCATCAACCGCCGCGACGACGTCCCGACGATCTACGCCTCCGAGCTGATCGTCCCCGACGTCTCCTCCAGCGACGGCCTCCCCGTGACCATCGTCATGCCGGTCTCGCGGTGCATCCCCGCGGAGGTGCAGAAGCTCAAGGACGTCCTGACCACCCACCCGGGCAGCACCGAGGTGCGCCTGCGCCTGGTCAAGCCGGGCAAGGGCCAGGGCACCCTCATGCGGCTGGACGACTCCCTGCGGGTGACGCCCAACCCGGCGCTGTTCGGCGACCTGAAGGCCCTGCTCGGTCCGACGTGCCTCGTCTGAGGCGGCTCGCCCGGACGACCGCGCCGACGTCGGAGGCGGCAGCGGGGGAGGGGCGGGCCCCCGCGGCGCCGGACGCGCGGCTGCCCCAGCTCCTGCTCGTCGGGCAGGCGCTCGCGGGCCTCGTCGCGGGGGTCCTCTGGTGGGCCCTCACGCGCAGCCCGGCGACCTGGGTCGTGGGCGAGCCTGTGGTGACCTCCCCACTGACGTCCCCGGTCGCGCGCGACGGCGTCCTCGCCGTCGGCGAGGTGGTGCTCGGGCTCGCCGCCGGCGCGGTCGTGCTGCGCCGCGGGCGGGAGCGGCCGCTGCTCCTGCTGACGGCGGCGGTGGCCGGCGCGCTCGCCGGGTCCCTGCTGGCCGCCGGCGCCGGGTCCGCCCTGCCGCCGCGCTCGCCGGCCGACCCCCGCCACGTGGCCGTGTCGGCCTACGGGGTCCTGCTGCTGTGGCCGCTGGCGCTGTCGGCCGTGGTCCTGCTCGGGACGCTCGTCTCCGCCCTGACCGACTGGGTCCGCGCGCCGCACGCCGGGACGGACGAGCGGACCGCGGCGCCCGACCCGCGCGCCTGAGCCCCACCGCCCGCGTCCGAGGACCCGTCGGGTCGGGGGACGCGGCCCGGGTCGAGCCCGGCCTTCCCTGTGCTGCAGTCACTCCGGGTAGATGACTGGTCACTCGAAGGGGCCCGAACGGGCTGGACGAGAGCCTTCGCGCACCCATCCGGTGGAGGTTCGGCCCCGAACAGTCCTACGTCCACCGCAGACCGGCCTGGGCCGCGGAGGCAGCTCCTAGACTCGACGCATCCGCAGGGACGCGGTCCGCCAGAACCCCAACGCGAGGAGATCGATGTCCCCGGGTGTCACCACGTCCACGGGCTCCCCGCCCGCGCCGGCCGCCGAGGCCGGCCCGAGCGGGTTGCAGCGCATCCTGCGCATCAGCTCCTCGCTCGTGGGCACGCAGGCAGCCACCAGCGTGCTGGGCCTGCTCTTCTGGACGATCGCCTCCCGGGGCTTCACCACCCAGCAGTTCGGCGTGGCCAACGCCGCCGTGTCCGCCATGGGCCTCGTGGGCGCCCTGGGCACGCTCGGGCTCGGCACCCTGCTCATCGCGCAGCTGCCGCGCACGCACCAGTCCCTGCGCCGCGTCACGGTCCGCACGGCGCTCGCCGTGGCCGCCGCGACCGCGACCCTGCTCGCCGTCGTGGTCCCCTTCGTCGCCATCCACGTGCTGGGCCTCGGCAACCTCGCCGACATCGCCGGCTCGCCCGGGCACGCGGCCCTGTTCGCGGTCGGCACGGGCCTCGCGGCCGTCGTCCTCGTCCTCGACCAGGCCGTCCTCGTGCTCGGCTCCGGCAGCCTGCAGCTGGAGCGCAACGTCGTCGCGAGCGCCACCAAGGTCGCCGCCCTGCTCGGCCTGGCCGCGCTGGGCGCGACCGACGGCATGGCGATCTTCGCCGCCTGGGCCGTGGGCACCGTCGTCTCGCTGCCGCTGGTGGCGCACCGCACCCGCGGCGGCCGGGCGCTGCAGGCCTCGCGCCGCCTCGTCGACCTCGCCGCGCTGCAGGGCCTCGGCCGGCGCGCGCTCAGCCACCACGCGCTGAACACCACGCTGCAGAGCCCGCTCATGCTCCTGCCGGTCATCGTCACGGCGACGATCTCCGCCCGGGCCAACGCCCCCTTCGGCGCGGCGCTGCAGCTGACCGGCTTCGTCTTCGCCCTGCCCTACGCGCTGTCCATCGGCCTGTTCGCCGCGGCGGAGGGCGACGCGCGCGAGGTGCTGCGCCGCATGCGGGTCACGATCCCGCTGGGGCTGGGCGTGAGCCTCGCCGCCAACGCCGCGCTGCTGCCGCTGGCGCCCTTCGTGCTGCGCATCTTCGGGGCCGACTACGCCGCCGACGGCGCGGACGTGCTGCGCGTCCTCGTCCTGGCGGGACTGCCGTTCGTCGTCAAGGACCACTTCGTGGCGCTGCGCCGCGTGCAGGGCCGCACCAGCGAGGCGACCCTCGTGCTGGTCGTCTTCACCGTCGCCGAGCTCGCCGGCGCCCTCGTGGGCGCGCGGGTCGGCGGCGTGCTCGGCCTCAGCGTCGGCTGGGTCGCCGTGCTCTTCGTCGAGGCCCTGCTCCTCGCCGTGCCCCTGGTCCGGGCCCACCGCCGCTTCGCGGCCGAGGAGGCGGCGACCGCGGCGCCGGCGTCCTCCGCCCCCGCCCCCGCCCCCGCCCCCGCCCCCGCCCGGCTCCCGGAGGACGACATGGACCCCGCAGGGCCCCAGGACGGCGACCGCGCCGACACCCGCACCGACGCTCACCCCGTCGCCGACCCCGGCACCGACCCCGGCGCCCGGCCCGTCGCGGACGACGAGGTCCCCGCGGCCGGTGCCCCGGACCGCGTCGTGACCTCGGCCGACGTGCCGTCGCTGGCCGTCGCGGACGAGCCGGCGCCGCGGCGGCGCCTGGTGCCGCCCGCCGGCCCCGCGCTGCTCGCGATGGCCCTCGGGCTGCTGTCCATGGCCTTCGCGGTGGACCGCGCGCGCTCCACGGGCGACGACGGCGGCGCCACGCAGCTGCTGTGGGAGCTCGGGCTCGGCCTCGTCGTCGCCCCCGCGGCCCTGGTCGTGGCCTGGCCGCGGGTGAGCGCGCCCGCGCGCACCGCGGTCGCGCTGGCCGCCGTGGTCGCGCTGCAGCTGAGCCGCACCGTCCTGTACCCGACGCGCTTCATGTTCCACGACGAGCTGCTGCACGCGAACCTGCTGCGGATCATCGGCGACACCGGGCGCCTGTTCGGCGAGAACCCCCTGCTGCCGATCACCTCGTACTACCCCGGTCTGGAGGTCGTGACCGACGGGGTCCGCGACCTCACGGGGTTCGGGGCCCACACGAGCGCGGTCGTCGTCCTGCTGGCCGCGCGGCTCGTCCTGGGCCTGGGGATCGTCGTGGTCGTCACGCGCATCACCCGCTCCGCGCGGGCCGGGGCGATCGCCGTGGTCGTCTACGCCTGCAACCCGCAGATGCTGTTCTTCAACTCGCAGTTCTCCTACCAGACGCTCGCGCTGCCGCTGGCGGTGCTGACGGTCGCGCTGTTCCTGACCCGCGACCGCGCGCGCCGCCGCGGGCTGGTGCTGCCGGTGCTGGCGATGGCGGCCGTGGTGGTCACCCACCACGTCACCGCGGCGCTGCTCATCGTGGCCTTCGTCGCCTGGTTCGTGCTCGAGCTGGTGCTGCGGCGCCGGCGCGCGAACGAGGCCGGGGCCCTCGCGGTCGTCGGCGGCGCCGGGGTGGTCGCCTTCGCGGCCATGCTGGCCAACCCCGGCAACACCCTGGCCAGCTACCTCGGCTCCATCGTCACCAGCTCCTCGGCGGACCTGTCCTCCCTGGTCGAGGGCCGCCAGACCAAGGCGCTGTTCGCCAACACCGCCGGCGTCGGCCCGGCCCCGTGGGAGCAGGTGCTGCTGGTGGGCGCCCTCGTGGTCACCGTGGCCGCGCTGCTGCCCTCCCTGTGGGCGGCGCGCGCGTGGTTCCGGGCGCGGCACACGCCGGCCGCGCTGCTGGTCCTCGTCGCCGTGCTGTACCCCGTCATCCCCGGCGGCCACGTCGCCCGGGCGACGGCCGAGGTGGGCGACCGGGCCGCCGGGTTCGTGTTCCTGGGCGTCGCGTTCGTCGTGGCCTGGTGGTTCGCGCGGCACGCCCCGACCCGTCGCCGGGCCGGGATCTTCGGCGCCGCGGCGACGTTCACCTTCCTCGGCGGGGTCGTCCTCGGGTCGGGCACGGTCGCGGCGCAGCTGCCCGGGCCCTTCCTCGTCTCCGCCGACGCGCGCAGCGTCGACGCCGACAACCTGGCCGCGGCGGACTGGATGGCCACCGCGCTGCCGCCGGACAGCCGCGTCTACGCCGACCGCGTCAGCGGTCTGCTCGCCGCCGCGGACGGCGGTCAGTTCACCGTCCGCCACATCTCCACGGGCATCGACGCCTCCCGCCTGATCCTCAGCCCGGACTTCGGCGACGAGGACGTGCGCCTGATCCGCGAGGCGGGGATCCGCTACGTGGTCGTCGACCGGCGCGACGCCTTCGGGCTGCCCAACCAGGGCGTGTACATCGAGAGCGGCGAGTTCGGCTCCGACGGGCGCACCACCCCCGTGCCGGCCGCCGCGCTGCGGAAGTTCGACGACGTGAAGGGTGTGGACCGCATCTACGACAACGGGTCGATCGCCGTGTACGACGTCTCGGAGCTCGGCCGGTGAGCGCGCCCGTGACGTCCCCGCCGGCCCGGCCCGAGGCCGTGACCGACCCCGTCGGCCCCGGCGGGGCCATCGTGGCCGCGCTCCTCGTCGTCCTCGCCGCCGCCGGGGTCCTCGCCGACGTGCCCACGGCGGTGCGGGCGCCGCTGACCCTGCTCGCCGCGGTGGCCACCGCGGCCCGCCTGGCCCGCCACCGCGGCCGCGGCGGGCTCGACGCGCTCCTCGTCGGCACCGGGGGCACGCTCGTCGTGCTCGCGCTGACCGGCGTGCTGCTGGGCCTGAGCCCCGTCGGCCTGCACCCGGGCACCTGGGCCGTCGCGCTGCAGGTCGTCGCCCTGGTGGGCCTCGCCGTGTCGCTGGTGCGCCCCCCGCGGTACGCGGTGCGGGAGGACGACGACGACCGGGCGGGAGCCGGTCGGCGGGGGGCACTGCTCCGCCTGGCCCCCTGGGTCCTCGCGGCCGCCGCCGTGACCGTCGTCGCCCTCGTGGTCGCCGTGCGCAGCACCTCCGCCGGGGAGGACACGCCCGTGCAGATGTCGCTGGCGTCGCTGACGGGCACGCAGGCCGTCGTCGTCGTCTCCGCCGAGGAGGCCACGGGCGGGCTGGAGCTGCGCACCGACCCGGGCGACGGCTCGGCCGTCACCTACCCGCTGCTCAGCGTCCCCGCGGGCGGGTCGATCGCCACGACCGTCGTCGTCCCGACCACGGGCCGCGTCGTCGTGACCGTCAGCAACCCCGGCCAGGTCCGGCCCCTGCGCACCCTCGTGGTGAACCGGTGAGCGGCGCGGGTGAGCCCTCGACGGGCGCCCCGGTGACCGGCCGCGGCGGGCGCCGGCCCCGCGTCCTGCACGTCGTGCAGCGCTTCTTCCCCGAGATGGGCGGCCTCGAGACGCACGTGGCCGAGGTGGGCTCGCGGCTCGCCGCGGCGGGCGAGTTCGACGTCACCGTCCTGGCCACCGACCGCAGCGGGCAGCTGCCGCGCACCGAGACCGTCGCCGGTCTCGCCGTGCAGCGCCGCCGCTCGTGGCCGCGCGAGGGCGACCTGTACCTCTCGCCCGGGCTGCCCGCGGTCATCGCCCGCGGCGACTGGGACCTCGTGCACGTCCAGGGCGTCAACACCCTCGCCCCGCCGCTGGCGATGCTCGGCGCCGTCGCCTCGCGCACGCCGTTCGTGCTCACCTTCCACAGCGGCGGGCACTCCTCGGCGACGCGCACGGCGATGCGCGACACCCAGTACCGGGTGCTGGCGCCGCTGCTGCGCCGGGCGCGCCGGCTCATCGCCGTCAGCCGCTTCGAGCGCTCCGCGTTCGCCGCGCTCACGGGCCTGCCCGAGTCCCGCTTCAGCGTCATCCCCAACGGCGGCGCCCTGCCCCCCTCGCCCACGGGCGAGGCGCCCGTGCCGGGCCGCATCGTCTCCAGCGGCCGGCTCGAGCGCTACAAGGGCCACCACCGCGTGATCGACGCCCTGCCGCTGGTGCGCGAGCGCGTGCCCGGGGCCACCGTCGTCGTGCTCGGGGCCGGCCCCTTCGAGGCCGAGCTGCGCGAGCGCGCGCAGCGGCTCGGGGTCGCCGACGCCGTCAGCATCCGCTCCCTGCCGCCGGCCGACCGCGCCGCCATGGCGGGGGAGCTGTCCGCCGCGAGCGTCATGGCCGCGATGTCCGACTACGAGGCGCACCCCGTCGGCGTCATGGAGGCCGTCACCCTGGGCCTGCCGGTCGTGGGCGCCGACGTCGCGGGCATCGGTGACCTCGTCGAGGACGGTCTGGTGCGCGGCGTCGCCCCCGACAGCTCGCCGCAGGCCCTGGCCGACGCCCTCGTCGAGGAGCTGCAGGCCGTCGCCGCCACCGGCGGGGCCCCGCACCGGCCGCGGGCGCTGGACCTGCCGACCTGGGAGACCAGCGCCGCCGCGACCGCCGAGGTGTACCGCACCGCGCTGCGGGCGGTGCGCCGGTGAGCGCGGCCCCGGACGGGCGGCCCCTGCGGGTCGTCCACGTCATCACGACGCTGACCACGGGCGGCGCGGAGCGGCAGCTGGTGATGCTGGTGCAGCGCAGCACGTCGCAGACCACGACGGTGTGCCTGTACGGCTCCGGCCCGGTCGGCGACGCCATGGTGGCCCGCGGCGACCGCGTGCAGGTCCTCGGCATGGACGGCTGGCGCAAGCCCCTCGCCGTCCTGCGCCTGGCGCGCCTGCTGCGCGCCCTCGCCCCCGACGTCGTGCACGTGCACCTGCTCGCGGCGCAGCTGTGGGGCATCCCCGCCGCCCGGCTCGCGGGGGTCCCCGTCGTGGTCTCCAGCGAGCACTCCCTCATGGCCGACACGGTCGAGGGCCGCCCCCACGCCTGGTGGCTGCGCGGGCTCTACCGGGGGCTGGAGCGCCTGGCGACCCACACCGTCGCGGTGTCCGCGACGACGGCCGAGCGCCTGGAGGGCTGGGGCGTCGCGCCGCAGCGGATCACCGTCGTGGACAACGGCATCGACGTCGAGGCGCTCGCGCCCCGGGCGGCGGACCGCGCGGCCGTGCGCGCCGAGCTGGCCGTCGCCGACGACGACGTGGCGCTCGCGGTCGTCGGCCGCCTGGACCCCGTGAAGCGGGTCGACGAGGTGCTGCGCGCGGTCGCGCCCCGCCTGCTCGCCGGTGGGCACGTCCTGCTCGTCGCGGGGGCGGGGGACCTGCGGGCGGAGCTCGAGGCCCTCGCCGGCTCCCTCGGGATCGCCGGCGCCGTGCGCTGGCTGGGCCCGCGCGGCGACGTGCCGCGCGTGCTCGCGGCCGCCGACGCCCTGCTCAGCGCCTCGCGCGACGAGACGTTCGGCATGGCCGTGGTCGAGGCCGTGGCCGGCGGGCTGCCGGTCGTCTTCGTCGAGTGCCCCGCGCTCACCGAGCTGCCGGCGCTGCCCGAGGGGGCGGTGCAGGCCGACCCCGGTCCCGACGGCCTGCGCGCGGGTCTGGAGGAGCTGGTGCGCCGCGGGCTGCGGCGGCGCCCGGCCCCCGCGGAGCTCACGGCCCGCTACGGGGCCGCCGCGGCGGCCGCCGCCGTGGACGCCCTGCACCGCCGGCTGCTGGCCGCCTCCCGGCGCTGACGGCCCGCGGGCGGGGCCGGCCCGGGTGAGCCCACCGAGCTCAAGGGCGGGGTCCCGGTGGTCGAAGCAGCACCATGGCTGCCCCGCGTCCCACCGGCCGCACCCTCCTGCACGCCCTGCGCCTGGCCGTCGCCGCGCTGGTCGCGGTCGTCGTCGCCGCGGGTCTCGCGGCCGGGGCGCCCCGGGCCGAGGCCGCGACCCCGCCGCCCGCGTCGAGCTTCGTGCAGCGCAGCGGGTCCACGCTGACGCTGGGCGGCGCGCCGTTCCGCTTCTCCGGCACCAACGTCTACTGGCTCGGCCTGGACGACAACGTCCGCGACGCCGCGGGTGCGCCGACCTACCCCACGAAGTTCCGCGTCGAGGACGCCTTCCGCGCCGCGCAGGCCGCCGGCGGCACCGTCGTGCGCACGTGGGGCGGCCTCGTCGGCTGCGCGCGCTGCATCGAGCCGACGCGAGGCACGTTCCAGGACAGCGCCTTCGCCTCCCTCGACTACGCCGTCGCGACGGCCGCGCGGTACCGGCAGCGCCTCGTGGTCACGCTGGTGGACAACTGGGACTACTACAACGGCAGCAAGACGACGTTCACGGGCTGGCGCGGCCTGGGCGAGTCGGCGTTCTTCTCCGACCCCGCGGTCATCGCCGACTACCAGGCCTACATCACCCACGTCGTGGACCACGTGAACCCCTACACGGGCCTGCGCTACGCCGACGACCCCACCATCATGGGCTGGGAGACCGGCAACGAGATGTGGTGCCAGACCTGCGCGGGCAACGCCTGGGACGGGTCCTGGACGCGGGCGATCGCCGACCACCTCGACCGCGTCGCGCCCAAGCAGCTCGTCGTCGACGGCCACGGCACCGACCCGTCGTGCCGCACGGCGTGCCTGCACGAACCCAGCCTCGACATCGCCTCGGTCGACGTCGTCGACGACCACTTCTACCCGATGCAGGTCGACCGGGTCCGCTCCTCGGCCGCGGCGGCCGCCCGCCACGGCAAGGCGTACCTCGTGGGGGAGTACGCCTGGAACGGCGCCCGCGGCGGGGAACCCCTGGCCACGTTCCTCGACGCCGTGCGCACCAGCGGTGCCGCGGGGGCCCTCACGTGGTCGGTGGTGGCGCACCAGGACACGGCCGGGTTCGTCGACCACGACGACGGCTACCAGTACTTCTTCCCCGGCCGCACGGCCGACGAGCGCGCCCGCACGGGCACGCTGCAGGCCTTCGCCCGCGCCGTGGGGGCGCCGGAACCGCCGCGGTGGGCGATCCCGCCCACGCCGTGCGGCGTCACGGTCACCCGGACCGCGACGGGCCAGGCGCTGAGCTGGCGCGGCGCGAGCCCCGCCGTGGCGTACGTCGTGCAGCGCCTGGACCGCGGCACGCCCGGTGCGACCTGGCAGACCCTCACCTGGGAGGCCACCGACCAGCGGGTCGCGAACGGGCCGCTGTGGACGGACTCCTCCGCGGCGGCGCGCGCGACGCCCGTCGCCGCCTACCGGGTGGCGGGGCTGTCCGCGAGCCGCGTGCTCGGCGGGTTCTCCGCCAGCGCCGACACCGGCACCCGGACCGCCTGCGCCGGCTGAGGTCCCGGGCGGTTCAGCCGCCGACCGCTCCCTCGGCGGCGCGCAGGGACGCCAGGCGCCCGGCGTCGCCGTCGGCGCCGCGGTAGACGACCATGCGGAAGCTCGCGCGGTCGGGCCGCACGACGGCGGGGGCGCCGTAGGCCGCGCTGCGGGCCGGCACGGAGCGGGTCACGACCGCGTTGGCGCCCACGACGGCGTCCTCGCCGACCGTGACGCCCCCGGCCAGGACGGCGCCCGGACCGACCCACACGCGGTCCCCCAGCACGGGCCGCGCGTCCTGCCCGGAGCTCGCGCTGCGCCCGATGGTCGTGCCGTGGCTCAGGGTGCAGTTCTCCCCGAGCGTGGCGGCCCCGACGATGACGCCGCCGAAGTGGCCGATGTACAGGCCAGGTCCGATGTCGGCCCGCTCGGCGATCGAGATGCCGAGGTTCGCCTCGACGAGGCGGTTGGCGGCGAAGTGCCCGAGCCGGGCCCCGGCCCGAGCCACCTTCGCGGCCCGGTGCCGCGGCGCCCACCGCCACACGGCGTGCCCGACGCGGTGCACGACGACGGCCTGCAGGCCCTGGCACATGAGCAGCGCGCGGGCGGCGGACAGCACCCGGTTCTCGTGCTTCAGGGCGGCGGTCCCGTCGAGCTCCAGCATGTAGCTGTAGCGGTCGACGTCGGCGGCGATGAGCCGCACGGCCTCGGCCAGGGGGTGCGCCGCCCGGGGCGCGGGCGCCCGGCCGTCGAGGTCGCCGACCGCGGCGGCCGGCGAGAGGCCGGCGGTCGACGGGGTCGTGGGCGAAGACGGGGTCGTGCGCGGGAACGGGTGGGGCGTCGTCACGGGGTTCTCCGGGGTCTGGGGAGAGGGGGTGGCGCGGGGGCGTCGTCGAGGGGTCGTCCGCCGGGGTCCGGGACCGCGACCGCGGAGCGGGGGCGGCTCAGAGCCCGTCCGCCGCGCGGCGCAGCACGCCGAACGTCGGGTCGCGCGTGGAGCGCACGAGGTCGTAGCCGTCGGTGGCGGTGGAGCTGACGTGCCACACGAGGTAGCCGGCGGCCCCGGCGCCCAGCGCGGCGGACACCTTCGCCCGCAGCAGGTCCGCGCGCCGCTGCCGGCCCGCGGCGTCGGTCGCCGCGATGCCGGCCTCGCCCACCACGAGGGGCTTGCCGAGGTCGCGGGCGATGGCGAAGGAGCACGCGATCGGCGCCGTGGTGCTGGTGCACTCCGACGACCCGGCGTCGGGCAGCGTCGTGCCGTCGGCCCCCGGCAGGGCCTGCGTGTCCGAGCCGTAGCGGGCCCAGTCGTGGACCTCGACGAAGTCCAGGCCCTCCTGGTTGTAGACCTCGCGGAAGTCCGCGCCGCTGCCGCCCGGCGCGCCGTTGCCCTGGGTCCCCAGGGTGATGAGGTGGTTCGGGTCGGCCGCGTGCACGACGGCGGACAGGTCGCCCGCGAAGCTCACCAGCGCCGAGCGTCCCCGGCTGTCGCGCTCGGTCGTCTCGGCCTCGTTGACGAGCATCCAGCCGAGGATGGTCGGCTCGTCGCGGTAGTGCGCCGCGATGGCGCGCGCGTAGTCGCGCAGCGAGGAGCGCGCGTCGCCGTAGGGCCGGCGGTAGCCCTCGGAGTAGTAGCGGCCCCCGTCGGCCTGGGCGAGGGAGGTCCCGGACTCACCGGTGCTGCAGTCGCCCGGGCCGTCCTCGAGCACCGGCAGCAGGCGGATGCCGGCCTCGCGCGCCGCCTCGACGACGCGGTCGACCGCGCTGAAGTCGCGGCCGGAGTCGGTGTAGGTCTGGTACGCCCAGAAGCGCACGACGGTGACGCCGGCCTCCTCGTGCAGCCAGCGGAACTGCTCCTCGAGCTCGTCGGCGGGGATCCGCGAGGCGGGCCGGCAGGAGTACCGGTCGCTCGCCGCCGCGTCGTAGAGGTTCACGCCCACGAAGCGGAAGGGAGCGCCGTCGACGAGGAGCCGGGCACCCGAGCGGGTCACGAAGCCCTCGCCGGGGTCGCTCGAGCACGCGACGAGCGTCGAGGTCGTGAGCAGCGCGGCGACGACCGCCCCGAGCAGCGTTCCAGCGCGGCGCATCAGGTGGCGGGCGGGCCGTCCAGCACCGCGGCCATCCGGTCGACGACGGCACGCCAGCTGAACTCGGTCGTGGCCCGCCGGGCCGCGGCGTCGGCCATCGCCAGCGCGGCGTCGGGGGAGTGCAGGAGCCGCGAGAGCGCGGTGGCCAGCGCGTCGGGGTCGCGCGCCGGGACGACGGTGCCCTCGAGACCGTCGCGCAGCACGTCGGGGATCCCGCACGAGGCGGTCGTCACCACGGGCAGGCCCTGCGCCATGGCCTCCAGCAGGACCAGGGGCAGCGGGTCGAAGACCGTCGGCAGCACGAACACGTCCGCCCCGGCGTACAGCTCGGCGAGGCGCCCCCGGTCGTGGACGCGGCCGAGCACCTCGACGCCGGGCTGCGGGGGCAGGTCCGGGCGCGTGCCGACCAGCTGCAGCCGCGCGTCGGGGAACTCCGCGCGCAGCTTCGCGAACGCCTGCAGCAGGTCGGGCCCGCCCTTGCGGGCGAAGTCGTTGCCGACGAACAGCAGCGTCGGGCCGTCCGCGCACCAGGCGGCGCGCCGCCGGACGGTGGCGGAGGGCAGGGGCTCGCCGTTGATGCCGGCCCCGACGACCGAGACCCGGCGCGGGTCCAGGCCGTACTGCTCGACGAGGGAGCGCCGGGTCGCCCGGCTGAACGCGAACACGTGCGCCGCCGCCCGGTAGGCCCGCTCCTCGCGGGCGTACCAGCGCTGCAGCGCCTTGCCGCGCAACGGGTTCCACGCCGGCCAGTGCTCCGCGGACTGCCGGTGCGTGCAGTCGACGTACAGGTACGTCGAGGCGCCGGGCACCTCGAAGAGCGCGTGCACCTGGAACACCGGGGCGTGCGGAGCCCCGGCCCGGGCCCGCTCGGCGGCCGCGCGCCGCGTGCGGAAGCGGTAGCCGAGGCCGCTCTTGAAGAACTGCTCCGCCCACCTCACGCGGGAGGGGCGGAACGTCGCCGCCGCCACGACCGCGCGCTGCCAGGGGGCCAGGTCGCACGCGATGCGGCCTGCGACGGGGAACCGGCGCTCCAGCTCCGCGAACAGGTACGGCGTCAGCGCGTCGCCCCGCGAGGCGAGCAGCAGCCCGGCCGCGGCGTCGCGCCCCGGCCGCGCGGAGGCGCGTGCGGTGCCCGCGGGCGCGGTGGAGGGGGGCAGGACCATGGCGGTTCCCGTCAGGCCGAGGGGCGGGACAGGGACGTGTCGTCGCGCGCCTCGAGGGCCGTCACGTCGAGGGCCGTCACGTCGAGGGTCGCCGCGTCCCGGGTCGTCGCGTCCCGGCTCGTGGTCCCCTGCTCGGCGGCGGGCGCGGTTCCGCGGACCCCCAGGCCGGCGAAGACCCCGAGGTAGGCGTCGACGGAGCTGGACCAGGAGTGGGGGTCGGCGTAGCGGCGGCCCCGCACGGTGAGCAGCTGCTCGAGCGCGACGGCCAGCGCCGCCGGGTCGGCCGGGGGCACGGGCAGGGCGCCCTCGTACTCCGCGGCGGCCTCGACGAGCCCGCCGACCGAGGTCACGATCGTCGGCAGTCCGGCGCTCATGGCCATGTGCAGCGGCCCGGAGGCCGAGGACCGGCGGTAGGGCAGGACGAGGGCGTCGGCGCGGGCGAAGTGCTCGCGCACCTCGGCGTCGCTGACGTAGCGGTTCACGACGTCGATGAGGTCGGCGTGCGGGCTCGCGGCGGCCGCCTCCAACGGGTGCGTCCAGCCCTCCCACGTCTCACCGACGATGCTCAGGCGGAACTGCTCGGCGACCGCGCGGGGCAGCGCGGAGAACGCCTCGACGAGGTCCTCGAGCCCCTTGTACGGGCGGATCGTGCCGAAGAACAGCAGGCGCAGCGGTTCCGCCGCAGCGTCGACCGCGACGTCCTCGGGGGACGTGCGCCGCGCGGGCACGGCGGCGGTCCGCGGTTCCGCGGCGGCCGGGGCCTCGACCACGTGGTCGTAGGGGCCGTGCGGGATCGTCGTCACCGTCGCGGGGTCGAGCCCGTAGACCTGCTGCAGGGCAGCGGAGTCGAACGCCGAGTGCACGACGTGCGCGTCGACGCGGCGCAGCAGGGCGCGCATGGCGAGCTGGACGTAGCGGACGACACCGGGGATGCGGGCCTCACCCGTGTCCTGGACCTCGTGCCACTCCACGACGACCTTGGCCCCGCGACGGCGCGCGAGGGTCGCGATGAGCAGGTAGGAGTGCAGCACCGCGCCGGTCCACCACTGCAGGACCACGACGTCGGGCCGCTGCGCGGTGAGGAACGCCGCGGCCGCGGGGGCGGTGCGGCCCCAGTACCAGTCGACGCCGTCGAGGACCGCGACCCCGGGGGCGTACTGCAGGTCGTTCACGACGGAACCCACGCGCTTGCGCCCCGGGTACAGGGCGCGCGGGACGAGGCGGCGCATGAGCAGCGCGCTCGTCGGGGTCACGGCCGCGAAGGCGTTGGTCAGCCGGCACGTGTAGTAGCTGATCCCGGAGGTGAAGCGCCACCCCGACCCCACGACGAGGACGCGGGGACCGGCCCCGGTCGCCTCCGACGTCACGCGTTCTCCCGCGCGTCCGCGCCGGCGTCCACGCGGACCTCGAGGTCGCGCAGGTCGATGACGGTGTCGGTCACGGGCGACGTCGCGAGGTTCTCGTCGACGGCGGCCTGGCGCTGCGCGGCGACCTGGGCGGACGGCGCGTGCGCGACGCTGCGCACCTCGGCGGCGGGCGCGGAGGTGTGCGTGCGGCCGTCGCGGAACCGCTCGGTGACGATGGTCTTCAGCACGCGCAGCCCGTCGCGGACGGCGTGCAGGTTGCTCTCGCCGTGGAGGCGCTGCAGCTCCACGCTCGGGACCTCGTGGATCTGCAGGTCGGCCGCGGCCACCCGGCAGTTGATGAGGGTCTCGATCTCGAACCCGTCGCCCCACTGCGCCGAGCTGAGCCGCGAGGACGGGATGCTGAGGTGCTGCAGCACGTCGCGCCAGAAGGCGTTGTAGCCGTAGCAGAGGTCGGTGTAGCGGGTGCGGAACAGCACGTTCGTGATGAGCGTGAGCATCCGGTTCCCCGCGTCGCGGATGACGGTGATGTCCTCGCTGCCGCCGGCGGCCAGCACGCGGCTGCCCTTGGCGAAGTCGGCGCCACCGGTCAGCGCGGCCACGAAGTCGTCGATCTCGCGCGGGTCGGCGGAACCGTCGGCGTCGAACATGACGACGATGTCGCCGGTCGCGGCCTCGAACCCCACGGCGAGGGCGTTGCCCTTGCCCTTGCGGGTCTGCTGCAGGAACCTCGCGCCGGGCAGCACGCGGGCCACGACGTCCGCGGTGTCGTCGGAGGAGTGACCGTCGACGACGATCACCTCGTGGACCCGCGGCAGCTGCGGGAGGACCACCTCGAGGTTCCGCGCCTCGTTGCGGGCCGGGACGATGATGGAGACCCTGGGGGTCGTCACGTCGCGCAGCTGTGTCGTCATGGTGCTGAACCTCCGGCGGATGGGCGGTGATGTCCTGGGCCCGCGTCGTCGAGGGGTCGCGCGGTCGGTGACCAGCGCGGCTCGAAGACTAGGGGCAACCACGGATGGCCTTCGGCGCAGTGGGCCGAACGGATGGGCTGTCCGGGCAAGAACTTCGCTGGGTAGACAAGAACTCACTCACGGTCGCCAAACAGGTGAACCCAGCGTGACCGCAGGACCCGCCGCGCGTCGCCCCGGCCGCGGGCGGGACCACCGGGACGAGTTCCCGGTGGCGGCGGGGGTCGACCGGAGCGGCTGCGCCGCATGGAGTCTCCCCGGGGTGAGCTGGGCGGCCGCCGTGACCGGGCTGAGCCTGCGGCCCCGCCCCCCGGCGAGGCGAGTGCGCCGGGGCGGGAAGTGGGTCACACTGACGACCGCGCCGCGGTGTGCGGAGACGTGAGGTCGGCACCCGCCGGACCTCCCTCCGGAGCCCACCCGCCGGCCGTCGTCGTCTCCGGTGCCCGCTCGGCACCGCGTGAGCACGCCCGAGGGGGAACCAACAGTGGAACCGATCACCCGCCCGCGCGGTCTGCGTCGCGCCGGCCGGCCGGCCTCGCTCGCCGCCGCCGTCCTGGCCGCCGTCCTGCTCGTCCTGCTCTCCGCCACGGGCGCCCGCGCCGCGACCGTGCCGGGCGACGCGTGGGTGCGCGCCGGGCACCTGGTGCCCGGCCTGCAGGCCATGGACGTCACGGCCACCCCGGCCGCGGGCGGGGCCGCGGTCGAGCTCGCCCTCGGTGCGGGCTACGGCGACGTCGCCCCCTACCAGCGCCTGGCCCCCGGCACCTACACGGCCGAGGTCCGCCCGGCCGGGGCGGCCCGCACGAGCGCCCCGGTGCTCTCCAGCACCTTCACCGCCGAGGCCGGCAAGGCCTACACGCTGGCCGGGCTGGGCTCGCTGCAGCAGCCGCGCCTGGCCACCCTGCAGGACGACCTCACCCCGCCCGCCGCCGGTCAGGTCCGCGTGCGGGTGCTGCCCGCCGCCTCGGCCGCCCCGGCCGTCACCGTGACCGCCCAGAACGGGCCCGTCATCGCCGACGGCGCCGCCTTCGGCCAGCCCACGGCCTACGCCTCGGTGCCCGCCGGGCAGTGGGTCCTGCAGACGCAGGCCGCGGGGCTGCCCGCGGCCACCGCGACCGTGGACCTCGCGGCCGGCGGCGTCTACACGCTCGTCGTCGTCGACGCCGACGGGGCCCTGGGCGTCCGGGCGGTCACCGACGCCGCCGGCGCCGCGGCCATGCCGGTCGGCGGCGCGCAGACCGGTGGCGGGGGCACCGCGGCCGGCGCCCCCGGCACCCAGCCCGAGTTCGTCCCCGTCGCGGCCGGCGCGGCCCTGCTCCTCCTCGCGACCGTGCTGGTCCGGCGGCGGGTGCGCGGCCGGACCGCGTGAGCCTCCCGCGCGCCGGGGCGCTGCTCGCGGCGGCGCTGGTGCTGGCGGGCTGCGCCGCCGGCGGCTCCGAGGGCGGCGACGCCTCCGGGACCGCCTCGGACCCGGCCCCCGCGGCGAGCTCAGCCCCGGCCGCCACGCCCGCTCCGGCCACGCCCGCTCCGGCCGCGTCCTCCCCGGTCGGGCCCGCGCCGGCGAGCGCGGCGGCGGACCCCGGTGCGGGGTCCGTCCCCGTGCCGGCGGGCGGCCCGCGCCCGGTGGCCGCCGGGCACGTCCCGGTCCGCCTGCAGGTGCCCGCCGCCGGGATCGACGTCCCGCTCATCGACCTCGGCGTCGCGGGCGACGGCACCCTCGAGGTGCCCGCCGACTACCAGCAGGTCGGGTGGTTCGACGGTGGCCCGCCGCCCGGCGACGTCGGGCCCGCGGTCGTCGCGGGGCACGTCGACTCCAAGAGCGGCCCGGCGCCCTTCTTCCGGCTGCGCGACCTCGCCCCCGGCGACGAGGTGCGCGTCACGCGCGCCGACGGCACCGTCGTGACCTTCCGGGTCGACGGCGTCGAGCAGTACGCGAAGGACGCCTTCCCCACCGCGACGGTGTACGGGCCCGTTCCCGGCCCGGCCCTGCGGCTGGTGACCTGCGGGGGCAGCTTCGACCGCTCATCGGGGCACTACCGCGACAACGTGGTGGTCTACGCCTCCTGAGGCGCCTCAGCGCGCGACGGCCGCCGTGACGGCACCGGTCAGCCGCACCAGGTCGCCCGGCGACAGCTCCACCTGCAGACCGCGGCGCCCCCCGCTGACCAGGACGGTCGGCCAGGCCAGCGCCGCCTCGTCGACGACCGTCGGCAGCGGCGTGCGCTGACCCAGCGGGCTGATGCCGCCCAGCACGTACCCGCTCGAGCGCTGCGCGCGCGCCGGGTCGGCCATCGCGGCGCGCTTGCCGCCCGCCGCGGCCGCCAGCGCCTTGAGGTCCAGCGAGGCGGCCACCGGCACCACGGCCACGACGAGGCGGCCGTCGACGTCGGCCAGCAGCGTCTTGAGCACCTGCTCGGCGCCGACGTCCACCCCGGCCTCGCGCAGCGCCCGCACCGCCTCGTCGCCGAAGCGCGTCTCGCCCTCGGCGTGCTCGTACGGGTGCGCGGTGTGCTGGACCCCCGCCTCGTGCAGGACGCGCAGGGCCGGCGTGCCGGCCTCGGCGCCCGCGCGCCGCCTCGCCACGCCCGCGTCCCTAGTTCGGGTTGGGCACGTCGCCCGGCACGTCGGAGGCCGGGACCGTCCCGAAGGTCGTGATGAGGCCCAGCTCCTGCTGCAGCAGGTCCAGCTCGGCCTTCAGCCGGCTGCGCGTGTCCGGGGCCTCCAGCAGCCGCTGCCGCTCCACGAGCGGCAGCACGGCGGCCGCGGCGACGAGGTAGGACAGCACCGACGGGTCGTCGGGGGCGTCGCTGCCGCCGATGTCCAGCTGGTCGCGGTAGGTGTCGAAGCGGCGGCGCACGCCCGCGGCGAGCACCTGCACCTCGGGGTCCTCGTCGGCCTCGTCGCCGTCCTCGCCGAACGGCTCGACGACCGCGGTCAGGTAGGGCGTGCCCGCGTCGGCGTCGATGTCGACGACCCGGAAGCGCGACGCCCCGACGGTGACGATCTCGTAGCCGCCGTCCTCGAGCTCGGTGACCTCGCGCAGCAGCGCGACGCAGCCGACGGCGTGCAGCGCGTGCACGTTGCCGTCGCCCACCTCGTGACCCGCCTTGATGGCCACGACGCCGAAGCCCCGCGGCGCGTCCTCCTCCTGCGCGACGAGGTCGGCGACGAGGGCGCGGTAGCGGGGCTCGAAGACGTTCAGCGGCAGCACCAGGCCCGGGAACAGGACGCTGCCCAGGGGGAACAGCGGGAGGCGTTGCGTCACGCGGCTCACCCTAGGCTCTGCGCGCCGCCCCCCGGGGCCACGGCGGCGGGCACGGGCGCCCTACTGTGCGCGCGTGGTCAGACTGCGCGTCGTCGACGCCTTCACCGACCGGCCCTTCGCCGGCAACCCCGCCGGCGTCGTGGTGCTGGACGCACCCGCGCCCGAGGGCTGGATGCACGACGTCGCCGCCGAGCTGAACCTGTCCGAGACGGCCTTCGCGGTGCGCGGGCGCACGCCGGGCGCCTACGGCCTGCGCTGGTTCACCCCGCTCGTCGAGGTGGACCTGTGCGGGCACGCGACGCTCGCCACGGCGCACGCCCTGGCCGAGGACGGCGAGGCCGGGCCCTTCGCGTTCGCCACCCGCAGCGGGGAGCTGCGCGCCGAGGTGGAGGCCGACGGCACGGTCCGCCTGGACTTCCCCGCCCGCGCCACCACCCCCGTCACCGGCGAGCTCGTCGACGTCCTGACGGCCGCGCTCGGCACCCCGCTGGTGGCCGTCGGGACCGACGGCGTCGACGTCGTCGTCGAGGTCGGCCACGAGGAGGTCGTGCGGGCGCTGGTCCCGGACGTCGCGGCGCTCGCGGGCGTGGACGCCCGCGGGGTCGTGGTCACGGCGGCCACCGAGCCGCGGCCGGGCGTGGACGACGCCTCGCTGGGTGCGCCCGACGTCGTCTCGCGCTGGTTCGGCCCGCGCGTCGGCGTCGTGGAGGACCCGGTGACCGGCAGCGCGCACTGCACGCTCGGCCCGTACTGGGCGCCGCGGCTCGGCCGCACGTCCTTCCTGGCCCACCAGGTCTCTCCCCGGGGCGGGGTCGTGCGCGTCGAGGTCGTCGGCGACCGCGTCCACCTGCGCGGGCGGTCCGTCACCGTCCTGGACGGCGAGCTGCGCGCGGGCGCCGTCGACTGAGCCGCGCCGCCGGGTCCACCGGTGGTGGTGCACCGGCGACGGTCCCCAGGCGGCGGGGCGGACCCGCGCGACCGACCTAGACTCGACCCTCGTGACGACACCCCTGCTGCGCCGCATCGACCTGCGAGGGCAGAGCCTCGACCCGATCGCCCTGCGGGCCGTGGTGCCCCGCGCCGACGTGGACGTCGCGGCCGCGCTGGCCACCGTCGCCCCGATCTGCGAGGACGTCCGCGCGCGGGGCGTGCCCGCGCTGCTGGAGCTGACCGAGCGCTTCGACGGCGTGCGGACCACCGACGTGCGGGTCCCGGCGCAGGCCCTGGCCGACGCGCTCGCTGCGCTGGACCCGCAGGTGCGGGCCGCGCTGGAGGAGAGCATCCGCCGCGCCCGCCTGGTCCACGCCGACCAGCGCCGCACCGACGCCACGACCCGCGTCGCCCCCGGCGGCACGGTCACCGAGCGCTGGGTCCCGGTCGGCCGGGTCGGGCTCTACGTACCGGGCGGGCGGGCCGTGTACCCCTCCAGCGTCGTCATGAACGTCGTCCCCGCCCAGGAGGCGGGCGTCGTCTCCCTCGCCGTGACCAGCCCGGCCCAGAAGGAGTTCGGCGGCCTGCCGCACCCGACGATCCTCGCGGCGTGCGCGCTGCTCGGCGTCGAGGAGGTCTACGCGGTCGGCGGGGCCCAGGCCGTGGCGATGTTCGCCTACGGCGCGCGCGACGCCGACGGGTCGCTCGTGGTGGCCCCCGTCGACGTGGTCACGGGGCCGGGCAACATCTACGTGGCCTCGGCCAAGCGCTACGTCCAGGGCGTCGTCGGCATCGACTCCGAGGCCGGTCCCACCGAGATCGCCGTCCTCGCCGACGACTCGGCCGACCCCGTCCACGTCGCCGCGGACCTGGTGAGCCAGGCCGAGCACGACCCGGTCGCCGCCGCCGTCCTCGTCACGACGTCGGTGGCGCTCGCCGACGCCGTCGACGCGCAGCTGGCGGTGCGGGTGCCCGCGACCAAGCACGCCGAGCGCATCACCCAGGCGCTGGGCGGGCGGCAGTCCGCGGTCGTCCTCGTCGACGACCTCGACGCGGGCCTCGCCGTCGTCGACGCCTACGCGGCCGAGCACCTCGAGGTGCAGACCGTGGACGCCCCCGCCGTCGCGGCCCGCGTGCGCAACGCGGGCGCGGTGTTCGTGGGGCCGCACTCGCCCGTCTCGCTGGGCGACTACTGCGCCGGCTCCAACCACGTCCTGCCCACGGGCGGCACGGCCTCGCACTCCGGCGGCCTGAGCGTGCAGACGTTCCTGCGGCCCGTGCACGTGGTCACCTACGACGAGGCCGCGCTGCGCGAGGTGGCCCCGCACGTCGTGGCCCTGGCCGACTCCGAGGACCTGCCCGCGCACGGTGAGGCCGTCACGGCGAGGTTCGCGTGAGCGCGGGGGAGAACCCGCCGGGCGGTCCCGGCGGTGACCTGCCCGGCGACGACCGGCCCGGCGACGACCTGCCCGGCGACGACGTCCTGGGTGCGGGCTTCGACTTCGACGCGGAGTTCGCGAGGGAGTTCGGGCCGAAGGTCCCGGTGCGCTCGGTCCTCGTCGCCCCCGTCGCCGACGCCGCGCGCCTGGCCGGGGTCTGCACGCTGGCGGAGGTCCACGCCTGGGTCGTGCCCGTGCGCGGGCTCGGGTGCGTCCTGGTCACCCACGACCCCGCCACGGGCGAGGCGGACGCGGAGAAGCTCTCGACGGTGCTGCGCGGGGCGGAGCTCGTTCTGCTGACGGTCGGCGAGGAGTCGATCGAGGGCCAGACCTGGGTCGGCGGGCAGCGCGGCGACGACCCGAAGCCCGGCCTCCTGCTGTCGACGTGGCCCGACGTGGTCCAGCAGCTCGTCCTCGGCCGCCTCGACGCCGCCGAGGCCGAGCAGGCCGCCCAGGGCGGCGAGGGCAGCCGCATCGGGGCGTTCTGGAAGCTGTTCCGCGGCAAGGGCGGTCCCGACGGGCCGGAGGGTCCCAGCCGCTGACGTCGGCCGCTGACGTCGGCCGCTGACGTCGGCCGCTGACGTCGGCCGCTGACGTCGGCCGCTGACGTCGGCCGCTGACGTCGGCCGCTGACGTCGGCCGCTGACGTCGGCGGCGCTGCTGCGGCCCGGCTGCGCCCGGTGACCGGCTGCGCCGAACGGGGCCGACTCCGCACCCGGGCGGGTGGTGGTGGAGCGCAGCGTGGCCGACCGGGCGCCCGTCGCTCCTAACCTCGGTGGAGCCGAGCCCCTCGGCGCACCCGATCGCCGGAGGACCCGTTGCCGCACGTCGTCGAGAACCCCGCGGAACCCGCCCGCGAGGTGACCCGCCGCACGACCGCCCGCCCGACGCTCCTGCCGCGGCTGCGGCGCCGGCTCGGGGCGCTCGCGGTGACCGCCCTGCTCGTGCAGGCGTTCGCGGTGGTCTCCCCGGCGCCGAGCGCCTCCGCCGCGAGCGTGCCCGACGACGCCGCGTGCTCGCCGCGGTCGTCCATCACGATCGACGCGCACACCGACGACGACCTGTTCTTCCAGAACCCCGACGTCCAGCGCGCCGTCACCGTCGCCGCCGCGGGGGCGAGCTGCTACCGCGGCGTCTACGTCACGGCGGGCGACGCCGGCGAGGGTTCCGGCACGGGCTACTGGCAGCAGCGCGAGCAGGGCGTCGAGGCCGCCTACGCGACGATGGCCGGGGTGGCCGACGTGTGGTCCACGACCACGCGCAGCTTCGCGGGCGAGCCGGTCGTCGTGGCCACGCTGCGCGACGCCCCCACCGTCTCGCTGGCCTTCCTGCGCCTGCCCGACGGCAACCTGGACGGTTCCGGCTTCGCCACCTACGGCGACGCGAGCCTGCAGAAGCTGTACACCGGGGCGATCCCCAGCATCGACACGGTGGACGAGGCCGACGGGGCGGGGACGAGCTACACGCTGGCGCAGCTGTCGGCGACGATCGGCGCGCTCGTCGTGGCCCAGGGCGCGCACCACGTGCGCACGCTGGACTTCGCCGGCTCCTTCGGCGACGGCGACCACAGCGACCACCACGCGGTCGGGTTCATCGTCCGCGACGAGGTGCGCGCCGTGGCGCCGGAGGCCACCCTGGCCGGCTACACGGGCTACCCGGGCGCGAGCGCGCCCGCGAACCTCTCGACGTCGAGCCCGGAGTTCTCGGCCAAGGCCGCGGCCTTCGACGCCTACGCCCCGCACGACGCGCTGCTGGAGTGCGGCTCCGCCCAGTCCTGCCTCACGGGGTCGCGCCGCGGCTACGAGGGCGCCTGGCTCCAGCGGCAGTACACCGTCGCGGGCTCGCAGGACCCGGACCCGGCGACGGACCCGACGGTGGCGCCGCCCGTCGGCTCGTCGGTGGACCTGGCGCGGTCGGCGTCGGTGGTGGCCTCGAGCGAGAGCGCGGGGACGGGTCAGACGGCGGACAAGGCCGTGGACGGTGTGGTGGACGGGTACCCGGGGGTGTACTCGGCGGAGTGGGCGAGTGCGGGTGAGGGTGCGGGGGCGTCGTTGACGTTGTCGTGGTC
>Ga0160428_1001035_pt1 | contig 23691 bp, 26 predicted proteins | sample SolpanmetagenomM_FD_108198 | JGI IMG/M metagenome (GOLD analysis project Ga0160428, IMG submission 108198) | Solar panel surface microbial communities from Lawrence Berkeley National Laboratory, California, USA - M | ecosystem: Engineered > Built environment > Solar panel > Unclassified ... | reverse complement strand
TCCGTCACTCTTGTCTCCATCTGTGGCTCCCTCCTGCTCATCGCCAAGAGCATCGGAATGCTAGTAACCATGTAGCGCCCAGCGACCTCTCCAATGTCTGGAGCATCCAGCTCGACTTCGGCAAACATCAATGGATTGCCGTTGCGCTCGCCCACCTTAGCGTCGGTGAGGAGTGAGTGGACTAATGGTGTGATTGCTCGACATGGTGCGCACCAGCTGGCCGTCCAATGGAGGATCAGAGGTGTATTTGAGCTTGAGGAGAGCAGCATATAGGTATCGAAATCTGAGGCATTGCGGATGGAGTTGAGGATGCGGTTTTCAGTAGGTTTCTTTCCTCCGAGTGAGAAAGGGCGAGTAGAGAGGCGAGTGATGCCTGTGATAGGTAGCTTTAGAGCAGGTCGAATAATCATGATTGAGGTGTAGTCGAAGCAAGTTTCCACCCCAATTGCATCGAAGTTGGAAGTGACACAATCAACGCCCCTTTTTCCGAAAGAGTGCTCAGCTGGAGATCTGAAACAACATCTGACCTCCGTAGTAGAGTCAAGAATTCGTCAGTACATTTTATCTGTCATCTGAATTGCTTCGTTGCTAGGAATTGTTTGTTCTATTCAGTCCGACACTGCGGTCGAGGGGAAAGATGGTCCTAAATACTTCTAACTATCCACTTCTAACACCACAGCATAAGTCCACGAGCATAACACTTTCTAGAGGGTGGTTCTGTCCATTTCTGGCGCTATTATGTGGCTCTTATCTAATCGGGATTGTGCCTAGCTAGAATGGACTACCCTTCAACATCTTTTCTCCTTCTAACCTAGCATTCAGGACTGATCGCAATTGTCGAGTGGCTACAATCACCACAAATGCTCAAATTAACACAGCCTCTGCATCATCGACGTCCTCTCATTCCTCTCCTGCAACTTCGGGTCCATCCCGCCGCATGTATCTCACTGCCATCGTGACAAATATAGAAAACACTTTGCACTTCAATGCTGGGCTTTGACGAACACGCTTACCACTTTTTTCAATCCACAGGCACAGTTGATGCATATGAACTCCCTTTTGGCGACTTCTTGAACACAGTATACACAGTCGTCCCGCCTCACTCCGATGGCGGGCTGCAAAATGTTCCAGCTGCTCAAGTCATTGGATTCTTGTCTGGTATAGCCAATATCTCATTACCGATAAGTGATGACTATGCTGCGGTACATGGCGATAGAGAGTGCATCATCTTGGCTCCAGATACTACAGCAAATAGGCATTATACGGTGTTCGGAAGTGATATTGAGACAGTAGCGTTGCAGGCACCTGTAAGAAATAGCATTGTGCCTGCACATGATGTTGTTCATGAAGGTCCATATTCGATATACGTGAGTTCGGTGATTGAACTTAGGCACTCTTGAGCACCATATCTGCTGCATCTTTCACAGTCTGATCGGAGCACGCATATACCATTATGATACTCTCGTTCTTACACCTTGGAGATGATACGAGATGATGGTGTTCATAATATGGCTTGGAATCTACAAGTTTAGGCTCGACCTCCATATGGGAAGCCAAGCCGTTGAAGTCTTAGCCTTAAAGCCCCTGCATCATCGTATCCCCTGCCAATCCTCCATACTTGTAATCCTACGCGGGAGCCACTCCCGCATCTCGACTCGACTTTAGTTCGTCGATCACCATCTCGTCTCATCTTCAAAACAATCAACTCTACCTTTATATACCAACCTAACTATCATTATAAGCAGTAAGAAAACCACCCTCCAGCCCACCTAGTATCCTCCAGCTCAGAATCCACCAGACTCCCTCTAAATCCTCGAACCCATCCCCAAAATGTCCACCAAAATGGAAGCCCACCCCCTGGCCCCCGCCTCCTCCCGCACCATCTGCTCTTGCAAGTCCGACGAAGGCATCTGCGGCTGCGAAAAGGGCAAGTGTGCATGCGCGTCATGCCCAAAGAACACTGTCGCCGGAGGTAGTGACGCGCCCGTCAGCGCTGAGAAGGCTGAGCTACACAAGTCTGGCAAGAGCGAGGTTGATGTAGGAGGTGGTGAGAAGGCTGAGGTGGAGAGGACGAAGTGTAACTGTGGTGCGGATGGTGGCAAGTGTGCTTGTGAGCCTGGAAAGTGCGCTTGTGGTGGTTGTGGTAGGAATGTTTTGTGAGTGGGGAGAGTGAGCTTGTGAAGGGGAGTTTGGAAGGTAGGCGATTGGCGGATCTGTGTACTTGGTGCTGGAGGCATTCGATAGAGGTGTCTAGGAAGGAGGTAATTTCGTACTAGGTAGTGATGAATGGCATTTCTAACCTAAGAGTGTTCTACACGTGATTACATAGACGAGTTTAAAGAGAGCTCCGAGCATATCACTGAATATGTGAACTTGCAGGGTCATGAACAGAGATGTTGTAAACATTCGATAGCTTGACAAGACAATAGTTAACGTTGCCACTTGGACAACATCGGCTATGCTCGTGGGATACCTTTGCGAAGGACTCCGTACATCTCATTAGGGTGAACATGAGGGAAATGTTATTTTGACCGATGCAGATGCTTGGAGGTCAATCAAAAGGAGAACTGTAGAAAGTCATTGTATAAGAGGTGTCATTGTCACAATAGCCAGCAATAAGGAAGTCGAAGACAAAGCCCCGAAAAGAGAAGGAGAGAAGGTGAAGATAGCGTAGCCCTAGACCCTTTTTCGCAACTCAAATCTTAATAGATCTATCGCACCTTCTTCTAAAATCAAAGATAGTATAGAACATGGCTTTCTATAGTGCAAAACAAAAGTTGGAAAGGTAGGAGGCATAGGAAGAGCAAAAACGGGGCCGCAAGGTGCAAAACGAAGGTCGTACCCGGATTCGAACCGGGGTAACCAGAAGATTGTGAATCGAAGCTTCAAAATCTGGTATGCTAACCGCTACTGGATGGTTATTAGTAAGGGGATGGAGAAGAATGTTTTCAAGTGAAACTAACCATCATACAACCGCTTAATCGAGCTAACTGTGCTGATTTATGTCAAATTCAACCATTTATGTTTTATAAAGTTTGACAGTCACGACCGAGGTAGATACCTCTGTTGGAAGAAGCGACCGGGCAGAAGGAGCCGGTGCAGCAGCAAGCGCTTGTGCCGCAACATCCTCTCCTCCGCCGCGGTTTCATAGAAACAATATGTCCCTGCTTAGTCATATACCCATGCCTAAGACTATGCTAGACCGTGAAATCAGCAGGTACTCCCTCGTGCAGAGTCTGAGCTGTCCAGGCAGAGCGTGGCAAGTCGTTCGAAGCAGTCTTCATTGACTATATATGAGCAGGAGGTTAACCTAGCCAGCGCCAGCGCAAGACTTCCCCTGCATATTACACCGATACCGTCGTACTTTCAAAACTAATTTAAGCAGTTGTGGCGCGCGGTCTCATTCCCTTCTCATTGATTGACGTCGTCTCGTCGCCCTGTGAGTCCTTCAAAGAAATATAGAGCTCCTCCATCCTCTGTCTGAATCCTTCCTTCCTCTCCTCAATCTCGTGCCTAGCTCTCTCTTCAGCTATCACATCATTCTCTTTCTCAATCTGCGCCTGCTCCTTCTCATACACACTCCTCACCACTTCCTCCAACGCCTCCAAACTATTAAACTCCTTGTTCCAACACCGCCTGACCACCGCGCCCATCGCACCCATTCCTTGCGTACATGGAAACACAACTTTTGCGCCTTCTTCCGCCTCGTCCAAGTCAGCTGCATGTCCTCCATTGAAAATGTCATACACAGTCCAGCCGTATGCATACGCTTCACTGTCCACGCCACCTTTTCCCCACCCAAACGTGTACACGCCACATCCTGATTGCAAATACTCGCCTACTTTAGCACAACTGCCGAAGTCGGAGAGTATGGCGTTGTCGTGGAGGTCAAGCAGGACATTACCTGGTTTTAGGTCACCGTGGAAAAGGTTCTGGCGTGCGAGCCAGGAGAGTGAGCGTGCTATTTGAATTGACCAGCGTAGTTTCAGATTCATGGGGATTGCTGAAGGTGAGTTTGTATGGTTGTCCAGACGAGCTTGAATAGACGATTCTAGTCGAGGGAGAAACAGACCTTCTGGTGTGGAGAGATGTGGTTGCATTATGGTAACACAACGATCGTGCTCGAGTGCTTTACTCAGATTGTCCATGACCTGTCCCTCATGTACCAGAGTGCGTTTGCGACAGATCTCAACACTGTTATATCGGGCGGCTTCTCGTCGTTTCAGGCTGGCGAGGGTTGAAGTGTGCGAAGGAACTGGTCCGAAGTTCCAGGTAAACGACTCGTGAGGCTGTAGTTCGTGTGTGTCGAGAACGCGGTAATTTGGTGCGAACTTGAGGACGATAGCCTGAGAAATCACGGCAATATAGACACCTTCATAGTCTGCGTGGAGGATGTGCCGGGGTTTGGAAGGATAGTTGGCGAGAGCGCCATTGATATTGATGGCGCGAAACGGAGAGTCGTGGATGTAACCGAGTTCGAGAATGTCCGAATTTGTTCTGTTACGCGTCATGGTAGATGTGGTATTGGTTGTGCTGGTAGTGCTGATTGCAAGAGGGCTCTTTAGGTGGGTTATTCTCTTTTGATGAATGGTGATACAAGGTTGGGTAGGAGTGTTAACGATACGGGAACGGAGGGCAGCAATACACTGAACGAGCGAACTTCTCAAGTAACAATAAAATAAAAAGTGATGATGTAGTTAGTAGTCGAGTACTCTTTCTGATGAACCAAAACAAGACATGGACGATGGTTCAAGATATAAGTACCATCGAGATCTTCCCCACGCGTGTACTGCACATAATATGTCTCACAGGACCTTGACAACGCATCACAACAAATCACTCACAAGACTCTCTGCATAAATACTTCCTTGCAGCTGACAATGCCAGCGAAGCGGTCACAGGCAGCGGCATTAGACGCGTTGAGGCTTGGCCAGGTGCATACGAAACACTAGGCTCGTTTCAAGACTCCACAGGAGATAAGGAGAATGCACGAATTAGATTGTCCATGTCGTCGAAGATAATCTCGAAGACGGACAGCGAGCCGATGACAAGAGTCCCCAGACTGGCGCCTCCTACATCATTGGTCGTTCTCTCCGTGTTTGTTGTGAAGCTTGAAGGATGTTGTTGTTATGCTGTTGCTTTGCTCTGATTGTGATCGACACCTCATGCTGGAAGCGTTCCGCCACTTGGGACTACCGTGCCAGACGCCCCACAATTTTCCCTTCTCGACATCCTTCAACTCCTTCAATCCTCACCTTGTCCTGCTGTCCTTGAGTCCGACACTGTGATGAGTAAGGCCCGATGGTGATTAGCGATACCACTACTGATTGCGCTTGCGCCAGCTATGCCAAGTTCGAACCTTGGGCCGTGACGAGCTTTTGCGATTCGCCAGATTGTCTTACTAACAACCTTCTAGAGCACGAGCGTAACTGAAAATAGACATCTAGACAAATCATGACATCTCAAGCATGAAAAGAGCACAATTTCAAAGGTCATGTACAACAAACATAGAATATTATATTGGGTCATAAACAGTATCTACGCGTAACTACCAGATGTATTCGAAGAGACTCGTGGGTAGAGAGGCTGGTGGTCGGTGGTATGGCAAAACTTTCGTTACTCATCCGCCACGAACACACCCCACAACAATAGTGCACGGGCAGTCTGGCCGATGACGTGTTGGGATGAGGAGGTATCCGGAGGAGGAGGCGAGGCTCGTGCGTGGGCGATTCCTTTGAGCAATGACTTTCGCAGTGGTACTATTAGATAAAGAGTGTTAGCTATTACAATGAGGGACACATACATACCCATCGGCCATCGTGTGGTCGTCATTGCTGCTGCCGTTGGAGGTGCGCAATATAGTCATTCAGCCAAATATAGACTTTTCCTGACGGTATATTGGGCAGACGAGCAAGATAACCCTTTTCCCTATTCATCCACAGCTCTTCCCGGTAGGCAATGAGGATCTCCAAAGGCGTCAAGCCGGCGTTTTCTGGAAGAGTGGCCATTTGAGCCAGCCCATCACGTACCATTGATGCCAGTGTCGACGGTCCGCCAGTAGCGGTTTCAGGAACCGGCCGCTCCAACGGCTGTTCCATTGGAGCAGGAGATGGTACTTCTGCGGTGGTAGAAGGCACTTCCATGGTGGTGGAGGGCACTCCTGAGGTTGAAGGTGGTACTTCAATAATGGAAGGTGGTACTTCGGTAGCGCCGCTTGATACTTGTGCTCCAGCTGACGTCGACTCACTTCGAGGCTGTGGCGCTTGTCTTGTTGGCTGTGAGTCTTGCACTAACGTTGGTGCAGCCAATCCTGTTGGTTCAGTTGCTTTCTTCGCATGACGCCGTCTCTGAGTATGCCGTTGAGCAGCACTAAGGCGCGGGCAATCATAATGGTAATGACTGCGATCACCAGTCGAGGCACACGCCCTGCAAGGATCATCAACCTTTTGGGATCGTGGTCTGCGTAACGGAGAAGGTGGGCGTCTGGACGCATGCGAAGAAGGGCGAGAAGGTGATCGGCGTTGCAAAGGCGGACGTCGAGTCAATAGCGAGCGTGACCGTCGACCTTGAGGATCCTGTGGGCGAGGACGATAGGACGAGCCAAGACGTGGAGGTGGGACCGCAGGCGAGCGTGAGCGAGAACGAGGGCGTCTACGAGGAGAGCGTGAACGTGGTCGTCTGGGAGGAGAGCGCGATTGACGTCGTGGAGGAGGGGTGGGTGATCGTGGACGGCGGGATGAGCGATAACTGCTCTGTCCTGGAGCAGGAGATTGAGTCCTACGCGATGGGCCACCGTATGGATCGATGAATCTCCTATCAGGATAATCCGTCGAATCCCGAGCCCTCAACATCCGCTGTGCCTCTTCAGCCTTTGGATTGGCCTCGTCGACCTGGCGTTTAAGCTCGGCTAACTGCTCTTCCTGACGCTCCTGTGCACGTCGCTCATCGTACCTTCTGTTGAATTCTGCGTCGAAATCATGTTGAGGAATATTTTGAGCTGCAGGAGCTAGAGGTGGAGTAGCTGAAGACATAGGTGCTGTCGAAAATGCAGATTGCTTTTCTCCACCAGCCATATCCTTTTGGCATTTGCTACACCTGTTGATATCGGCGGAACCAAGTAGAGTTGGGCAGCCAGCCGTTCTACATTGACGCGGGGGGGTCGGCTTGTCGCCACCACCTGAGCGGTCGTGTCTGCCTCTATAGCCACTACGACCGCAAGATTTGGCAGAAGCAGATCGATCTTGATTTCTAGTGTCGGACATGATGTATGCGATGTAGGCGTAGAAGCTAAGAACCTGCGTAAATGGTGCGTCAGCTAGATTGATGTGCAAATGGTGCAAGGTGTAATCAAGTGTGTAGTGTAGGTCTAGCAACTTAAACCCGTTGCGTAGGGTTAGGGTTAGCTGGGAAGCATACCAGATTTTGAAGCCTCGATTCACAATCTTCTGGCTACCCCGGTTCGAATCCGGGTACAAGCTTCGTTTTGCCCCTTACGGCCTCGTTTTTGCTCTTCCTATGCCTCCTACCTTTGCAACTGTCGTTTTGCACTATAGAAGGCCATGTTCCATATGTAACGAACAAAACCCTCCTATGAAAACAGCCTCGCGGCCGAGAATTTGTACGGCGAGAATTACAGCACTCTGAGCAGGGCTTGCGGCACATGAACGGTCCTCACCAACAGATAGTAGGAGAGGACATGGGCACCACTGGAGGTAAGTACGCGACCCATGACCAACTAACGCACTGCTTAGATCTAGAGCATCAGGACCGCTGGAGAGCAGCTTGATGACACCCTCGGTCGGATTCGTTGTAGTGGATTCTTTAAGAGCTTTCCTGCCGTTGTCTGAAGTTTGCTCAGCCCCAATTTGATTGAGTAGCATCGATGCTAACCATCACTCATTGGACATCGTACTTCATCGGTAGCGGTCTCCTACCACAAGGCCTTCCGAGTAGACTTACTGCCTCAACCTGGCATTTCTTGGGGCGGTGCAAGACTCGTGGCACGAATTCTTCCTGCCTTTTCACATTTTCTATTGTGCCTCTTTACTCAGAGAAAGACACGGAGTACCACACAGCATGGAGAACGAAATCTTTGACACCTTTACACTGCTGCTGATGTGCCTTTAATGCATGCCAGCCCGTATTTGTACCTGAAAGACTTTGTGCTCTGGACGAAAAATGCATTTCCGACATGTCTTACAGCTTAAGAGGTGCTTTGTGATATCTACGCAGCAGTTATCTCGACGTCCTGGCCTGGCTTGACAGTTGCGACTCCTGCCGACTTCGTTCCCAGCAATTTTTCCTCTGTAGACTCCCTCAAAGCCGCTGCAAGCACCGTCCGCGATGCAATTGCAGCCTCCACCGCCCTGTCAATCAAGCCTTCATCGGCTCCACCAGCACCATCTGACCCCTTCATCCATACCTCTGTGATCTCATCTCGTGATTGCAAGTACCCAACCACACAAGCCGAAACGACCCGCTCATGCTCTGCTGGACACGGATCAAGCACTATCGTTGTTCCTGTTTCTGCTTCTGTGTTGTTGTCCGCTCTCAATGTCGATGCCTGTGCAGCATCAGACACCACAGCAGCTACACCACCACTGACCAAGTCAACACAATCGATTCCTGCGTCGACTAGCGCGGCACTAGCTGCTGTTATCGCGCCTGCTAGTACAGTCATTGCGCCGTATCCTCCTCCTCCATTATTACTACTAACATCACCCCACCACCCATCTTCCTCCGCTTCTAGCACGGTAACAACAATATCCACACCACTCTTCGGCCACCGCTCCCCCACCACAACACCCCTCAACACCGTCTCCAGATGCACACCCAGATCCCTCTCGGCCGCGTCTCTCACAAACCCTCTTCTGTGCGTGCGCGACGCAAAAGGCGCGAATTTTATGCTGCACGTCAGCAGCAGATTTGGCGAGAAAGGTGCACTGCGAGGTAAAGGATGCGGACCGTGGATTGTTGCTGTCAGTTTTAGAGCAGAGGGTTGTGTGTGGAGTAGTGTTGGTGGGTGTGCTGTTGGAGAGGGAGAGAGCTCGAGGTAGGCGGACCCGGAGGCGGACGGGGTTAGGCCGGTGCGTAGGTAGATTTTGCGAAGGCTGTTGGAGGGGCGAGTGCGTTGAGGTCGGGGAGGAGATGTGCTGGAGGGGGTGAGGGTTGAGGCGTAGATGGGAGGATGTGTGCCGGAGGGAGGACCGTTGATGCGGCGGCGGTCTGCCATGGGTGTATCGAAAATGGAGACCGAGAGTAGTAGTGGATTTGGGCGAGTGTGTTTAGATATTGTTGGTAGGTGACAGAGAGCAGAGGTTAGTGTAGTAGACGCGATTGTCACTGACTGTTATTCCTTAGTTGACAAAGTCCATTGACACTTTTTAGAGATCGTCACTGCCTCACGTGCATCGCGGACCGAGTGTGCACCGAACTAGAAAACTTTCTCGACCTCGATTGTTTCTCCTCTGCCTCCTCTTCTTACATCTCTTCAGAAAGTGACATTCAATCAATTGAGCATACCAGCTTAGCAGACTGGAATGATGGCGTCTGCTGTTATCCGCTTGTGGTGTGCGGACGATGACGGACGCAATATGATCATGGTAGGCACAATCCATTCAAATTTACAAAACACATAACACTTTTACGGGAGGAAATCTTTAACACACTAGTTTCGGCGACTACGATGAGCCACAAACTAACATGCACTACCATCTGATCACACACAACACTTCTCCATCTCATCAATGCAGCACTTCAAGTCAGACGAGCAACACGCTAATTTTGATGGGCCATACAGACAATGTGTGCTTTAATCTGTGTCCTCCATTGTTTCTAGCATCTAGGTAAGCTTCTACACTCCTTTTCTTTTGTTGTACGTAAGGGCGGCATTTTTGTGATGATCGGATTTTATTTTATACAGTTCTGCTACTGAGCAAGATTGAAGACACTTATACCAGCTTACCTTTTGACTGATTTTATTGCCCCTCACACTATGCGCATCGAAGATTTTACACCATTTGGTTGTTTGCTTGTTACTGACGTGACTTCAATAGTATTTTCCTCCCTTTGCTTACAGCTGTATCACCCTACTCAGCGATCCCAGCATATACCACAGGTAAGCCCGATCCTCTCATTCTACACATCCTCTTCAATGATGACAACAGTCTATCCATTCAACGACTGGCCTGCTCTGTCGAGCCATTCTTCCTGATTCCGGACATCTGCACTGGCAGGTGGAAGATGGATGTGGAGTTGCTGTCCCTTGAATGTGGATGCGTAATTTAGCTTCAGTGTCTGGGGTGTTATTGAGTCCGTTATGGATTTGATGACCCTTGGGCCGGCGGAGGGGCATGACTTTAATACGGCGTTCTGATTTTTTTTTAAATCTCTGAGCTTGCTATGTCCTCGACAGCTCCAGGTGGTTATGTCGCTGACTATCTTCGAATAGGACTATCTCGTGCTATTGTTGGATGCCTTGGATGGGTGGTGGTAGTAGGATGTCCATTTCGTCTGATAACAATACAATATATATTATCGAGACTTCCAGCACGTTGTGTCCGTTTCATGCGTTCGTGATTGTGTTGATTGATGTGAGTGCAAATAAGCTTTGTGATAGGGCTGATCCGTCCCTTTGTTTCATGTTCAATCACGCGTTTCAGCAATTACAGTAAGCTGAAGCATACTTTTTCCCCTACAAATCTCCGCCTAGCCTTTGCCCATCACAACACGCTTGGTTCATGCACGCTCACGCTCACGCTGCTACTCTAAATCCACTGGAGCACATCTAAAGACCTTCTCGCGTGGTCGGGCCCTCGACAAGGAGCGAGCTTTGAGTGACCTGCCCAGCATGCAACGTCATGCATATATGAATGGGAACTTCTCCAGCCCATACCCAAGAGGCAGTGGAAATGGCAATCCTTTCAACTACGACAAATCTAGCAGGTCAGCGCAAACCCAATGATACACATGGGCCAAGACTAATATACACCCCAACAGATTCCAACCACGATCCGCACCCTTACGACGAAGAAGACAGCTCATCGCCAGGATCGGCCTAGGAGGCGGTCTCTTCTTCCTCATCCTCTGCTTCTTCTTCCCCTCAATACGACCGCCCATCCCTTCCGACCTCTTTTCCTCGGAAGACCTCCACCTCGAAACAGTCCGCTATTACGACCTATCTGAAACGCAAGGCACGGCCACGGGCTGGGAAAGAGGAGAGCGCGTCCTGCTATGCGCGCCATTACGAGACGCATCACCACATCTGCCCATGTTCTTCTCTCACCTTAAAAACCTCACCTACCCCCACAACCTCATCGACTTGGCCTTTTTGGTCGGAGACTCGAAAGATAATACAGATGAACTACTGACGACATCACTACAAGCGATTCAAGATGGTGAAGCGCCAGATCAGCAGTTTGGCGAAATTTCCATCATTCGTAAGGACTTTGGTCAAAAAGTAAATCAAGATGTTGAAAGTCGACATGGATTCGCGGCGCAAGCTAGTCGGAGAAAGTCAATGGCACAAGCTAGGAATTGGCTGTTGAGTGCGGCACTGAGGCCGACGCATAGTTGGGTGTATTGGAGAGATGTTGATGTTGAGACTGCTCCGACTACGATTCTGGAGGACCTGATGCGCCATAATAAGGACGTTATTGTGCCTAGTAAGCTTCTGCTTTGGCTCCACTTGCCAACTCCAGCAATTGATCTAACACGGACATATAGATGTATGGCGACCCCTCCCCGACTGGCTCGGCGGCGAACAACCCTACGACCTCAACTCCTGGCAGGAATCCGAAACTGCGCTCGCCCTCGCCGATACTCTTGATGAAGACGCCGTAATCGTAGAAGGCTATGCTGAGTATGCCACTTGGCGTCCTCATCTCGCCTATCTACGCGATCCCTTTGGTGATCCAGACATGGAGATGGATTTGGACGGCGTAGGGGGTGTGAGCATTCTAGCAAAAGCAAAGATATTTAGAGCTGGTGTGCATTTCCCCGCTTTCAGCTTCGAGAAGCATGCAGAGACTGAAGGATTTGGCAAGGTATGTTTTGTCATTCTCCCACTTCTTTCTGCGGAAGACTTGAAAGGCAACCTAAAGCACACTACTTTATCTTGGTTTTGTTTTTTTCCAGAAGCTAACAAAACACAACCCCAGATGGCGCGCCGCATGCAATACTCCGTCGTCGGCCTCCCCCACTACACAATCTGGCATTTATACGAGCCCTCCGCCGACGACCTCCGCCACATGGAAGACATGGAAACGGAGCGCCTCCAACGCGAAGCCGAAGACAAAGAGAAGCAAGAACGCGAGAAGAAAATCTCCGCCGAGTTCGACACGGGAATGAAGGATGAATGGGAAGCTGATAAGAAGGTTGTCGAGGAGAGTTTGAAGAAGGAATCGAGTGGTGATAAAGTGACGGAGGGAGGAAAGGAGGAGGTTGAGAGGGCGAGGAAGGAGAAGTTGGAGGCGAAGATGAGGAAGGAGGAGACGCCGTATCAGGAGCCGGATCCGAATATTGTTGTGCATATTGAGTAGAGTGGGAGATTGGAGGCTGGGCAGGAAGGCATGAACGTTTGTGGTTAGGAAGTCATAGAAGACTTTGGCGTCCTGGTGGTTGAGGACGTCGTTCGCGTCTGGTGACTACGACGACTTCTCAGAGTTCATGAAGCGATGTATGTAAAGTGGTAGATGTATTATGTATATGCTATGATATGAACCGAGCTCAATGTTTGGCAGTGAAGCTTACCGACTCTCATAGCGTTGCTGTCAGGTCAGTGTTGACGCTGCCGAGTTCGTATCGAATCTACGTGCTAACCACACCACTTCTACTGCTGTCTCATTCATCTCACTCAGCTTGTAATTCGAGACCTTGAATGTTTCATCGATATGTACAAGTACAGATTGTTACCCATTAGCCGACCATAACAACGTGGCCTGTTCTGCACTGCTGCTCTCTGAGAGAAAGACATTGTTCACATCAGCGACTTGCCCCGAGGACTTCGTGGACTGGGACGATAGCATCACAAAGGCAGAAACGTGAATTCAAAGTAATCTATCAGCGCGGAGTGTAGTGAGAAGAGCGAACACAAGACCCCCCCCCAACGTGCGAAGACGCTAGCCATCTCGTCGATGTAAGGCGCGCGATGCGACTTAGCTGTTATACTGCTGTCAGGCATGGCTGCGAAATTGCTTCGCATGCAAGATTGACAGCTTTTAAGACCTTCTTGAAACGTCGACGTGGTAGATTGGCATAGGTGTGAAATGGAAGAGTCGCTGTGCTCTGGGGTTGTCTGCGCTCCACTCGTACCTCCATGAAACAGCGAACGAAGTCCAAAGGGTTTTTGCCCTCATACCAGTAGGGAATGTCGACACCGACTAGGTTCTCTTCAAGGTCATCCAACAGCGAATTCCTTGACTTTCGACCATCGTTTGACCACGGTCTCTACAGCTTCGCGAATGATGTCAAACATGTTACGTCGAGCTTGTTCGATAACGAAGACTCTTGCTTCCTTTGACTCATAATGGCTGTGCATAATTCCAGTTCCGTCAAGCTGTATCCACATGGCGACGCTCTTATGGCCATTAGAGGTATAGTATGCTGTGCATTTTGCCCAGAAATCGTCGTCATCGTCTGCTACTGTTCGTAAGAGCTCGTTAGTCGGCTCGAAGTCTGCCTCGCTGTCTTCATCTCCGTCTCGATCAGCGGCAGCAGATTCGACAAATCCATTCGCCGGGTTTGGCTATTTCGCTGGGATCTGGAACTGCTTGCGGAGACCTGCTGTCGGTTCCGGCAGCACGCGATCCAGATTGTTGGGGATTCCCATTCTGTATCAAATTCTCAAATGGCGCACCATGGACACTTCAGAACAATGAGTATTTGGATTGCAATGGTAATGGGAGTCGTGGATACAGTGGTGACTGTGGTGTTTTTGGGCGTCTGATGCTCAGCTTTGTCTTGGAACTATGGTTGACATACTTCGTGTCACATCCCAAAGCCTCACCGTCCTGACTTCTGCGATCGTAGTCAAACTGCTGATAGTAGACTCTTGCCTTGTTTTCAAAGCTTTGAGGTTGTACCTGTTGTCATGGCTCGTCTGCAATTAGGCAGTAAAACTCGCCACTTTAGCTTTAGCAGTACATGCTTTCCGCTCTGCTTCAGTAGTTGTAGTAGCAAGCTCTTTCGGGCTTGTCGATTTGCCTGCCGCTAACTTTAACATCGAGATTCTTGATTTGTGTTTCCGAATCTATCGTACTCTGTTGGTGTAATGCTTACGAGGCGATACTAAGGTCTAGTTTCCCCTACAAGTCTTCGTGCAATTTCTTAAGTGATCAAGAGCTTGGTCTGACTGCGCTTTTTGTGTCTTAAGAACGGTAACTTGGGCCTGTATAGCTTCTTTGTCTTCGCTACAAGTGGCGTGGAGTCATAGATACTAGACAGGGCATTGAACTCTGTACTTGTTGATACTGAGATTCTAGTTCTGTGATACGATATAAGACCTCATTCTATACCTTTCTTGTACGTGGCCACTTTCCGAGTGGCGTTGTCCTTTCCTTCCTTTTCGCTATCACGTTCAAGCTTGATGCTCTAATATTGCTGGACGATACTGCTGAGCCATTCGATCTGTTTATCTCTTGTCGTTGCGGTCTATCAAGCGGAGCGTGAAAAAATAACAAGGCGGATTACGGAATGCGTCTACTGTTGAGAATTGGAAGGGTCTTTTGGTTTGAGCCCGAGGACTAGTTCGTGCGTGCTATACTTACGTATGCTATGCTTTTGTGACACGGTATGCTATGCTTTTGTGATGCGGTATGCTATGCCTTTGTGATGCCGAAACCATGTGATAGAATACCTCTTTACGTTGACTGATTCTGAGCTGTTGACTCGGTAAAGCAACTCTTCGTAGAATCCACGCTGTGTGTGTCCTTGAGATGGCCCGGGCAGGGCCTTGCTGAGTAGCAAGCACGAAGTTACAATCATCATAGCGACCGACTAATTCAATGCATTGTGCTGATCTTGTCGAATGAGGCGTCGTATTCAATGTCGATCTTGTGGTAAACAAGCCGATCTATATCTGCGAAAAGAGTTGTTAGCATACACCGTGTACAATTACGACAAAAAGAGCCATAGACGAACCAATTGCGCGGATGTTTCGAATCATAAGGTTGAGCTTGCTCAGTCATGGCTGTGCGGTGTGCTGATTACGGGCAGTTGCATCGTCTCGAGGCGTCGATACAGGTGTGTAACAGATCTCAGAACCAGCTTTTGATGATTTCGTCGGCTAGTCGTGTGGGATTGTATACGTGTTTTCCCACGAACAAAGCTTCGATGTGGTCGGCAGGCTGGATATGCAATTGTCAGCTGAGGACCTACACCCATTGAATATACCAGCACTCACAATAAAGCTCAATCCTTCATTATGAGCTTGCTCGCGTAAGTCATCGCCTTTGGTGCCGGACCGACTCTGTCTCTGCAATGGAAAAATGCCAGCACTCCTGAAACTCTCACCAGCAATGAAAAAGGAAACCTTGGCCGTCTTTGCAACGACAGCAGCCAATGCCTGCCTCGACTGGGCGAACACACCACCATTAGCACAATTTATCGCCGCTGTTGCCAGCACAATCTTCGGGGTGGTGGCGCATCTATTTCCCAGCCTTGCGATGAAATCACTCTGTGACAGCACCTGACACGTTCCTTCGCCGTCATCAAACAGCCCATATCCCTCCTTCATCCTCCTCGTAAACTCCTTCACCTTCACGCCGCCCTCCAAAGTATCCACCTCTCCCTCTCGTCCTTCGGCCTGTTGCAACACCACCACAGGCATCTTCCCCTTCTTGACAACCTGCCCCAACACCTCCGCAACAACCTGATCCCACACGGGCACAAAGACTTCAACATTCCCCGACTTCGGCACGATCCTCGCCGCCAACCTCGCCATATCCTCCTTCTCCCTCAGTGCTTCCGTAACATACTCCCGCCCGAACTGTACAATCGTCTCTTGTTCTCCACCTGCTTCCTCGGTGATTTCGGCACGGCCGAGTGACTGGATAAGCCATCGTTCAAAGGTCGCGGTGCCTGAGTCGATGGTGAAGGGGGTGTTTATTTGGGAAGCTAGTTGGGAGCGGAGAGTGGAGATTAGGGAGAGGACTTCGGAGACTGTGGAGGTGGGGTGGGAGGAGATGGAGTCGGTGACTGCGGAGATTGCGGCGAGGATTGGTGGGAGAGGATTTGGGGAGGAGATGTGAGCTTTGTAGCGGGATAGGATGCTGTTGGTGCTGTTAGTTAGGGGACGAGGGCAGTAGACTAGGGAAAGGACATGGGGATGAGACTTGCTCTGCTTCTGTCATGGTGGGAAGTGCTGTCGTAGTAGCCATGTGTTCTAGCAACAACTTGCTAGCAAATCGATACCAGAATGTACATAGAATATGTCAATAAATATTTGATTACTAATTCATTCGGGACTTCCGACGCTGCCTTATCTTCAACCACCTCTCGAAGTGTTCCAGCATCTCTATTTCAGACTCGTCTCCAGGCGAAAATTGGGAGTTCTGAAGTGCGTAAGATGTGCTGATGAGACTCGTCCGTCATCATGCTATATCACCAAGAAGTCTGTTACCTACACTCCTGTGATGCCTCCTGCTCGATCACGGCCAAATCTGCCTGGTCATGGATACGTCGTTGTCGGCAATGATGATGACTATGATCACACTACCACGCCAATAGATGCGCGGACTGACGCACTAAAGAGTGATGAAGCTGCAGAAGATCTTCACGACCTTGATGACAAGCTCCTGGAACCAACTGAGCTGGAATTGAAGACCCTGCGACGTATCTCCGGCCATGTTCCCTGGCAGGCGTATTCCATTGCCTTTGTAGAACTATGTGAACGGTTTTCCTGGTATGGAACTACAGCAGTATGTAAGTGATGTCAAGCAATCAACCTCTAGCTGCAAGACTCATCGTAGTAGTTGTGAATTTCATACAGCAACCTCTACCACCAGGTTCGTCGACAGGTGCAGCGGGTACTGATGGTCAAGCAGGAGCTTTAGGCTTGGGTCAACGTGTGAGTAGATGTCCTTACGGTTTGCGGTGTGCAATAATTCGCCATCCTCTCTGACGTATAATGTATTAGACCTCAACAAGCATTACCATGTTCAACTCCTTCTTCGCATACACAACGCCCTTAATCGGTGCAATCATAGCAGACAAATACCTGGGGCGTCTTCGTACAATATCATATGCGATCCGCTTTGCCCTCATTGGACATTGCATCCTCATCACCTCTTCTCTGCCCATAATGATTGCCCGACCTCACTCCGCTCTCCCCGTCTTCATCGTCGGCCTCTTGTTCATGGGTCTGGGCACAGGAGGTTTTAAATCTAACATATCTCCACTACTCGCCGAGCAAATACCTGCTACACACAAACGCATCACCACCCTCCCCACAGGCGAGCGTGTCATCGTCGACCCCATCGTCACCATCTCGCGATTGTACATGTACTTTTATTTGATGATCAACGTAGGCTCTCTCCTCGGCGGCACATCATTGGTATACGCAGAGAAATACCTCGGATTCTGGGTCGCCTTCAGCTTACCAACACTGATGTTCTGTCTCTGTCCTCTCGTTCTCTCAAAATGCCAGTCACAATACCGTCAAACACCTCCAACACCAGAGCAAAGCACACTCAGTCTCGCATTCCGCCTCTACTTCCTCGCCTTGAAACAACACTTTCGCAACCGTCGCACCCACACCCCCACCACACTAAAACCTTCCTTCTGGGACGCCATCAAACCCGCCAACCTCCCCCATCCCCATCCACCCTGGCTCACCAACCTCCCACCCACCTACATCGACCAAATCGCGCGCGGCTTCACCGCCTGCAAAGTCTTCGCCTGGTTCCCGCTCTACTGGCTCGCCTACAACCAAATGGTCAACAACCTAACCTCCCAATCCGCCACCATGACACTGCACGGCATGCCCAACGACATCCTCAACAACCTCAACCCACTATGTCTCATTCTCGTGATCCCGCTCCTGGACAAACTAATCTACCCCTTGCCCTATCTCCGCCACTTCACACCAATCAAACGCATCACCTTTGGCTTCCTGACGGCAGCATGCGCAATGTTCGCCGCAATGGCTACACAAATCGCCATCTACCACCTCAGTCCGTGCGGCTATACTGCCTCAACCTGCGCCACTCCCGCCCCCATCAGCGTGTGGTGGCAAGCCATCCCATACATCTTGATCGGAATATCAGAAGTTTTCGCCTCAGTGACTGGGCTGGAATATGCGTTCACCAAGGCGCCGGAGGACATGCGGAGTTTAGTGACGGGAGTGTATTTGTTGCAGACGGCTGTGGCGGCGCTGCTGGGCCAGTTGCTGGTGCCGCTGAGTGCGGATCCGTGGCTCAGCTGGAATTATGCGGTTGCGGGGTTTTTGGCGCTGGGTGGAGGGGTTGGGTTTTGGGTTGGGAATCGAGGGGTGGATGGACGGGAGGATGAGATGAATATGCTTGGTGGGAGGGAGATAGGGGAGGAGATGGAGGAAATGATGATGCGATAGGAATAGGCAATCTGATGTAACAGAACAGGGTCAAGGAATCTTTTTAATCCTTCTATTGTATGCAGATATTAGAGATAGATACATCTGGTATGACTTTCTGTTTTGCATTGTTTTTATGTACCTTCATCGAATTCCAGACGTAGTATTATGCCCTATGTCTCACCATTCATGATCCGACACTCTCTTGGGGTATATCTCTAAACCTTGACCATCTTATAACGCCAAATTCGTCTCATTCCGTCACATAGTGCCATGAATATCTTTTATAACGGCACTTTTATATTCGCAAGCCCTTCTTGTCCGGATAAGTCAATCACAAGAAGTACTCCGTGACCGGCTTCTTCGCCGGCATGCCCTTATCATGTAACTGCTTCGCCGCCTCGAACACCCTATACCTCCTTCCCGGCGCAACTGCAATATCAAACGGCGGTCTCGGTGTATGATTCATTTTCGTAATCCCCTCGTCCGTCCACGGCGTGTATCCCGCATTTGCGCCTTCTTCACCCAGTTCCAATATTGCGGCCACGTTGCCACATCGGTAGCAATAGTTCGGCGCACTCCACACGGTTACAATCGTGCTATCGAACAGTTCTTTGAACCCTTCCATGACGAGTTGATGGGCGCGTGCGATCAGGGAGATGTTGTTGTTGTGGCAGAATTTCTTGACGATGTCGTTGCCGAAAAGGTAGCCTGCGCCGCGTGGAGACAAACCCCAGCCTTCGATGTCGTCTGGATCTGACCAGAGAAGATCACACATTGCGCCTTCGTGCGGCACCTCTTGTTTTCGATCGATCAGGCGTATTTGATCGATCGATTCGATGTGAGGAGATAGTCCACCGTGTACACATAGCACAGCGCCGCCTGTACGGACAGGACTACCAGAAGTGCCTGATGCTGCGCCTGTTCCTGGAGGACTGGAGGTGTGTGGTATTTGGTTTCGTTTGCTATTTGGTGCGCGGTTGTACCGAGAGATGATTTCGTTTTGGGAGTTGAGGATTTCTATTTCAAGGTTTTCTGTAGATTCGGGTATACCATCTGAATGGTCAGGGTGCGATGCGAGCTCTGCCATGGACGAAGAGGTTGGTTCGAGTTGAGTAGCAGCACCTGTGATTAGAGCACCTAGAGCTAAATAGTCGAATACTTCACAGCAATATCGCCATACATTTGCCGTTCCGTATTTTCGTTGGCATTCATCGTAGAAGCCGTATACAGTGGTAATCTGCCGCGATTCATGGTTGCCACGAATGAGTGTAATACGATCGGGGTAGCGGACTTTGAGGCATAGGAGAAGAAGGAAGGTTTCGAGAGAGTAGAAGCCACGATCGACAAAGTCACCTAGGAAAGGTCAGTCAGTTTTTCGGTTCGTGGCACTTCATTGGCAATGCTTCCTCACCCATGAAAAGATAATTCGTTTGTGGTACATCCCCACCCACCCTAAACAACTCCATGAGGTCGTGAAATTGTCCATGAATGTCGCCACATATCTACCAAGCATCAGTAAGCTACTCATATCTGAATGCGATGGCCCAATTCCTGCTCACCGTTACTGGCGCATCCACATTGACAACATTTCCCTCCTCTATCAATATTTCTCTTGCCTTGTAGCATAGTTCTCGTACTTGTGCTTCTGGTATTGGTCGACATGCGCGGAGTTGTTCTATTGCTCTGTTTGCACAATCCCGCTGTCAGTCTCATCTCCTTATGCCTTTCAAACGCGCACGTGCAACGAGGTGGGTCTCACTTGTCTAGGTCGCTCATCTTTTCGAAGGCGCGCTGACGTGCTGGGACGTCGCGGCCGTGTTACGTGTGTTATGTGGTATACGTCTAATCCCACTGTCTGCTGCGCGCGAAATGGGATCAGTTCTTCTGTTCGTTGAGCAGAGGTGGCAAGGTATTGTCAAGTGAGCGTAGCAGCAGTAGAGGTGTGCGCGAGCAAGGGAGAAGTAGCGGCGGAGGGAAGCGTCGAGGAGAGGGAGGATCTCCTGGCAGATACAACAGACAGGGAAAGCAATGGACAAAGTAGTTGCAAGACGTTCGCAGAGTGTTTTCAGGTATTGTCGAATCCGAGACCAAGCGATGTCATCTGCCAGGACCGTGGTCGAGCTCCAGACCCTGCGGCTCCAAATGTCGACCTCTAACCTTAACTTTGCCTGAAACACCAAAGGCAATACAACCCTTTCCCATGCACTCGATTGTCTTTTCACAGCTGCTTTATTAAGGTCGCGGGAGAGCACGAGTACACTCCTCCGTCAGCATCGCCATGATATAAGACCTACCGTCAATTACATTACTCCTTCGCCGCTGCACAGCAGCTCACTCTCTTTTGGCATTTATTACAACACCGCCAATTCGCTGGTCTTCCATACGCGCAACAGATACAACGTATCGCCCGCCACAATCTCAACACAACGCTCGCCAAAATGCCGCCAGCACTCCACCCCCGCTCCAACTTCACCACCTCCCTCTTCGGCACAACGCTGGCCCTATGCTTCCTCGTCGTCGGTCTTCCCCATCTAATACCATGTCCCGTCCCACATACGCCTCAATTCGCAGAAGGACAAATGGAAATCATCGGCGCAGACGGGCGGCGATATCGGCGGCGATTGGCACCAAAAGTGCAACAGACAGATCCACAGACTCAGACACGAGATCTAAAGGAAATACGGCAGGATAGTGAAGTGGAATCGCAGCGGATGGCCAGGGAGAGTCGGGAGGACGAAGAGGAATTGAGGAGGAAGAGTAGGGAATGTCCGGTGCCGAAACCTGCGGGGATGGTTGGGAGGATATTGGGATTTAAGCAGGAAGAGGAGAGAGTGAGGCCCGTGGTGAGGATTGAAGATGGTTTGCGGATACCGAGGAGGGAGGATGGGAGGGGTGGTGGGTAAGATACAGGGCTTTGAGTTGCATGACTTGAAAGGAGATTGCGGACGAAAACAACTATTTCGCAAAAGATATGATGCATCATTGGCGCACGAAAGAGCATATATGGTATAGAAGCTGTGCGAGTAAAGAAGAGTTTGACCATGTATTCGAATTCCTCTACAATTAATGTGATATGCAGTGCTAATGAGCTACAAGATTGTCGGTCAATTTCCTACCTCCAGAGCACCCAGCAAGTCTAAAGCCTATTCTTCAATCCTCTTTTCCGTGCCATACCTCATGCATTATCTCATTTCTTGCCCAGCTTCACCATCACATACGGCACCTCAACATCCTCCTCCGTCGAATCTTCAGCAGTGATCTCGAAGATGACGTTCCTCTGATGATCTGGAATAGGCTTGCCACTGATCTTCTCAACGAGCTCGCTCAATCTAGAATCATAGAATTAGCGACAGCGATTTCTTTGTTCAATGCATATCAAACTTACTTCAGCGGCAGTCTATCCTTTAGCTTCGCAGGAGGATAGAAGCTTGCATACAACAAGCTAACGCCAGAACTGATCATCATGACATTCAATCCCTTCTTCTCGAAGTCGGCCAAGAATTCCTTCAAAGTGACATTCTCGACCTCGAAACGATCCCAGAGCTTGTCAATTGTTACGTCTCCGTCTGGTCCAGCATACTTTCCTTTGGGGCTGGCAATAGGTTCACTGAAGCCAAAGAAGGGCAGAGCGATGTTGACGAATCCGTTCTTGTATTGCTCGATGTCTGTCTTGCCATCGATAATTTTGTAGAGCTCCAGAACGACAAGACCAGTTACGAGTGCGGTCGTGGTTGCGATAGCTGGAATAATCTTGCCAGCAATGAACTTGGTCTTATGGCGATCAGCTAGAGCAATCTTGTAGTTCTCGGCACGCAGATTGCTTGCAGCTGTGATGAAATCAATGTGGTAATTTGTGTCATCATCTTTTTCGAACTCGACAGGTTCCAGGCGGAAGTCACCCACACTCTTTGGCGATGGCAGGCTGGAGATGAGGTCTTGCAGCTCATCCTCGCCAGCTGATGCGGAATTCGCGTTTGGATCCGGCTCCTTCTCGTCTGCCTGGATCTTCACACCAGGATCGGGTTTGAAGTCTGGCACAATCATAATGTCAAGGACACTGTGAAAGTGCTCGTGTGTGATGCCCTTGTTCGAGATCTTATAGTTGAACGCGTGCAGGTTTGCGGCAGATTCGACAAAGCCAAAGTGAGTAGGGTTCTCGGCGTCGAAGCGAAGTGGATCTGGAGCACGCTTTGGTCCTGACCAGAATGGTTGTCCAGTAGACGTGGTCGAGTCCTTGGGGAAGTTGTATAGTAGTTGGGCGATGGCGTTGTGGTACTGCTTCTCAAACTGTGTTCGTCCCCACTGTATACAGTCATCAAATGATTCAGGCTTGTCGCTGACAAGGAAGTCTTTCAGTGTTTCCAGAGTCTGCTTTTCGCTACCAGCCTGCTTCAACGCACTGTCGATGTAGTTTGGTTGCGTCAAGTACATATTGCAAACCTCTGCAGGTCCAACGAAGTACGTGTGGAAAAGATCCTTGGCCCAGGCAATGGTGTGCTCGATTCGGTTCGGGAAACTCTTCAACGTACACATTGGGAACGACTGTTCTGGTGGATCTTGCGAGCTAGAGTAGGACTCTGTAAGATTGGGAAGAACAACCTGGCTGTTTGCCTTGGTGCCGAGAGTGCCACTGTCGAGAAGAGGTTTTCGGAAGAACACACAGCGTCTGTCGACATATGTACGAGCATCAACATTGTCAAGAGCGTTGACCACAATGTCCATGCCCTCCCAGAAGTCTTCGTTGAAGACATGCTCCGTATCTGCACCAACGCGGTCTTTAAGTGAGGTGATTTTGCCGTTCAGATCAGGGTTCATTGCCTGCACGGCCTTCGAAGCGCAGTCACTCTTGAGTTGTCCAACATCGTTGGGTCTGAACAAGAATTGACGATTGAGATTACTTCTCTCGATTTGATCCATGTCTGTCACAGTGATCTGACCCTTCCCAGTAGCAAGACCAGTCATGGCGTAATTCTTTAGCATCTCGCAACCAATAGCGCCCGCACCAACCAGGAAAATCTTGCTATCCTCGAGCTTCTGCTGGAACTCTCTGCCAAACACGGCAATCTGGCCGTCATACCTCGAACCAGAAGGTTTGCAGAGTTCTTCGGATCGCTTCACAGATGTGGGCAATGACTCCAGTG
>Ga0160428_1001033_pt1 | contig 23749 bp, 14 predicted proteins | sample SolpanmetagenomM_FD_108198 | JGI IMG/M metagenome (GOLD analysis project Ga0160428, IMG submission 108198) | Solar panel surface microbial communities from Lawrence Berkeley National Laboratory, California, USA - M | ecosystem: Engineered > Built environment > Solar panel > Unclassified ... | reverse complement strand
CCAGTTGAGCGTACCGCCCGTGCTGGCCGTTGCCGTCAGGGCTACGGGGGTGCTGTTCTGACAAACGGCCACGGCTGTCTGACTGACGACAGGCGCTATCGGCAGGGCGTTGATCGTCACAACGATGGTGGCCCGGTCGCTTTCACAACTGTTACCATCGGTCTGGGTAACGTAGTAATTCGTTACGCCGGGCGTCGTTGTCTGGGGCGTCGGGGTCGGAATGGCCGGACTACCCGATGGGTCGGTGTACCAGCGCAGTGTCCCGCTGGCGGTGGCCGTCAGGGGTGTCGCAACGGCGTTCTGGCAGTAGGTTACCGCTGGCGTTACGGTCGGCGCTATGGGTCTGGGGTTGATTGTCACGGCAATCGTAGCCCGTGGCCCTTCGCAGCCATCGACCGTCTGACTCACGTAGTAGTAACTCGTTGGAGGCACACTGCTGGCCGTCGATGGGGTGAACGCAGTGGGTGAAGAAGTTCCACCGGTCTGCGTGAGGTACCAGTTGAGCGTCCCGTTTGTCGCTGGTGTGGCCGATAGCGGCTGCGCCGTTACGCCCTGGCAATAGACGACAGGCGTCGCACTGACGGTTGGCGCTACCGGCAACGCTTTGATCGTAACAGCCAGGCTGGCCCGGTCGCTTTCACAGCCATCTACTGTTTGACTCACGTAGTAGTTGATCGGCGCACCGACTACACTGGTCGAGGGTACCGGGGCCGTCGCCGAAGCCGTACCACCGGTTTGATTCATACCGTACCAGTTGAGCGTTCCCCCCGTGCTGGCCGTCGCCGTCAGTGCCGACACCTGGTTGGCACAAAACGCGACGGGGGCCGTAACGGGTGGTGCCGGTTTCGCTTTCACCTGAACGGCGATGCTGGCCCGATCGCTCTGACAGCCATTCAGATCAGTCTGTGTGACATAGTAGGTGGTAACGCCAGAGGTACTGGTCGAGGGGGTCGGGGTCGGGATAGTCTGGGCAGTGGTTGGATCGGCATACCAGCGCAGGTTCAGTCCCGTAGCCGATAATGATGTCGGCGTTGCAAACTGGCAATAAGGCGCGGGTACCACAACGGTAGGGGCGTCGGGCTTCCGAATCACCACGGCCGACACGCTGGTAGCAGGTCCTTCACAACCGTCGACGATCTGGCTGACTCGGTAAACCGTCGTGGCTACTACATCGGTGGAGGGCGAAACGGATGCATACGTATTACCGGCTGGGTCGTACCATTTCAACGTGCCGCCGGGGCTGGCTGTCGCCGTTAGCGGTACGGGCGTACTGCTCTGGCAAATCGGCACGGCGTTCTGAGCCACCGTCGGGGCTGACGGCAACGGTTTTACCGTTGCCGTCAGCGTAGCCCGGTTACTTTCGCAACCGTTGGCATCCGTCTGGCTGACGTAGTAGGTAAACGTGTTCGCGGCTGAGGTCGACAACACCGGGGCTGTCGTACTACCCACGCCCCCCGTCGGCGCTGTGTACCATTTCAGCGTACCGGTAGCCACCACCGCCGACGGTAAACTGACTGTCGACGCATTCTGGCAAACCGTAATCGAGCTGGTAACGGGTGTTGTCGGTAAGGGGTTGACGCGTACGACGATACTCGCTTTGTCGCTTTCGCAACTGTTGCCGTCGGTCTGACTAACGTAGTAGGTAAACGTGCCCGGCGTAGTGGTAGCGGGGATGGTTGCCTGCGTCGTGAAGGTCGTGCTGGCGGGATCGGTACCGTACCATTTCAGCGTATTGGTTGGAATGGCCGTTGCCGTCAGGGAGGTAGCAACGGCATTCTGGCAGTAGGTTACTGGTGAGACAACGGTGGGCGCTACGGGCCGCGAACCGGTGATGACCGTTACCGAATCGCGGGCACTTTCACAGCCGTTGGCGTTGGTCTGGCTGACGTAGTAATTTACACTGTTGGCAATAGCCGTCGAGGGCGTTATCGAGGTGGCCGATACGCTCGTGGTTTTAGTCAGGTACCACTTCAGGTTCTGCCCCGACGCCGTCAACGGCGTTGCAGTGGCACCCTGACAGTAGAATACCGTACGGGGCGTGGGAATGGGCGGGCTGGGCAGCGGGTTGACCGTGTAGACAATGACGGCCCGGTCGCTCTCGCAGCCGTCGGCACTGGTCTGGCTCACGTAGTAGGGCGTACTACCCGTAGCCGAGGTCGACAGGGTGGGCGCAACGGTTGCCCCTACCCCACCGGCTGAAGCCGTGTACCATTTCAATGTACCGGTCGCCGTAACGCTCGTGGGCAGTGCCGGGGCGGGCGTGTTCAGACAGGCACTCAGCGGAGTCGTCAGCGGAGCCGCCGGTTTGGCATTGATCGTTACGCTGATGATCGCTGGCTGGCTGATACAGCCCAACGGATCGCGCTGACTAACCGAGTAAGACGTTACGCCTGTTGTGGTTGTCGGTGGCGTGGGGGCGCTGCCCAGCTGTTGCCCGTTGAGTGCGTACCAGATCAGCGTGTTGTTAGTCGTAGCGGCTGCACTCAGCGGAGACGCCGTCGCAAACTGACAATATACGACCGGCGTAGTCACGGCGGGGCGGGGCGGCTGCGCATTGATCGTCACTGTGATCGTAGCCCGTGAACTGCTCTCACAGCCGTTGACCGTCTGACTGACGTAATAGTTGTTGCTGGACTGGGTTTGCGGGGTTAACGACGTGGTACTCGTTCCGCCCGACGAAACCGTGTAGAAGTTCAGCGTACCGCCCGGCGAAGGGGTCGCCTGCAACGGCTGCGCGACCGCATTCTGACAGTACGTTACCGGCGAGACTACCGAAGGCGGATTCGGCAGCGCGTTGACCGTATAGGTGATGGCCGCCCGGCTGCTCTCGCAACCATTGGCGTTGGTCTGACTCACGTAAAACACCTGCGAACCAGTTGTACTGGTCGCCACCTGCGGGGCCGCAGCCAAACTGGCCGACGTGGGCGAGGTGTACCATTTCAGTGTGCCCGTAGCCGTCACACTGCTGACCAGCGATACCGTTGCCCCCCCCTGACACACATTGACCGGGCTGGTGGCCGGAGCCGCCGGGGCCGTATTGATAGTCACCGTGATCTGTACACGGGGGCCTTCACATCCACTGGCACCGCGCTGACTTACCTGGTAAAAGGTTGTTCCCGGATTGTTGGTCTGGGGCGTTGGCGCGGTACTGCCCAGCGCGCTTCCCTGACTATTGTACCAGTTGAGCGTATTACCCGACGTGGCAGTTGCCTGTAGCGGCTGCGCTGTCGTGTTCTGACAATACACAACCGATGTATTTGCCACGGCGGGGGCTGACGGGGTCGGGTTGATGGTCACCGTCAATGGGGAGCGGTTACTCTCACAGCCATTATTATCTGTCTGGGTAACGTAATACGTCGTCGTACCGGTTGTGCTTGTCGAGGGCGTAATCGAGGTAAAGGGCGTTCCTCCGCTGGCAGTGGTGTACCATCTCAGGTTCTGCCCCGACGCCGTGAGCGAGGCAGGGGTGGCACCCTGGCAATAGCTGACGTTGGTCGTCGTGGGCGCATTTGGCAGCGCGTTGACCGTCACCGTTAACGGAGCACGGGCGCTTTCGCAGCCATTGGCGTTGGTCTGGCTAACGTAGTAGGTCGTCGTGCCCGGTGTGGTAGTCGAGGGCGTAATCGAGGTAAAAGCCGTACCGCCACTGGCAGCGGCATACCACTTCATGTTCTGTCCTGATGCCGTTAACGGTTGAGCCACCGCGTTCTGACAGTAGGTAACGTTCGAGGTTGTCGGCGCGGCAGGCAGGGCGACTACTGTGAAACCAGCTGTAGTGGCCGACCCGCCATTACTCTGATTGAGTACCTGAATCGTATAGGTGCCACTGGCTTGATTACGCGGAATAGCAACCGAAACTGGGCCACCAATAGAGCCGGCTGGAATTGTTGCGAGCAGCTGAGTAGTAGGATTAGTGCTGGGACCAACAAGGTTAATACTCGTCGGTGAAAAAGCGCCAAGTCCGTTGGTATAGGTAAATGATACATTATTTCCTGCGCAAACGGAAGTCGGCGTGACGTTACTGACCGTCACCTGGGCCTGCGCCACACCGGCATACAGGAATACTAACGCAACTACCCAGCGAAATAGCCGTATAGATAAAGTCATAATGAAACGGGTTAGCCAAAGAGGACACGCATATTATGTCCTGTTGCATGGCAAAGTCAACCTGTTTCAAACAGTCGGTAGGAAAACCTCAACTTAGGTTATTGCCCACTCCGCAGGCCGTCAGCGAGTAGCGCCTGAGCCGCTTGTGTCCGCCATCAATTGACGAGCGGATAGCCCCCCTCTGACCGTTGTAGTTTACACAAAACCGGTCCGTACGAGCCGGCCTTTCTGTTCGTTACCTAGTTAAAGTAACCCCACACCTCGCGGCTCGTCTGTACCGGCTTATTGACAACGACCGGCACGACAAACTCATCCAGCAGGGTACGGCCGGCCAGACGGTCGGCGGGCAGGCGGTTGACCGGCGTGTGCGTTTCGCTTTCGTTCCGGTTGGTATAGGTAAACGCAACGGGCAGGGCGTAGACGCCCGCAAAAGAGGGTCCCAGGTCAGGCATCTTTTCCAGTCCGGTCCGTACGGCCTCGACAAACCCCATACCGACATTGGCTGGGCTGAGCACGACAACGTTTTTGACCCGCCCCCGCTGGTCGATCTCAAAACCAGCGTACACCCGGCCGTAAACGGCCTGTATCCAGGCCATTTCGGGGTATGTCATGTGTTGATGCAGGGTTTGCGTAAATACCGGATCGTTGCGCAGGGGGGCCTTGGCCTGCACGTAGCTGGCCTCAGATACCGGCACCGATTGGGTATCCCAGCCGGCAACCATCAGGCTGTCATAATAAGGCAACACAGCGATGATATCCGCCGGCAACACGTGTCGCCGGGTCAGGCGGGGGGCGAGTTTGTCGGCCTGTTCATACAGCGCGGCCAGCACCGCATTTTTCGTCAGACTGATCTGTTCGGGTCGCGCGTCGCCTTTCCGGATATAATATTTTTCTTCCTGTACATAACGGCCATTAACGTCGACTTCTTTCTCGTACCCATTATAACCGTTGTTGCTGGTTTCGCGAAGCCGCCCTTCCAGCCGTTTCGACAGGCTTACCAACAGCTTCGTCCGGCCGTTATAGAGGGCTTTCGCGTAAATTTTGTAGTCGATACCGGCCTGCTGGTTCTGCTGACGGACAAACTCGTCGCTACCGACCGTAAAGCGTTCGGGGCGGAACCGCTGCGCGGTAGAGTCGCCCGGAAAGCGGCACATCACTACGTTTTCAACCAGATTATAGGCGATCTCACAGCGGACGTTCTTTCCCCGGTCGTCGAGCCGTATCCGGCCCGGCTGCCAGATCGGGTACGTCAGAAAGGGGCTTCCCGCATAAACCTGCTTCTTATACGCCGTCGTGTTGATTACGCCGGGCCCGTACTCATCGAAGGTTGTGTACACCTGCCCGCGCCGATCCTGATAAACAGTCAGCTGAGCTTTGCTGATGGCCGGAACGATCCAAAGCAATCCTAACAAAAACGGAAGACGGCACGAGCGCATGATGTTGATAGAGCTGACAACGACAGATAGCCCTAACTAACAAAATAAGCCCGGAATAATCCAAAAAGGAGACAGATTATTTTTTTGACGGCGACCTACCGCTTCTTTTTCCCCGACCAGTTTTTCGAGTAATTCGGTTTACCGCTGGTTGCCTTTTTCTGGCTGCCAACCAGCCGCTCGAGTAAGTCCGGACGGTTGAGCTTGGTCAGGCGGTTACGAATCCAGTCTTTGTATTCGGGCTTGTACCAGAAGAAGTACCGGTTCTGATCCTGCTTTTCCTCGCGTGTTTTCGCCGTTTTCACAGGTTTCAGCGTGTACGGGTGAACGCCCGAATAGTAGATCACCTCGGCGACGGTCATGGGCGTAGGCGTAAAATCCTGCACCTGTTCCAGCTGGAAACCGAGGTCTTTGGTTTCGGCCGCCAGATTGGCCATGTCCTGCTCCTCGCAACCGGGGTGCGACGAGATAAAATAGGGAATCAGGGGTTGCCGCAGGTTGTACTTGTCAGAAATATCGTCGTACTTTTTCTTGAACGATTTGAAGTACTTGAACGACGGTTTACGCATCACCCGCAGCGTATCGTCGGACGTGTGTTCAGGGGCCACTTTCAACCGACCCGACACGTGCCGCGTAACGAGCTGCTCCATGTACTCATCGTGGTTGCCGTCCTGATTGTTTTTGTTGAAATCATCGACCAGCAAGTCGTACCGCACTCCTGACCCGACGAACGCTTTCTTGATGGCCGGATTGGCGTCGACTTTGCGGTATAGTTCCGTCAGCGGTTTGTGCGAGGTGTCGAGGTTCGAACAGATCACCGGGTGAATACAACTCGGGCTCTGGCAACGGGCGCAGATCGACTCGTCTTTACCCTTCATCTTGTACATATTGGCCGACGGCCCACCCAGGTCGGAGATGTACCCCTTGAACTCCGGGTGCTTCGTGATCTCATCGACTTCTTTCAGCACCGACGCTTCACTGCGCGACGCGATGAATTTGCCCTGATGCGCCGAGATCGTGCAGAAGCTACAACCACCGAAACAGCCCCGGTGCATATTGACCGAAAACTTAATCATGTCGTAGGCCGGAATAGGGCCACGCTTTTTGTATTTCGGATGGGGCATACGCGTGTACGGCAAGTCGAAGGACTTGTCGACCTCAGCTTCCTCCATCGTCTTGAACGGTGGGTTGATAACCAGCACCTGATCGCCAACGCGCTGGGTAATCCGGTTGGCCTGCCACTTGTTCGACTCCACTTCCACGACTTTGAAGTTGGCCGCATACTTGATCTTATCGTCCAGGCAGTCTTCGTGACTCGATAGGGCAACGGTTTCCCAGTCGTTGTAATCGCGCAGGTCGCCAGCAGCGATATCGTGCAGAAAGGCCACCTGATTGACAGTACGCATCGACGCAAACGGAACGCCCTGCCGGGCCAGCCTCAGAATCTCGCGCAGGGGTTGCTCACCCATGCCATACACCAGCAGATCGGCTTTCGCATCGACCAGAATCGACGGCATCAACCGGTCCTGCCAGTAGTCGTAGTGCGTGACCCGGCGCAACGACGCTTCGATGCCACCAATCAGCACCGGCACGTCGGGGTACAGCTCTTTCAGGATGTTGGTGTACACGATCGTGGCGTAATCGGGCCGGAAACCGGCTTCGCCACCGGGCGTATACGAGTCGTTGGAGCGCAGCCGCTTGTTGGCCGTGTAGTGGTTCACCATCGAATCCATACACCCCGCCGTGACGCCGAAAAAGTACTTTGGTCGACCGTATTTCTTGAAATCGCGCAGGTCGTCTTTCCAGTTGGGCTGGGCAATGACGGCCACGCGAAACCCTTCACTCTCCATGATCCGCCCGATCACGGCGGTTCCGAAAGCCGGGTGGTCGACGTAGGCATCGCCGGAAACCAGCACGATGTCGACTTCGTCCCAGCCGCGTTTGTCAACTTCGGCTTTCGTCAGCGGTAACCAGTCGGTAATAGGGCGTTCAATCATTAGTTTGTTTCGGTATCTGTCGGTAAAACAGTCTGCCGGGGAAAAGATTCATTGTTGATGCCAACTGTTCACTTACTTTCCGATGCAGAATTTACTAAAAACTGAATCGTGCAGGTCGTCTTCCTAGGTAGGACGGGCAATGACGACTACAGGAAAGCCCCCGTCGGGCCTTGCCCCGGCGAGGCCATTCAATAATATTTGTAACTACAGCGAACGTAGCGTGTTGTACCAGGAAGGCCGGGCAGATTCCGCCACGAATCGACCCGACTCAACCAATCTAATTTACGCCCCCCGCTTATGACTGACCTGCACACACTACGAATTCCCGCGCTTGCCCTGTCGGGTATGGCAATCATTGCGGCCATTGCCTGTCAGAGCGAAACATCGAAAACCACCGCAACGACGACTACGGCTACCCAGACAACAACGACCGATTCGTTGAATGGCGACGTGGAAGCCGGCCGCGACGTGTATCGCAACGAAACGTTTGGCACCGAAGGCTTCTGGACCGACGCCGTGCGGGTACCGCAGGGGATGAAAGACGCCAAACTGACGGTACTCGGTGCCCTCAACGCCGGCCTTAGCTTCGACGCCGACGCGATGCCCGCCGACCTGAAAACGGCGTTGATGAGCGAACTGAAAACGGACCGTTCGCCCGCAAAAGCCCCCAAACTCAACGACCCCGCCACCCTCGACGCGCTGGTGAAAAACAACGTCGTTATCGGCTTCGCAGCCAAAGGCGACAAGGTGGGCGTCACCTGCGCCCTGTGCCACGCCATCACCGACAATTCGGTGTTTGCCCTGCCGGGAAAAGGCAGCATCGGCAAACGCATCGACGGACCGACGCCCCACGGCCTTAACGTGGGAAAAATACTGGCAACGGCCGCCAATTCCCGCGCCCTGTTCACGACCCTACAACTGCAACAGCCCGACGGCAGCACCATCGGCCGCGCCCCCAAAGGACTGACGCCCATGTCGACCGAAGCCGACGTGGATGCCTACCTGAGCAACCCGAAATACTATCCCATCGGCACGTTCGACGATTCGCCCGACGGCAACGGCAACCCCGTACACATCGCGCCGTTCTTCCGGCAGGACCTGGCCGCACCCTACGGCTCGTCGGGCCAGAATGCCGACCTGAACGACTTCAACAATACGGTCTATACGGCCCTTTTCGATCAGACCAACCTACTGACCCCCGGTGGCCGACAGTTTATCCATGTGCTGGGCGCTGCTGCTGGCGACTCGATGATGGCGGGCTATGCGAAGGTGATAGCGGCTACCAGCGTAACGGGTTTTCCGTACGTAACGGCCAACATGGAAGGTAAAGCCGGTGCCCCACCGACGCCGACCGGCAAACGCGTCGACGAGAAAAAACTCCGCGACCTGAACGCCTACGTCCGCAGCCTGCAAGCCCCGAAAGGCGTGGTCAGCAATCCGGCGCAGGTCGCGAGCGGCCGGGCCGTATTCGTTGCCCAGAACTGTACATCGTGCCACAACACCAATCAGGGCGTACCGGTATCGACCAAATTGATTCCGATGACGACGATCTGGCCGGGCTACAAACCGACGGTTATTGCGCAGCGGCAGGCCCCGCTTACACCCATTCAGAATGCACCCGGCACGTTCGATGATAAAATGATTGTAGTCGACGCCAGCCCCGGCGGAGGCATTCGCGGCGACGCCCTGCCCCTGTTGCTCGACCTGGCGCGTAAGCCGGTATTCCTGCACGACGATTCGGTATCCAGCCTCGACGAACTGCTCGATCCAACGCGGGGCAAGATGGCTCCTCACCCCTTCTACGTCGCCAAACCCGCCGAGCGGGCTAACGTCGTCGCTTATCTGAAGAGCCTGGATACCGATAGTAAGTAGTGTACAGCCCGGCCAGAGAAGCAGGCTGCTTTTCTGGCCGGGCGATGACCCGTTGTTAGCATACCCAACAAACAGCAGAAGTCCCGATTCATGGAATCGGGACTTCTGCTGTTTGTTGGGTTGAATGCAGTTTAAGAGGTTGTTTAAGATTTCACTGTTCTTGTCAAAATCGCCCTTTCTGTCATCCCGACGATAGGACCGGGCCGCCGGGATGACAAAAAGGGCTATAAAACACAATCCTAAACAACCGCTGAGGAGCGCCCCACTGCCGGCAGACAGTGTACCGCAATTCCTGCTTCTTATATCACGCAAAACAGACCTTCTCAGATTTCCTCAGCAATGAATAAGGGCCGCACTCACCAATGTGAATGCGGCCTCTACCATTGGTAACTACCTGATTAACCTCCGTTTATTTCGCCAATAGCACCCGGTCGATTACGTGCAGCACGCCGTTCGACGCAACCTGATCGGTCGTAACGATGTTGGCGGCTGACGTGCCGTTGCCTTTACCCAGTATCGTTACTTTGCCACCTGATACGTTGGTGCGAACGCTCGTACCCTGCGCCGTCACAATGTCGGCCCCGTTCTGGAACGTCTGCGAATAAGCGCTGTATTTCAGCACGTGGTACAGTAACAGGTCCGAAATGACAGCCTGATCGGCTTTCTGAATGGCTGCTGCGTCGGCGTAGCCAGCGGCTTTGAAGGCTGCGTCATTAGGCGCAAAAATGGTCATCCCATTCTGCATCACGGCGTTGAGTGTCGACTGTGTCGATGCGTTCGCCCGATCAACAGCTGCGGCAAAGAGCGACAGATTAGTATTGGCTTTCGCCAGTGCAACCAGATTAACGGTAGCTGGTTTCAGGAGCGTGTTGATGATATGCACGACACTACCGACGGTCGGGTTGTCGCCCTGGATAATCTTGCCGTTGTTGACGCTTATGTCGCTGTTACTCACCTTGTACACCGAGATTTGATTATCGGCCAGCGTGGTCTGGTACACGGTATTGACGTTTGTCGGAGTGGCGCTCTGGTCGATGCGAGACCCGACAACGTGATACCGAAGAATACGCTGCAACTCAGACACTGGGGCATTGTTGACCGCGTTCGCGTCGCTGTAGCCCCCCGCTCTGAAGGCATCGTCAGACGGCGCAAAAATGGTGATGCCCGACTTGTTGTACTCATCAATCAGACCAGCCCGGACGATGGCCGTTCGCAGCAGGGTCAGATTAGATTGCTGGGCGATGTAGGTGACTGATGCCACGACCGTAATCGTCGGCGATGTTGGTGTTGTTGTCGTACCGGAGCCTGGTGTAGTTGACCCTGGATTCGTCACCGTTCCCGAACCGGGCTGGGTTGTTCCGGTACCGGGCTGAGGGTCGGGCGTGTTGTTCGTACAGCCCGTTATTAGCAATGTAGCTGCTACAACAGCCAGGCTCACCCGCCTTACATTCCTGAGATTGAGTGTGTGAAGCATAGTTGAATAAAATTAGTAAGTAGACAAAAACAATAAACTGTTGTACCAAACCATGCCAAGCAGTTTTTGTTTTTTCCTATGATCTTACATACATCTATCGCACACTACATAATATTCTCATTTACAGTTATTTGCATGCGTTCATACGCGGCTGCTAAAAAAGTTGGCACCCGCTACTTTTCATCTTGGGCGTCCGCCTATTTTCCGATGCAGAATTTGCTGAAAATGGAGTCGAGCAGGTCGTCCGTGGTGATTTGGCCGGTCAGTTCGCCGAGGTGTTGCAGGGCTATGCGCAGGTCCATCGCTAGCCAGTCGGGCGTCACACCCGCGTCGAGGCCGGTGAGGGCGCGGGCCAGGGCGTTGTCCGTACCGGTCAGGTGATCGTGGTGGCGCACGTTGGTCACGACAGCACTGCCAATCTGCACGGCAGCGTCGGTACGGACGCGATTGGAGAGGGTTGTCCGCAGGGCGTCGAGGTTGGTGTGCTGAGCGGCCGAAATCCAGTGAACCCGCTCGTCCGCAACAGTTTCCAGTTGTTGCTTTCGCACAGCATCCAGCGCATCGACTTTGTTACCAACCAATACGTACGGCTTACCCGATTCGCGCACCTCGGCCAGCGCAGCCTGCAATTCATCGGTCGAGATGACCAGGCCGTCGAACAGGTAGATGACCAGGGCCGCATCGCGCATTTTCTGCTGCGTCCGTTCGATACCGATGGCTTCGATTTTATCCGTTGCCGACCGCAGTCCGGCTGTGTCGATCAGGCGAAAGCGGATACCGTCGATAAACAGCTCGTCCTCGATGACGTCGCGGGTGGTGCCGGGAATGTCGGAAACGATAGCTTTTTCTTCGTTCAAAAGCGCGTTGAGCAACGTCGATTTGCCCGCGTTGGGTTTGCCGACGATCACCGTTGCGACGCCGTTCTTGATGACGTTTCCGGACGCAAACGACTCGATCAGCGGATGCAGCACCCGCCGGATGTCGAGCATCAGTTGCCGGAGCCGGTCGCGGTGGGCAAACTCGACATCTTCCTCGCCAAAATCAAGTTCCAGTTCTACCAGTGCGACAAAGTCGATCAGTTGCTGGCGCAGGTCGATCAGTTGTTTGGAAAACCCACCCCGCAGCTGCGTCAGGGCCGCGCGGTGGCTGGCGTCGGAGTCGGACGCGATCAGGTCGGCGACGGCTTCGGCCTGCACCAGATCGAACTGCCCATTCAGGAACGCCCGCTGCGTAAACTCGCCCGGCCGGGCCAGCCGAACGCCTTCAGCCACCAGCCGCTGCAAAATCTGGCGGATAATGAATTCCGACCCGTGGCAGGAAATCTCGACAACGTCTTCCCTGGTAAACGAGCGTGGTGCCCGAAAAACCGTCGCAATAACTTCGTCGATGATGGTATCGTCGGGGTTGCGCAGCGTGCCGAAATGAGCCGTATGGCTCGGTTGCTGCGTGAGGTCTTTCCCACGAAATAGCCGGTTGGTGATGGCGATGGCGTCGTCGCCCGACACGCGAATTACGGCGATGGCACCGATACCTGGCGCAGTGGCCAGTGCAGCAATGGGTTCTGTATGAAGCAAAAACGTGTGTGGTTTATAGTTCTTTGTGGCGTCGGGTCTGGGCGGTTGTTCAGGATTGTGTTTTACGGCCTGTTTTGTCATCCCGAGCCTGCGGCCCGGTTCGCTAAAAGCAACTAAAACCGCCTACTAGCGAAGATCCCTCCTGCGTCGGGATGACAAAAGGCCGTTTTGGCCGATGATTATGAAATCCTAAACAACCTCTGAAACGCTAGACCGGCCACCGTAGCCCGGCCAGACACCACGAAAACGGTGGATCAGCATATCACCAACTTAACCCAGCCGGGCGACGGAGCCGTCGAAAATGGGTAAGCGGCTGATAACGCTGGCCAATCGCTTTTCGAGCGGAGCTGGCGGGATAGCCAGTATATCGGCATAGCGATCACCGAGGAAGAAACGCATTTCGCCCGCTGCGAGGTTCCGAACCGTATCCGGCCGCCCTGACGCCTTACCGCCGGTTTGGGCGATAGCGTTCAGCAACGAACGGGTGAGCCCTTCCCCGGCTTCCGACCAGCGAAACTGCCGCTTGCCAATGGCCTCACCCAGCCGGTTGGCTTCGCGCATATTCTGCGGCAGAAGCTGCGTATCGACCCCGTTGAGCCAACCCACCACGTTAACATGGTGCAGGTAATCGGCTTCTTCCTGCTCGGTAGCCGTTACCCCCGCCCGGCGCAGGCCCAGCAGCACGACGTGTGAAAAAGCCAGATTCGTACCGGCCATATCTTCCTGATTCACAGGCACACCCCAGGCAGAATCCCATCGATTGCTGTGCCCGGCAAACCAGCGCGCACCCGCGTGAATCAGCCGTACTTTCAATGTCCGGCTGATTGCCTGGGGCACCTCTCCCGCAACCGACTGCCAGTTCTTTTGCGTGTTGACGGCAAAGAGCCATTCGCCCGTTTCCTGCAATCGACGGGCGGTGTCGTTTTTGATCCGCTCCGTCAGCCAAAGCACCTGTGCCCCGTCGGCCCCCAGGTAACAGTACGGCAGCGAGTAACACCCCAGAATCAGCCCGATTGCCCCGGCGTGTTTTTTAAAAAACGTCATTGCCCGCGCCATACGGGCAGGTTCGGCCCAGTCGGGCAGGTGGGCGAAGTCCCGCCAGAAACCGGCAACAGCCTCAGGCTGACCTGCCAGTGAGAACGATTCGGTATCACCCAGCCACTGCATCAGCGAGCGCAGCGCAACGGGCCCGCCTTCGGCCACGACCGACCCGACAACCGTATCGGCGGACGCATCGCCCTGCTGCCGGAATTGGGCCAGCAGGCTATCTGAAAATGAACGGGTTGGCTGAATACGAACGGACGAAGACGATCTCATACACCGCTAACGTTTCGTCTGTCGGATAGGTTTGGCCCGGCGGGGACAATGTCTGGTTTGTTACAGGCGCAACTGTAGTGTATCGTAGCCGAGCCGGATGCCGGGGGGTAGCTCCGCTTCGACTTCGCGGTGCAGACCCAGTTTATGACTGATGTGCGTGAAGTACGTTTGCTCCGCGCCTACCCGCTGCGCCAGTGCGACGGCCTCGTCGAGCGTAAAATGCGAGATGTGTGGATCCCGCTGCAGTGCGTCGAGCACCAGAATTTTGGTTCCCATCACCTTCGCCAGCTCGGTTTCGCTGATGTGGTTCAGGTCGGTCAGGTACGTGAAATCACCGATGCGGTAACCATAAACGGGCAGTTTGTGGTGCATTACCTCGATAGGCACGATCCGCACGCCCAGTATCTCGAACGGTTCGTTTTGAATGGCATTGATCTGCACACGCGGCACACCGGGGTACTTTTTTTCGGCAAAAATGTAGGCAAACTCCCGTTGCAGCTGCGTCAGCACCGTCGGGCGTCCGTAGATCGGCATATCGCGCCCCGACCGGAAATTGTACGCCCGTACTTCATCGAGTCCGGCCGTATGGTCTTTGTGCTCGTGTGTATACAGTACCGCGTCGAGCTGCAGCAGATCAAGTCGCAGTACCTGCTGCCGGAAGTCGGGGCCGGTATCAATCACGAAACTCCGGCCCTGCGTCGCGATGTGAATCGACGCGCGTAGCCGTTTGTCCCGGAAATCGACGGAGCGACACACCGGGCAGGTACAGCCAATCAGCGGCACGCCCGACGACGTTCCCGTACCCAGCAGGGTGATGAGCATAATGAGTGAATGACAGAATGAGTGAATGCTTGACTGGTTGAATGACTGTCAATGGGTACGAATTCAATCACTCAATCATTCAGTAACTCAATCATTACTTATCCGTTAGTTGATTGACGACTTCGACAAGTCGGTCGAAATTGAGGGGTTTGACGAGTACATCGTTGAAACCAGCCGTCTTAAATTCTTCTTCGGTGTAGTTTTTGGCGTTGCCGGTGATAGCCACAATGGGGACCGACGCCTTTTCTTTGGCTGGCATAGCCCGTACCCGACGAACACACTCCATACCATCCATGATAGGCATGTTGATGTCGAGCAGCAGGATATTGAAATCTTCTTTCTCCAGAATCTGAATTACCTGCTCGCCATTCTTGACAGCCGTAATGTCATAGTTCTGAAACTCAAGTATTTTACGGGCCAGATTCTGAATAACGGAGCTGTCTTCGGCAATCAGAACGCGCTTGGAAACTGACATAAGTTCGGGGTAAGTGTGCGATTAATGGTTGTGAAAGTAGAGAGTTCTATCGGCAATCGCAAAAGGCGTCTGCCCCGGTGAATTTACCGAAGGGCCGGTGTTTATACCGCTACCGGTGCTTTGATGGCCGGGTGCGGGTTGTAGTTTTCCAGCGTGAAATCGTCGTACGTAAAGTCGAAAACGGATGTTATGGCGGGGTTGAGCCGCATCGTCGGCAGAGGTCGGAACGCGCGCGACAGCTGCGTCTCGACCTGCTCCAGGTGGTTGAGGTACAGGTGCGTATCGCCCCCGGTCCAGATAAACTCCCAGGGTTCGTAGCCGCACTCCTGCGCCACCATCATCGTCAGCAGCGCATACGAGGCAATGTTGAACGGCACACCCAGAAACACGTCGGCACTGCGCTGATAGAGCTGACACGACAGCTTACCGTCGTCCACGTAAAACTGAAACAGCGCGTGGCAGGGCGGCAGGGCCATATTGGGCACATCGGCGGGGTTCCAGGCCGACACCATCATCCGGCGGGAGTCGGGTCGGGTCTTGAGCTGGGTCAGCACATCCTGCAACTGATCGATGGTACCACCGCCGGGGGTAGCCCAGCTCCGCCACTGCTTGCCGTAGACGTCGCCGAGGTCACCGTTTTCGTCGGCCCATTCGTCCCAGATCGTCACGCCGTTGTCGTTCAGGTACTTGACGTTGGTTTCGCCCCGAATAAACCACAGCAGTTCGTGAATGATCGATTTGGTATGGACTTTCTTGGTGGTCAAAAGCGGAAAGCCCTCCTGGAGGTTGAAGCGCATCTGGTAGCCAAAAACGCTGCGGGTGCCCGTGCCGGTACGGTCGGTTTTCGTGGCACCGGTTGCCAGAATATGCCGGAGCAGGTCGTGGTACTGTTGCATGGATCAGTTGGATGTCTCCCGTCAAAAATCGGCAGTTGCCAGCCGGGAAACAACGACACGGCAAAAAAAAGCCCCGCACCGGGCGGGGCCTGGGGGAAACAGGTGTTACGAATGCGCCTGTCCGTTGATCTCGAACGACGAGGTAATCGTGGCCGACGGACGAAGCTGCGCCGTCGCCGAGCAGTATTTTTCCATCGACAGGTCGATGGCGCGCTTCACCCGGTCGGGGTTCAGGTCGCCGGTGAGCCGGTAGGTAATATGAATCTGCTGGAACGGAGCCGGGGTCGCCCCTTTTTCGCGAAAGCCATCGACCGACAGTTTGAAGTCATCGATGACCTGCTTCTGTTTTTGCAGAATCAGGATCACGTCGATGGCCGAGCAACCCGCCAGGCCCATCAGCAGCATCTCCATCGGCCGCGCGCCGGCGTTGTGACCGCCGATGTCGGTGGCCGCGTCGATGTGCTGCGTAACGCTCGACGTACCAAGTGCTTCGAAATGAAAAGCATCGTCGACCCGGACGAGTTCGACCGTCATTTTGTTGAGGGCAGTGGTTTCGGCAATCGGTTGTGAATCAAGCATCTTGTTTGTGTTTTTGCGCGAATCATTGTAGTTTCACCAACTTAAAACCGGGACGCACCATGTCAGAGAAATTCAGCGAAGATCTGTTCGACCTCAAAAACGACCGGCGGCTGAGTGTCTATCTCTACCGGACCGGCTTTGGCTGCTGGCTGCTTTACATCGTCTCGGGTGCGCGGTTCATGGAGTCAGTGCGTACGTACCGAACAGATTTCGGGGTGTTCGCGTTCTTTCTGATGGTGATGGGCCTGTCGGCGTCGATGATCTACGACTACTACCACCATCCCGCCGAATTCGATCAGAAGAAAAAATGGCTGGCCGTCAGCTACGTGGTTCTGGCCGGACTGGTGTACTTCTTTATCCTCCACAAAGAACCCGTTGCGCTCTCCAGTCTACAGGGCTTGTTTTAAGACTTCGCCAGGCCACAGGCCCCGGCTTACCCCACAAACGTTTCGTGGTAAATACGCTTCCGGGGGAAAAAGTCCCGCGGGTTGATGTACTATCAGGCACGGATAAAAAACGGTCGGCTCAGCGGTTGGGGTATCTGTACCGAACAGATACCCCAACCGCTGAGCCGACCGTCGTATTGGTCTTTATTCCGCTTTGAGCAAGGTAACCGTTTTAGCCTGAACAGGTGTCGACACCCGCAGCAGCAGCGTACCCACTGGCTGGCGTCCCACATCAAAACTGTGCGTTTCGAGCGTGGCCGACTGCTCTACCCGATGCGTATTGAGTACGCTACCACGCATGTCGGTAATCATCAGCTGCAATGCCTGACCGGTAGCCCCCTCGACCTCGACCCGCACGTGCCCATCGACGATGGGATTGCCCAGCACCCGGACCACCAGTGCCGTTTCAGCAACCAGACCGCTGGCGACTCGACTCGGAGCGGCACGCATGTTGCAGCTGGCCAACCAGTTGTAGGCCAGGCTGGCTTCCCCCGCCGTACCCGTCTGGGTGGCTTTCAGGGTGATGGTCGGGTTGTCGATGTATACGCCCAGGGTGTAGGGGCCCGGTGCTGTGGTAGGGCGCATCTCGTTGGCAACCGAGAAACTGATGGGTTGACCAGTGGTGCCGCTGTATTGAGGAGTGAACGTCAGCGACCGCCGATTGGCATCCCCCGCAACGGGGGCGCAGCTTACCGTCGTCACCGCCGTGATAGCAAAGGGACCAGCAGGCGTTGGTGTTGGCGTGACCGCCGGGTTTACCGTGATGGCAAACGTGGTCATGGCCTGTCCCGCACTGTTGGTACCCGTTATCGTCAGCGTCGATGTGCCCGACGTAACAGGTGTACCGCTGATAACGCGGGTGTCGGTGTTGAACGCCAGTCCATCCGGCAAACCGGCTGCGCTATACGCAATGGGCTGACTACCCGTAAACGCATTGACCGTGTAGGAAAAAGCGGTTCCTGCGGTAGCTGTCTGGTCGGCATTGGTCGTAGCGACCGGTGCCGTAGCCGTCACCGGCGTAATGGTGAAGTTGGTGTTCGAGATGTCGAAGAAAATATTCCCCACAGCCTCCACCCGCAGCCGGGCCATCGACGTCGTAACGTTCGGTACCACAATCACCTCCGACCCATCGTTGGGTGTGCTGGCGAGCAGCGTGGTCGGGAAGGTCAATCCCCCGTCGGTCGAGAGTTTGATGGCGACGCTGGCGCAGTTGATGGGTGCCTGATTGGTACTCACTACGTTCCAGGTGACGGTCTGCTGCGAGTTACCCGCTACCGTCGATGCGTTGTCGAACGAGGTTAGCCGGAAAGCCCCCGGTGTATTCACGACCGTTACCACCGTTCCCGCGTCGGCCACTCCACCCCTGCGGTCCCACACCGATACCCGAAAGTTCATGGTACGCGCGATGGCAGGCAGGCGCTCACCGACAATACAGGTTTGGCCCGTCGGGCAGGTAGCACCCGGTGCACCAGTCGGGTGGGTACCCGTATAGAAAAGCCCCGGCTGATTGTCGCCCGGCACCGCGTTATTTTGCGGGTTCAGGATAAACGCCATGCTGGGAAACGTGCGCTGAACATTCTGGACCGGCGAGTAAGCCCGTAGTACGGGGCGTGATACGCCATCATCGTCGATGTCGTAAACGCCCGACGGGGTGCCCCCAGATCCCGAGGCCCCGTTTGCCGGAGCCAGATCATACTCCTCCCAGGAATACGACAGGTTAGCCGCATCGCCGGCATCGGTATCAGCGCCGGCAGCGGTCAGCGTAAAGGGTGTCAGGCGGGGAATCGTGTAGGCACTACCCGCCGAAACCGTTGGAACGGCATTGGTTCCGGCGGTAGTACCACAACCCTTAACGTCGTTGGATGTCAGGTATGCGGTTGCGGTGGTGATGCTGGAGATATGAAATGACGGCAAGGCAAAATCGTTGTACTGCTGTAGATTACGCCCGTCGTTGCAGATGCCCACGTAACTCATGATGGTTGAGCCGGACGCGACCTCGTAAGCCTCGGCGGCTGACCGCGTCGTACAGGCACCGTTAGGATCGATTACGTTGTAGGTATGGCGCATGCCGAACTGATGGCCCAGCTCATGGGCAAAATAATCGACCACAAACGGATCGCCGGTATTGGTACCCCGTGCACTGTAGCCCTCCGCTTTGGCATCTGTGCTGCAAAGCGAACCTAACGAGGCCACACCACCACCACCCGTGCCGAACAGATGCCCGACGTCATAACTGGCGGCCCCCACCCTGGTATCGAGCGTGTTCTGATTGATGGTCAGCTGAGCTTCCTTGTCTGAATTATCGTACGGATCGGTAGCCGGATCATCAAAAATCAGGTTTGTCTGCCCGTTGTTGAGGCTGGGGTTCACAAGCTGAAAACGACAGGCCAGTTCGCGCTCGTAGATACCGTTTATGCGGTTGACAGCGGTCATAACAACGGCAAATGCATTTCTGCGTACCGTGGCCGGATCATTGGGCGTTGCCGCATAGTTGCCGGCGTTTCGGGTCCATTCGCCGGTGGTGGCAATCGCGATTCTGAACGTACGAACGGTCGTACCGGTACTGATCTGGTTCGTAGTGGCAGCCACCCGCAGCCCTTTGCCGTCTATGTTCAGGCCGGGCAGTTTCATCTTGTCGGTGGTGCCAATCGTGCCGCAGTGGTGATCGCCGGCCGGACTGTTTACCGCACCGACCTTCCGGGCGTCGCGGGCGTAGTAAGACTGGTACAGGCTACCGCCTGCTTCGGTAGTCGTTCTGGCGAAGTACACGGCGTCGTTGCCAACCCCCCAGATCAGGGCTTCAAAGCCCAGACTCGACAGGCTCATCCGAATAACGTACTCCTTATGAACGGTGCCCTCACCCTCATAGGTTTTGAAGGTTGGATGTTCTGCCGCCAGCGCGGGCGACAGTACCTGGGTTTCGCGCAGGGCGAAGCGTTCCGTAGTGCCGTCGGGCAGGGGAAGTACAATCGTAGTGGCCGTACCGCGCTCATATTGCCGGGCCGTATTGGCCAGCGCGCTTCGCAAACCGGCTTCGTTGAGTTTATACAGTTTCGCGTTGGGGATGACACGGGCGGTGGCCGCAAGACGACCCTGAGCACCTGATACGGGTTCGAAAAAAGACCCCGTGGTTTGGGCGGAGACACTACCCCAGGTCAGCAGCCAGACAAGCAGGGTGAAAAAATGACCGCGACGGGTTCTCCGGTCACGGGAATACCGGGTAGAATTGGGCATATAGTTGGTGATTTACTGGTTACTGGTCAGAAATATGTAAGCGGGAAAGACCGGATGCGGATTACACCGCTGGTTTGCGTCGTTGGTCGGGAGCGGGTGAATCGACCTCGACCGGATGCGTAGCCACGTCGGCAGGCGCTTCCCTACCGCCGATTTCATGGCTGTAGCGTTCGTACACCCGCGCTTTGTAGCGGGCCAGCAACGCGTCGAACGGTTGGGCCAGCGGGCGTGAATCGGCCGGCACGGCGGACGCACGGGCCGCCTTTCTTATTCGTTGAGTTAGTTTCATAGTTGACGAATCGGATACTGGGCAATCGGTCACCGACGACGGGAGACGGTCTGCGTTGGCGCGCACGTTGTCCGAAAACTATAAGAGCAGCAACTACCCTTCGCAGGCTGTCCATACAGTTTCATCTGTGCTTATTTTCCTACAAAGGACTTGACCCAATGGGGCAAAAAAAATACCTCGCATGAGGTATTTAAGCGATTTGGGGTCACTTTATCCGCTCGTCTGCCCCCGTCGAGGCAAGGCCACAGCGAGCGTCAGACCAGTGAATCCAGAAAATCGTAAAACTGCTTTTTGGAGGTGAAGGGCAGCTTCTGACCGATATTTTTCCGGTGGGTCTGCACGGTAAAATAACTCAGGCACAAGTCAGCCGCTATCTGTTCGGTGGTCATGTCCTGCTTCACCCGTTTCAAAATTTCCAGTTCGCGCCTGGTCAGCCCGTACCGGTCCCGGAGATCGTCGTCGGGAAGCGGCAGCAGCGGGCTATCCGTTTCGACTACCCGCTCCCCCGCCATGACCTGCCGAAGCAGCGTCAGCAGCCGGTCGGCGGCTACGGTTTTGGCAATGTAGCCATCCACCCGTAGTTCGTCGAACCGGGCGATTTCGCGCTTCTCGGCGTACATACTGATCACGACAATCCGGGCCGGATTTGGCAACTGCCTTACCTGTTTAACCACCGCCAGCCCATCCAGGTGGGGCATATTGACATCCACCAGAATCAGCCCCGGTTGCTGCCGGATACACGACTATCGTATACCTGCTCTACGACCGCAAAATCGGGCGATTTGCGCAGGACCAGGCTCAGGCCATCGTTGAACAGGCGATGGTCGTCAATAAGAACAGTTCGGGTTGGCATCGGTCAGGTGTGTTTTAAGCAGAATGGTTGTGCCCGTGGGGGCGGGGTCGAAACGCACATCAATGGCTGACAGAGCCGCCCGCTTGAGAATGGTCTGGATGCCGATACCGGTGGCCGTGTCGAGGGCCGACCAGTCGAAGCCAATGCCATCGTCCTCCACGCTGATATCGATGATCGTCCCATCGCAGAAAAACTGTACGTGCGCCTGAGTAGCCTGCGAGTGCCGGATGATGTTAGTCAGTAATTCCTGAATAATGCTGTAAATGTTCTGCTGCTTGAGCGCCGAAAGCTCGTTAATATGCCCGTGGGTGTAATCAGCGAAGGACAGATGAATGGACGCGAAATCGTTGAACCGACTCACCAGCGTGTCGATCTTTTCGGCCAGCGGTCGCTCATCGTCTTTCACCAGGTTATGACTCATAAAGCGCAGCTCGTTGATGGCACTGATGATAATAGAGCGGAGCCTGTCGGTATCGACGGGCATTCGGCCCAGGTAACTCAGCACCGTAGCCAGCGTATTGCCGACCTGATCGTGCAGGTTGCGGCCGATGCTTTCAATCTCCTGTCGGCGCAGAGTATTGATGTGTTCCTGCATGTGCGATACCTGCGCCTGCAATAGTTGCCGGGTCACCAGCTGCCGGCGAAACTGCTCGAACACGAGGCAGCTGAGCACGATGATAATGAGCATCGGGTGCGCAACCGGTGTCCGGAATGAATCCTGCCCTTCAGAAGCCTGAACCAGAAACAGGATCTGATTGACGACTACCGGAATAAACAGCAGCAGACAAACGACCAGCAGCGACCAGATACGGGCCCGCCGGTAAGCCAGGATGGCGACGTAGACAATCCAGCTCAGATTGACGATATCCAGCCCGGTCATGGCCATATTCGTCAGGTAGTTAACGTGTCCGTAGTACCGGTAGGGCATCAGGTGCAGGCCCATAAAAAAAGCACTGACCGAGCAGAAACCAACTACCAGCCGTTTGTAGCGCCGACGGTTACGGATGGCGGGCTTCACGATTTCGTACAGAAAGGGGTGTACGGTGATGCTGACCCCTAACCGGAACAGCGTACCCAGTGTGGCCGCATTGACAGAGGTCCAGGCCGGATAAGGCAGAAAACTCAGGTAGCCAAACTGGCAGCTGAAGGCCAGACTCAGCGAGAACAGATACCCCCCGAAGGCAACCATCAGCCGATTAGCCGCCCGCCACCCAATCAGCAGAGCCACCACTGCCAGCATGAAGCAGATAATAACCTGCGCCCCATCCCGAATACTGCCGACGAAAGCCATCCGGCCGTAGCTATCCTGTCGCGAAAGCCGGACGTCTACTTCGTGAAACCCCACCCGACTCTCCGTGCGCAGCAGCACGGGCAGCGTAGTCCGGGGTGGCAAGTCAATGGGAAAGGCCAGCTGGAGGGCTGGGAAAAAGCGGTTACCCACCGGGGTGGTATTTCTAACCGTCCCCACGCACTCGAAGCGGCCCGCCCGCCCCACAAACAGCGTAGCCTGATTACAGCGGTACTGCGGCATGGACAACACCAGCCGCCGGGGCTGCGTAGTGGGATTGACCAGTTCTATAAACGCCCAGCCAACGGGTACGTAGGCGGCATTGCCATGCGCAACGGCATCAGGACTGGGGTTGAGGTGAAACCGACGACGGATAGTGGGCAACAGTCGCGTTAGTGAATCATTCAGGTTGAACCGGTATGCACCGCTTATCAGCATCCGGCTGTTGATCTGGCTAGACTCAAACTGCGGAGGAATAGTATAGACTGGCCCGCTGTTACCGGCTATTGACGACTGCGTAACCGACTGGACAGGCAGCCCCGTTGCGACTACCGCGACGACAATCCCCACCAGCAGAACGAGTAAGCCAATTTTTGCCTTTTTATTCATCGATTTCGATACTGACCCATCCGGCCGTAGACCCAAACCACCGGGTACTAATCAGGCCGGCAGTTGAGCCTGATAACTCGGCCCGAAACAAGCGGAAAACTGGCAGGACGTGGCTGGGCTGACGAGTCAATATTCGATAAAAATTCAGCTTATTGGGTGTAAACGGGAAGAAACCCACTAAAAATACCTCACACGAGGTATGTCTAACCCACTACTGTTCAGAGAAACGAACTGAACAGCAGTAGCCTGCCGGAAAGACGCTTACGTACTACGAGACAGAACGCTGATAGCTGCACCAATCAGGGCCTTAAATGACCCATCACCGTTCTTGATCGCCAGGGTCAATCCTGATTTTTTTAAGTACATAGACGTATTTGATTTAACACAGAGTCGCAGAGAGCACAGAGTATTAGTTTGTTATTAATCAACTACTTACATACATTATCGCTTTGTGTTCTCTGTGGCTCTGTGTTAAACTAATTTT
>Ga0160428_1001032_pt1 | contig 23751 bp, 26 predicted proteins | sample SolpanmetagenomM_FD_108198 | JGI IMG/M metagenome (GOLD analysis project Ga0160428, IMG submission 108198) | Solar panel surface microbial communities from Lawrence Berkeley National Laboratory, California, USA - M | ecosystem: Engineered > Built environment > Solar panel > Unclassified ... | reverse complement strand
CTCGTGGGGGCACATCAGCGTCCAGTCGCCGTTGGCTTCCACGCGCTTCATAAACAAGTCGGGCGTCCAGAGGGCGTAAAACAAGTCGCGGGCGCGCATTTCCTCCTTGCCGTGGTTCTTCTTCAAGTCCAGGAATTCGAAAATATCGGCGTGCCAGGGCTCCAGGTAAATGGCGAACGCGCCCTTGCGCTTGCCGCCGCCCTGGTCCACGTAGCGGGCCGTGTCATTAAAGACCTTTAGCATCGGCACCAGGCCGTTCGAGTTGCCATTAGTGCCCTTGATGTAAGAGCCCGTGGCGCGCACGTTGTGCACGGCCAGCCCGATGCCGCCCGCGCTCTGCGAAATCAGCGCGCAGTCCTTCAGCGTCTCATAAATGCCCTCAATCGAGTCGTCCTTCACCGTGAGCAGGAAGCACGACGACATCTGCGGCTTGGGCGTGCCGGCGTTGAACAGCGTGGGCGTGGCGTGGGTCATCCAGCGCTCGCTCATCATGTTGTAGGTCTTGATGGCCGAGTCGATGTCCTCCTTGTGGATGCCCACCGACACGCGCATCAGCATATGCTGGGGCCGCTCCACTACCTTGCCATCGAGGCGCAGCAAGTACGAGCGCTCTAGGGTCTTAAACCCGAAGAAATCGTAGTTGTAGTCGCGGTCGTAGATAATGGCCGAGTCCAGGGTGTGCGCGTGTTTGTGAATCACCTCCCACACGTCCTTGGCGATGAGCGAGGCGTTGTCGCCATTCTTGGGGTCCTCGTAGGTGTAGAGGCGCTTCATGGTGCTCGAAAACGACTTCGAGGTCACCTTGTGCAAGTTGCTCACCGCGATGCGCGCCGCCAAGATGGCGTAGTCGGGGTGCCGGGTGGTCAGCGAGGCGGCCGTCTCGGCCGCCAGGTTGTCGAGTTCGATGGTCGTCACGCCATCGTAGATGCCGTCGATGACCTTCTTGGCCACCTCGATGGGCGACACGTAGTTTTGATTAAGCCCGTAGCAAAGTTTTTCAATGCGGGCGGTTACTTTATCGAACTTGACCGACTCACGGCGGCCGTCGCGTTTGATTACGAGCATGTTATGGAAGTTGCTATGGTGGGCACTAATTACTAATCTCGCTAGCCTAGCGGGTTGGGCTGCGGTGCTTTAAAGCCGGAAATTAGTTACCATGTTTTGGGTTGCCAAGAGAAATATTTAGAATCAGTCCGCATAGCCTGAAAATGAGGCCGCCCGGCCATTTTTTACGAAACGGGCCGGGCAGCTAGCGCGGGAGTTAGGTTTTTATTGCGTATATCCAGTGGCGTTGCAGCTACTTTCGGCGACTATAGCACCACAGGCCAGCTACCGCCAACCCCGCCCCAGCCACCAGCGCCGCGATAGTTACGGAAGGCCCGAATGCCTTGCACGAGCAGCTTTTAAACAACGGCTTTCCGCCTAGCCTAATGCGCCGCCGGCAAAAGGCGCAGGGCGAGATACTGGGGTCAACCTGGCCGGGCAGCGGCCACTTTTCGGGGGTAGCAGGCATGATGCAGAACGGGTGAGCGGCAAAACCAACGGCGGCAGCCACTTGTCAATACCGCGCTTCCCAAAAGGTCACCTGCTACTCCGTGCCCCCAGCTTCTGGCTAGGTGGCGTACTTTTGGGGGAGCTACGCCGGCCCGCGCCCCGTGCCCTGCCTTACTCACCTTCGCAGAGCACCCGCGCAACCACCTATTCTCACCGGGCCGCAGGCGCTAGCCCCCTAGTAATGAGCGAGGCAAACAAGAATATTCTGCTGGTAATCCCGTGCTTCGGCTTTGGCGGCGCCCAACAGGTTTTTCACGACCACAGCGTGGAGCTGTCGTCCCGGTTCAACGTAACCGAGTGCGTATTCAACCTCGACCTGCCCGACGTGTACCCCAGCGGCAACCCGGTAGTGAGCCTGGGCGTGGGCGGCGGCGCCAGCATCGTGGCCAAGCTGCAAAGCTTCTACCACCGCTACGACAACCTCAAAAGAATTAAGCGCGACAAAAAAATTGCGCTCAGCATCAGCCACCTGGAGGGCGCCGACTACGCCAACCTGCTGAGCCGGGTGGGCGAGCGCACCATTGCCGTCATCCACGGCTCGAAGGTGCACGACGACAGCATGGTGGGCTGGTCGGGCTGGCTGCGGCAGCGCATCCTGCTCCCCTACTTCTACCGCCGCCCCGACCACATCGTGACTGTGAGCCGCGAGCTGCGCCAGGAAATGATTGGCTACTATGGCATTGCGCCCGAGAAGGTGACGGTTATCAACAACTTCTTCTACACCGACCAGCTGCTGGCTAAGGCCCAGGAGCCCATCGAGGCGCAGTACGAGCCGCTGTTCAGCCTGCCGCACGTGCTGGTGACCTCGGGCCGGTTTGCGCCGCAAAAAAACCAGCTGCCGCTGCTCGATATCTTCGCCGGCCTGCTGAAGCGCCAGCCCGATAGCAAGCTCGTCGTGCTGGGCGATGGCGAGCGCCGCGCCCTGCTGCTGGAGCGCGCCCAGGCGCTGGGCCTGCGCGCCTACAAAGCCTGGGACAACGACCCGCTCGACCAGGAGTACGACGTGTATTTCCTGGGTTTCCAGAAAAACCCGTTCCGCTACATCCGGCGCGCCACGCTGTTCGTGTTTCCCTCCGAGTGGGAAGGCTTCCCGCTAGCCCTGTGCGAGGCGATGGTGTGCGGCGTGCCCGTCGTGACCACCGACTGCCCCACCGGTCCGCGCGAAATTCTGGCGCCCACCACCCCGCCCACCCACGTGGCCACCACCACCGAGTGGGCCGACTACGGCGTGCTCATGCCCCTGCTCGATGCCAACTTCCGGCAGCACGCCCTGGGCGAGTGGGTCGATACGCTGGCCAGCCTGCTGAACGACCCCGCCCGCCGGGCGCACTACGCCCAGTTGGGCCAGCAGCGAATGCAGGACTTCACGCCCGCCAAGATGATGGACAAGTGGCTCCACATCATCGACGGCGTGCTGGCGCGGCGCTAAGGCTAGCCGGGCCGGCTCAGCGCCCCAGCAGGGCCTTGAGCCGGCTCCAGGTGGCGGCCGGAATGAAGCGGTAGCGCTTGAAATCGAGCACCGTGTGCTGGTCGTCGATGCTCGAAACCGTGTGCAGGCCGTCCATATACGTTGGGTGGAAGGGCATCACCTCGGAGGCGGGCCGCTCGGCGTACTGCGTGGTGGTGAGCATCAGAATCTCGTTGATGACGACGCTGCCGCCGTAGCCGCGCGAGAAATTCTGGGCCGGCCGGTACCAGCGGCCCTCGTGCTGAAACGGCGTGCCGCCGGGCCGGGCGCTGCGCACGTCGGTCTTCACCGGGTTTTGGGGGTGCTGCGTCCAGGGCCCGGCCAGCGCGTCGGCGTAGGCCAGGTACAGGTTCAGGTCGGGGTCGCGGTCCTTGCGGGTGTAAAACATCCAGTACCGCCCCTCGTGCTGCATCACCGTCGAATCGACGCCCGGCAGGGCTAGCCCCGGCAAGGCCGGGCCCGGCCGGTACGGCCCGCCCGGGTTGGGATACAGGCTGATAGTATCATCGGCCGCCGACTCAGGAATAATATGGTCCTCAATCAAATACGGATACGACAAGTGGAACGGGAAATCCATCAACAGCTCCGACTTGGCGCCCGGCTGCCAGGGATAGGCTAGCCGGTTGATGGTGCCGCGCGCCGTGCGGTAGTCGTACGACTCGAAGTAAATCTGGTAGCCCGCCCCCTCGCGCCGCCCAAAGCTGTCGGCGTAGAACGTGGTATCGTTGGGCAGCGGGGCGGTGTCTATTTTCTCGTGCTTCAGCGTTTCGGGCTGCAAAAAGCGCTGAATGGGCTGCGCCACCACGCCAATGTTCCACTCCTCGGCTTGCAGCAGCAGCTCGTAGAGCTTGCGCAGCTTACCGCCCAGCACTTTGGCGGCAAACACGATAAACTGGCCGTTGGTGGGTGGGTAGTAAATGGGCGCCTGGCTCTGCGTCACGGTGTTGAAGTCAACCTGCGCGGCATCCAGCTGAATTTGCCGGCAAATGGCTGCCGGCCAGTGTGCGCTCTCCTGGTACACCATGTCGATGGTGCCGGTGTAGCTGTAGAATTTCGTGCGAAAAAAGCCCTTCTTGAGCACCACGCCACCGTCGAGCTTGTCGGTCAGGCGTTGCAGAATGGCGCCCGTCACGGGGTCTTTCTTGTAGATTTCCCAGAAGCAGGGCGGCGCGCCGCGGTACTTCATCTCGTCGTCGTGGTGAAATGACCACACCCCGTAGCGCGGCACTTGCAGCATCTTGCCCCGGATGATGTTGTAGGCAAAGCGCAGCATGAAATCAAGCTGAAAGCCCGCCACCGCTTCCACGTCGGCCGCATCGAAATACTGCGAGAACTTGCCCTTCAGCGTCACGGTGCAGGTGCGGGCGGGCACCCGCCCCACCAGGTCGGCAATGCTGACGCGGCGCGTGGCCTGCGGCTTATACAGCACCTTGCTGTAGGCCGTGAACAGGATGCGCTCGGGCTTCACGCGGCTCACGCGGGTGAGCAGGCTCACGGGCTTGGCCGCCGGCTGGCCTTCGATGATGAGCAGCTGCAGCGAAACCCCTGGCACTTCGAGCAGATAATCAACCACCTGCCGCTCCCAGGCGGCCAGGTCGCTGCCGTTGCACATAATGCCGAAGCGAAGATTCAAACCACTCATAACCAAAGGTGAACGTAGACAAGTACTAGCCAGCAAACCTGCGCAAACCGGAAAAATAATTCCCGTTGCGCCAGGGGCATCCGGGCAAAGTTACGGCTTCCCCCTGCGATGCTGCCGCACCGGCCGGACGATGGGTCAACCGTTTTCGGATAACGACTAGCTGGTACAGACTTCAACCAACACCTGAACGTCATGCTGAGCTTGCCGAAGCATCTCTGCCGCGCCGTAAGGAGCAATAACCCTAGCGGCCTGGTAGAGATGCTTCGGCAAGCTCAGCATGACGTTCTATAGTCAATTGGACAATCAAAAGGCATATAAAAGCCCTGGCCTCCTTCCGAAGCCAGGGCTTTTCTACTTCCTGTAAAACAGCATCAGTCAGCCAACTATTAGCCGCCTAAAAATCCTCGTCCATCGAGAACACGTTGTCAGCGCGCTCGGTCATCACACCGGCCTTCTGGTACTCGGCCACGCGCTTTTCGAAGAAGTTGGTTTTGCCCTGCACCGAAATCATTTCCATGAAATCGAAGGGGTTGGTCGAGTTGTAAATCTTGCCGCAGCCCAGCGACACCAGCAGGCGGTCGGCCACGAACTCGATGTACTGGCTCATGGTGCGGGCGTTCATGCCGATGAGGCTCACCGGCAGCGCCTCGGTCACAAACTCCTGCTCAATCGTCACCGCGTCGCGGATGATGGCTTGCACGCGCTCCTCGGGCAGCTTGTTTTCGAGGTAGCTGTAGAGCAGGCACGCAAAGTCGCAGTGCAGCCCCTCATCGCGCGAAATCAGCTCGTTCGAGAATGTGAGGCCCGGCATCAGGCCACGCTTCTTGAGCCAGAAAATGGAGCAGAACGAGCCCGAGAAGAAAATGCCCTCTACGGCCGCGAAGGCGATGAGGCGCTCCGCAAAATTCTCGGAGTTAATCCACGTCAGCGCCCACTGGCCCTTGCGCTGCACGGCGGGCACCGTTTCGAGCGCGTTGAAGAGGTAGTCCTTTTCCTTGGAGTCCTTAATATATGTATCAATCAGCAGCGAATAGGTCTCGCTGTGAATGTTTTCCATCATAATCTGGAAGCCGTAGAAGCAGCGCGCCTCGGGCATCTGCACTTCCTGCATGAAGTTGATGGCCAGGTTTTCATTCACAATACCATCGCTGGCGGCGAAGAAGGCGAGCACGTGCTTGATAAAGTGCCGCTCGTTGTCATTCAGGCCGTTCCAGTCTTTTTGGTCCTGGCTGAGGTCGATTTCTTCGGCCGTCCAGAACGAGGCTTCCGCCTTCTTGTAAAAGTCCCACACCTCCGGATTCTGGATGGGAAATAGGACGAAACGGTTGGGGTTTTCGGCGAGTAAAGGCTCCATAAAACGTAACTGGTTTCGGGTTGATAAAGCAGCAAACTGCGGGACTAACCACTATTGCGGGCGGTTGTTCGGCACCGGGCCGGCCGGTCTTCAAAGATAGCCGCCGCCCCCCGGCTAGCCGCATCGGGCCGCGGGGCGGCGCTTATTCGGGGCGGCCCGGCGCACCCCAAGCAAGGCATAAAGCGAGCGGCGCGAACGCCCCGATTGTTAGCTACTTATCCACATTTGCAATGTGGATAACGCAGGTTGTCCACAAATCTGCTCGTTTTGCGGCCAGCCGCTTGCGCTCAGCTACTTAGCCAGCGCGGCAAAAAATGTGCTTGAAGCACGGTCATTTTTGCCGAATGAATGACGATTAACGACTTAGGTTTGGTTTTACCGAAAAGGCACCGTACTTTTGCGTTCCCTTTTGAGAAACCTCCAGCGGAAATAAGATGTACGCCATTGTCAATATCGCCGGCCAACAGACTAAGGTTGAGGCTAATAAATTTGTATACGCCCAGCGTCTGGCCGGTAATATCGGTGACTCGGTAGAACTGGGCAACGCCCTGATGACCGACGACAACGGTACGCTGAGCATCGGTACCCCCGAGCTGAACGTAGCTGTAAAAGGCACCATCATCGCCCACGTTCAGGGCGACAAAGTATTGGTGTTCAAGAAGAAGCGCCGCAAGGTCTATAAGAAACTGAATGGCCACCGCCAGCAGTTCACCAAAGTAATGATTGACAGCATCGGCTAGAGTTTCTAGCTGTTAGCTGGCAGCGGTTAGCTGTTAGCTTCGGCCTACCTAGCTTGTTTTAGTTAACAACAACGCTACTAGCTAACGGCTATTAGCTAACAGCTCCCAAACCATGGCACACAAAAAAGGCGTAGGCTCGTCAAACAACGGCCGTGAATCGCATAGCAAACGCCTCGGCGTGAAAATCTTCGGTGGTCAGCCCCTCATCGCTGGCAACATCATCGTGCGTCAGCGCGGCACCAAGCACCACGCTGGTTCAGGCGTAGGCATGGGCAAAGACCACACGCTGTTTGCGCTGGTTGATGGCACCGTGCAGTTCAAGAAAGGTCGCAACGACCGTTCGTTTGTATCGGTAGTACCGATGGCTAGCGAAGTAGCCGCTGCTTAATTGCCGCTCAGTCTTAAAAAAGGGCTGCTCCTCACGGGGCAGCCCTTTTTTCGTTTTGCACCGAAAGCGCCGGAACTATAGTGCGAAGTAGAACCGGATGGTAGCCTGGCCGCCCACGTTCCAGCGGGTAGCAGTGCCAGGGCGCTCAAAGTTGTAGTAGGCGGGCGCGAGCAGCCCTACCCCTGCGCTCAGGTCATAGAGGCCGTGGTGGCGCAGCCGGTGCTGCACGCCCCAGAGCGCATAAACGCCCGGCGTGAGACCGGACGGCGTGGTGCGCCGCTGGCCGCTGCCGCCCGTGGCCAGCCAGCGGGCGGTTAGCTGCTCCCACTCGGCGCTACCTTCGAGGGCCAGGTAGCGGCCCAAGGCCGGGGGCAGGTGCGGGCGAGCGTGGCCGTAGTAGTAGCGCACACCCAGCGCCGCGCCGGCGGCCGACACGGCATTGCCGGTGGGGGCACGCCGGCGGCCGGTGGCAGAGCTAGCCAGCAGGTCGGCTTCGAGCTGGGTGTAGCAGCTGAGGCGGGACGCCACCCGGTACTCGGCCCCGAAGGCCAGCGGCAGCAAGAATTGCCACGACTTGCTATCGTGCGCGTAGCGCAGATGCGTGAGGCGCAGCCCGGCCTTGAGCAGCAGCTTGGGTGAGCGCTGCACCGAATCGGGCGCGGGCGACTGGGCATGGCTGGTGCCAGCCAGCAGCAGGCAGGCACCCAGCAAGGCCATTTTTGAGCGGTAAAGTTGTCCCATCAATCTTTAAATTAGCTACTGAAAACCGGAGCTAAGATATTGATTATGGGCCATATTACAAGCTGCTTGTATGTTGCGTCGCCGCTAGCTGGTTGAGCACCTGGCTGACGTAGGCGGCGTGGCTGACGATGAGAAAATGGCCCGCGCCGGGCACGGGGTAGTCGATGCGGGCGCGGCCGGCGGGCAGCAGGCGGTCGCGGGTGCCGTGGATACGGGCGGCCACGGGTAGGCCCGGCCCGCGCCAAGCCAGCAGTTGCGCCGTGGCCCAGCGGGCAAACCCGGGGTCGGTGTCGTGCAGTATCTGGCGCAGCAGGCGGTATTCGGTGCCACCGCGCGCGCCAAAAAACCATTGGGCCAGCCGGGGCAGCCACTTCAGCAGGCCAAAGGGGAGCAGGTGATGCAGGCCGGTGGCGCCGGCTAGCCGCAGCAGCGGTGGCAGCTCTTGCGGGCCGCCAAGGCTGGAAATAAGCACTACCCGCGCCAGTGGCCGCAGCCGGCCGATTTCCTGCGCCAGCAGCCCCCCGAACGACACGCCGACCAGCCAGCACGGCGTGGCCGGGGGCACGACCGCCGCCAGGCGAGCGGCGTAGTGAGCCAGCGGCTCGGTGGGCGACTGCGGGGCTAGCCAGCGGAGCACGTGCACATCCCCGACCAGGCGCAGGCGCCGAAACACCCGCTCATCAGCTCCGAGGCCCGGAATGAGGTACCACAAGTTGGAATTATGAATTAGTTGAACAGCTTGTAAGTCGCAAATTCAATTCAGGGGGCTAGCCGAGCGTAGATGCTTTCGAGGTAGAAGATGTTGTGGGGCTGGGGGTCGTCGGCCTCGTCGGCATCGGCGGGGAAGGTGACGGCCAGCTTGAGCGCCACGCCGGGCAGGGCTACGGGCGGCGCTTCCTGGCTGGTGTATTCGAGCAGGCAGGGCCACTCTTCGGTGGTGGCGAGGGCGTCGGCTACTTCTTCGGCCAGGGCCTCGGCGCGGTCGCCGGCCACGCGCAGCAGGGTGTCGAGGGCCTGAAAGGGCAGGCCGAGGTGGAAGAAGTGGTCGTCATCGTCGCGAAACGTAGTGGCCCAGATGGTTACGTCGTCGGTATTGTCGAAGACGATGGCCGTGAGGTGGACTTGTTCCACAAAAAAGTCGTCGTTGCTGACCAGGGCATCGCTGAGTAGTTTCACGGCGGCGCGGGGGAAAAGGGGGTAACGAGGAAACCGGCGGCCCGCCCGGCCGCCGCCGCAAGCTACACCGCAGCAGCCGGCGCGTCGGCAAACAGCTCCAGGGTGATGTGGTCGGCCAGCAGCTTGCCGGCGTCGGTGAGGCGCAGGGTGTGGCCATCCAGCACGGCCATGCCTTGGGCGACGAGGCTGGCCAGGTAGTCGGCGCGGTCGGCTAGCAGGTTGAGGCCCAGCGCGTCGCGCAGGTGGGCTAGGTCGCAGCCGTGGCTGGTGCGTAGGGTGGTAAGCAAGTATTCGTTGGCCTGGTCGAGGGGCGAAAGCTGCTCGAAGGTGGCCGGCACCTCGCCGCGCTCAAGCACGGCGGCCACGTACTGCGGGTTGTTGGCCACCGCATATTGGCGGCTGCGGCCGTCGAAGGAGTGCGCGCTGGGGCCCAGGCCCAGGTAGGGCACCCCGCGCCAGTAGTTGGAGTTGTGGCGGCTTTCGCGGCCGGACCGGCAAAAATTGCTGATTTCGTACTGCTCGTAGCCGTGGGCCCGCAGCTGGCGCAGCATGATTTCAAACTGGCTAGCCACAAACTCCTCGGGCGGCGCCACGAAGGTGCCCTTGCGAAGGCGGCGGCCGAAGGCCGTATCAGGCTCGATGGTGAGCGCGTAGGCCGACACGTGCGGCACGTTGAGCGCAAACAGGCTAGCCAAATCCTCCTCCCAAATGGCGTGGCTTGCGGCGGGCACGCCGTAGATGAGGTCCACCGAAATATTTTCGAAGCCCGCGGCCTGCGCGGCCCGCACCGCCTGGCCCGACTCCTGGGCCGAGTGGGCGCGGTTCATCAGGCGCAGGTGGGGCTCGTGAAAGCTTTGCAGGCCAATGCTGAGGCGGTTGACGGGCGAGGCCGCCAACTCGGCCAGCTTGGCGGGGCTGAGGTCGTCGGGGTTGGCTTCGAGGGTAATCTCGGCCTGCGGCGACACCGGGAAATGCGCGTGAATGGCCTCGAAAATGCGGGCTAGCTCGGCGCCCGTGAGCAGCGAGGGCGTGCCGCCGCCGAAGTAAATGGTTTCGAGCGGCGCGGCGGGGTCGGGCAGGTAATGCTGGCGCAGCGCCATTTCCCGCACCAGCGCGTCCACAAACTGCCCTTTCAGCCCCAGCGAGGTACTAAAGTGGAAGTCGCAGTAGTGGCAGGCCTGCTTGCAAAACGGAATGTGGAGGTAGAGGCCAGGCATGGGCAGGAGGAAAGCGCGATTTTTGCGGGCGCGCAGCGGTACTAACAGCCGCCAGCCGCCCAGGATTCAACAAAAATCGGGCACCTGAAATTAAAAACCGCCCGGCGCGTTTGCCTTCCCAACGATGGTTCGACTTGCTACCCTCCTGCTGCCCGCGTGCTGGCTGGCCCTGTTGCTGGGGGCCGGGCCGGGCGTGGCCGTGCCCAACGCGCCGGGGCTAGCCTCGCCGCCGCTGCCGCCCGCAACTAGCCCCGCGCCCACCGCCCCGGCGGGCCCGCGCCAGCTGGGCCGGGCGCGGGTGCTGAAATTTGAGATGGAGCCGGCCGAGCGGGCGCTGGTGCGCCGCCTGCACCCGCGCGCCACCGTGCCCGACTCGCTCACGGCCCTGCGCACGGTGCGCGAATTGGTGCTGACTTTGCAGGCCGACGCCTACCTCACGGCCTCGGCCGATGACATGCGCTGGGGCCGCGACACGGTGCAGGTGCGTCTCTACGTGGGCGAGCAGTTTCGCTGGGCTTATCTCCATAATGGCAACCTCGGCGATGGCCTGCTGACCCGCGCCGGCTACCGCGAAAAGTTTTTTCGGCGGGCGCCCTGGCACCCCGCCGAGTGGGCCGCCTTTCAGGAGCGCGTGCTCACGGAGGCCGAAAACCAGGGCTACCCGTTTGCCACGGTGGGCATCGACTCGCTGCGCCTGAGCGGGCACGACATTGCGGGCCGGGTGGTGCTCAAGCGCGGGCCGGCCGTGTATTTCGACTCGCTGCAAGTAGTGGGCACCAGCCGCACCAAAAAGCAGTTTCTGGCTAAATATCTGCAACTTATCCCCGGCCAGTCCTACAGCCAGCAGCGCGTAGATGCCGCCTCGGCCCTGCTGCGCCAGCTGCCCTACGTGCGCCTGCGTGCCGAGCCCGAGGTGCGCTTTGCCCGGGGCCGGGCGCGGGTGTTTTTGCTGCTCGATGAGCGCCCCGCCAACCAGTTCGACGCCATCGTGGGGCTGCTGCCCAACACCAACGGGGCCAGCGGGGTGCAGTTTACGGGCGACGTGACCATCAACCTGCGCAACCTGCGCGGCGGCGGCAAGCAGGTGGGCTTGCAGTGGCGCAAAACCGATGCCCTCTCGCAGCTGCTCGATGCCAGCTACCTGCACCCCAACATCTTCGGCACGCCGCTGGAAGTCGGGGCCACGTTCAACCTGTATAAGCAAACCGGCGATTTTCTGACCCTGCGGCCGCGCGTGCAGGTGAGCTACCCCACGGCGCGGGCCGGCCGGCTCACGTTTTTTGCCGAGCAGCGCAGCTCGCGCCTGCTGCTCGATAGCCTGGCCTACAAAAAGCTGCGCGCCCAGGGCACGCTGCCCAATTACCTCGATTCGGAGTATAACTCCTACGGCCTGGGCTACTCGCGGGCCAGCCTCGACGACCTGTACTTTCCGCACCGGGGGCTGTTTGTGAGCGCGCAGGGCGGCGTGGGTACCAAAATCGTGCGCCGCAATGCCTCCATCAGCGAGGCGCTGTATGAGGGCATGGCGCTGCGCTCGACGCAGTACAGCTTTAGCGGGCGGGCCGAGCGCTACTGGGCGTTTGGGCGGCAGGGCGTGCTGCTGGTGCGGGCCCGGGGCGAGGGCTTGTTCAACCAGCAGTTTTTCCTGAACGACCTGTTCCGGCTCGGGGGCCTCAACTCGTTGCGCGGCTTCACCGAAAACCAGTTTTACACCAATGCTTATGGCGTGGGCACCATCGAGTTTCGGCAGTTTACCGGCCCCGAGGGCTACGTGTTCATCTTTGCCGACCAGGCCCTGCTGCAAGCCTACACCTTCGAAACCACCCAACGCAGCACCCACACCCTCGACTCGCCTACCGGGCTAGGGGCTGGTCTGAGCTTTCGCACGGCGGCCGGGCTGTTCCAATTCGTGTACTCGGTGGGCCGGTCGGAGTTTCTGAACACAGGCTTTTCGCTGAACAACTCCAAGATTCACTTCGGCCTGACGAGCCGGTTTTAGCGTAGCGCGCAGCGCTAGCTGCGCACTACTGCCACTTCGGCTGCATTTGGCAGCAAAAAGAAGCGCTACCAGCTTACTTTCAGTCATAAAGGCCGAAATGCACTTACCGCAGCACTTTGTAGAGGCTGGTACGGGGTTTGAATAAACAAGCCCGAAGCCACCTAATAAGGCTCTGTATTATGAAACTTATCAGCCGCGAATTTATCCGTACTATCGCTCCCCAGCTCGACCTGTTGAATACTATCGGCGGCGGCGTGGCCCAGCCCAAGCTTCACGTAAATAAGCGCCCCAAGGGCGTAGTACTGCACGTGGCCATGCCCAGCGTGCCGGCCGAAAGCTTCCACGTGGTGCTCAAGGATAATAACCTGACCGTGTATGGCGAGTACCGCCACGGGCCCGACGCCCAGCTGGCCGCCCCGCTCTTCGTGCAAACCCTCGACCTGCCCAAAAACCTCGACCTGACGGCCATCAACGCCACCCACGACAATGGGGAGCTGCGCGTGGCCATCCCCTTCCGCGATGCGGCGGCTGGCCAGCCCCGCGAAATTGATATTCAGCCGGGCAGCTAGGCTGCCCGGCCCGTCGATACGGCCGGGACCGACCGGCCACCCCTACCGCGATAACGCCGGGACCGACCGGCACCACTGGGTTTTACCTCTTGAGAGCCACTGCGATGAGCAGTGGCTTTGTTATGTATGGCCGGGCCGCTATTCGGCAAAAACGTGCGCCACCCGGCCCTGCTTGTCAAATAAAATGGCGTAGCCATCGTCCGACACGCCCCCTTTGGGCAGCCGGTAGCCGCCCCAGCTGATGGCACTGTAGGGCAGGTTGTAGGAAGTGCCGGGCTTGTTTTCGACCGCAAACGCGCCGAAAGCCAGCGGCGCGCCGGGGCCACCTACCAGTGCTGCCTTGCTAGGCACGGCGCCCACCCGGAAGCCGGCACTGCCAGCCGGCCCGATGAGCCAGCGGCCATCGTGCAGCATCATCGACCCGAGCCGGCCGCCCACGAAGTGCAGCTCGTTGGGGCCGTAGTGCAGCACGGTGGCCCACACCCGGTCCATCTCGTAGTAGAAGCGGCTGGTTTTGGTGGGCGCGCCCAGCACCCGCACCACGGTAGCCTTGGTGTCGCCATACGTCACGGCCTGCGGGCTATTGGGGCTGGGCCGCAGCGCAAACGTGGCGAGCGGCACCGCCCGCTGGGCCTGAACGCCAGCGGCGCTGCCAGCGAGCAACGCGGTGATTAACAAGAAGCGGGCGGCTTTCATGGTACCTGGGGCTAGAGCAGTAAGCAACGGCGCAAATGCCTGGGCAAGGTAAGCGGCGCGGCGCTTTATGGCGTTGGCTGGCTCACCTCTGCTTAGTAAAACAGCGGAATGAGCAGCCCGAAGCCCACCAGCAAACTCAGCAGCAGCCAGCCCACGAGCTGGCCCCGGTAGCGGCGCGGCAGCTTGTTGCTGAGCACCAGCACGGCCGCCAGCACCAGCGCAAGGTGCAGCACCAGGAACGCCACCGTCTTCACCCAATTGCTGACGATGGTGTTCTCGGGTTGGTATTGGTTGGCCTCGCCCAGGCCCGAGGTGACGAAGCGGAGTAGGTGAAAGGCTCCCACCTCAAAGGCCACGAAGCAGGCTAGCCCCGCCAGCAAGGCGAGCGGCCCCGATTTTTCGCGCAGGTCGGCCATAAAATCAGCGTGAATTGCAGAAAGGATAGGCTACGGCAGCGGCCGGCCCAGCACCTGCGCTGTGCGCAGGCGCACGTACAGGTCTTCGACCTTGGCGCGCGCCCAGGCGGTGCGCCGCAGAAAGGTAAGGCTGGATTTGACGCTCGGGTTATTGGCGAAGCAGTTGAGGCGCAGGCGCTCGTCGAGGCCCTCGAAGCCGTAGTGCGCCACCAGGTACTCAAGGATGCTGGCCAGCGTCACGCCGTGTAGTTCGCGGATAAGGTGGCCGTTGGCATCGCGGGCATCGGGCATAAGCAACAGGAAAAAAGGAACCGGAAACAGCCCATTGGGCTTTAAAAGTGCAAGCTACGGCCCCGGCCGGCATACGCCGGGCGGCCGGCCGTGCGTTACTTTTGGCCTGCTGCCTATGCTGACGCCTACCCCGCCCCTACCCGCTGCCCCGGCCACTGCGCCGCCCCCGGCCCCGCGCGGGCACTGGCGGCGCTGGGTGCTGGCGGGCCTGCTGCTGGGGGTGCTGGGCGGCGGCACCTACTACCTGCGCCACCAGCGCCAGCTCAACCGCTACGTCCGGCGCACCTGGGCCACGCTCACCACGCGCTACCTCACGGGCCACGAGCGCACGCCGCTGCTGGCCGGCTACTCGGTACACGGCATCGACGTATCGGCCTACCAGGGGCATATCGACTGGCCCCGGGTGGCGCAGCAGCAGGTGCGGTTTGCCTTTATCAAGGCCAGCGAGGGGGCCACGCTGCGCGACGTGCGCTTTCGGCGCAACTGGCGCGAGGCGCGGGCGGCGGGCATCCTCAGCGGCGCCTATCACTACTTCCAGCCCAACCGCGACGGCAACGACCAGGCTAGCCTGTTTATCAAAACGGTACCCATCCGGGTCGGCGACCTGCCCCCGGTGCTCGATGTGGAGGCCCCGCGCTTTCACGACGTGGCCGAGATGCGCCGCGAAGTGCGCGAGTGGCTAGCCGCCGTGGAGGCCCACTACGGGGTGCGGCCCATTCTATACTCCAACTATACCTTCTACCGCCACTACCTGGCCGGGCACTTCGACGACTACCCGCTGTGGCTGGCCCACTACGAAGTGGCCCGCCCCACCCTGCCCGCCGAGCGCTGGATTATCTGGCAACACTCCGACGAGGCCTACGTGCCAGGCATTCGGGGTGCCGTCGATTTCAACGTATTTCAGGGCAGCTACGCGGCTTTGCAGGCCCTGCGCGTGGCGCCCCCCGCCAGCCCGCCACCCGCCCCCAAAAAAGCCGCCCGGCCCGGCAGCTTTCGCAAGCTGCTGAACCGGGCGGCCGGGCTGGTGCAGCGCTAGCGGCTACCCCAGTGAAGGCCTACATTTTGGCCTTCATCTTTTCGCCGTCCATTTTCTCCTTGTGCTTCTTGCCCATTTTGTCCTTGTGCATTTTGCCCTTCATCTTGCCATCCTGCATTTTGCCGTCCATCATTTTGCCATCGGCCATTTTGCCGTCTTGCATCGGCGGGGTGGTTTGGGCGTGGGCGGTGAGGAACAGGCCCGACAGGGCAAGACCGGCGGCGAGTTTAAGCGTATTGTTCATCGGAATGAGTTGAAAAGGGGGTGGTGAACTGATTTCGGCCGAAAGATGCAGCCCGATTTCGGCCCACCGCGTGAAGCCCTCGTGAATACCTAAATTATGCACTACTCTTTTTCAAGCTGCTGCTACAAGCTACTTTCTATCAGCTTTTTGGCTTTATCGCTCGCGGCGTGCGGCGGCAGCAAATCGGCGTTCACCCAATCGGGCCAGGGCTCGTACTACGCCGATAAGTTCGATGGCCGGCCCACGGCCAGCGGTGTGCCCTACCGGCCCGGCCAGCTCACGGCGGCCCATAACACGCTGCCCTTCGGCACCCGCATCAAGGTCACCAATACCCGCAACGGCCACTCGGTAAAAGTGGTGGTGAACGACCGCGGCCCTCACGCCAAGGGCCGCATCGTGGACGTGTCAAAGCGGGCCGCCCGCAAGCTCGACATCGTCGATGCCGGCGTGGCGCCCATGCAGCTCAAAGTGCTGCGCATGGGCCCCACCCCCCGCAAATAAATTCTCGTCGCTAGCCTAGCCACCCAAAAAAGCGGCCCCCGCTCGCAAGCAGGGGCCGCCGTGTGCCATCTTCGCACCATGAATATCCGCAAGCAACTCACCTGGACGCCGCCCGCCGGTGCCACCCGTTTCGAGGCCCTCGACAGCTTTGTGCGCGCCGCCGAAGACGAGGACTGGACCGAAGCCGAAATCCAATTCGTTATCGACGAAACGGTGGAAGCCCGCGACGACGCGGCGGGCCTGGCCGTGCTCGTGAGCTTTACGCAGCCTTGGCGCTAGCCTGACCGACTAGCCCTGTGGGCTAGCGGCCGGCCTTGGCTTTCGCCTTAGCAGCTTCTTTTTCGACTTTAGCGCGCTCCTTTTCGGCTTTCTCGCGCGCTTTTTCTAGCTCCTTGCGCTTGCCGGGGTGCTTGAGGTCGTAGGCCACGAGCTTGCGCACGCTGTCGGCCTCCACCATTTCCTGCTTGCTGGTGCGGCGGCCGGTCAGCGACAGGTAGTCGCCCTCCATCATCTGGGTAGTGGCGCCATCCACGCTGGTTACCTGGCCTTTGGGCGTGATGAGCGTGCCGTTGAGCAGGCGCTTATCCTGCTCGATGGGCGCCGTGAGGCCCAGCTCGGTGAGGATAACGCGGCCGTTTTGCAGGGTCAGGCCGTCCTTGGCCATCACGCCGCTGGTTTTGGCCCGTGTGGGGGCGGCGGCACCGGCGCGGCGCGGGGCCACTACCCGGCGCGGGGCCAGCACCCGCCGGCCCGAGCCGGGCGGCGGTGGCGTGGCGGCCGGGGCCTGGCCAGCGGGGGCGGCAGCCGGCGTAGTAGCGGGCTGCGTTTGGGCCTGGCTGGCTTGCGACAGCAGCAAGGTGCCGCCCAGCAATAGCATAGAAATACCTGACTTCATCTAACGGTAAAAAAGAGGGTAAGCGATAGAAAGCGGACGGGGCTAAGGTCCATAAAACCGTGCCAGATGCCTTGGCGTTTGGGTCAGCTTAGCACTTGGCTTAGATAACCTTGCACATACCCAACCGAAATAGCAGCAATGGGTATAAAATACAAATTTACACCGGCCGGGAGATTTTGGTAACCTCAACGCAACCGGCTTTTTCCGCGTTCAATACGTGCTTACATCGGCCGCTCGGTGCAGCGCCGGCTTTGCTTCAACATGGACTATAAAGACTATTACAAAATCCTGGGCGTCGAAAAAACCGCGACGACCGAGCAGATTAAGAAGGCGTATCGCAAGCTGGCCCGCCAGTATCACCCCGATGTGAACCCCAACGACGCCACGGCCGAGCAGAAATTTAAGGAAGTCAACGAGGCCAACGAAGTGCTTTCGGATGCCGACAAGCGGCAGAAATACGACCAGATGGGGGCCGACTACCAGCGCTACCAGCAGGCGGGCGCCGGGCGCGGCCCGCAGGGCGGCGGCTTCGACTGGAGCCAGTATGCGCAGGGCGGCGGCGGGGCCGGGTTCGGCGGTGGCCAGTATGGCGGTGAGGGCGAGGATTTCTCCGACTTTTTTGGCTCCATCTTCGGCGGCATGGGCGGCGGGGGCGGGCGCAGCAGCCGGCCCGGCGCGGGTCAGGACTACCAGGCCGAGTTGGAACTGACCCTGGCCGAAGCCTACGCGGGCGGCCCACGCACCATCACGGTCAACGGCAAAAACCTGCGCCTCACCATTCAGCCCGGCGTGGCCGATGGCCAGACTATCCGGCTGCGCGACCAGGGGGGCCCCGGCCGCAACGGTGGGCCTAGCGGGGCGCTGCTCATTACGCTGCGCATTTTGCCCGATGCCCGCTACGTGCGCACCGGCGACGACCTAACCCAGGACGTGCCCGTGCCACTGTACCGGGCGCTGCTCGGCGGCGAGCAAACGGTGGAAACACTCGGGGGCCCGGTCAAAATCAAGATTAAGCCCGAAACGGCTAACGGCAGCCGCTTGCGCTTGCGCGGCAAAGGCTTCCCGGTGTACCGGCAGGAAGGCCAGCACGGCGACCTCTACCTGCGCCTCAACGTGCAGTTGCCCACCAACCTCACTGAGGAAGAGCGCGCGCTTATCGAGCAGCTAGCCAAGCTGCGGGGCAACGAGTAGCCGCAAGCCACTATCTTATTAATCAACTGCTAGCTGCTTATGGAAACCCGCGTTTTGCTCCTCACTTTTCAGGAAGTTGATGCCCGCTACGGCCTGGGCCGCGCCGAGTTGCACCAGTTTGTCGAGCTTGGCCTGCTGCGCCCCGCGCCCGCGCCCGACACCATCGAGGTGGAGGAGCCCGATGAACTGCTGCCCCGCCTGGCGCGCCTGCACCACGGCCTGGGCCTGGCTCCCGAGGCCATCGACCTCGTGCTGCTGATGCGCCAGCGCCTACTGGGCCTGCAAGCCGCCCTGGCCCGCGAGACCGCCCGCGCCCGCGATTTAGAGCTTTTTCTGCGCGGCCGCGGGGCCGTGAGTGACTTGTAGTTACCGAGCTGCTTTACGCTGGCGCTGCTTTGCATTCCGCTAGCCGTTCGCTTGCTTTTCTTTCGAATTTGAAACGCGCACTCACTGCGCGCTAAGCTGAAGGTTGAACAACGCCTGCGCCGCGCCTTGTCTCATTACCAACGTATTGGTGGGGTGAAGCCGCACCAAGTTAAAAATCATGCTTGTGCCAGCGGCGTATGGCGCGCCTTTGTTAATGGGCAATTCTACTCGATAGGCCGTGCTGCTGGGCGGGCACTCCTGACGCCAAGGGCTAAAACCTAGGCTTTGGATGTTAAGCCAGCGAGCGTTGCGGGGCAATCGCAGTACCGCACGCCCCGCAGTGTCGCTCATTGCTATTACTACTACTTTTCCTAGCTCGGTGGTGGCAGCAATAGTGGCATAGGCTAGCGGCTCTGCCTCGGCCACGCTGCTGGACGGGCGCGCTAGCACCAGAAACTCCAGAACCAGCGAGTCGGGCGAGGTAGCTAGCGGCCGGGCTACTGCGGTAGCCGCCACAGGCAGCGCGGCCTCGAATTGCAGGTGCAGCTTATGGCTCCGCAGTTGGTAAGTCCCTTGCCCGTAGCGCCTACTCGCTACGTCATCGCTCCAGTAGCGGTACGCAAACGTGTGGTTGTCAGTAAGGCGCAACGTATGGCCGGCCTAAATGATGACGCCCGGCCCGCGCGTTTCGGTATAAGTACCAGGAACGAGCCGCATGGGGGTGCAGGCTAGTAGGCCCAGCAGCGGCAGTGCTACCAGGAAGCGAAGGCAAGACCGCAAGTAGCTCATCGCCAGCTAATGTACTACCTAGTCCGCCTCAAAGCAGCACTACACCGCATTCACGGCCAGCGCCAGCAGCAGGCCGCCCAGCGTGGCGCCCAGCTTGGGCCAGTTGAGGCGGTGCTCGGGGCTAGTTTCGAAGAGAATGGTGGTTGAAACGTGCAGAAACGTGCCGGCCACGAAGCCTAGCAACCCCGCGTACACGGCCGGGCCCAGCAGCTGCTCCAGCACCAGGTAATTGCTGAAAACCAGCCCCGCCGGCGAGGCTAGCGCAAACACCAGTAGCCACGGCCACACCCGCCGAAAAGACCCTAGCCGCAGCCGCAGCAGCGTAGCCAGCGCCACGGCGGCCGGCACGTGGTGCAGCGCCACCCCTAGCACCAGGGCGTAAAAGTGCTTACCTACCTCACCACTGCCCGCGCCCTTCACCAAGATGCTGCCTTCCAGCAGCGAATGCACCACCAGGGCCAGCACCAGCAGCAACGGCACCCGGCCCTGCTCGCTAGCGCTGGGCGCGTGTACGTGCCCGTGCTCAATGCCCTGCGACAGCACTTCGAGCAGCAGTTGGCCAAAAAAGCCGGCCAGCACCCAGTAGCCCACGCGCTGCGGCGTAGCGGGCAGCAACGTCAGGGCCTCGGGCAAAATGTGCGTGATGGTGAGCGCAAACAGGTAGGCCCCACTAAAAGCCAGCAGCGGCTTGAGCCACTGCCCCATGCGCGCCACCGACACCACCCCCACCAACGCCCCCGCTCCCAGCACAGCCGCCGCTAACAAACCTATCGCAATCCACATAGGGGAACAAAACAGAAAAACTTGCAGCAATGTTGCGACACAGTACGCAACATTGCTGCAAGTCAAGCAACCGGCTGGCTGGCTAGCTAGCCAGCTGCGCTTATAAAATACGCTAACTTATTGACGGCGAGCGCCGGCCTGGCCTTGGGCAGTGTCGGGCGTGGCCGAGTCGCCGGCACCTTTTTTCTGGGTGCCACCTTCGCCGGGGCGCTGGGCGGTGCCTTCCTGGGTGTCGGCGGTCATTACGGCGCCGGCCGCGGGGGCGGGGCGCTTGCCCATGTGGTCGTTGGTGCCGGTGGGCCGGCTGATGGCGCCGCCCTTTTCCTGGCTAGGGGCAGCATCCGTGTTCTGGTCAAAGTTGTCGCTGGCGCGGGTTCCGGGGGGCACCATGTCGAGCGATACTTTTTTGTCGGCCGTCCAGTCAGACGGCTCACTGCTGCACGAGGCGAGCAGCAGCACAGCGGCCGGAGCCAGGTAAGAGAGCAGCTTTTTCATGAGATAGGAGGAAGCAAAAATTCCTTGCGGAAACAAAATTTCAAATAAAACAGCGGTTGTACGGGCCAGCGCTAGGCGGCGGGTGCATCGGCCAGCAGGCCTTTGCGGCGCAGCAGGGCCTCAAACAGCTTGCGGTCGTTGTCGTTATTAAACAAGCGCAGGGGCAAATGTAGAAACACCGGCACGTCAAACGTGCTGGCTACCCAGCGGCGCCAGGCGGCTAGCTCGGCGGGCGGCGCGGCGGGCTTCAGGTAGAGCAGGTAGGCATCGGGCTCGCGGCGCACGCGGCCAATCTGGTCCCAGGGCAGGGCCATGGCCCGCTGCTCGGTCTGGCGCATGATGAGCTGGCGCGAGTCGGCCTCGTAGTTCATGCGCTCAAACAGCGGCTTGCTTTGCTCCATCTGGGTCACGCCCGTGACAAGCGACGAGCGGATGAGCACAAAAATCGCCGCCAGGGCCACGCCCAGCAGCAGCCACCACCACGAAGGCCAGATGGCCGCCGGCAGCACACCCACCACAAACGGGATGAGCGCGTACCACCACTCCTTGCGCCACACCTCCCCCATCGCAATGCGGGTGTAGGTATTGGGGTCGAACTGGTATTTTTTGGTTTTGATGGTGCCGGGCAGCGACTGCGTCGTTTGCTGCTGGCGGTAGCCGCTGCCACCGCCGCGCTGGTTGGGTAGGTTCATTTAGTAGTTATTGGTTATTACTTGTTGATTATCAGTTGCTGACTACTGGCCGTTGTTGCTTTCAAAATCTTAAAAAACAATGCCCCGTTGTCAGCAGTCAATCAATACGCTTTGAGGCTCAAATCCAGAATAGTGGCTGAGTGCGTCAGGGCCCCCACCGATATATAATCGACGCCCGTGGCTGCCACGTCGGCAATGGTTTGCTCGGTAATGCCACCGCTGGCCTCCAGGGGCACGCGGCCAGCCACCAGGGCCACGGCCTCGCGCAGTTGGGCGGGGGGCATGTTGTCGAGCATCACGCGGTCGACGCCGCCGGTATCGAGGGCCTGCTGCACTTCGGCCAGGGTGCGGGTTTCGAGCACGATGGGCAGCTGGCGGCCGGTGCGGCGCAGGTAGTCCTGGGTGGCCGCAATGGCCGCCGGCACGCCGCCGGCGTAGTCTACGTGGTTGTCCTTCAGCATTATCATGTCGAAGAGCCCATAGCGATGGTTCACGCCGCCGCCAATGAGCACGGCCCACTTTTCGCAGAGCCGGAAGTTGGGCGTCGTCTTGCGGGTGTCGAGCAGGCGGGCCCTGGTGCCGGCCAGCAGCGCCGTGAGGTGCGCCGTGTAGGTAGCAATGCCGCTCATGCGCTGCATGCAGTTGAGCACCAGGCGCTCGGCCGTGAGGATGCTGCGCGCCGGGCCCTCCACGGTGAAGGCCACGTCGCCGTGCTTCACCCGGGCCCCGTCTGCGAGCTGCACGCTGAGCGTGAGCGCGGGGTCTACTTCCTTGAAAATGAGTCCGGCCAGCTGCACGCCGGCCAGCACGCCCTCGGCTTTCACCAGCAGCTTGGCGCGGTTGCGAGCGTCGGCCGGAATAGCGGCCAGGGCCGAGTGGTCGCCGTCGCCCACGTCCTCGGCCAGGGCCGTGCGGATGAAGGTGGTGAGGGCTTCGGCAGTGAGGTACGGGGCTGGATAGGCTGACACCCAGCAAAGGTACGCCGCCCGGCCGGCGCATAAAAAACCCGACTGCGGGCGGGCAGTCGGGCTGGGCAAAGGCTAGCGCTGGTTTATTCCTTGGTAAAATCCAGCGTGTCTATTGTAGGAGAGCTCTGCTTAGGCTTGAGCTTGATGAAAACCTGGTAGGTGCCATTGCGTCCCACGTAGTGGCCGATGGCGTACGGAATACCTTCATTGCTAGCCCCTTGGTGCACGATGTCGAAGCTAGCAGGCGGGTTTTTAGCGAAGAAGTTCTTCATCACCAGCTCGGTCTGCGTGGCGCTGTAGCTCTGCTTGTCGCCATCGAAGCCAACCTCAACCGAAGGAGCCAGAAACTGCGCCAGCCCGCGCGACGAGCCGCTGGCAATGGCCGAGCGCACCGCCGAAAGCTGGTCGGCACCCTGGGCCCGGCCGCTCAGCACTACGGCTAGCAACAGCCAGCTCAGAAGAAATACCTTAGTAAAATTTGCTTTCATAAAAAGAAGCTTCGCGAACAGGTCGGAGGGGCTTGGCAAGTAATAAGCTAAAACTATGCCAGCCGTACACAATTTGAAGGCTTTCTGTAGATGTGTCAGCAAGCCGGGCCTAATACGGGAAGCAGGCGCATTCGGGTGCGGTACGTACTTTTGCGGGCATGAACAAGCAGGTCCTATTAGTTATTCTAGATGGGTGGGGCATCGCCCCGAATGTGGAGGCTTCGGCCGTTGACAAGGCGCAGACGCCTTATTATCACGAGTTACTTAAGCGCTTTCCGCACAGCACGTTGCAGGCTTCGGGCGAGGCCGTGGGCCTGCCCGATGGCCAGATGGGCAACTCGGAAGTGGGCCACATGAACATCGGGGCGGGCCGGGTAGTGTACCAGGAGCTGGTGCGCATTGGCAAAACTATTCAGGAGCGCAAGCTGGGCCAGATACCGGCGCTCACCGAGGCGCTAAGCTACGCCAAGGAGAACAATAAAGCCTTTCATCTCATTGGTTTGCTGAGCGATGGCGGCGTGCATTCGCACATCGACCATGTTAAAGCGCTGTGCACCATTGCCCACGAGGCCGACGTGCACAAGGTTTTTGTGCATGCCTTTACTGATGGCCGCGACACCGACCCCAAGGGCGGCGTGCACTACGTAAACGAACTGGAGCAGCACGCCGAGCGCACGGGCGCAAAAATCGCCTCCATCGTGGGCCGCTACTACGCCATGGACCGCGACCAGCGCTGGGAGCGCGTGAAAGTGGCCTACGACCTGCTGGTAAACGGTGTGGGCACGCCTTCGCAAAACCTGATTCAAAGCATTCAGGAGCAATACAAGGAGGGCGTGACGGACGAGTTCTTGAAGCCCATCGTGAAGACCGGGGCCGACGGCCTGCCGCTGGCTACCATTCAGGAAGGCGACGTGGTGCTGTGCTTCAATTTCCGCACCGACCGGGGCCGCGAAATCACGGAGGCGCTCACGCAGCAGGATTTCAACGCCTACCAGATGCACCGCCTGAACCTGCGCTACCTCACGATGACGAACTACGATTCGACGTTTGTG
>Ga0160428_1001031_pt1 | contig 23786 bp, 15 predicted proteins | sample SolpanmetagenomM_FD_108198 | JGI IMG/M metagenome (GOLD analysis project Ga0160428, IMG submission 108198) | Solar panel surface microbial communities from Lawrence Berkeley National Laboratory, California, USA - M | ecosystem: Engineered > Built environment > Solar panel > Unclassified ... | reverse complement strand
TTTCTGTGGCACTGGCTGTCCTGGCCCGATTGGCCAGTCCTACCCGTTAGGTAGCAGGGCGCCCTGCGTAGCCCGGACTTTCCTCCCCGCCCGCATTTGCGTTGGGCGCGGCGGTGGGGTGGCTCACTGCGGAGGCAAAGGTACGGGCCAGCGGCCTAGCCGGCGGTGGGCAAAAAATCGAGCCGCAACGGGCTGAACGAGTCGAGCAGCGCGCCCGCCTGGCGGGCTACCACGCCGTGCGGCACGCTAGGGGCGGCGTAGAACGAGTCGCCGGCCCGGAGCACGCGCACCTCGTCGCCCACCGTCACCTCAAACTCACCGCTTTCGACGTACGAAATCTGGCTGTGCACGTGATGGTGCAGCGCGCCCACAGCGCCGGCCTCAAACGTGACTTTGACCAGCAGCAAATCGTCGTTGTAGGCCACCAGGGTGCGGCGCACACCGGGGCCGGTTTCCTCCCAGGTGAGGCTGGCGGCGGGCTGAAAAGGAAAGGAGGAATGCGTCATGACAATTAAGAGTTAGGAAACCCAGGCCAGCTTATCGGCGCTGAGCGTTTGCTCGCCGTCCCAGCGGTAGCCCACGAGCTGACCACCCCGGGCCACACTGTAGTCGAGGCACACGGCGTGGGGCTGTAAAACTTGCGGGGCGCCGCGCAGCCAGTAGTGGCCAAAAAACACGGGCTTCTCATCTTGATAATGCCAAGAGTCGAGACTGGCCGCATCCACGGGCTGGCCGCGCAGCTCGGCCAGGTCTTCGAGGTAATAGTCGTGGTAAGTGGCGGCGGTAGCGGGGTTTTGCCACCAGCGCACCCGCATAAGGTCGCGGCGGTGGCCATCTTTATCGGCAAAGCTGAGGCCGTCGGGCAGGCGTACTTCGCGGCCCTTTAGCGTCACTTCGGTGGCCTCGTACTCGGGGTTGCCGCGCCGGCTGGCCCGCAGCATAAACTCGGGCGTGAGGCGCAGGCCGGGCAGCTCGCGGCGCAGGTAGGCGAGGTGCCGGGGCTCCCAGCAGGCGTGCACCGCCCGCAGGCCGGGCAGCTCCAAAGCCAGCGGCAACGTCCGAAACCAGGCCAGGTACTCCAGCCACTCCGCAAACAGCTCCTCCGTCCGAAACTCCCTGATGGTTTCGAGGTGCTGCAAGATGTGCAGCGGCTTGTGGGGCCGCAGGTGCCCTCCCTGCGGGTCAAACTGCCAAAAGGCCAGTGCGTTATACTCGTGGTTGCCCAGGATGGCCAGCGCCGCGCCGCCGTCCGTCATGCTGCGCACCAACTGCAACGTCTCCCGAATTTTGGGTCCCCGGTCGATGTAGTCGCCCAGAAAAATTACCTGCCGCCCGGCCGGGTGGCGCGGCACGCCGGCCGCATCGGGCCGGTAGCCGAGGTAGTGCAGCAGGGCACGCAGCTCATCGGCGTGGCCGTGAATGTCGCCGATAAGGTCGTACATATTAGCTAGTGTTCTCGAAGTATAGGGCTGAATTCTAGGATTTTACTCCATTGTCTGTGGTCGGTTTCCGAAACTATTCGGGAAGTCCGCAAGCATATCTAGAAATTAAAAAGAACGCCAGATGAGCATGACGTTCTTTTTTAGAAAAGCATAGCTTCCGAAATAATTGCTACTTCAGCCGCACCAGTGTGGCGCCGTAGCCAAACTTTTCCTTCTGAGCTTCCTCAAAGAACTTAATATCCTTGTTGCGGCTCAGCTGGCGGTGAATTTCCTTGCGCAGCGTACCGCTGCCGGCGCCGTGGATGAAGATGATTTCGTGCATATTGGTGGCCAAGGCGCGGCTCAGCGCATCCTCGAAGGCGTCGAGCTGGAGGCGCAGCATAGCCGTGTTGCTAAGCTCGGCAGCACCTTCGGGGCGCAGCTTTTCGATGTGCAGGTCGAACTCGTGGGGCGGGGCCACGATGGCAGCGGCCGGTTTGGGCGGGGCCGGGGCGATGGCGGCGGGCACGGCCAGCGGCTTGTCGCCGCCCAGCGCCTGCTGGAGGACATTGGCCTGCTTGGTATCGAGCACCGGGGCGGGCTTGCTGACCGCCTCAAAGGCCGCTTCGAGTGCTGCTTCGGCCTGGGCCAGCTTCTCGGGGTTGAGAGCCGGGGCGGGGCGCTCATCGAGCTGAAACAGGTAGGCCTCCTTACCGATAACCGGCGCCGGCCGGCGGCTGGTGTAAAACGTGCTGGCCTTGAACGACTGGCGCTTGGTGAGCAGGTCGTAGGCCGTGTCGGCGTTCAGCTTGAAGTTGAGCACCTGAAACACCACGGCGGGCCACTGCTCGAAATCCTTGAGGTGCAGGTGGGCCAGCGGGGCGCTGGCGGCTTTGGCCTTGAGCTGGCCGGTGGCCAGGGCGCGGTACTTGCCTTGGCGCTCCTCGCCGTAGGTAAACACGGCTTCGGCCTCGGTATTGTTGAGCAGGTGCAGGGCCAGCAGCTCGGGTGCCTGGTGCACCAGGGCCAGAAACAAGCCCTTGGCGGCGGGCGGCGGCGGGGTAGGAGCCGCCGGGCGCGGCGGCATGGCGGCGCTGGGGCCGGCGGGTTGCGGCCGGCCGGGGGCGGCGGGCGGTGGGGTAGGGGTGCCGGGGCGGGCGGCCTTGGGCTGGCCGCCGGGTGGCTTGTTTTTCTTGCTGCCCGTGGCGGGGCGGGCGGGCTCGGGGGCGGGGCGGCGGAAGGCAGTGCCTTCCTCGGCGGCGACGGGCACCAGCTCGCGGCGCAGCACCGGGATGGTAAAGTCGTTATCAATAGCTACTTCAACCAGCTCGCTATCGAGCAAGCGGGTGATAATACCTTCCTCGGTGCCGGTAAGTAGGCGGACGCGGTCTCCAACGTTCATAAGTGCGAATTTTTGCGAATCTTGTCAAAGTACGCGCTACGGGCGGCAAAGGTGATTAACACCCTAAAATAGTGGCGCGCCAAGGCGCCCAAAACCGCCCAAAGTCAGCGCAAACGTTTGTGGAAACGCCAAATTAAAAACCGCTTAAAATGCTGGCCGGCTGCCTAAAGTGCTAGTATCTTAGCAAAACGCTGGCTGGCGGGGGCAGACTGCCCACCGGCCACTAGCTTCTTTTCCCACCCCCTTTATATGAAAAAACCTCAACTCCTGGGGCGTTTGCTACTGATGCTGCTGGTGCTGGCCGGCTGGGCGCCGGCCGCCTGGGCGCAGTCGCCGGTCACGGTTAGCCCGTCTTATTTCACCGCCGACACGCAGCTTACCCTCACCTACGATGCCACGCTGGGCAACGGCGGGCTGGCCAACTACAGCGGCGACGTATTCATCTGGACCGGCGTCATTACCGACAAAAGCACCAGCGATACCAACTGGCACTTTGTGGCTGGCACCTCGTACAGCAGCCCCACCGCGAGCGAAAAGATGACGCCGCTCGGCAACCATAAGTACAGCATCACCTTTACGCCCCGCGCGTATTACCCAGGCTTTGCGGCCTCGGGCGAGGTGCTGAAAAAGCTGGCGATGGTGTTTCGCGGCACCGGCGGCTCGCCCGAGGGCAAGGGCCCCGGCGGCAGCGACATCGTAGTAGCGCCGGGGGTGCAGGTGGCCCTCACCGCTCCCAGCGCGGCCACGACAGTCGTAGCGGCGGGCACTTCGGTGGCCGTGGCGGGCACGGCCTCGGTGCCTTCCACGCTCACGCTCACGCTCAACGGCACGCAGGTGGCGCAGCAAACCAACGCCACCACCATTTCGGCCAACGTGACGGTGAGCCAGCAGGGTAGCAATGCCCTGGTGCTCACGGCCAACGACGGTACGAGCACGGCTACGGCCACCGCCACCATCATTGTGGCGCCCACCGTGACCACCGCGCCGCTGCCCACCGGGGCCAAGGCCGACGGCATCACGTACCTGGCCAATGGCACTTCGGTTATCCTGACCCTGACAGCTCCTAAAAAGAGCTACGTGTACGTGCTGGGTGAATTCAACAACTGGCAGACCACCACCGCCGGCCTGATGAAGAAGACATCGACCGTGGACTCGGATGCGGCCACCGGCCGCTGGTGGGTGCAGATTGATGGCCTCACGCCGGGCCAGGAGTATGCCTACCAGTTTTTGGTGGATGGGCAGCTGCGCGTGGCCGACTCGTACAGCGAAAAGATTCTGGACCCGGACAATGACAAATACATTCCGGCCGTCACGTATCCGAACCTGAAGGCGTACCCGACCGGCAGCACGACCGGCCTAGTGTCGGTGCTGCAAACCAACCAGGCGGCCTACACCTGGACGGCTACCAACTTCCAGCGCCCGGCCCGCACCAACATGGTGGTGTATGAGCTGCTGGTGCGCGATTTCGTGGCTCGCCACGACTACCAGACGTTGCGCGACACGCTCAATTACATCCAGCGCCTGGGCATCAATACCATCGAGCTGATGCCCATCAACGAGTTTGACGGCAACGACAACTGGGGCTACAGCCCGTGCTTCTACTTTGCCCCCGACAAATACTACGGCACCAAAAACAACCTGAAAGCCCTCGTGGACGAGTGCCACAAGCGCGGCATCGCCGTGGTGCTGGACATGGTGCTCAACCACTCGACCGGCCTCAGCCCCATGGTGCAGCTTTACGGCAGCATCTCGGGCGGCCCCACGGCCGATAACCCGTGGTTTAATACTACGGCTCCGCACCCCTACAGCGTGTACAACGACCTTAACCACGAGAGCGCGTACACCCGGTACTTCAGCAAGCAGGTTATCAAGTTCTGGCTCCAGGAATACCACATCGACGGCTACCGCTTCGACTTGGCCGGGGGCTTCAGCCAAGCGGTTAAAACGACGGCCACGTATGGCCAATACGACCCAACGCGCGTGGCCATCTGGAAGGACTACTACGACTACCAGATGAGCGTAGACCCCACTTCGTATCCCATCCTGGAGCACTTCCCCGATGGTGTGAGTGGCAGCAACCCCACCGACGAGGGCAAGGTGCTGAGCGACTACGGCATGATGCTGTGGGGCAACGTCAACTACGGCTACACGCAGGCCGCCATGGGCTACAACACCGGCTGGGACCTGAGCTACGGCTACTACGGCAACCAGGGCGGCCGGGGCTGGAGCCAGCCCAACGAGGTATCCTACATGGAGAGCCACGACGAGGAGCGGATGCAGTTCAAGAATAAGATGTACGGCAACGCCAGCGGCACCTACTCGGTGAAGGACCAGGCCACCGGCCTCAAGCGCAACGAGCTGGCGGCGGCCCTGTTCTTCTCGCAGCCCGGCCCGCGCATGGTGTGGCAGTTTGGCGAAGTGGGCTACGATTACTCCATCAACGCCTGCTCGGACGGCACCACCATCAGCAACGACTGCCGCACGGCCGCCAAGCCCATCCGCTGGGACTACTACCAGGACGCCAACCGCCGCCACCTCTACAACACGTACAGCTCCCTCATTGCCCTGCGCAAGCAGCCGGTATTTGCCGCGCCTACCTCGTACGTGCAAAACCTGGGTGGCGCCGTGAAGACCATCAACATCGCCAATGCCGACCTGGCCGTGGTGACGGTGGGCAACTTCGACGTGGTGCCGAACACGGCCACCGTCACCTTCCCCCAGACCGGCACGTGGTATAACTACCTCACGGGCCAGGCGGTGAACATCGCCAGCACCAGCACCGTACTCACCTTGCAGCCCGGCGACTACACCGTGTACACGAGCAAGAAAATAGCCGGCGGCGCGCCCCTGGCTACCCAGGCGCAGCAGGCTGCTACCTTCCAGCTGAGCGTGGCCCCCAACCCGGCCGCCGGCACCACCACGCTGGCCTACGCCCTGCCCGCCGCCGCTACCACCACCATTGCCGTGCAAAACCTGCTCGGCCAGACGGTGCGCCAGCTGGCGCCCGCCCGCCAGGCAGCCGGTGCGCAGTCGCAAACCATCTCGCTCCAAGGCCTGGCCCCAGGCGTGTACCTGGTGCGCCTGCAAGCCAATGGCCAAGCCCAGACGGCCCGCCTGCTGGTGCAATAGCCCGCTAATAACCTACTAAAATACGCCCCGGGCAGGGGCGGCCGATGCCCATCGGTAGTCCCTGCCCCAGACGGCGCCCGCTGCCCAAACTAGTAGCAACGGTGAAGTTGAAAAAATAGTGTGCCGAGTGGCTAACTATTTTGGTTGTTTTCAGTAGTAAGCAGTACTTTTCGACCTGTGGGCCCGCCAGCGCAAAACCCACAGATTTTTTACTTTACCCCCACCCATTTTTTCATAACCATGAAAAAACTCTTTACCCTCGCCGCCGCCGGTACCCTGGCTGCTGCCTCGCTCAGCGCCCAGGCGCAAATCACCCTCGATGGCAAGGTTGACGCCTCTGAGATTGCGACTACCTACACCTCGGGCAAGTACCAGTTGGTGAGCGCCTACAACGGCACGCACTCGGTAGCCGACCACGGTCTGAAAGCCCTGTACATCGGCACTGACGCTACCAAGCTTTACATCGCCGTAGTAGGTTCGTTTGAGCAGGCTACTACCTACCCCGGCATCGTAGCTTACTTCAACCTGCCCAACAAAACGGGCGTGCCCGCTAAAACGAAGCTGGCCGGCGGCAGCGCCGGCGACAGCCCGCTGAAGCAGAAGCCGACGATGGACTTCGAAGTAGACTATGGCATCCGCCTGAACGTGTCGCCGACCGGCACGGCCAATGGCTACCTCAGCTACGTTGACTACAGCACCGGTAACCCGGCCAGCGGCAGCGCCACCGATACCTACCAGGGCAGCGTAGACAAGGCCGGCGCCAAAACGACGGCGATGGCTACCAGCGGCCCGTTCATGAACTGGCAGACGGCCTACATCAGCTCGTCGAGCCTGGCCGGTAACACGAACAACTCGGCCGCCGAGTTCCAGTTTGACCTGGCGAACCTGGGCCTGACCGGCTCGACGCCCAACCTGGATATGTTTGTGGCTTACGTAAACGACGGCGGCATCTTCACCTCCGACACTTTCCCGCCCATCGCCGGCCAGACTACGGCCTTGGCGGCTGACCAAGACTTTACGCTTATTCCGGGCACCCAGGCCCTCACCTACCGCCTGGGCTCGGGCGTGCTGGCCACCAAGGCAGCGACTGCCGTAGCCGGCCTGAACGTGTATCCTAACCCCGTGCAGAGCGCCTCGACCGTTACCTACCAGGTAGCCGAGCGTGCTTCGAACGTGAACATCGTCCTCACCGACCTCATGGGCCGCACCGTGCGCACCATCGAGAACGGCCTGAAGCCGGTGGGCACCCAGACGGCTGCCATCAACACGGCCTCGCTGGCTGCCGGCACCTACCTGGTGCGCGTGCAGGTGGGCGAAAGCGTATCGACCAGCAAAGTGTCGGTTCAATAGCCTGTACAAGCGGCAGCCTTACCGGCTACGCTTCGCATAAAAAAGCCCCCGCTGCACTGCGCAGTGGGGGCTTTTTCTATGCGAAGCACTGAAGTCAGCTAAGGCTGCACGAGGCGCTGGGTGCTCACGTAGCCGTTGGCCGCAATCTGCACCAGGTACACGCCGCTGGGCAGTCCGGTGAGCGAGCCCAGGGGCAGGGTGTGGGTGCCGGCCGGGGCCAGCGACACCTCGGCCAGGGTGCGCAGCGGCTGGCCGGTGAGGCTGAGCAAGGTAACGTGCACGGCCGCCGACTGGGGCAGGGTGTAGCCCAGCGCCAGCGCGCCCACCGCCGGGTTCGGAAAGAGCTGCATAGCCAGCGCGTTGCCCGGCGTGGCCGTGGCCAGCACCGTGGGCACCAGCTCCACATCGTCGAGGCTGCAATAGTTGCCCGCATTCGCATCCGAGCGCAGGCCGATTTCGCACTGGCCATTCGTCACCACGATGCCCGGCACCTGCACCTGCGTCCAGGTAGTGGCGGTGGGCAGGGTCAGGCTTTGCTCGGGGGCGCCACCGGTGGCCTGGGCGTAGAGCTGGCAGGTGCGCTGGCCACCACCGCTTTGCACCCAGGCGCGCAGCGTGTAGGTGCCGTTGGGCAGGTTGCTGATGGTTTGGGAGGTGCGCACCTGGTAGGCCGTGGCCTTGTAGTGCGTGAGGCGAAACTGGCTGCTGTGGCCGCCCGTTTCGGTATAGTCGGCGCTGGCATCGCCGGTGGCAGAGGTGGTAGCCCAGCCCAGCGGCGTTTGGGTAGCGGCCGTGTACTCGAAGCCGGGGTTGTTGACGAGCGGTGCGGGCGGCGCGGCCAGGAAGCCGTCCATCGCCACGGTGGCGCGGCCGTCGGTGCCCCAGGCGCCCAGCGAGTAGCCTTTCCAGTTATAAGCCTGCGGCTCCCAGTAGAGCACGCCCAGGCCCTTGTTGCCGGGCACGGCCTGCGTTTTGGCGATGAGGTCGAGCAGCATCTGGCGGGTGGCAATGGGCACGTAGTTGTCGAGGCCGGTTTCCACCACCATCACTTCCTTGCCGGGGTAGCGGACCACGAGGTCGTTCATGTTGGCCTGGGCCTGCGCGGTATAGGTGGGCCAGGCGTCGGCGGTGGGGTAGAGGGACAGGCCCATCACGTCCCAGCGGGCGCCGTTGGCTTGCAGGCCATCGAAGAAGTAGCGAAACGACCCATTGCTTTCGCCCTTGGCGAAGTGCGCGATAACCTTGGTGGTGGGGCTCACCGCCTTCACCGCCGCGTAGCCCTGGTCCACGAAGGCCGCGAAGTTGCCGAAGCCATTGACCGTGATGCGGCCCTCAGGCCAGAGCATGCCGTCGTTGGTTTCGTTGCCCACCTGCACCCACTCGGGCGTGATACCGTTGGTTTTCAGCAGCGTAAGTACGCTAGTGGTGTGGTCGTACACAGCCTGCTTAAGCTGGGCCACGGTGTAGCCCTGCCAGGCGGCCGGCTTGGTTTGCTGGCCGGGGTCGGCAAAGCCATCGCTGTAGTGAAAGTCGAGGAGCAGGCGCTGGCCCTGCGCCTGGGCGCGCTTGGCCTTGGCCAGCACGTCGGCGGGGCCGCAGTAGCCACCGGCCGGGTTCACCCACACCCGCAGCCGGATGGTGTTCAGGGCATAGTCATTTTTGAGCAGTGCAAACAGGTCTTGCTGCGCGCCGGCTTTGTTGACGAATTTGTAGTTGGCGGCCTCCATCTCGGTCACCCAGCTGATGTCGGCGCCCTTGGCAAAGGCGGGGGTGGTTTGGGCCGCGGCCGGCCGCCAGCCGGCCAGCACGAGCAATGCGCCGGCGGCCAGGCGAGTAAACGTTTGCATAAAAGCGAAAATGAAAAAGTGGGAAGAAGGTAAGTCAAAAGGTACTCCCGGCTGGCGGCTATTGCAGCTCTACCGACTCCACATCGACCCGCAGCGGCTCGCTGAGGCCGGCCGGCTGGTCCACGATTAGCTGCAACACCTCCACCTCGGCCAGCCGGAATGCCGGGCTGGCCGCCGCCTGGTACGTGAGCGGCAAAAAGCCCGGGTAGGGCCGGGGCGTGAGCAGCAACGGCGCTGGCCGTAGCGCGCTCAGCGGCACCCGCACGGCACCCCCGGCGGCAGCCAGCGGCACGGCCGCCTCGTAGGCCACCGCGTCGCGCGTCACCAGCACCACGCGCAGCACGGTAGCGGCCGGTAGGTTGCTCTGTGCTTTGATAACCAAGTCCTTAAAATGAGCTAAGTCGGTGGGGCGGCCGGCCGTTTTCGGGCCGAGGTAGGCGCGCAAGGCCGCCGCCGGGCCGGCCGCGGGCGCCGGCTCACCGGCCTTGAGTGGACTCACGACCAAGCGCAGGGCTAGCGGGCCGGCCGGCGTGGTGGGGTAGTCGGTCCAACTGGCCGGGCCGATGCCTTTGGCCTCCACCGCGTCGCGGTCGAGGGCAGCGGTGAATAGCGGCAGCGGCGCGGTGCCAGCCACCAGCGGCACTTCCCAGGGCGTGGCGGCGGGGTAAAAATCCCAGTCCTGCGGTGTGCCCGGCTGGCCGCCGGGGAAGGTGAGCGCGGGCTGGCCCGCCCGCTTCAGCACCACCCAGTAGCGCAGCAGGCCGGGGTAGGTGAGGGCGGCGGGCACGCTGGCCACCCAGGTATTGGCCGGGCCCGGGTGCATGGGCAGGCGGCGCGTGGGGCCGTAGTAGTGCTGGGCCACCAGCAGCACGCTGTCGGTGGGGCCGACCCCGGCCACCGTGGCCGTAATGGGCAGCGGCTGCCCGGCCGTGGCCTGGGCCACCGGCAGGTGCCGCACCTGCGGCGGGCCGGCCGTGGCGGGCGGCGCTACAAACTCGCCTAGGCGGCGCGTGTCCATTATCGATTGTGCAGTCCAGGCGCCGGCACTCTTGCCGGCCTGGGTGAGCAGGTAGGCGCCGGGGCGCACGCGCAATTGACCGCCGCTGGCCTGCGCCTGGGCGGTGTTGCCGTCGTTCAGGCCCTTCAGCTGGAAATCAGGACCTAAGTCGGGCAGCGTCAGGGCGAGCGGCTGCTCGTTCCAGGCAATGTGGGTAACCACTTTGCTGAGTGAGGCGGTGGCAAACGGGTCACTCACGGGCACGGCGTCGGGCATCACTTCCAGGCGCCACACGCCGGGCGCGAGCTGGTCGAGAAAGTAGGCGCCGCTGCCACCGTACTGCACCACCCGCGACGAACCCACGCCCGCCACGTGGCGCAGGGCCGCCGGCTTCACCGGATTATAGTTTGTGTTAGCAGTGTAAAAAAACTCGCTCGGCGTGTTCCACTGGCTCAGTTGGCGGCGGTAGCTCACGAGCGCCGCCCCAAACGTGGAGTCGGCCGGGTAGGCCGCCGTGGCCTGCCCGCGCGGCTGCGCGTGAAACACGCGGCTCGCTACCAGCATGCTCAGGGCCTTCGCCGGCGTGTAGGCTAGGTTGAGGTAGTGCGTCTGATATTCGGTATTGGCGAAGGCGATGCCCAGCGGGTCGTAGGCAAACTGGGTGGCCCACTGGAAGCCCGCCGCCCGAAAGCTGCGCGCCATGCTGGGGTACATAACGGGCTGCACCACGTCGGCCGACTCAAACTCGTACACCATCCTGGCGCGTGTATCGAAGCGCTTGTCGCCGAGGTAGGGCAGCGGGTAGCGGTCCACGTAGGGTAGGAAATTACCCCGCAGCTCGTGGCCGGCCACCAGGTTTTCGGGGTACCACTGAAAGCTGAAGCCCTGCACGTTGGCATCCAGGATGGCGTCTTTCACCACCGGGCTTTCGGCAATGTTGTAGAAGATGGGCTTGGCGTAGCCGGTGGCGCGCATGGCGGCCACCATGCGGTTGGCAAAGCTCAGAACCGGGGCCAGCGGCAGGTGGTAGTTGGGCTCATTGCACACCTCGTAGGCAATGATGTCGGGGTCCTGGCGGTAGCGCTCGCCCGTGTACTGGTTGCGGTGGTTGAGCAGCTGCCCCAGGTAGTTTTCCTGCGCCCGGATGGCGCGCGGGTTGGTATAGGCCTGGCCCTTGTCGTAGATGCTCGAAAAGCCGGGGCCGGTGTTCTTCGGCTCGGGATAGGCGTTGCCCCAGTAGGCGATGGGCGTCAGAATGACCTTGATATGGCGCTCCTTCAGCCTGGAAATCAAGTAGTCGAGCAGGCGCAGGTGGTCGTTCTGCTGCAAGTTGCCGAGCGTGTCGGTAATCTCAATGTCCCACACGTGCAGCCGGAACGCATCGAGCCCCAGCCGGCTCAGGTGGTACACATCCTGGTCGATGGCCTTTTCGCGGTCGGCGCCCACCTGGCCCAACGCCCGGTAAGAGTAGGCAAACGGCGCGGTGTAGTTGACGCCGAACAGCGCCACCTCACGCTTGGTGTTTTGCCAGCGCAGCACGCCCCTGGCATCTACAAACACGTCGCCCGTGGGCGATTTTTCGGTGCTTTGGGCGCTGGCAGAGAGGGTAAGTAAGGAAAATAATGGAAACAGGCAGCGGCGCATAGGGTAAGGTATTAGCTAACAAGAAAGAACGCCATGCTGAGCTTGCCGAAGCATCTCGCTAGCGCCGTTGGGATTAGTAAGCCAACGATTCGAGCGAGATGCTTCGGCAAGCTCAGCATGACGTTCTTTAAAAAGCAGACTCTCTTAAAAAGAGCTCAGCCCGCCGGGACTAGCCCTCGTGGAAGCTCACGAGGTCGTCGATGGGCGAGCGGATAATTTTGCCCACCTGCATGCCGTGGCTGTTGGCCACCTGCGTGAGCGCATCGCGGAAGTTATACCCCACCGAGCCGATGCAGTTGAAAGTATAATCCTGATAGTTAGGATAGTGCAGTACGATATTCTGGAAAAACGCCTCGAAGGCCTCCACCACAATCTGGCGGCAGTAGCTCACGTTATTGTGGTCGTAGGCAAACTTGGCAAAGCTGGCCAGGAAGCGATTGGGCAGCGGCTGGTTGTAGAGGCGGTCGATGATGTCGTTGCGCGAGCCCAGGTTGTACTCCTCCTTGAGGGCCTTGTCGAGGCCGTCGGGCAGCAGGCCGCGCAGGTAGTCGCGCAGCAAGCGCTTGCCCAGAAAGGAGCCGCTGCCCTCATCGCCCAGGAAGTAGCCCAGCGAGTCCACGTTGTGGGTAATTTTTTCGCCGTCGTAGATGCACGAGTTGGTGCCCGTGCCCAGGATGGCGGCAAAGCCCGGCCCGTGGCCCAGCAAGGCGCGGGCGGCGGCCAGCAGGTCTTCGGTCACCTCTACCTTGCTCACGTTGGGGAACTGGTGGCGCAGGGCGGCGGCAATTACTTCGGCCTTGGCGGGGCTCGACACGCCCGCGCCGTAGAAATACACCTCGCGCACGGCCTGGGTAGGCAGCGTATCGGGTAGGTTTTTTTCGAGCGAGGCAATGATGTCCGGCGTCTCTACAAAGTCAGGGTTGTAGCCTTCCGTGTTGAAATACACGCGCTGGCCCGCGTCGGAGAGCTGGCACCAGCTGGTTTTGGTCGAGCCGCCGTCGGCAATAAGTATCATAAAGCAGGTTGAAAAAGCGAGGAGCGAAGCTACAAAAATAGCGTTCGCCGGCGAAGCTGGCACCTTAATTAAACGCTCTTTTAACGGGCTGGTATTCGGCAGAGAGTTGGTCCCGGTTTTTGATGCCGGGGCCAAACGGAGGGCTGCTCGGTGGCGCGCGGCTAGCGGCCCGCCACGTTGGCCGGCACCGGCACGGGGGCCGCTGCGTGCTGGGCCGAAGGCAGCAGGTCAATCCAGCCGTCTTCACTCACCACGATGGCCAGGCAGGGGTAGGGCGAGGAACTGGTGTAGCGCACGGCCGAGTTGTAGCGGGCGCCCCGGCTGCTGTCGCCCTTTTCGGTGGCCTGCCCGTCGAGAATCACCCCGATGGCGTAGCACACGCCGCTGGGCTCGATGAGCACCGCCCCGTCGATGCTGCTGGCCTGGCGCAGCACCGGGGCCGTCATGGCGCGGGGCACCACCCGGAAGCACTGGCGGCGCAGGCGCTCGGCCTCGGGCTTGGCCCCGGCCGTGATGCAGAGCATGGTGCCGTGGCTCTGGTTAGAGGCCTCCAGGGCCAGCTCCCAGAGGTACTCGACGCCCGCGTCGTCCACATCGGGAAACACCTGGCGGATGACGCGGGCAAAGTTATCGGCCTGCACCTTGCCCTGCGGCAGGCGCGGCGTGTTGCTCACCACCCGCATGAGGGTGTGGCCGGCGTGGCGCAGCTCCCAGCCGTAGTGGTTGGTAAAGTGCACGGTGGCCAGCGGCTCATACTGCGGCGAATGCTCGTCCACGGGGTGGCCCAGGCCAAATACGTGCGCCGCATCCGATACCAGGCCGGTGGTGCCCTCCGTCAACTCCAGCAGCTTGCGGATGGAGCGGTGGTCGCGCAGGGGTACAGGCGTTTCGAGCGTCAGCACCGGCGCGATGGCCGCGTGCTGGCGGCGGCCCAGCAGCATGGTGCCGCGGCCCTCGTCGCCCTCGTGGCGCAGGGCGGCCACGCCTAGGCAGGCATCGTAGAGGCCGTGGGCATTGCCAGGCGAGATGCGCAGCATCAGGCGGCGGCCGGCGCCGCGCAGCACCTCGTTGTAGTCGCGGTCGAGCACCGGCTGCTCGTTGTCGGCGGTGTCGGCCTCGCGCAGGGCGCGGGTGCACTCGTGCAAAAACTCCAGCACCGCCGCGTGGGGCAGCGACGAAGGCCGGTTGGGCCCTGGCTTGCCGGGCAGGGTGTAGTAGGAGTTGTAGGTATCGGCCGCCAGCTGAATCACCACCACCACCAGGTAGCCATTGAGGCTGAGCGGGGTAGAGCAGAAGCAGCGGCGGTTTTCACCGCGCTTGGCCACTACCTCTTGCAGTACTTGGTCGGTGGCCTTGCACACCAGCTCGTACCAGTGCTGCTTTTCCATGCGGTCGTGGTCCTGCGGGTGCAGGTGGTACACGTTGTCGCGCGGGGTCAGGTCGCCGGCTTCGAAGGAAGCCGCCAGGGTTTTGATGCTGCCAAACTCGGCCGGGCTGTAGCGCAGGCTGGTGGGCTCCACTACTACGCTCTGGGGGTCGTCTTCCTCGCGGCCCGAAGCCAGGCCCAGCAAAAAAACCTCAGGCCGCAAATTGCGGTCGAGCAAATTAAAAATACCTTCGGCAAAGAGCTGAGCCGAAACGCGAAACAGGCTTTGGTGTTCCCACATAGGTGGCAGTCGGGGGCGATGGGGCAGTGGCCGCCAGGGCCAAGAAGGGCCACCCACGCACTCGCAGGCAGCACTGGCTAATCCGGCATACGTAAAAAGCCGGCTGATAGCCACGTTTCTGCCCCCAAAGCTGCCACTTTTTAGCCAATTTTTCGTAACTTCGGGGTGCGGGCGCGGGCCCGCCGCCAGCCAGCTTCCTCCCCACCTTTTCACCCTCGCCTATGCTCTTTGTCGACATGCTCCTGGTGATGGTGGTGGCGCTGTCCTTCATTCCCATCATGACCGGCTATTGCGCCGCCTCGCGGGGCCGCTCGTTCTGGCTGTGGTTTGCGCTGGGCTGGCTGCTGCCCATCGTCTCGTTTCTGCTGCTGTTTGCTCTCATCGCCCGCGACGAGCTGGACCCCGGCCGCCTGCTGCTGCGCGAAGCCCGCCAGATTTTGAAGGAAGCCGAGCAGAAGACCGTCGAGAAATAACTCTTTACAATAAGTAGTGCGCAGTTGCTGACCTAGCGCGAAGTCTCAACTTCGTGCGTGAAAAGCCTGCGTCTGGCCCCGCCTGCTCGCGGTGTTCGCGCACGCGGTAAAACTGCGCGCTACTGCGCCGCCAGCCACTGCCGCACGCCAGCGGCTACCCCCGCTCCGGTGCTGAAGCAGCCTTGCAGCAAGTAGCCGCCGGTGGGTGCTTCCCAGTCGAGCATTTCGCCGGCCACGAAAGTGCCGGGGCGCTGGCGCAGCATCAGGTGCTCGTTCACTTCGGCCAGGGCCACGCCGCCCGCCGCCGAGATGGCTTCGGCCAGCGGGCGCAGGCCCGCCACGCAAATGGGCAGTGCCGTGAGGCTGGCCAGCAGGTCGGCGCCGGGGGCGGCCACCTCGCGCAGCAGCGTGGGCACCGGCGCCTTCAGGCTGAGGGCGCTGGCCAGAAAGGCGGGCAGCGAAGTGCCCGGCCGGCGCTGGGCCAGCCGCCGGGCCAGGTCGGTGGGCCCCAGGTCGGGCTTGAGGTTTAAGGTCAGGCGGGCCGGGCCGCCCGTGGCCAGCGCGGTGCGCACCTGGGGCGTGAGGGCGTACATGGGCGTGCCCTCCAGGCCGTAGTCGGTGAGCATAATTTCGCCGCGCACGGTGTGGCCGTCGCAGCTCAGGGCAATGTTTTTAAGCGGCGCGCGGCCTACTTTCCCCTTAAAAAAAGCCGACCACGCCACCTCGGCGCCGCAGTTGGCAGGCTGCCAGGGCTGGCAGCGCACGCCGATGGCGGCCAGCAGGGCCGGCCAGCGGCCATCGGAGCCCGTCTGGGGCCAGCTGGCGCCGCCCAGGGCCAGCACGGTGGCGGCGGGCTCCAGCGTAAATCCTTCGCCCGAAATCTCGTTGAGCAGCCGCAGGCCCGTGGCGCCGGCAAAGCCCAGCCAGCGGTGCCGGCTGCTAATGTCAACGCCCAGCTCGCCGAGGCGGCGCAGCCAGGCGCGCAGCAGGTCGGCGGGCGTGTGGTGGGCGGCGGGGAAGACGCGCCCGCTGGTGCCCACGAAGGTGCCGATGCCCAGGTCGGCGGCCCACTGGCGCAGGCTGGCGGGCGAGAAGCGGGCCAGCAGCGGCCCAAACAGCGGGCTGGCCGCGCCGTAGCGCTGGGCAAACGCGGCTGCGTCCTCGCCGTTGGTGAGGTTGAAGCCACCGTGGCCCGCCACCAGAAACTTGCGCCCCACGGTGGCTTTTTGCTCGAATACCCGCACCCGGTAGCCGGCTTCGGCCAAGTGCTGGGCGGCCAGCAGGCCGGCCGGCCCGCCGCCCACCACGGCCACCAGCGGCGCCGCCGAAGTAAGAGAATCAGGCTTCACGCCCCAAAATTAGCGCGGGCGGGCGGTAGCGGGCCGGGCGGGCCAGCAAAGCGGCGCGGCCCGCTACCGCCCGCCCGGTTTTGCCGGCCCGGCCACGCAGTGGCAAGCCTGTTGGCGCCTGGGTTTCGCTGGCCTGGCAGTGGAGTGCTACGCCGTAGCTACAGTTTTCCGGCGCCGGCAGGCTAGCTGCCCCGGCAACGGCTCGCCGAGCGGGGCCGTACCCTAGGGGCATGACTTCTTACGGTATCCTCATCGGCCTGAGTCTGGCCGTTATCCTCTCTTACCTCTTCAACCTGGCCTCGCGGGCCACGCGGGTGCCGGCGGTGCTGCTGCTGCTCACCGGCATCGGGCTGCGGCAGTGGGCCGACTACCACGGCATTGAGCTGCGCGTGCCCAAGACGCTACTCGAAATATTCGGCATTATCGGTTTGATAATGATAGTGTTGGAGGGCGCGCTCGACCTGCGCCTGAGCCGCGATAAGGTGCCGCTCATTCGGCGCTCGTTTTTGGCGGCCGCCGCTATGCTGGTGGTGCAGGCGGCGGCCATTGGCGGGCTGCTGCACTTGTGGCTGGGCGCCGGCTGGCAAACCTGCCTCCTCAATGCCGTGCCGCTGGTAGTCATCAGCAGTGCCATCGCCATCCCGAGCGTGGCCAGCCTCACGGGCGATAAGCAGGAGTTTATCGTGTACGAAAGCACGTTTTCTGACATCCTGGGCATTATGCTCTTCAACTTCGTTGACCAAGAGGACTTTTACCAAAGTCAAGGACTGCTCACCTTCGGGCGCGGTGTGGTGCTCATAATTTTGGTAGCCATCGCCAGTACGGTGATGCTGAGCTTCTTGCTGGGCCGCCTGCGCGAGCACGTCAAGTTCTTCCTGCTCTTCGCCTTTTTGATTCTCATTTATAGCCTCGCCAAGCAGCTACACCTGTCGTCGCTGCTGCTGGTGCTGGCCTTCGGCCTGGCCGTGAACAACGCCGACCTGCTGCTGGGCTGGCTGCGGCTGCGCACCGGCTGGCGCGGCTTCACGGCCGAAGACCTGGCGCCCGACCTGCACCAACTCAAGAGCATTACCGCCGAGTCGGCGTTTCTTATCCGCACCTTCTTTTTCCTGCTGTTCGGCTACTCCATCACCCTGGCCAACCTCGTGAGCTGGCAACTGCTGGGGCAGGGCCTGCTGATTGTGGCCGTGCTCACGGGCCTGCGCTTTCTCTATCTGCGCTACGTGGCTCGCACCGACCTGCTACCCGAGCTGTTTATCGCGCCCAAGGGCCTCATCACGGTGCTGCTATTTTATAGTATTCCGAGCCAGCATATTCTCGGCGATGTGAGCGAAAATATCCTGTTTGTAGTCATTTTGCTCACCAGTATTTTGATGATGGTGGGGCTGATAGTGAGCCACCAGCGCCAGACGGCGGCCATCGAGTTTTAAATGGGATAATCGTTTGTCAGTGCAAGCGCAACGCAGGGGAGCGCGGCAAGACTTCCTTACTCGTTGTGGCAGTTCTTAGGCAAGTAAGTTGAATAACAAAATGCGCGATTGTGCGCCTCACCCCCCAGCCCCCTCTCCGAAAAGGAGAGGGGGTGCCAGTCAAAAATTTTGTTATTAGACTTCATTGACGTAGCGGTAGCACCCTTAGCGAAAAGGAAGTCTTGTCGCGCTCCCCTGCGTTGCGCTCGTACTGACAAACGATTTCTACGCCTGCCCTTCCTCAATCAGCTCGCGGCGATACCGGGCTAGGATGGCGGACTTCACGATGAAGCCCAGATAGTGGCCGTCGTCTTCGCACACGGGCAGGGCGGTGCTGTCGGTGCGCTCCAGCAGGTCGAGGCAGTGCTCCACGCTATCGGTGGTGTGGAGGACGGCGACCGGTTTGCGCATCAGTTCGCGCACGTTGGTGGTGGTGTAGTGGGCACCATCGAAGAGCGTGTCGCGCACCATGTCGAGGGTGATGATGCCTTGCAGCAGGCCGTTTTTGCTGACTACCGGAAACACGTTGCGGTGCGCGTGCCGAAATACCTCGACTAGCTCGCCGAGGCTAGCGCTGGGGCGCAGGGCCAGAAAATCGGTATCGAGCAGGCGGTGCAGGTCGAGGCGCGAGAGCAAGTCGCGGTCGCGGTTGGCGTATACGTCCACGCCCTTCTGGGTGAGCTTGCGGGTGTAAACTGAATACGGCTCGAAGTGCTTGGTAATGAGGTAAGAAAAGCTCGTGACAAACATCAGGGGCACGAACAGCGCGTAGCCGCCCGTGATTTCGGCGATGAGAAAGATGGCCGTGAGCGGCGCGTGCACCACGCCCGCCAGCACGCCCGCCATGCCCAGCACCACAAAATGCACCTCCGGCACGGCCACCAGCCCGGTCAGATTTACGAGCCGCGCAAACAGGAAGCCGCCCAGCGCGCCGGCCACCAGCGACGAGCCAAACATGCCGCCGTTGCCGCCCGCGCCCACCGTCACGCTCGTGGCCACCACCTTCATCATCATCGTAAAAAAAACCAGGATGAGCAGCAGCCACACGTTGTTGTCGCCATACACCGAAAACAGGCTGCCGTCGGTGAGGTCCTGGGCATTACCGGCCAGCAGCTTCTCCACCACCGTGGTGTAGCCCTCGCCGTAGAGCGGGGGAAACAGGAAAATGAGCAGCCCCAGCGCCGCGCCGCCCAGCAGCACCTTTTGCCAGCGCAGCCCCGGCCAGCGCTCCCAAAAGTGGTCGAACCAGTGGTAGGTCCGAATCATGTACACCGAAAGTAGCGCCGTGAGCAGCCCCAGCAGCAGGTAAAACGGCACCGTATTCACGACCCACGAATTGGTGATGAGCGCAAACGGCTGGCCCGCGTACAGTGCCTTCGACACCACCGTGGCCGTGGCCGACGAGATGAGCAGCGGGATAAAATACTGCGCCGGCAGCTCCAGCAAAATGGCCTCCACCGCAAATAGCACGCCCGCGATGGGCGCGTTGAAGATGGCCGCCACGCCCGCCGCCGCCCCGCAGCCCGTAAGCAGCCGCCGCCGCCGCCGCCCCGCCCGCAGCACCCGCGCCGCGTTGGAGCCGATGGCCGCGCCCGTGACCGAAATGGGCGCCTCGGTACCCGCCGAGCCCCCAAACGACACCGTCAGAAACGCCGTAATCAGCTGCGAATACAGCTTGGAGCGCGGCACAATGGCGTTTTCGCGGGCCGTGTTGTAGATGATGGGGCCGATGCCCCGGCCTAGGTTGCCGCCCAGCAAATACTTGGTTACCAGCACCGTGAGCGTGATGCCGATGATGGGGTAAATCGAGAGGGCAAACACCCGGTTGGGCTCCGTCACGGCAGTAGCTAGGCGGGCTTGCTGCCAGTGCACGGCCGTTTTGAGCCCCACGGCCGCCAGGCCCGCCAGCACGCCCACCAGCCCCGCCAGCCACACCACGTACACGCGCTCGCTCACGTGGCGCAGCCGCCACAGCAGCAAAGGGTTGAGCAGGCGGTGAACGAGGCTTTTCTGCATGAGGGCGTAGACAATTTCAGTAAAAGACGTCTGTCATGCTGAGCTTACCGAAGCCTTTCTGCCCCGCCGCTAGGGGTAGTAGCCCAACGAAGCGGTAGAGATGCTTCAACAAGCTCAGCATGACAGACGCCTTTTAAGCGCAGACAGTTGCCCCGCAAAAACCTTACCGCGCGCAGATGCCCCGGTAGGGGCAATACTCGCACTTGGCCAGGTCGTCGGTTTTGCGGATGGGCTCGGTGGGGTCCAGAATGTGGCGGGCCAGGCGAGCCACCAGCTCGGCGCTGGCCCGCCGGAAATCGGGTTCGCCGGTGCCCTCGGTGATAAAGTCGAGCGGGGCCGAGAGCAGGCCCTCGTCGATTTTGCGCAGGCTCATGATGGCCGCCTCCGAGCCGGGCGGCGCGGGGTGCGTTTCGTCGCTTTCCAGCATAAAGCGGTAGAGCCAGAGCTGGCGCACCTTGTCGGCGCCGCTGCTCGACTCGCTGAGCAGGCGCGCCACCGTGTCGGGGGCACTCAGGGGCTTCTGGGTGCCGCGCAGGTTCAGCTCGCGGCGCTCCACGAGGCCGGTTTTGTAGTCCACCACCCGGCGGCGGCCGTCGGGCAGCGCGTCGATGCGGTCGGCGCGGCCCCGCAGGCGCACCGGCAGCGTGGTGGCGCGCCCCGGCAGGTCCACGAATACGGTAGCCACCAAGTCTTTTTCCTGGCCCGCAATGCGTAGCGGCAGCAGGCCGGGCTGGCCGGGCAGGCTTTCCAGGTACTTGCGAATGAGGCGCGTGGCCACCTGGCCCAGCACGTAGTTGAGGCCATCGTCGGGCCGGGCCTGGCGCTCTTCGCCTTCCTGGCGCAGCTGGCGGGTCACTTCGGCCGGCACGCGCTTCAGAATAGCGGGTAGGTCGGCGGCCGTGAGGTCGCGGTTTTCCAGTTCAAAAGGCTTCAGCAGGTGTTCCAGCGCATCGTGTACCACGGTGCCGAAGCCATCGGCCCCCAGCGATTCTTCCACCTCCTCGTTCTCCTGAAACTTGGCCAGGCGCGAGAAGTAAAACTTGAGCGAGCAGGCCAGAAACTCGTTCAGGGCCGAGGGCGAGAGGCCGCGCTCCAGCACCCCGCGCAGGGCCGTGAGCATGGCTTCGTCCTTAGCCAAGACGAGGTCGGTGGTTAAGGATGAAGGAGCAGAGGGGAGGGAGGAATCATCGTCCGGCAATTCTTCTTTCTTGCCACCTAATTCCTCATTCACCACCTGCACCGTTTGGTCTTCGAGCACCAACGCCAGGTTTTGGGGCGCCAGGTCGAACTCAATCTGGCGCAGAAAGCGGCTGCGCTCGCCGGTGCGCACGCCCTCGGCACCGGGCAGCACGTGCACCAAATCGACGCGGCCGGCGCGCTGGAGCAGGCGCCAGAAATTGTAGGCCGCGTTGGCCTCGGCGTCGGCGTGGGTGGGCAGCTTGTACTCGGCCAGCACGTCGTAGGGAAAGAGCGAGGTCTGGCGCTTGGGCGGCGGCAGCGTGTTCTCGTTGCAGCTCAAGATGATAACGTGGTCGAAGTCGAGCGCCCGCGTTTCGAGCAGGCCCATGAGCTGCACCTGGGCCAGCGGCTCGCCGGCAAAGGGCAGGCGCGTGCGCCGCATCTGGTCATACAGAAAGCGCCGGAACGAGCGCACGCTCAGGCGCTGCGTGCGGCAGTCGAAGGCCGTGTCGAGCTGCCGCACCAGGGTGTAAAACAGGTACAGGTACTCGGCCTCGATGGCCCCGTGCGCGTGCCCGTACACCTGCTTGAGCAAGTCGATGAGCGTGTAGCAGGCCCGGATGATGTTGTCGCAGTTGTCCCAGGTTTGAAACAGCGCCTCGATGAGCGGGTGGCCGTGGCCCAGGCGCAGCAGCTCGGTGGCGGGCAGCAGCACGAGGTGCTTCTGCACGATTTGCTGGCAAATCTTATCCAGCAGCTTATGGTACTGCGGCGCGTCGGCCTGGGCATCCTGCCACTGCTGGTAGCGCCGCAAAAAGGGGTGCGCCAGCAGCTTGCTCACCGCCTGGTGGTGGTACTTGGGCACGCCGTAGTCGCGGCCCGGCTCGCCCTCCCGAATGCCGGTCAGGTGCACCTCAAACAGCAAATCGACGAGGTTGAACAAGGCCGTGCTCTGGAAACTCAGGCCCATCGTCACGTTAAAATCGGGCACGAGGCTGGCGGGCGGCAGGCCGTGCAGCACGGGCAGCAGCAGGGTTTCGTCGGGCAGCACCACGGCCACCGTGGCGTCGGGGTTGCGCTGGCGGGCCTCGGCCAGCAGCTGGCCGGCCAGCTTGCCCTGCATGCTGGCATTGGCCACGCCCAGCAGGCGCAGGTGGTGGGGGCGCCCGCGCAGGTGCTCCTGGTAGGTGAAGTCATCCACCGGCAGGTTCCAGGCTTGCCAGTAGCGGCGCAGGGCCTGGCCGGCGCGGTTGGGCGAGTCTTTTTCGAGGTAAAACGGGTCGCCGTCGAAGTAGAGAGTGGCCCGGTTCCGGCCGCGCAGCAGGCCGATAAACGTCTCTTCGGCCTTGCTGAGCCCGCCCAGGCCCACGAAGACGTGGTGCGGCGGCAGGGGCTGCTTCACGTCGGCCAGCTCGGCGCGCAGGTGCTGCACGGCGCGGCGGTAGGCCAGGCCGGGGTAGGCGAGGTGGTCTTGCTTGAGCAGCTTCTTAAAGCGCAGATACACCCGGTGCAGCTGGCCCCAAAAGCCGAAGTAGCGGTCCAGACCGGTGGTTTTCAGCTCGGGGTCGAGCTGCCAGCGCTCAAGCGCTTTGGCTTCGGCCAGGTACTCAAAGATGGACTTGGTATCGGCCAGGTGCTGGTCGAGGGTCGAAAAGTCTTGCAGCAGCAGCCCGCCCCAGCCCACAAAGTGGTCGAACTGCAAGTCGGGGTCAATGGCCTTGAAAATATCGAACAGCCGCAGCTGCAAAGCAATGGGCTCCTCCACCTGCACGCCGGCGCGCTCCACCAGGTAGTCTTCCATAGCCGCAATGCGCGGCGACCACAGCGCCTGGCCCTCGGGCGTGGCCAGGGCCAGCTCATTTTTCAGGTACACCACCGCGCGGCGCGTGGGCACTATCACCACGAGGTCGGCCAGGGCGTCGGGGGCTGCGAGCAGCGCCTGGGCCACATCGGCCAGAAAGGAGCGGGAAGAAACCGCCGCCGTCGGGGGCGCGGCCAGCGTAGGAGAGGGCAGCATACTACCCAAAGATACGGCCGCCGCCCACCCGGCTGCCGCGCTGGCCCAGGTAGCGGAAAGCGCCATTGGGATAGCCAAACCGGACATTCGGATGCTAAACCAGCGGCTCCGTGGGCGCCGGGCGGACATTTGGGTAAAAATAAGTTGGCACTTTTTTAAGGCCCAATAGCCTTTTACTCACTCACTCTCTCTGCTAGCTATGGAACATACCCCTTCTCCCGGCGCGGCCGAAAATCGCGCCGATTCCATTCCACCAGCTCAAGGCTGTGCCGGCTGCTGGGCCGCTGGCTACTGCGCAGCCTGTGCACCCGCCAGCTTGCAGGCTCCCAAAGGCTGCCCACTGGGCAGCCGCGCGGCGGCGCGGCCCCGGGCGCGCCAAACGGTGTTCCTGCCGTAAGCTGGCCACCTACTTGTTAAAAGCCACCGGGTTGCGCCACGCGTCGCCCGGTGGCTTTTCTGTTTTGGCAGGCAAAGCGCTACCGGTGCCGGCCCGGCAAAAAAGCTGGCTGACCGCTACGGCCGGTAACTTCACGGCCCCAACCGGTTTGCTTTCTATGCCCCTTTCCCTACGCACCGCCGCCCGCCTCTGCCTGGCCCTGCTCCTTGTCAATTGCTCTTTGACAAGTGTAAAAGCGCAGGCGCCCAAAACGTACACTTCCTCGGAGATTCTGCTGGGCCTCAAAAAGCTCGACGTGGTGGGCTCGGTGATGTACATCGCCGCCCACCCCGACGACGAAAACACCCGCCTGCTGGCCTACCTCGCCAACGGCCGCCAGCTCGAAACCAGCTACTTCAGCTGCACCCGCGGCGA
>Ga0160428_1001029_pt1 | contig 23795 bp, 25 predicted proteins | sample SolpanmetagenomM_FD_108198 | JGI IMG/M metagenome (GOLD analysis project Ga0160428, IMG submission 108198) | Solar panel surface microbial communities from Lawrence Berkeley National Laboratory, California, USA - M | ecosystem: Engineered > Built environment > Solar panel > Unclassified ... | reverse complement strand
CGGAGCGGCGGTCGAACCGACCCCGGCCGAAGAACGGCGGCAGACCGACGCGTCTGAGCGTCAGCGCCGCCACGTTCGATCCGGCGACCGATCAGTCGATCCCGAGCTTCGCCTTCAGCAACGCGTTCACGGCCGCTGGATTCGCCTTGCCGCCGGTCGCCTTCATGGTCTGTCCCACGAACCAGCCCAGCAGCGTCGGCTTCTCCTTGGCCTGGGCGACCTTGTCGGGATTGGCCGCGATGATCTGGTCCACCGCCGCTTCGATGGCGCCGGTATCGGTGACCTGCTTCATCCCGCGGCTCTCGACCACGGCGCGCGGGTCGCCGCCCTCCGTCCAGACAATCTCGAACAGGTCCTTGGCGATCTTGCCGGAAATCACTCCCTCGCCGATCAGGTCGATGATCGCGCCGAGCTGCGCCGCCGAGACCGGAGTCGACTCGATGGACAGACCCTCCTTATTGAGGCGACCGAACAATTCGTTGATCACCCAGTTGGCCGCGGCCTTGCCGTCGCGATCCTTCGCTACCGCCTCGTAATAGTCGGCGGAGGCGCGCTCAGCGATCAGGACGCCAGCGTCGTAGGGCGACAGGCCGAACGCGGATACGAACCGGGCTTTCTTGGCGTCCGGCAGTTCCGGCAGGCCCTCAGCGAGGGTGTCGACATAAGCCTGGTCGAACTCGAGGGGCAGCAAATCCGGATCGGGGAAGTAGCGGTAATCGTGCGCCTCTTCCTTGGAGCGCATCGAACGGGTTTCGCCCTTGGTCGGATCGAACAGGCGCGTCTCCTGATCGATCGAACCGCCGTCCTCCAGGATCGCGATCTGACGGCGGGCCTCGATCTCGATCGCCTGCCCGATGAAACGGATCGAATTGACGTTCTTGATCTCGCAGCGCGTACCCAGCGGCTCGCCCGGTCGGCGCACCGAGACGTTCACGTCGGCGCGCAGCGACCCCTTCTCCATGTCGCCGTCGCACGTGCCGAGGTAGCGCAGAATGGTGCGCAGCTTGGTGACGTAGGCCTTCGCCTCCTCCGAGGAGCGCAGGTCCGGACGGGACACGATTTCCATCAGCGCCACGCCCGAGCGATTCAGGTCGACGAAGCTGCGGGTCGGGTCCTGGTCGTGCAGAGACTTGCCGGCATCCTGCTCGAGGTGCAGCCGCTCGATGCCCACCGTGATCGAGGACCCGTCGGCCATGTCGACCAGTACCTCGCCCTCGCCAACGATCGGGTCCTTGTACTGCGAGATCTGGTAGCCCTGCGGCAGATCCGGATAGAAGTAATTCTTCCGGTCGAAGACCGAGCGCAGGTTGATCTGAGCCTTGAGGCCGAGGCCGGTGCGCACCGCCTGCGCGACGCATTCCTCGTTGATCACCGGCAGCATGCCCGGCATCGCGGCGTCGACCAGCGAGACGTGATCGTTCGGCTCGCCGCCGAACTCGGTCGAGGCGCCGGAGAAGAGCTTTGCCCGGCTGGAGACCTGGGCGTGGATCTCCATGCCGACGATCACCTCCCAATCGTGGAGGCCGCCCTTGATCAGCTTCTTGGGGTCGACGGGTGCGTTCATGGTCGGTCCGGGCAAGCTCGTTGGGCCGTGCGCCTGTTCCCAACCCCACTCACATCCTGAGGTGCCGCGAAGCTGCCTCAAAGGAGGGCTCCAGGGGCCGGGCGGCCACTGGAAACCTCCTTCAAGGCCCGCTCGCGCGGGCACCTCAGGATGGGGGCGCAGATGGGAGCGGGTGTGGTTCGGTCACTTACGGGCCACGCATCGAAAAGATCAAGCGCGGCGTCCCACCGCCCGCCGCGCGCCGTAGCCCGCGATCGCCCAAAGAAGGGCCGCCACGGCCCGAACAGGGAAGAAGGTCGGTCCATCCTGCGTGATCGGCGCCGGCCACGGGATGCCGGCCGCGCTCACCGCCCAGGAGAACAGCACCGAGAAGCCGAGCGCCGCAATCGCGGCGATGAACACCTTGCCGAACTGGCTGGCGGTCCAGCCGAGGTAGATCGCGACGGCGATCAGCGCCGGATCGAACGCGGCCCAGATCCAGACCGTCCAGGGATAATAGGGGACCGTCATGCCCACCAAGGCTCAGGCAGGGCCGTGCGGCCGGCTGAATCCTCGATCACCTGAGCCACCGCGAACAGCGTCTCCTCGTCGAAGGGCCGACCGATCAGCTGAAGGCCCAGCGGCAGCCCCTGGCCGTCGAGTCCGGCCGGCACGGCGATGCCGGGCAGGCCGGCCATGTTGACCGTCACAGTGAACACGTCGTTGAGGTACATCTCCACCGGGTCGGCCGAGGCCTTCTCACCGATCCCGAAGGCCGCCGACGGCGTCGCGGGGGTGAGGATCGCGTCGACCCCGTCCGCGTAGGCCGCCTCGAAGTCGCGCTTGATCAGCGTACGGATCTTCTGCGCGCGGACGTAGTAGGCGTCGTAATAGCCGGCCGAGAGCACGTAGGTGCCGATCATGATGCGGCGCTTCACCTCGCGCCCGAAGCCGGCCGCGCGGGTGTTCTCGTACATCCCGGCGATGTCCTTGCCGGGTACCCGCAGGCCGTAACGCACGCCGTCGTAGCGGGCGAGGTTCGAGGAGGCCTCGGCCGGGGCCACGATGTAGTAGGCCGGCAGCGCATAGGACGTGTGCGGCAGCGAGATGTCCCGGAGTGTCGCGCCCGCCGCCTTCAGCCAGGCAGCACCCTCGTCCCAGAGCTTCTGGATTTCGGCCGGCATGCCGTCGACCCGGTATTCCTTAGGGATGCCGATCGTCAGACCCTTCACGCCGCGCGACACGGCGGCCTCGAAGTCCGGTACGGCCAGATCGGCACAGGTCGTGTCGCGGGGATCCGGCCCGGACATCGATCCCAGCAGGATCGCGCAGTCGCGGACCGTGCGGGCGATCGGACCGGCCTGATCCAGGGATGACGCGAACGCGACCGTGCCCCAGCGCGAGCACCGGCCGTAGGTGGGCTTGATCCCGACCGTGCCGGTGAAGGCAGCGGGCTGACGGATCGAGCCGCCCGTGTCGGTGGCCGTCGCACCCAGGCAGAGTTGCGCCGCCACGGCCGCGGCGGATCCGCCCGAGGAGCCGCCCGGCACCAGCGGGGCGTCCGAGCCTCTGCGACGCCAGGGCGAGACGACGTTCCCGAAGGCGCTGGTCTCGTTGGACGAGCCCATCGCGAACTCGTCGAGGTTCAGCTTGCCCAACATCACGGCGCCGTCGCGCCACAGGTTGGCCGACACCGCCGATTCATAGTGCGGCTCGAAAGCCTGCAGGATCTTGGAGCCCGCCGTGGTCGTCACGCCGTGCGTGCAGAACAGGTCCTTGATCCCGAGCGGGATGCCCTCCAACGGCCCCGCCTCGCCGGATGCGATCTTCTCATCCGAGGCGTCCGCCATCTGCAGGGCGCGATCGGGCGTCTCCAGAAGGTAGGCGTTCAGTACGCGGGCCTTCGCCATCGCGTCGAGATGCGCCTGCGTCAGTTCGCGAGCCGAGAGGCGCTTCGCCTTGAGGGCGTCGCGCGCCTCGGCCAGGGTGAGTTCGTTCGGATTCACGCTGTTCACGTCCCCGCGCGCCGTCGCGCGCCTGCCCGCCAAAGATCCGGTTCCGGAGGTTCGCGCCGCGGCGCGGCTACTCAACCACCTTCGGAACCAGGAAGTAGTTGTCCTCGGTTTCGGGCGCGTTTGCGACCACGTCGGCGGCGCGGCCCCCCTCCGTGACCACGTCCTCGCGCTTCTTCATCGCCATCGGCGTCACCGAGGTCATCGGCTCGACGCCCGACACGTCGACCGTCCCGAGCTGCTCGACGAAGGCCAGGATGGCGTTCAGCTCACCCTGGAGCGGGCCGACTTCGTCGTCGGTGACCGCGATTCGCGCCAGGTGCGCGATGCGCCGAACCGTCTTCTCGTCGACCGACATGCCGCCCCGTTCGTTCCGTTCCGGGAGATGCCCCCCGAGATCGATCGGGCTATAGCATCGGCATTCGACGCGCCGCAACGCGCCCTGGGCTGTGCGTCCGACCGGCGGCCGTTCAGGTCACGACGTGGTTCGGAGTGACAGACATCTCGATGGAGATTCCGGTCTGGCGAACGGGCCGCACGACCGATTGCGTGACGCCGAGAACGAGGATCTCGAACGCGAGAAGCAGCATCCAGCACTGCTTGCGGGTCAGCGCACGCGCGGGTGCGCTACCAACCGTGGGGCGGTTCGGCGGGGCGGTCGTCGACATGGCGGTCACCCGTGATGGGGAATTAACGAAGTCTTAACCTACCTATTCGCGAACGGCTCCGCGCGCATCCGAGGCGATCTGCGGAGTTGGTTAAGGCTGTGGACGGCGGAGCGGGACCGATGTGGGAGCAGATCTTCACCAGCCTGTCGCCGGGTTTGACGGCGGATGACGCGGCGCTGGATCAGGCGGCCGCTGCGCTGGATTTCGCGTTGCCGGACTCCTATCGCGGCTTCTGCAAAAGCTGCGGGGTCGGACTCGCGGGCGCGCAGTTCCGGATCGCGGTTCCGGCGGCGTTCGAGGCGGTCGATCTGGTCAACCAGGCCGGTGTCATCGCCCACAGCGTCGGCGCGGCCGTGCGGATGCTGCAGGATGAGCCCAACCCCCATCGCTTCGACGTCGACGGCGACGATCCGAGCGTCATCGAGCGCGCCTGCTTCTTCGGTGCGGGCGAGGATGGGAGCTTCCTGTTCTGGGACGTGTCCGGTTCCGGCCCCGAGTACGATATCTGGGTGCTCGCCCCCGACTTGGAGGCGGTTCGGTTCGGCGGCGAGAGCCTCACCGACTTCTTCACACGCGCTATGGCACCGTCGGCCGCCCTCGTCCTCGGACCGGGCGGCGATCCCCTCCCCGCCCGGTTCGACGGCTTCTCCGAGGCCACCCTGGCTCGAAGCGCGCAGATCGCACCATGAATCACGACGCGATCCGCGCCTTCGTTACGGCCTCCAGGGGTGGAGCGCGGCTGATCGGCATCGATCTCGGCACCAAGACGATCGGGCTCGCCCTGTCCGACCTGGGACGCCAGATCGCGACGCCCCTCGAAACGATCCGGCGGGTGAAGTTCACGCCGGACGCACAACGGCTCGCCACCCTATGCCGACAGCACGCCGTCGGTGGTCTCGTGGTCGGCTTGCCGCTGAACATGGACGGGAGCGAGGGGCCGCGGGTCCAATCGACCCGCGCGTTTGTCCGCAACCTCGCGCCGATCCTGCCGCTGCCCCATGTCTTCTTCGATGAGCGCCTGTCGACCGCCGTGGTGACGCGCGCGCTGATCGAGGCCGATGCGTCCCGGGCTCGGCGTGGCGAACTCGTCGACAAGCTTGCCGCCGCCTACATCCTGCAAGGCTGTCTCGACGTCATGTGCCACCTTGCCGATCGAGACGCCGACGCGGATCCGCTCACCGACTGACCAGGGAAACCGTCCCGCTTCCGTGCCGCTCGATCCGGCCGTCCAATTCCAACTCCAGAAGGACGGATTGAACGACCCGGGCTCCGACGCCAGCGCACCGCGCCAATTCGTCGGTGCCGACCGGGCACGGTCCCAGGAGAGCGATGATCCGCGCGCGGTCATCCGCGGGTTCGGGCGGGTCGAACCCGATCTCGTCAGTGGCGGTATCGGGACGCCCGCGGGGGGCGTGAGGCGGTGCGGAATCCGGCAAGTACGCGTCGAGGTCGATCTCGTCCCAGAAGTCGGGCTGCTCGGCGAGATCCGGCCCGCCCCGCGCCGGCGCGGCTTCGGCCTCCGGGCCGCCCTCGATGATCGGGCCGAGGACGTCGAGGACGTGGGACACGTCGGACACGAGGGTGGCGCCCTGGCGGATCAGGTCGTTGGTGCCCTCCGCCCGGGGATCGAGCGGCGACCCGGGAACCGCGAAGACCTCACGATTCTGGTCCAGGGCGAAGCGCGCCGTGATGAGGGAGCCGGAGCGCCGCGCCGCCTCGACGACGATTGTTCCGTAGGACAGACCGGAGATGATGCGGTTGCGCCGGGGAAAATCCCGCCCGCGCGGCTCCCAGCCCATCGGCATCTCGGCCAGCACGGCCCCGCCCTCCCCGAGGATCGCGTCGACCAGCGCGGCGTGGCTCGCCGGGTAGATCCGGTCCTGCCCGCCGGCCATGACGGCGACCGTGCCGGTGCTGAGGCTCGCCCTGTGCGCCCGCACGTCGATACCCCGGGCGAGGCCCGAAACGATCGTGAGCCCCGATTCGCCGAGACCGCGGGTCAGCCGCTCCGCGAAGGCGAGGCCGGCGGTCGAGGCGTTGCGGGAACCGACCACGGCCACCGCCGGCCTGTTCAGGATCGGTGCGCCGCGCAGTGCCAGGAGCGGAGGCGCGGCATCGGTCCGGTGCAGCAGGCGGGGATAATCCACCTCGCCGGCGGCGATCAGGCGACCGCCGATGCGGTCCAGGGCGGCGACCTCGTCCTCAGCCTGCGCCTGCGTGAACAACACGGCCGGCCTGCCCTGGCGCCGCGCGAGGGCGGGCAGGGCCTCGAGGGCCGCCGCAGCGCCACCGAAGCGGTTGATGAGGGCACGGAAGCTGCGCGGGCCGACGCCCTCCGTCCGGATCAGACGCAGCCAGTCGAGCCGTTGGGCGTCGGTGAGCTGCATGCACCATCCCCCGAGGCCTGCGCGCCGCGCGTGCTCAGCCCTTCTGGCCGATACGCCCCTCCGTGCCCGATGCGAGTCGGCGGATGTTGGGGGCGTGCTTCCACCATAGCAGCAGGCCGAGGAGGAGAAACAGCAACGCTTGCGCCGGGGCGCCGAGCGCCCACAGGGCCAGCGGCGTCGCCGCCGACGCGGCCAGAGCGGCGAGCGAGGAATACTTGAGCGCGAAGGCCAGACCGAGCCAGATCGCCGCGAAAAGGCCCAGAGCCGGAGGGCTGAAGGCGAGGAGCACGCCGATGAATGTCGCGACGCCCTTGCCGCCCTTGAAGCCGAGCCAGACCGGGAAGAGGTGCCCGAGGAAGGCCCCGAATCCCGCGGCCAGGGCAGCGCCCTCGCCCATCTGCCGCGCGATCAGGACGGCGGCGGTGCCCTTCAAGGCGTCGCCCAGGAGTGTCGCGGCGGCGAGACCTTTCCGGCCCGTGCGCAGCACGTTGGTGGCGCCGATATTGCCCGAGCCGATCGCCCGCACGTCCCCGAGGCCGGCAAACTTGGTCAGGATCAGGCCGAACGGGATGGAGCCGAGGGCGTAGCCGAGGGCGAGACCGCCCAGCGCGGCCGGCGTCGCGAGATCCGGGGGCATCATGCGGCCGCCGCGAGATCGTCGGCCGCGTGCACGATCCGGCCGCCCACCAGCGTCAGTACCGCCGCCCCCTGGAGACGCGCCTCGTCGAACGGCGAGTTCTTCGAGCGCGACTTCAGGCGGCGCTTGTCGAGGACGTAGGGCAGATCGGGATCGATCAGGACCAAGTCGGCGGGGGCGCCGACCGCCAGCCGTCCGGCCGCGCGGCCGAGGATTCGCGCCGGGTTCACGGTGAGCGCCGCGACGAGCTTGGACAGCGCGAGGTCGCCGGTATGGACGAGGCGCATCGCGGCTCCGAGCAGGGTCTCGATGCCCAGCGCCCCGTCCGCCGCTTCGGCGAAGGGCAGACGCTTGGTCTCCACATCCTGCGGGTTGTGATCGGATACGACCACGTCGATCACGCCCTCGTCGAGGGCGCTCACCACCGCGTGCCGGTCGGTCTCGTGACGCAGGGGCGGCGAGAGCCGGCAGAAGGTGCGATAATGGCCGATGTCGTTCTCGTTGAGAACGAGGTTGTTCACCGAGACACCGCAGGTCACCGGCAGGCCGTCCTGCTTGGCGCGGCGGACGATCTCGACCGAATCGGCACAGGAAATCATCGCCGCGTGGTAGCGGGCGCCGGTCAGCCGGACGAGGCGGATGTCGCGCTCCAGCATCACGGTCTCGGCCTCGCGGGGGATGCCCATCAGGCCGAGGCGTGAGGCGAGCTCGCCCTCGTTCATCACGCCTTCGGACACCAAGTCCGGATCCTCGACATGCTGCATGATCAGGGCGTCGAAATCCCGGGCATAGGTCAGGGCACGCCGAAGCACCTGGGCATTCGACACCGCGCGCAGGCCATCGGTGAAGGCGACGGCGCCGGCTTCCTTGAGCAGGCCGAACTCGGTCATCTCCCTGCCGGCCAAGCCCTTGGTGATGGCGGCGGCGGGGAGAACGTTGACGCAGGCGGTATCGCGCGCTCGGCGGAGCACGAAATCGACGATGGCCGGCCCGTCGATCACCGGGTTCGTGTCGGGCATGCACACCAGCGTCGTGACGCCGCCCGCGGCCGCTGCTGCGCTCGCCGAGGCGAGGGTCTCGCGGTGCTCCGCCCCCGGTTCGCCCACGAAGGCGCGCATGTCGATCAGCCCCGGGGTCAGCACGCGGCCTGTGCAGTCCACCCGCTTCGCCCCGTCCGGGGCGCCCGGGGCCGCACCGGCGGCGATGTCGGCGATGCGGCCGTCCCGCACCAGCACCGCGCCGGCGGTCTCGCGGCCGGTCGCGGGATCGAGCAGGTTGGCGTTCGTCAGAAGGTAGCTGCTCACAGGGGCGCCCTCGCGGAAGAGGCCGGGCCGTCGAGGCGCATGGCGAGGCCGGCCGCCGCCATGTGCGCCTTCGCCTCGGCGACGCTTGCCTGCCCGAAATGGAAGATGGAGGCCGCCAGCACCGCGCTCGCGCCGCCCTCGGCCACGCCGGCCACGAGGTCGTCGAGGCCGCCGACCCCGCCCGAGGCGATCACCGGCACGGTGACGGCGTCGCTGATCGCCCGCGTCAGGGCGAGGTCGTAGCCGGAGCGGGTCCCGTCCTTGTCCATGGAGGTGACCAGCAGTTCGCCCGCGCCCTTCCCGGCGACCAGCCGCGCGAACGCGACGGCGTCGATCCCCGTCGGATCGCGGCCGCCATGGGTGAAGATCTCCCACGCCGCCGGAGCACCGGGCGGCGCAACGCGCTTGGCATCGATCGCCACGACGATGCACTGGGCGCCGAACTTCTCGGCGGCCCTGGCTACGAGGTCGGGATCCTTCACGGCCGCGGTGTTGATCGCGACCTTGTCGGCGCCGGCGAGCAGCAGCGCGCGCACGTCCTCGACGGTGCGCACGCCCCCGCCGACGGTGAGGGGCATGAAGCAGGCCTCGGCGGTGCGGCTGACGATGTCCAGCAGGGTGCCGCGGGCCTCGCGGCTCGCGGTGATATCGAGGAAGCAGAGTTCGTCGGCGCCGGCCGCGTCGTAGACCTTGGCGGCCTCGACGGGATCGCCAGCATCGCGCAGGCCCTCGAAACGCACGCCCTTCACGACGCGCCCGTCCTTCACGTCGAGGCAGGGAATGATGCGGATCTTCAGCACGGGCGGCGTCTCATGTCGCGAGCCTCTGGAGATATCACGCTGCCGGGCCGCGCGCCGCAGCGATCGCCGCCAGGGCCGCCTCCGGGTCGATGCGGCCGTCGTAGAGCGCCCGGCCCGTGATCGCGCCTGCGATCAGGGCGCAATCCGGCTGCAGCAGTCGGTGCACGTCGTCGATCGAGGCGAGGCCGCCCGATGCGATCACCGGGATGCGCACGGCCTGGGCGAGGGCCAGGGTCATCTCGACGTTGAGCCCCTTCAGGATCCCGTCGCGGGCGATGTCGGTGTAGATGATGGCCGCGACACCCGCGTCCTCGAACCGGCGTCCCAGCTCCTCCGCCGTCATGCTGGAGGTCTGGGCCCAACCCTCGACCGCGACGCGGCCGTCCTTGGCGTCGATCCCGACCGCGATCTTACCGGGATACTTCCGGGCCGCCTCCCGGACGAAGCCGGGATCGCGCACCGCCGCGGTGCCGATGATCGCCCGGGCGACGCCCTTGCCCAGCCAGCCCTCCAGTGTCTTCATCTCGCGGATGCCGCCGCCGAGCTGGACCGGGATCCCCACCCGCGCGAGGATCGCGTCCACGGCCTCCGCGTTCCGCGGCGCGCCCGCGAAGGCGCCGTCGAGATCGACCACGTGGAGCCAGGGGAAGCCCTGCGCCTCGAAGATGGCAGCCTGGGCGGCCGGATCGTCGCCGAAGACCTTGGCCTGCGCCATGTCCCCCTGGATGAGGCGGACGCAACGCCCCTCTTTCAGGTCGATCGCCGGGTACAGGATCACGGGCGTTACAGTCCTTCTTGCCGAGGCGGAGCCGCCCTCAGGGCCGCCAGTTCAGGAAATTGGCGATGAGCGCGAGGCCCAGACGCTGACTTTTCTCGGGGTGGAACTGGGTCCCGGCGATGTTGTCCCGCGCGACGAGGGCCGTGACCGGCCCGCCGTACTCGGCGCGCGCCACCACGTCGTCCGGGCGCTCGGCGGTCAGCGCGTAACTGTGCACGAAATAGGCGTGCAAGCCGTCCTCGCCGGTCGGGATCCCGGCAAGGAGCGCGTGGTCGCGCTCGGCCCGCAGGGTGTTCCATCCCATGTGGGGAACCTTGAGGGCCGGGTCCGAAGGCCGGATCGGCCCGACATCTCCGGGGATCCAGCCGAGACCGGGGGTGGTCGTGTATTCCAGGCCGCGGCTGGCCAGCAGCTGCATCCCCACGCAGATCCCCAGGAAGGGCCGTCCGGCCCCGTGGGCAGCGTGCGTCATCGCCTCGACCATGCCGGGCACCGCGTCGAGCCCGCGGCGGCAATCCGCGTACGCCCCCACGCCCGGCAGGACGACGCGATCGGCCGACGCCACGACCTCCGGCTCGGAGGTCAAGCGGATCCGCGCGTCGCAGCCGCTCTCGCGAGCGGCGCGCTCGAAGGCCTTGGCGGCGGAATGGAGATTGCCCGACCCGTAATCGATGATCGCGACGGTCTCGGCGCTCATGCTCGTCTCGCCCGTGAACTCATCGGGCGCCTTCCTGGGCGGGGAACAGGCCGATCACCGGCTCCGAACGCCGGCTCGGACCGCTCGGGAACGGGGAACGCGGCGTTCCGGCGCTCGCACCGAGCCAGCGATTGAGCGCCCGGGACTCGGCCTCTTCGCGGCTTGCAGCAGTGACGGCGTCGCGCGCCGGCCAGCCACGTCGCGCCAAGGTCCAGCGGCGGAGGCTCGACGCCTCGAGGCCGATCAGCCACGCGGCCAGGAGAGAGGCGATCAGGCCGGCGCCGGTGGACAAGCCGAGCGCGATGCCGGCACCGGCGAGGGCGACGAGGGCGACCAGCACGATCAGCGCCGCGACCCAAAGGCGATGGAAGAGGAACCACAGCACCGTGTAGGCGAAGGCCGCCCAGGAGAAGCCGTCCGGCACCAGCACGGCCCGGTCGAGGCCGATCGCCTCGCCCGGCCGCGCCTCCGTGGGCAGGTGGAGCGTGTAGCTGCGCATCCGCATCGTGGGACTCCGGCTGAGCACTCCGGACGGCCGAAGGGCCGGCCGGTGCGGGACGACGACAGGTCTACAGGGAGCCCTTCGTGGAGGGAACGCGCCCCTCCTCGCGCGGATCGACGGCCACGGCCCGCCGCAAGGCGCGGGCCAGCCCCTTGAAGCAGCTCTCCGCGATGTGATGGGCGTTGTCGCCGTACAGCGTCTCGACGTGCAGGGTCAGGCCGGCATTCATGGCGAAGGCCTGGAACCACTCGCGCACCAGTTCGGTGTCGAAGTTCCCGATCTTCTCCACGCGGAAGGAGGTGCGGAAGACCAGGAACGGCCGACCGGAAATGTCGACGCAGACCCGGGTCAGCGCCTCGTCCATCGGCAGGTGGATGTCGGCGTAGCGCGTCACGCCGCGCTTGTCGCCGAGCGCCTTCGCGAAGGCCTGCCCCAGAGCGATACCGCAATCCTCGGCGGAATGGTGCTGGTCGATATGCAGGTCGCCATCGACCTTGACGTCCAGATCGAACAGGGCGTGGCGCGCCAGCAGATCGAGCATGTGATCGAGGAAGCCGATCCCGGTGGCGATGTTCGACCGGCCGGTGCCGTCGAGGGACACGGTGACCGCGATATCGGTTTCGGCGGTCTTCCGCGTGATGGTGGCGCTGCGCATATTGTCGGACTTCGCATCGAGGGCGGCCGCGGCCGCTCGCGCCTTCTAGACGGAGTCCCGGCCGAATGGAAAGGGCTGCGCCCTATCCGTTCAGCACCCGCCCCGCCACGGCGTCGAGCTTGGCCAGGAGCGCGGCGTCGCGGACGGCGGGCGCCGTCATGATCGCTCCGTCGAGCGCCCGGTGGGAGCCCGCCGGGCACGGCTCGCGCTCCGCCGGGAAATCCCGGGCCAGCCGCGCCACCAGCCGGGCCGCCTTGTCGGCATTCGCGCGGGCGACCGCGACGACGGCGGCGACGTCTACAGCGTCGTGTCCCGGATGCCAGCAATCGTAATCGGTCACCATGGCGATGGTGGCGTAGGTGATCTCCGCCTCGCGGGCGAGTTTAGCCTCGGGCATGTTGGTCATGCCGATCACGTCGAAGCCCTGCGCCTTGTAGGCCCGCGATTCGGCGAGCGAGGAAAATTGCGGCCCGTCCATGCAGACGTAGGTACCGCCCCGGTGGACGGCGATGTCCTCGGCTTTCGCGGCGGACGCGATGCGCGCCTGGAGTCCCGGTCCGACCGGATGGGCCAGCGAGACGTGGGCCACGCAGCCATCGCCGAAGAACGAGGAGGCCCGTCCGTGCGTGCGGTCGACGAACTGGTCGATGAGGACGAAGAGGCCCGGCGGCAGATCCTCGCGGAACGATCCGCAAGCGGAGAGCGAGACGAGGTCCGTCACGCCGGCCCGCTTCATGGCGTCGATGTTGGCGCGGTAGTTGATGCCCGACGGCGCGTAGCGATGGCCGCGGCCGTGCCGGGCCAGGAACACGACCCTGGTGTCACCGATCCGCCCGGTGCGCAGGGCGTCGGACGGTTCGCCCCACGGCGAGGCGACGCGCTCTTCGCGCACGTCCGCGAGCCCCGGCAGGTCGTACACGCCCGACCCGCCCATCACGCCGAGCACCGCTGCCGTCATTTCGTTTTCCTCGTCGTCGCGCCGCGCACCAGGAGGCCGCCCGTTCCTGCCACCCCCTCACCCTGAGGCGCCGGCGCGTAGCCGAGACCTCGAACGCCGAGGGCTCCGGGGACCGCGCGGGCGATTTCTTATGAGGGTGTTATCGCGACCGACCCGCCGTCCCCCGACCGATCGCCGGGCGGCGACCGGTAGCACGCCCCCGGAGCCCAAAAAAGATGGGCCTCCCGAGGGAGGCCCATGGCATCGCGCAACCCGTCTCCGCGCTCAGAACGTCTTGTGCAGCTCCGGCTGGAGGCCGTGCACCTCGCCGCCGACATCGGCCCAGACCTTCTTCTTCACGTAGTACAGCAGGCCCGACAGGATGATCAGGAACAGGATCACCCGGAAGCCGAGCGCCTTGCGGTCCATCATGTGCGGCTCGGCCGCCCACATCAGGAAGGCCGCCACGTCCTTGCCGTACTGGTCGACCGTCTCGGGCACGACCGGCTGACCCTGATCGTTCTTCGGATAGGTGACCTGACCGTCGGTGATCGGCGGAGGCATCGCGATGATGTGGCCGGGATAGTACTTGTTGTAGTGCCCACCATCCGGCACCGTGAAATCCTTCGGAGCTTCCTCGTAGCCGTTGAGCAGCGCGTGGATGTAGTCCGGCCCCTGCTCTGAATAGCCGACGACCGGCAGCCAGTCGGTCAGGAAGTAGAGCGACCCGCGGGAGAAGGTCCGGGCCTTGGCGATCACCGAGAAGTCCGGAGGCGCCTTGCCGCCATTGGCCGCCGCCGCAGCCTGATCGTTCGGGAATGGCGGCGGGAAGTTGTCGGCCGGGCGGCCGGGCCGCTCGAACATGTCGCCGGCGTCGTTCGGTCCGTCCTTGACTTGGTAGGTCGCGGCCAGGGCCTTGACCTGTGCGGCGCTGAAGTCGGGCCCGCCGTCCTGCGCGAGGTTCCGGAAAGAGACCAGCTTCATCGAGTGGCAGCTGGAGCAGACTTCCTTGTAGACCTGGAAGCCGCGCTGCAGCTGTGCCGTGTCGAACCGGCCGAACGTACCGGCGAAGCTCCAGTTCACGCGGGCCGGGATCGGCCCGCCATGCCCTTCCTGGGCGGAGACCGGCACGGTGCCGATCAGCAGGGCCGCCATGGCGGCCGCAGCGGCAGTCGAGAGGACACGGGTCATCATCATGGTCCTGTCGTCAGCCCGTCAGCCCTTGGTGGTCGGTGCGGCGGCGGCACCCGCCGGCATGCCGGATCCGCTCACCTGCTTGCCCGGCCCGGTCACGCTCTCCAGGATCGAACCCGGCAACTTCTTGGGCGTCTCGAACAGGCCGCAGAGCGGCATGACGATCAGGAAGTGGGCGAAGTAGTAGGCCGTGCAGATCTGCGACGCCAGGACGTAGCCCCCTTCCGGCGGCTGCGAACCGAGCCACCCGAGCAGCAGCGTCGCGCCGATGAACGCCCAGAAGAACTGGCGGTAGATCGGCCGGTAGTTGCAGGAGCGGACGCGGGACCAGTCCAGCCACGGTGCGAACGCCAGGATAAGCACCGCGGAGAACATCAGGATGACGCCGCCGAGCTTGCTCGGGACCGCGCGCAGGATCGCGTAGAACGGCAGGAAGTACCATTCTGGCACGATGTGCGCCGGCGTCACCGCGGGGTTCGCCTGGATGTAGTTGTCGGCGTGTCCGAGGTAGTTCGGCTGGTAGAACAGGAACCACGCGAACAGGATCATGAACACGCAGGTGGCGAACACGTCCTTGATCGTGGCGTACGGGGTGAACGGCACAGCGTCCTTGCCCGACTTGATCGGGATGCCGGCCGGGTTGTTCTGACCGGTGACGTGCAGGGCCCAGACGTGCAGCACGACGACGCCGGCGATCATCCACGGCAGCAGGTAATGCAGCGAGAAGAACCGGTTCACGGTCGGGTTGCCCACCGAGTAGCCGCCCCACAGCAGGGTCTGGATCGTGTCGCCCACGACGGGGATCGCCGCCAGGATGTTGGTGATGACGGTGGCACCCCAGAAGCTCATCTGGCCCCAAGGCAGCGTGTAGCCGAGGAACGCCGTGGCCATCATCAGCAGGTAGATGACGACGCCGAGGATGTAGAGCACCTCGCGCGGGGCCTTGTACGATCCGTAATACAGGGCGCGGAACATGTGGACGTAGACGGCCACGAAGAACATCGAGGCGCCGTTGGCGTGCGCGTAACGCAGCAGCCAGCCGTAATTGACGTCGCGCATGATCTTCTCGACGGAGTTGAAGGCTCCCGTCGCCGAAGGCTCGTAGTGCATCGCCAGCCACACGCCGGTGATGATCTGGATACCCAGGAAGGCAGCGAGAATCGCGCCGAAGGTCCAGAAGTAGTTGAGGTTCCGAGGAACCGGGTAGGCAATGAAGGACGAATGCACCAGCCCGGCGATGGGCAGGCGCGCCTCGAACCATTTGGCCACGCGGCTCTTGGGGACGTAGGTGCTGGCCGTTCCGCTCATGCTTCCGTCCTCCTCAGGCCGCTTCCTTGCCGCCTTCGCCGATCCGGATCTTGCTGTCCGTCTCGAAGGCGTAAGGCGGGATCGGCAGGTTGATGGGCGCCGGCCCATGGCGCACCCGGCCCACCGCGTCGAACTGCGAGCCGTGGCACGGGCAGGCCCAGCCCTCGAAGCTGCCCTGATGGCCGATCGGCACGCAGCCCAGGTGGGTGCAGTTGCCGTAGACCACGAGCCACTGGTCGTGGCCGTTCTTAACCCGCGTCGTGAACGCGGCCGGATCGATCATGGCCGACAGCGGGACCGCCTTCATGTCGGTCAGTTCCTTCGCGGTCAGCTTGCGCACGAAGATCAGCTTGCCGCGCCAGAACACGTTGACGATCTGACCGTCCTGGATGGGCGTCAGATCGACTTCGATCGGGGCACCGGCCGCGATCGTCTCGGCGTCCGGCGCCATCGACGACACGAGCGGCCACGCTGCGGCCGCGGCGCCGACCGCGAGGCCGGCACCGGTGGCCAGGAACAGAAAATCGCGACGGCTGCCATCCGGCCCGAGGGCAGTGGCAGCGGCGGCAGTGTTATTCGCCAAGATTCGGAACTCCATGCGTCGGCGTGAGGGCCGCAGGCGCCCTGCTTCGATGTCCCGGCTGGGACAACATCAAAGCATTATCGTTCTAAGGCGCGCAATGAGACCGTCTGCCGCCCCGGAGTCAAGCACCCGTGTGCAGCGCAGCGACGGCGTTGGAACAGGATCGGCGCGTTCTGTTGCCGCCCTCGGTCGATCAGGCCACGGCGCTGTCGAGTCGCGCCGCGGCGTCGCCCAGGAATCCGCCCGACTGGCGGGTCCACAGGCCCGCATAGACGCCGCCCCGGGTGACCAGCTGGGCGTGGGTGCCCTGCTCGATGATCCGCCCGCGGTCGATGACGACCAGCCGGTCGAGGGCCGCGATCGTCGAGAGACGGTGGGCGATGGCCAGCACCGTCTTGCCCGCCATCAGCATGTCGAGGGATTCCTGGATCGCCGCCTCGACCTGGCTGTCGAGTGCGGAGGTCGCCTCGTCCAGGATGAGAATCGGTGCATCCTTGAGCATCACCCGGGCGATGGCGATCCTCTGGCGCTGGCCGCCCGACAATTTGACGCCGCGCTCGCCGACCTGGGCGTCATAGCCGCGCCGACCCTTGTGGTCGATGAGATCGGCGATGAACGCCTCGGCATGGGCCAGCCGCGCCGCCCGAGCGATGGCTTCTTCGTCGGCATCCGGTCGCCCATAGGCGATGTTGTCACGGATCGACCGGTGAAGCAGCGACGTGTCCTGGCTGACCATCGCGATGGCCTGGCGCAGGGAGGTCTGCGTGACCGTGGCGATGTCCTGGCCGTCCACGAGGATCCGACCGCTCTCGACGTCGTAGAGACGCAGGAGGAGGCTCGCGAGCGTCGACTTGCCCGCGCCGCTCACGCCGACCAGGCCCACCTTCTCGCCCGAGCGGATTGTCAGCGAGAAATCCTCGATGATGGTGGCGTCGCCGCGTCCGTAGTGGAAGCCCACGTTCTCGAAGCGGATCTCGCCGCCCGAGACGACGATCTCCCGGGCGTCCGGGGTGTCGACCAGCGCGTGCGGCCGCGCCATCGTCTGCATGCTTTCCTGAACGACGCCGACATTCTCGAACACGCCGCGGACCGTCTGCATCACCCATCCCGACATGGCGATCAGGCGCAGGACGAGGGCGACACCCGCGGAGGCTTCCCCGGTCGTCATGCCGCCGTCGCGCCAGAGGACGAGGCACGCCGCGCCCGTGGCGATCAGGAGGCCGCTGTTGAGGATGCCGAGGAGGCTCGTGGTCAGGGTGACCAGCCGGAACTGGTGCAGGTAAGCGTCGGTGTGGACCTCCACCGCGTCCCGGACCGCGGCCCGTTCCTCACGGTCGCGGGCGAAGAGCTTCACCGTCAGGATGTTGGTGTAGCTGTCGACGATGCGTCCGATGAGCGTCGAGCGTGTGTCGGCGGTGCGGTGGGAACGCGTCCGCGCCCGGGGCACGAACCACGTCGTCAAGGCGGCATAGGCCGCGATCCAGACGAGGACCGGGACGGCGAGCCACGGGGAGATCGACCCGAACAGCCCGACCGCGGTGATGGCGTAGATCGCCACGTAGAGGAGCGTATCGATGAAGACGACGGCGAGTTCGCGCACCGCCGGGCCGACTTGGACGACCCGGTTCGCCAATCGGCCGGAGAAGTCGCCCTGGAAATACGAGAGTGCGTGGCCGAGCGTGTAGAGATGCGCCCGCCACCGGATCTGGCTGGTCGATTGCGGCACGACGAGCTGGTTCGACAGGACTTCGTGGGCCCAGATCGAGAGTGGTCGCACCACCGCGATCAGGCCGATCACGAGGCCCAACCCCACCGCGTGGTCCGACAGCACCGTCGCCCGGTCGGCGGTGCCGAGCAGGTCGATGAACCAGCGCATGACGAGGTAGAGAGACGCCTCCACCGTGCCGGCGACGATCGCGATGACGAACAGGAGCGCCAGCGCCACGCGGATGGGACGCAGGTAGAACCACGCGAAACCGATGACCGACCGGGGCGGCATCCGCGATTCGTCGAAGGGCGCGAACGGGTCGACTCGGCGCTCGAGCCAATCGAGGAACATGCTGCCGGGGGGTGTGAGACTGCGGGAGCCCCTGATGTAAGCCCGGGCCGCCACGTGCCAACCGTGCGGAGTGGTCGCGGCGGCGATCACCGCGACGGGTCGCGGGCCACGGCCGGATTTACCGAGCCACCCCTGTATCATGCAGGGGCGGCGTGCCCGCCCTAGCGATTGAGGGCCAGCGCCGCGCCCGACTTGGTCAACGCCCCGTCCAGGCCGACGCCACCTTGCCGCAGGCGAGCCGCCACCGACCCGCCCGGCTGATAGAGGTAGACCTCACCGTCGCGGAAATCCCAGGCCGAGACCCGGGCGAGATCCTTGTTGGCGCACCCCGAGGCCGTGGCCTTGTACAGGTCGAGGGCCGGGGCGCTCGACAGCGTGACCTTGCAGTTCGCGCCCGTGGCGTCCCGCGCATCCCAGGTTCCGACCACCGAGGCGCGTCCGCTCGCAACGACCGGCGGCGGCGGCGGCGGGGGCGCGACCGGCTCGGCTATGACGGTCGGGGTGGACGGCGAGAGTGCCGCCTGGGCTCCTGGGGGAGGCGGCGCGTCCGGGCTCGCGGCCACGCCGGGCGGCGGCGCCAGCGGTGCGGCGGTGACGGTCCCGGACGGGATCGCCGTCACCGCGTCCAAGGCGCCCTGCTGGGCCGGCGCGCGGGTGCGCGGCGCGTCCAGGCGACTCGACGCGCAGGCGCCGAGGGTGGCGCTCAGGCAGAGGACTGCGAATGTCGGCAAAGTCGGGCGCAGCATCGGTCCACTTCGAGTCGGGCTGGGAGCAGCGCGGACGCGCTTCCCGCCTGACTCGGGTTCAAATGCGCTGACCGCAAGGCGTTCGCTCCCTCACCGCACGAAAGCGGTGCGGACGACCCGCCTTTCTTCCCCGGTGTGACCGGGAGGCCTCACCGGGCGGGGAACCAAGTCGGAATCCCGGTCGGGATCAGAGCGTGCGCTCGACCATCATCTTCTTGATCTCGGCGATGGCCTTCGCCGGATTCAGGTTCTTCGGGCAGGTGTTCGCGCAGTTCATGATCGTGTGGCAGCGATAGAGCCGGAAGGGATCGTGCAGCCCGTCCAGACGGTGACCGGTGTTCTCGTCGCGGGAATCGATCAGCCAGCGATAGGCCTGGAGCAGAGCGGCCGGGCCGAGGAACTTGTCGCCGTTCCACCAGTAGCTCGGGCACGAGGTGCTGCAGCAGGCGCACAGGATGCACTCGTAGAGGCCGTCGAGCCGCGAGCGGTCCTGCGGGGTCTGCCGCCACTCCTTCTCGGGGGCCGGCGTCTCGGTCTGGAGCCAGGGCTCGATGGCAGCGTGCTGCGCGTAGAAGTTCGTGAGATCCGGAACGAGGTCCTTCAGGACCGGCATGTGGGGGAGCGGGTAGATCCGGATCGCCCCGTCCTTGTCCTTGCGGGTGAGGACCGGCAGGGCGTTGTCCGGGCTCTTGCATTCGTCGATGCCCATCGTGCAGGCGAGCGCGTTCTGCCCTTCGATGTTCATCGCGCAGGAGCCGCAGATCCCCTCCCGGCAGGAGCGGCGGAAGACCAGCGTCGAATCGACCTTGTTCTTGATCCACAGCAGCGCGTCGAGGACCATGGGCCCGCAATCCTCGCGGTCGACCTGATAGGTGTCGATCCGCGGATTGGCCCCGTCGTCCGGGTTCCAGCGATAGATCTTGAAGGTCTGCAGGCTCTTGGCGCCGGCGGGCGCCGGCCAGGAGCGACCCTGCGTGATCTGAGAGTTCTTCGGAAGATTGAACTGAGCCATGATTGTCGGCGGCTTCCGCTAGAGCAGAACAAGGCGAACGCAGGGACGTGCCCTGCGTCGCGCTCAAGATGTGTAAGTCAGATCAGTACACGCGGGCCTTAGGCTCGATGTATTGGATCTCGTTCGACATCGTATAGGTGTGCACCGGGCGATAATCGATGTTGACCTGCTGCCGTCCCTCGTCGAGCCAGGACAGGGTGTGCTTCATCCAGTCCTTGTCGTCGCGGTCGGGGAAGTCCTCGCGGGCGTGGGCACCGCGTGATTCCTTCCGGTTGGCGGCCGATTCCATCGTCACCACCGCCTGTCCGATCAGGTTGTCGAACTCCAGCGTCTCCAGGAGATCGGTGTTCCAGACCAGCGAACGGTCGGTGATCTTCACGTCGGCGGACGCGTTCCAGACCTTGTGGATCAGGCCCTTGCCCTCCTCCAGGACCTCGCCGGTGCGGAACACGGCGCAGTTGTTCTGCATCGTCTTCTGCATCTCGGCGCGGAGCTCCGCGGTCGGGGTGGAGCCGTTGGCGTAGCGGAAGCGGTCGAGGCGCTCGAGGGCCTTGTCGGTGGCGCCCTTGGGCAGTTCCATGGCCCGGCCGTTCGGCTCGACGATCTCGGCGCAGCGCTTGCCGGCGGCGCGACCGAACACGACGAGGTCGATCAGCGAGTTCGAGCCGAGGCGGTTGGCGCCGTGGACGGAGACGCAGGCCGCCTCGCCGATGGCCATCAGGCCCGGAACGACCGTGTCGGGGTTGCCGTCCCGCAGGGTCAGCACCTCGCCGTGGTAGTTCGTGGGGATGCCGCCCATGTTGTAGTGCACGGTCGGGATGACCGGGATCGGCTCCTTGGTCACGTCGACGCCCGCGAAGATCTTGGCGCTCTCCGAAATGCCGGGCAGGCGCTCGTGCAGGATCTTCGGATCCAGGTGGTCGAGGTGCAGGTAGATGTGGTCCTTGTCCTTGCCGACGCCGCGGCCGTCGCGGATCTCCATGGTCATGGAGCGCGAGACCACGTCGCGCGAGGCGAGATCCTTCGCCGACGGGGCGTAGCGCTCCATGAAGCGCTCGCCCTCCGAGTTCGTCAGGTAGCCGCCCTCGCCGCGAGACCCCTCCGTGATCAGGCAGCCGGCTCCGTAGATCCCGGTCGGATGGAACTGCACGAACTCCATGTCCTGCAGCGGCAGGCCGGCGCGCAGAACCATGGCGTTGCCGTCGCCCGTGCAGGTATGGGCGGACGTCGCCGAGAAGTAGGCGCGGCCGTAGCCGCCGGTCGCCAGGATGGTCATCTGGGCGCGGAAGCGGTGGATCTCGCCCGTGGCCTGGTCGAGGGCGATGACCCCGCGGCAGCGGCCCTCCTCGTCCATGATCAGGTCGAGGGCGAAGTACTCGATGAAGAAGTCGGTCTGGTTCTTCACCGCCTGCCCATAGAGGGTGTGCAGCATGGCGTGGCCGGTGCGGTCGGCCGCCGCGCAGGTCCGCTGCGCGGTGCCCTTGCCGTAATCGGTGGTCATGCCGCCGAACGGGCGCTGGTAGATCTTGCCCTCCTCCGTGCGGGAGAACGGCACGCCCCAGTGCTCCAGCTCGTAGACGGCCGCGGGCGCGTTCCGGACGAGGTACTCGATGGCGTCCTGATCGCCGAGCCAGTCCGACCCCTTCACGGTGTCGTACATGTGCCAGCGCCAGTCGTCCGGGCCCATGTTGCCGAGCGAGGCCGAGATGCCGCCCTGTGCGGCGACGGTGTGCGAGCGGGTCGGGAACACCTTGGTGATGCAGGCGGTGCGCAGCCCCGCTTCCGAGCAGCCCACCGTGGCGCGCAGGCCCGCGCCGCCCGCGCCGACGATCACCACGTCGAAGGCGTGATCGTGGATCGTGTAGGCAGGCCCGCTGCCGTTTGTGCCGTTGACGGCCATGGTCGGCTCCTCGAAATTGGTGATGGCGGGTTCAGGCCGGCTGTCCGAAGCCGATGCGCAGGACCGCGTAGACGCACGCCACGGCCACCAGGACCGCGTAGACGTTGTTGGCGAACACGGCGACGATTTTGGTCGCCTGCGCGTGGACGTAATCCTCGATGACCACTTGCATGCCGATCCGCATGTGGAGCGTGACCGAGAGGAATGCCAGAATGAGAATGATGGAAACGAAAGGGTTCGCGACCACGTGGACTGCGTCCGCGTATCCCTTGCCAGCCATCCTCGCGATGATGACCACGAAGGACAGCATCAGCACAGTATTGGTCACTGCGGTAATTCGTTGCAGCCACCAGTGGCCGACGCCGTGATGGGCGACGCCGAGACCGGCGACGCGGGCGCGGGGCGTGCGGATCGAGACGCTCGTGTCCTGGCGGACCTGTTCCTTGGCCATGCCGACCTCCTCAGCGGACCAGAAGGGCGACCGCCCAGATGACGATCGTGAGCGCGGTCGATCCGATCAGCGTCAGGCGGGACATGGCGAGGCGCTTTTCGCGATCGAACCCGATCCCGAAATCCCACGCCAGATGGCGCAGGCCACCGAGCATGTGGTGCATGAGGATCCACGTGTAGACGAACAGGATGAGCCGGCCGATCAGCGAACCGAAGAACCCGGCCACGTAAGAGTAGGCCACGGGGCCCGAAGCCAAGGCGACCAGCCAGATCGCCACGAGGGCAGTTCCGCCGTAGAGCGCCGTGCCGGTGACGCGGTGGAACACCGACATCGCCATGGTCCAGGTCCAGCGATAGATCTGGAGATGCGGCGACATGGGCTGTGCCACTGTCGGGCGTGCGGTGGGTGCCATCGTTTTGAAGCCTCGCAGCGGCGAACTGGACCGTCTCTAATCTGGTAGCGCTAGTGCCTGCCGGGGCAAGCCGCAATGCGTCATGCTGCAACGCAATGTGGGGCCGGGCGCGACACTATTGGGAATCTGTCACTTCAGTTGCCCCAGGATGCGCCACCAGACGTAATCCAGCGGCACCGCCACCAGCAGCGAGACCACGCCGAAGCTCAAGGTGAGCCGCGTCGCATCCCGGAGGCGGATGCCGCCGAGTTCGCTGGCGAACACGATCGGGGGCGCCTGGTAGGGGAAGAATAGGGTCGAGTAGCCGATCACCTGTATCGAGACGACCGCCAACGGTGACAGGCCACTGGCCTCCGTCATCTCGCCGGTGAGGCCGGTGTAGAGCGCCGGAGCGCCGTTGGCCGTCACCATCAGGGTCAGAACCGTGCCGAGGCCGGTCAGGATCGCAAAGTTCTTCGCGTCCGCACCGGGCTCCAGGGGCGCGACCGCCAGCATCAGGTGCCCGAGCCGCTCGCCGAGTCCGGTCTCGTTGACCAGGGCCACGAGACCGAGCAGCGCCGCGATGTAGAAGCATGTCCGCAAATTGACCTGCTGGAACGCCTCAGCGGGAAGCACGCCAATCCGCGGCATCAGGCAGATCACCGCGGCCGCGAGCCCGACCCAGGCGGGGGCGAGGCCGTGCAGGCTGTCGGTCATCCAGAGGGCGAGCGTACAGGCCAGGATGATCGCGAGGCGCCGCTCGGCACCCGAGATCGGCGGCAGGGTCGGCAGACCCCGCGCGGTTTCCGCGAGCCGGTCCGGGAACAACCGCACGATCAGGGCCACCAGCATGGCGCCCTTCGCCAGCGCCAGGACCGGCGCATGGAGCACGAAGTAGGACAGGTAAGACAGGTGCAGGCCGAGAAGGCGCTCCGCCGAGCCGGCCATGACCAGGTTCGGCACGTTGGCCGGCAGGATCGCCGCGGACAGGATCGGCGTCGCCACGCCCACCGCCAGAACGGCGCCGGTCCGCCCCGGCCGGCCGGCTTTCAGCCCGTACGCATCGCACAGCGCCAGCGTGATCGGGATCATCAGCGCGATGCGGCCGAGGTTCGACGGCATGACGAAGGCGATGAGGAAGCTCAACATCACCAGCCCGGCGATGAACCGACCGTAGGAGCCCGACAGGCGCGCGGCGAGCGACCGTGCCATGCGGGCGCCCAGTCCCGTG
>Ga0160428_1001027_pt1 | contig 23834 bp, 22 predicted proteins | sample SolpanmetagenomM_FD_108198 | JGI IMG/M metagenome (GOLD analysis project Ga0160428, IMG submission 108198) | Solar panel surface microbial communities from Lawrence Berkeley National Laboratory, California, USA - M | ecosystem: Engineered > Built environment > Solar panel > Unclassified ... | reverse complement strand
TCGTGTCCCTTCGAAGGGCGCCTGTGCATTCACGCCACGCCGGCAATGCGTTGGCGCCACCGTCGTTCCCTTCGCTTCAGGGCCGGATACTCGGATCGTGCCGGCGCTCTCAGCGCAGTCCGAGCTGCGACTTGCTCGTGAGCCGACCGTTGCGGAAGGACAGATTCAGGTTGGCCCCGGTGCTGCCGGTTCCCCGCCAGGAATACGTCGACCGCTGAACTGTGCCGATCTCCATGTGGGTTACCCGTCGGCCCGGGCAGCCGAGGATCTTCACCGCCCGGCTGTAGCGGGTTCCGTGCTTCAGCGAAGCGTAAGCGTCCCGGGTGACGCGACAATCGGCCGAGCGAGCGGTGGCGGGTAGGCCGCTGACACCGAGGAGAAGTGCGGCGAGGGCAAGACGAAGATTCGACATTGGGAACGGTCCCGTGACGATGGAATCCGATGCGGCGCGCCCGGAACCGCAGGGCGCGTCGAGCTCAGCCGGGCTCGCCCGTAGCGGGAGCGTCCCCGGGGCCGAGCTTCTCGTCCGGCGCGATCTCCCCCGCCGGCCGGGCGACCACCTTCAGGTTCTGCCGCATCTCCTGGAGGTGATCGACGACCACTTGGTCGCCATCCGCGAGCCCGTCCAGGATCGCCGTGTTCTCGCCGTAGGTGTCTCCCGTTGTCACGGGCTTTTGCTGGACCGTGCCGCCGGCATCGACCGCATAGACGATCTGTTGGGCGAGCTGCGAGTCGAGGGCGGCGGTCGGCACCAGGAGCCTCTCCTTCGTGCCCGTCCGGATGCTGGCGCGGACGAACTGGCCCGGCAGGAAGCGCTCGTCGTGGTTCGGCATCAGGGCCCGGACCAAGCGGCGGGCCGTCCGGGGATCGAACCGGTTGTCGAGCTGGTAGATCCTGGCCTCGCGCACCGGCTTCCCGTCCTCGCCGAGCACCGACACGGTGACGCCCCCGTCCCGCATCGCCGCCCGGACCGCCTCTGAATCCTCGGAGGACAGGGCCATCTGGATGTCGATGGGATCGAGCTGGACGACGGAGACCAACTGCGTCTGGTTCTCGATGACGAGATCGCCGGGGTTGATGATCGACAGGCTGGCACGCCCGTCGAAGGGGGCGTTCACGACCGCGTAGTCCAGGTTGAGGTTCTGCCGCGCGATGGCGGCCTCCGCCCCCTGCACCTGGGCGACGGCCGAGGTCCGGTTCGCCTGGAGCTGCTGGAACCGCTGCTCGGTAGCGTAGCCCTTGTCGGCGAGCGTCTCGGTGCGGTCCACCTCCGCCTGAGCGAACGTGAGTTGGGCCTGAGCCTGGGCCTGCTGGGATTTGGCCGTCTGCAGCGCCACGTCGAAGGGTCGGGGATCGATGCGGAACAGCACCTGACCCTTCTTGACGTGGCCACCCGGCTCGAACGGGCGCTCCGTCACGTTGCCGGTGACCCGCGCCTGCAGAGTGGCATCCTGCTGGGCGATGATCGTTCCGGTATACGTGACGGCGATCGGGACCTTCACCTTGCGGACGGTGATGACCCGGACTTCCAGCGGCGGCTCGGCCGGCTCCTTGCGCGTCTCCCTGCCGAGGAAAGGCAGCGCGGCGGCGATCCGCTCCGGCGAGGGACGTCCGGCCCCGTACCAGCCCCCCGCGCCCGCAAGGACGATCAGCCCCGCTCCCACACCAACCTTGACTGCTGTCCGCACCGTTGACGCTCCCGAGACCGACGGCTCCGGCCTCCGCGATCGCGAGCGTCCGGCGGCAGAGGAACACGCTTACCGGCCAGACGTTGCAACGCGGCCTCCACGACGGCGGTGCACGACCGGAAGTCACGACCCCGCATGTTCGCCCGCTTCGTCGATCGGCCGGTGCTGGCCGGCGTCATCTCCGTACTGATCACGCTGATCGGCGCGGTCGCCGGCCTGACCTTGCCGATCGCGCAGTTTCCCGAGATCGCCCCGCCGATCATCAACATCCAGGCGACCTATCCGGGTGCCAGCGCGCAGCAGGCCTACGAGGCGATCGCGATCCCGCTGGAGCAGGAGATCAACGGCGCCCAGAACCTGCTCTACATCAACTCCACCAGCAACACCGACGGCAGCGTCAGCATGGACGCCACCTTCGAGGTCGGCTCGGATCTCGACGCCGCAGCGGCGGAGGTTCTCACGCGTGCCAACCGGGCCGAGGCCAAGCTTCCGCCCTCGGTCAACGCGCAGGGCCTGGAGATCACGAAGAGTTCGCGCCAGCGGCTCGGCAACATCGTCCTCTACGCGGAAGACGGAGCGCCCTACGACGAGCTGTTCCTGGCCAACTGGGCTGAGACGCAGGTGATCAAGCCCCTGCGCCGGGTGCAGGGCATGGGCCGCATCGTCAATTTTTCCAACAAGCGGTATGCGATGCGGATCTGGCTCGATCCGCTGAAGATGGAAGCGCTCGGCATCAGCCCGGGCGCGGTCACGACCGCCATCACCCAGCAGAACGCCCAGATCACGACGGGCACGCTCGGCAAGCCCCCGGTCGATCAGGCGACCGCCTTCGAGCTGCAGCTCGTCACCCAGGGGCGTCTTCGCCAGCCTGAGGAGTTCGGCAGCATCCTCCTGCGCGCGAATCCGGACGGCTCCGTGGTCCGCATCCGCGACGTCGCCCGGGTCGAGCTCGGCTCCGAGCAGTACGGCGTCCGCTCGAGCTTCGACGGGGCACCCTCGGCCACGCTCGGGCTCTACCAGAACCCCGATGCCAACGCGGTGCAGGTGATGGAGGGCGCCCGCGCCACGATGGTGGACCTCGCCAAGCGCTTCCCGCCGGGCCTGAAGTACAAGATCGCCCTCGACCGCACGGAATTCGTCAAGGAGGCGATCTTCGAGGTGGTGCGGACCTTGTTCGAGGCGCTCGTCCTGGTCGTGATCGTCACCTATCTCTTCCTCCAGAACTGGCGGGCGACCCTGATCCCCGCCATCGCGGTGCCGGTGGCCCTGGTCGGCACGTTCGGGCCGATGGCCCTGCTCGGCTTCTCCTTCAACACCCTGAGCCTCCTCGGCATGGTGCTGGCGGTCGGCCTCGTGGTCGACGACGCGATCATCGTGGTCGAGAACACCGAGCGCCTGATGGACGACGGCATGGCGCCGCCCGAGGCGTCGCGCGAGGCCGTGACCGAGGTCGCGGGCCCCGTCATCGCCACCACCCTGGTCCTGGCCGCCCTCTTCGTCCCCGTGGCCTTCATCCCCGGCCTGACCGGCAAGCTCTACAACCAGTTCGCCCTGACCATCGCGATCTCGGTCCTGATCTCGGCCGTGGTCTCGCTCACCCTGACCCCGGCCTTGTGCGGGCTGATCCTCAGGCACCGGGCGCCGGGCGCCAAGGACGAGAGCCGGTGGCGCGCGCCCCTGCGCTGGTTCAACGCCGGGCTGGAGGGCGCGAGCCGCCGACTCGTTGCGGCGATCGCTTGGCTGACGGGCCACATCGCCCTGGTCGCGATCGTCTTCGTGCTCTTCGCCGCCCTGACCGTGTGGATGACGATGCAGCGCCCCTCCGGCTTCGTGCCGGACGAGGATCAGGGCTACTTCTTCGCCGACGTGGTCCTGCCGAAGGGGGCCTCCGTGGCGCGCACCGACAAGATGGTCGACCGTGTCGGCGAGGCCCTGCGGGAGATCCCGAGCGTGGAGCACACGATCGGGGTGACCGGCCGCAGCATCCTCGCGGATGCGATCGCGCCGTTCTACGGCTTCCAGATCCCGACGCTGAAGCCCTGGGGCGAGCGCGACACGAGCGTGACCGACGTCATCGCCACGGTGCAGAAGCGCTTCAAGCACGATCCCGATGGCCAGATCCGGGTGGTGAACCCCTCGCCGCTCCCCGGGCTCGGCTCACGCAGCGGCCTCACCCTGGAATTGCAGGACCGGAGTGGTACCGGCGGGCTCAGGCTCGCTGAGGCGGCCCAGCGCTTCATCGCCGAGATGGAGAAGCTGCCCTCGGTCGGCCGTGCCATCCCGACGACCAGCTACGGCGTCCCGCAGATGCGGCTCGAGATCGACCGGGCCAAGGCCGAGCAGCTCGGCGTGCCGCTCCAGAACCTGTTCGACGCCCTCGGGACCTATGTGGGCTCGAGCTTCGTCAACCTCTTCAATCGCTTCGGCTACGTCTACCAAGTCTACGTGCAGAGCGAGGCCTCGGGCCGCCGGACGATCGAGGACGTCGAGGCGCTCACCGTGCTCAACAATCGCGGCGAGCCGGTGCGGGTAGGCTCGCTGATCCAGACGCATTTCGTCACCGGCCCGACCGCGGTCCTGTCCTACAACACCTACCCGACCATCGAGATCGCGGTGGACACGGCGGCCGATGCCAGTTCGGGCACCGCCATCGCGGCGATCGAGTCCCTGGCCGAAGCCAAACTGCCGTCCGCCTACGCGGTGGAATGGACCGACGTCGCCTACCAGGAGAAGATTGCCGGCGGCTACGCGCCGCTGATCTTCGGCCTCGGCACGCTGATGATCTTCCTGCTGCTGGCCGGGCAGTACGAGTCCCTGCGCCTGCCCTTCGTGATCCTGCTCGGCACGCCGATCGCGATCTTCGGCGCGGTGGGCTTCCTGGCCATCCGGGGGCTCGCCCTCGACATTTTCGGACAGGTCGGTCTCCTGCTTCTGGTCGGGTTGGCAGCCAAGAACTCGATCCTGCTCGTCGCGTTCGCCGAAGATCTGCGCAAACAGGGCGAGGACGTCCTCAAGGCGGCCCAGGACGCGGCGCGGCTGCGCATGCGCCCGATCCTGATGACCTCGTTCGCGTTCATCATGGGCTCGGTGCCGCTCGCCATCGCCAGCGGCGCCGGGGCCAATGCCCGGGTCTCGATGGGCACCGTGGTGATCGGCGGCCTGCTGGTGGCGACCTTCATCACCCTGTTTGTCACGCCGATCTTCTACGTCGCGTTCGAGCGGCTCCTGGGCAAGCCCGTCGCCTCAGGGGCGTACGAGAGCGCGGCCTCTCAGCCCGCCGAGTGACACGCGGGTTCGAACGGCTCGCAAGATCCCGCTGCCGCGGTGGATCGCGCCGACCAGGGCCGACACCGCCCCGGCCCGCTCGGGAAGCCCGTTCAGCGCGCCCGCCACCGCGCTGGCGACGATAAACCCGGTCGCCACCACAGCAAGCGACCTGCTGGGCATCGTGCCATACCGACACCCGCCGGCCGATCCCGGCGGATCGGTCCGTGCCGCTCCGATGTGGTCCGCCGCGATCCCGGTGGGGTTGGTGGATGGAGGGCGCGCGATCATGCGGCCGTCGGTGCGGACGGACCAGACGCTCACCGGGTCGGAGCGCCCCGCCGCCGGACTCTCCCCCGTCGTGGAGGAGAACCGCGGCAAGCGCCGGGTCCACCCATGCCGGCTCGCTGGCCGCCGGCGGGATTCTGCGGGTGGCTCTGCGGGCGGCTCTGCGCGATCGGGATCGACGTGTCCTCGGCGTAGCCGCGGCGGGGCATCAGAATATGCTTTCCTGGTGCAGTGCCCCGCATTTTCGGCAGCGGTAGAGTTGCTCGGCGGTGCGCCAGTTCCGCCCCGGCCGTACGAAGGGATCGCCAACGGGCTGCCGGTCATGTCGGCACCAACCCTGTCGGGCCGCACGTGCCCGTGCGGCGATCGCCCGCCCGATGCCGGCGAAAGCCCGCCCGATGCCGGCGATCGCACTCATGCAGCCCCCGCGATCTCGTCCGCGCCTGCCCGGGCCAATAGACTATTGACAAGCTGGCATGGCCTGAATTCAGTAGTTTGTGCAGGCCGGCTGCGCTTGCAATCCGAGTAGTCATCTTGAAAAAAGCGGGTGCCAACCGGCTTTAGGCCGTGTCTAGGGGGCAATCGGCGATGAGCGGCAGCGTCCCAAAGCACACCTTCGCTGTAGCCGTGCGCGTCAAGCGGTCGGGCCAAGAGGCGGCTGTGCTTCCTCGCGCCGAGCCGGAGCCGCGCCTTCCGAGGCTGCGACCGTGCGAGATCGCAGCCGCCGCTGGCTTCAGCGCGGTGCGGCGTGCGCTCGAGGAGATGCTTGTCGATGAGCATCTAGAGACCTGATCGAATCGGGCAGCGTTTCTGCTGCCCAGGGGCGACAGGGCACACAATGGTCCTGCTCGTCCGCCGCATCCACGCAAGACCGGGACAGCGCGATGCCAGACGACGAGGAAGACGGCGCGGCCCCGTCCTGGAAAGAGGTTGGCGAGGGCGAGGCGACCAGCCGGAAGAAGCTTATCGAGGGCGGCGGCCCGCATCAGCCGCCCCCGGCCGGAGAACCCTTGGGGAAGGATCGTCCGACCGGCACCGTGTCCGAAGACGAAGAGACCGGTCCCGTCGATCGGCCGAAGGGTACGTAGCCCCTCAGCCACGGGCTCCTCCCGTCGCGGGAGCGGCGCGAGTCGTCGACCGCTCCCGGCGCTCGCGGGGGCGCGTCGCCCGGGCCTCCGCCTGCTCATCGCGCCCGGTCCGCGGGTATCCCACGGCTTCGCGCAGGGACGCCCCGGTCGCGATGCCGCGCGTGCCGTCGCGGTACGGGGCGGCGATCTGCCCATGGCTCAGGCACCAGCCTGATCGAACGGGTAGTCGGGGTCGCGTCGCGGATCGTCCGGCGGCAGCACGGCCCGCAGGGCCTCGCGGATGGCGATCTGCAGCTCGGCACAGGCCTGCACGTTCGCCTTCGTGCGGCGGACGCCGGCCGCCCTGGTTCCGGCAACCATCAGGTCGAGGCTGATCTGGTCGAGGCTGGTAAGGCGGCGGACCATGGAGCTACTCCCCGGACGCGCTGCAAGCGGCGTCGATCGCCGCGTGCCCGGCCTCGGTGATCCTAGCCTGGACAAGGCCCATCAGGCTGCCGACGTAGAGCCGGTCGAGGCGGCGCAGGGCATTGGCGTCGGGGCAGGAGCGCTTGTCGCCCCGCATCCTCGTCGCCCGGCGGCGGGGGCGAGGCGGGGGCGCGAGCAATTCGAACCCAGTCTTTCAGTCGGCAGTAAGCATGTATTGAAAGGCTTTGAACTGCCAAAACCGTGCGCAATTCCTTGGCAATAAGCGGTCCTATTAGTGTGATCGTAGATCTGGCTGGGATGCTTGCGATGGACGAGAAACGGTTCTCCGGGCGGACGGACTGCTTCAGCGCAGCCCACATCGTGGATGAGGACACCGGCAAGCGACTGCGGTGCTTGGTGTGGAATATGTCCGATACGGGCGCGCTGCTCGAGGCCGGCGAGGAAGACGGCGTTCCGGAGGCCTTCACGCTCCTGACCGCGATCGACCAGACCTCGCGGCGCTGCAGGGTGGTCAGGCGCACAGGGGCCCGTTTCGGCGTCCTCTTCATAGGAAGCTGAGGCGCGGTATCCCTGCAAGCGGGGCACCGCATGCCGCAGCCGAACTGGGCCGCGTCTCGGACCCAGGCGTCTCGGACCCAGGCGTCTCGGACCCGGGCCGTCGAGGCACCGGATCGAGGCCCGGTCGCAGGCCGAACCCGCAATCCCAGTCCGCGCTCTGCGGACGCTCGACGCCGGGCCGAATCCGTGGAGCGCTCCGGGTCATCGGCCATCCTCCGCGCTGACCCGCTCCCCGAACGCTCGCCCAGTTGACGGATCGGCCGACGCCTCGCGTCCGTCGCTGCTCGGCCCTTGCCGCACGCACCGCGTCCCCGCTATCGCAGCGCTATGGAAGTCCTCGTCGTCGGCGCTGGAATCGTGGGTCTCGCCGTGGGGCGCGCACTGGCGCGCCGCGGTCACAGCGTCATCGTCGCGGAGAAGACCGGCGCCATCGGATCGGGTGTCTCCTCGCGCAACTCCGAGGTCATCCACGGCGGGATGTACTATCCTTCGGGCTCGCTCCGGGCCCGGCACTGTGTGGCGGGGCGGCGCCTGCTCGTCGCCTTCTGCGAGAGCCATCGTGTGCCGTATCGGCTGTGCGGAAAGCTGATAGTGGCGACCGCCGAAGCCGAGGTGCCGAAGATCGAGGCGATCCACCGTCAAGGTCTCGCGAACGGCGTCGAGGATCTCGCGATGCTGGACGGTTCGGCCGCCAGGACGCTCGAACCGAACCTCGCCTGCTTCGCCGCCCTGCACTCGCCCGCGACTGGCATCGTCGACAGCCACGCGCTGATGCTGGCGCTCCAGGGCGCGATCGAAGACGCCGGCGGATCGATGGCCTTCCACACGCCGGTCCTGCGCCTCGATCGGGAGGGCCGCGGCTGGCTCGCCCGCTTCGGCGGCCCGGATCCGGGCGAGATACCGGTCGACGCGGTCGTGAACACGTCGAGCTTCGGCGCTCAGGCGCTGGCGCGAGAGACCGACGGCTATCCGCCCGAACGCGTGCCTAAACTCGTTCTCGCCAAGGGGAGCTACTTCGGCTGCATGGGCCGTCCTGCCTTCACGCGGCTGATCTATCCCGCCCCGGTGGAGGGTGGCCTTGGGATCCACCTCACGCTCGATCTGGCCGGGCGGATGAAGTTCGGCCCCGACGTCGAGTGGGTGGACGACCACATGTACGAGGTCGACCCCGCCCGCGAAGCGGCCTTCCGCCAGGCGATCCGACGCTACTGGCCCAGCGTGCCTGACGGCGCGCTCTTCCCCGACTATGCCGGCATCCGTCCGAAGCTCACGGGACCAGGCGAGCCCGCGGCCGACTTCCGGATCGATGGTCCGGCCGAGCACGGATTATCCGGGCTGGTTCACCTCTTCGGCATCGAGAGCCCAGGACTGACCTCGAGCCTGTCTATCGCCGAGGACGTAGCGGACCGGTTGGAGGCCTGAAACACCCGGTCTCTGCACGCGGGACGCGGAGCGAGAGCGGGCCGACGGAAGGCCTACGCTTGGGAGTTGGAGCGGCACGGCCTGCGCGCGGGATCGGCATGCCGCCCGCGCCGGACGAAGACGCCTGATGCTCCGCACACAGGCCGGCGAGCCTCCGATGTGGATTGGAGCCGGCGCACTTATCGGCGTCATCATCGCCGGGATCGTTCAGGAGAGGCGGGGGCCGCCGGATCAACCTGCCTCCTTACAGCCTCTACATCCCGTGAACGAGGACAACTGAGCTCCGCCGGCGGCCGCCGCGCGGGGCTTTTCCGTTTCAGGCCTCCTCCGAACGGGGGATGTGCTGAGACGTCTGCCGTTGCTACCAATGGAGCGAGCTCCAAGCTCAACCCCGACTCAGCCCACCTGGCAGTTTGCCGCGGTGGGCTGTTCTTCGACTGGAGCGGCTATCGGTCCGATCTGGATCGAGGCTCATTCCCCTCGACACTTGGATTCAGAGAAGCCCGCCCGGCCCCGTCGCGGCGGGCTCTTACGTACGCGGTCCCCGCGCTCCAGATCTGACCGGCGCCACTGCGGCGTGGCGGCTCTGACCGATGCCGGTGGGGCGCCCGCATCATCCGCGTGCACGTCGCAGACGCGCCGACAGCGCGGCGCGAAACGGCTCGATCTGATCCCTGCGCGAGGTGTTGGTCTCCGATCCGCGCTTCCGAGAGGCGCTGGGTAAGCAGCCGTCAAGATCGGATCTATGGGGTCGATCGTTCTCGAAGACTGGTCCGTCAAATCATCAGGCCGATCAGCTTCGATGCGCCCCACCAAACGGCCCAGCACCAGAACGCGATGGTGACGAGGAGGGCGATCAACACCAGCGACGTGAGCAGGGATTGGTTCAGCCATCTAAGACGGAGGCTGCGCTTCTGCTCGGGGGGCGGGAGCTGAGTTCGACCGCCCTCATTTTCAGCGCTGCCTAGCATAAGTTAATTTCAATCGCTGTATTAACAAAGGCCAGTACCGGCATGCAGGCTGATACTTGGCTGCTTTGAATGCTCCCGTGACAACGATGGTTCCACTCGGCCTCGGCCACGTGGTTGTGAGCGGCGGCAACCCGCGTGACCATCGGCCCTGGCCATCGCGACCCGCCTGTCAGACCGACGTCCCACCGCTGCTCCGCCGCCCCGTGCGTAGACCGGGGCGGGGCTGAGCGTGCAGAGCCGCTTGCGGCAGGTGTCGAGAGCGGCGCAGCGGTCAGGCCGCCCGACCTGTCATCGACGTGGGCTTCCCTGTCCGTCATGCACCGGTACGGTCGCGGCTGCGCCTCTCCCTGCAATCTCATGCGCGTGAGAGAGCATCAGATTCAGGACGGACGTACTCAGTTCAAGTTTCCGGCGATGGCGGTGAACTTGGTGCTCAACGACGTTCCGACAACTTGAAGCGTGCCGATGATGGCAACCGCGATCAGTGCGGCGATCATGCCGTACTCAATCGCCGTCGCGCCGTCATTCTCGGCCATGAATCTTTGAACAAGCTGACGCATCTTCCATCCCAGTGTTTGCCACAAGGATGCATGCGGCCGTCCGTCTTAATGGCCGATTACTTTTCAGTCCGACTATTGCGATATGTAAATAGAGTTATAAAGGGGGCTTGTCGAGAAGATTGTTCGCAATTGATTTGAGCATCTGCGCCCAAACATATGTGCTGATCGCAGCCGCCGAAGGCCGCGAGCTGTGGGCAGGTTCGGCCCACCTCCGAGCAACCGCTTCCGCGATGTCGTGCAGAACCCTGGGCGGCAGATGGCGAAGGCGGGGTGAGGTGTTGTGTCGACGCAATCGTGAATGGCGGAGAACAAGCGAAGGGCCGGAAGACGAGATGCGTCATCCGGCCGATAGATCTGCTGCGGCTACTTCTTCGAAGCTGAGGCGGGCTTGGCAGTCACCATAGTCCCCTTGGTCGACGGCGCCGAGGCGTTCGTCTTCACCTTCGGGGCTTTGGGCTTCTTTGCCTCGCGGTTGCCGCGCTTGTTTTCCGAAGCCATGGGTCTCTCCCGGTGAAGATCACTGACCTAGGCCGCCCGGGCCGGGCGACCGACAGCGCGCCGTCCAGGGACGTAGGCCATCGCGCATCCCCGCAGGATAGCCGCGCGGGAGGCGATGTCGAGGGAACGAACCGGCGCCGCAGAACGCTCAGCCGGCGACATTCCGGGAGCGGTCGCGGCGACGGAGGCGATCCGCCATCGGCTGGTCGTCCTCGCCGAAGGTGCGGACTTCGATGGAACGGTCTCCGCGCCGCTCGAATGGCATGGCCCATGGGGGGGCGCTGTCCCCGTCGGGTCGAGGCGCTCCGCCGCCATCCTGAGTGTTGATCTGAACAAGCCGGGTTAGCACCTCTTCAAAGCTGGGGTGTCTCGTGACAGCTTCGATGGCGGCGGCTGTCGCGATCACGTCGCGTCGCCTGTCGGGCGCCGATGAGGGCTACGCCAGGATCATGGCCGCCCCTGCTGGGGTCGGGGCGGCGCTGTCTTGTCCGCCGTGCGTGTCGATGAGAACACGATCTTGATCGGCGACGGAAGCGTGCTGCCTGACGCCGGGCAGGAGCCGGCGCGAGGGACGCGCGAGGGTGCGGGACGAGACTGCGAGAGGGCCCAAACAGGGCTCACAGTTCAGACTGAGACGCGACCGGATTTTGAGTCGACACCGCTCTTCATGGCTTCTTCGTCTGCGATAGCTTTATCAATCGCCTCAATCTCGGCCTGTACGTTCTGGATACTCTCCTGCTGATCCACCAGCTTGCGGCGTTCCATCACCATCTCCTCGCGTAGCTTCCGCAAGGCCTCGACCGGGCTCAGCATGGATTGCTCCTATCAGGGCGCGCCGCCCCAGCTCTTCGCCGTTCCAAGGGTTGAAGCCGATGCGGGCGACCTCGAGGGCGACCCGAACGGGCCGCCCCGTACCCCGCCGATCAGCCGCTGACTTCCGCGGCCGGTGTCACGAGCGGAGGCGTCTGCTGGTGCTGCACGACGCGCCAGACCTCATGCTCCAGCCGTCGGTAAGTCGAGGTGCAGCGTGCCTCGTATGCCTCGCCCTCGCGGCTCGCCTTCGCATGATAGGCAATCACGATGAGGCCTTCCTGAGGACGGCTGATCCGCTCGTCGGAGATCTCGATCTGGGACCACCGCGGCGTGGAGGCGACCGCCTCGATCGCCTGGGTCCCGCTCAGGACGAACGGCGGCTGCGGCAGCACCATCAGGCATTCGTCGTCGACCAGCTCGCGATAGTGATCAGCGTCGCAGGTCCACAGGCTCTTCTCGAACGACCACACCCGATCATCGTCCACGGCGCTCTCCCTGGTTCTTCGAATCGTCGAGGAAAGCGGACGGCCGGCACGTTCGTTCCGCTTTCGATCCGGCGACGACGGGGTGGGTCCGTTGCCCTACGCCTCGCGCAGCTGCACGCGCGGCCGCTCGCTGTTTTCCGTGACGACGATCACGCCCGCGGCTTCGAGGGCGACAGCGATCAGAACAGCGCGACGAGGGCCACCCCGGCCACCATGAGTAAGCCACCCAGGATCCGCCAGACGCTGGCAGGATGTCGTTCGAAGCCAACCCAGCCAAAGTTGTCCAGCACGATCGAGGTCACCACGCCGGCCGTGACGAGGAGGCCGAGGAATGGGGCGGCTCCGATCTGACGGGCCACGAGGAACTGAGCCAGGATGATGCAGCCGCCGAGGATCCCGCCGAGCCACGCCCACCACGGCATCGCCGCAGCCTGAGCCGCCGTCGGCCAAGCGAGCTTGCCTGAGAGAAGGCCGACGACGAGAATGCACGTCGCGGTGCCGGCGACCACGACGAGGCCGGCGGTCAGAGACTCGTCCAACCCCTTTGAGAGAGCACCGTTCTGCCCTGCCTGGATGGCATTGGCGACGCCAGCCAGCAGTACGAAGGCGTAGAGGTACCACATGGCTGAGATCCTATCCGGTGAGATCTCATAGGTAGGGCGAACCAGCAGGACGCTGCGCACGCTCGCCAGCGGCACGAGGTCTTGCGCCCGGGCCCCGCCTCCAGCGCCGGTCCTGACCCGGTCGTACTTGCGGCCGATGGTATCTCGTACACGGCCTCGGAGGGCTGGCTCAGGGAATCGGCTGACGGCAGCGAGAATGTCGGCGGCGGGTCTGGTCCGGACGAAGGGTCGGGCGCGTCGGCGGTGCAGCGTTCGAGCGCCGCCTGCGGGTCGACACGCCTTCGACCTTGGCCGCGAAGCTTGGCCGTGAGGGAGGAATCGCGCGAGCGCTTGATCGTGCGCAGCCGATGCGGCCGGAGCCGGTGGGCTGCCCCGGATCCGCTGCACGGCGCGCAACGCGATCGCGACGGAGGGAGAGGCTCCTCGCTGACGTCGCACGCCCTCTCCTCATCAGCGCCGCAGTGCCACCGCCCCGGCATATCGGCCTACTCTGGTCGTTCGTTTCAGGAGCGGGCGATCCGTTTGATCGCAGCGGTGATCTCGTCGCGGAGCAAGTCGTCGTCGAGCTCCGGGTCGTCGAGGTCGAGATCCGCCGCGCGAGCGGCATCCTTCAGGCGGGCAATCTCGTCGGTGACCCATTCATCAAGGCCGCGGTCTCGCCGAGCGGAGCTGTCGTGGACGTTCGCGGCGATCCAGTCCCGCATGAAGCTCGATGCCTGTTCGGCCACGGTGGTTCTCCTGTCTGGCGCTACGCATACGCGATGTAGGGGGCCGACGATCCGCGTGAGGATCAGGCGGGCCTGCGCGTCGCGATCCGCCGCCTGACGGTGGATCAGGCGGGCAGGGGCTTCGAGAGGGCCATTCCGATCGCAGGTGTCTGCGGCGTGGCGCTCGTGCGGAAAGGGCTCGACGCGGCTGGCATCCCGTCTGGCCCGGTCTTTCGGCCGGTCTGGCAGTCGGGGCGGGTGCGAGCCGTGGACGAGTTGCCCACCCCACCGCGCGTCACAGACCGGTCCGCCGCCAGCATCCCACGGGACTACGGCCCGGCCGCGAGGCTCGATGCCTCAACCTTCCAGGTCCACTCCCTGCGAGCCGGCCGCATGCTGGCCATCGACGCGGCGCGCGTGACGGTCCGGGACATCACCAGTCGCGCGGGCATGCCTCTGGCTGGATGACTTGGCCACACCCACTCGAGGTCTGCTTCCGGGCTGCCCGCAGGGACGGCTGGAAGACTGCAGGGGGCGCGAAGCCGCCGGACGAGGCTGACGCCGTGCAGGGCCTCCCTCCTGCAAGCACCCGGCTCTCGAGCCGCCCTGGTTGCATCCGAAACGACATATGGGTTGTTGCGGCAGGAATGGGGGCCAGCCATGGTCCACCCATGAGCCAGCAGGATACCGCAGCCCAGATCCTGTTCGCCGGCAAGGGCGAGATCCAGCGTCTGGCACGCGACCTCGACTGGTCCGCGACACCGCTTGGCCCCGTGGCGGGCTGGCCGCAGAGCCTCCGCTCGACGGTGCGCACGCTGCTGTCCTCCCAGTACCCGATGATCCTGACCTGGGGACCCGCGTTCACGCAGATCTACAACGACGCCTACGCCAAGCTGATCGGCGCAGGGCATCCGGCAGCGCTGGGCGGCGACATCCGCACCACGCTGGCGGCGAGTTGGGACACACTCGGTCCGATGATCGCCCGCGTCATGCGCACCGGCGAGGCGAACTGGACCCCGGCCCTGCCGCTGCTGATGGAGCGGGCGGGCTACCGGGAGGAGGCCTACTTCAGCGTCTCGCACGCGCCGGCCGAGGACGACGACGGCCGCATCGTCGGGATGCTGGCCGTCTGCAGCGAAGTCACCGCGCAGGTCGTCGGCGAGCGTCGGCTGGGCTTGCTGCGCGATCTCGCGGCCAAGGCCGGCGAGACCCGCAGCGTCGAGACGACCTGCGCCGACATTGCGGGCGCGCTCACCGACGACCGGCTCGACCTCCCCTTCTCGCTCCTCTTCCTGCGTGAGCCGGATGGCGGCCTACGGCGGGCCGCGGCGACCGGCATCGGCGCCGACCATCCCGAGGCCGCGCCGGCGGGCGCCGCGTGCTGGCCTCTCGCGCGCGCGCTCGCGGGAGAGGTCGTCTCGGTCGATGGACTGGCCGATCGTCTCTCGCTGCCGGCCGGCTTCTGGGCGGATCCGACCGACAGTGCCCTCGTCCTCCCGCTCGCCGGAGAGGCCGGCTCAGTTGCGCTCGGTGTCGTCGTGCTCGGCGCGAGCCCGAGCCGCGCACTCGACGAGGATTACCGCGGCTTCCTGCAGATCGTCGCAGGCCAGATCTCGACGGCCCTGCGCAATGCCCGCGCCCACGAGGAGGAGCGGCGCCGCGCTGAAGCGCTGGCCGAACTCGACCGCGCCAAGACCCAGTTCTTCTCCAATGTCAGCCACGAGTTCCGCACGCCGCTGACCCTGATGCTCGGCCCGCTGGAAGAGGTGCTGGCGTCCGACCGCCTCGAAGAGCGCGCCCGTGCCGAGCTGGACGTGGCCTACCGCAATGCGCTGCGCCTCCTGCGCCTCGTCAACACGCTCCTCGACTTCTCGCGCGTCGAAGCCGGTCGCGCCCAGGCCACCTTCGCTCAGGTCGACCTCGCCGCCCTGACGGCGGACCTTGCCAGCACCTTCCGCTCGGCAGTCGAGCGCGGCGGGCTGAGCCTGCGGGTCGACTGCCCAGCGCTGCCCGAGCCCGTCTTCGTCGACCGGGACATGTGGGAGAAGATCGTCCTCAACCTGCTCTCGAACGCCTTCAAGTTCACCTTCCAGGGCGGCATCGCCGTCCGGCTGGAGCCGACGCCGGGCGCTGTCCGGCTGACGGTCACCGACACGGGCGTCGGCATCCCGGCCGAGATCTTGCCGCGCATCTTCGAGCGCTTCCACCGCGTCGAGAGCAGCCGCAGCCGCTCGCACGAGGGGTCGGGCATCGGCCTCGCGCTCGTGCGCGAGCTCGCGGGCATGCATGGCGGTACCGTCGCAGTCGAGAGCCGGGTCGAGCGGGGCACCACCTTCACCGTGACGGTCCCAACCGGGCGAGAGCATCTGCCACCGGATCGGATCGCGGACGCGCCCGAGGCCCTGCGGCACGGCGGCCATGCCCGAGCCTACAGCGAGGAGGCTCTCCGGTGGCTTCCCGACGGGACCGCCGTGACGAACGTCGTCCCGCTGCGACGTGAGCTCGAATCTCGGCGCGACGCACAGGAGCGCGCGCGCATCGTGCTGGCGGACGACAACGCCGACATGCGCGCCTATGTCCACCGCCTGCTCGGGCTCGATCATGAGGTGGTCTCCGTCCCCGACGGTGGGGCGGCCCTGGCCGCTCTCCGCGAGGCGCCGACCGACCTGCTCCTGACGGACGTGATGATGCCGGTGCTGGACGGCATGGCGCTCACCCGTGCGGTGCGGGCCGACCCGGCCCTGCGCACCGTGCCGGTCATCATGCTCTCGGCCAGAGCGGGCGCTGAGGCCGGCATCGAGGGATTGGAGGCCGGCGCGGACGACTACCTCGTCAAGCCTTTCTCGGCCCGCGAACTGCAGGCGCGCGTCAGGACGAACCTCGAACTGGCGCGCCTCCGGCGAGAGACCGAGGAACAGACTGCGCAGGCCCGCAAGATGGAGGCTGTCGGCCAACTCACGAGCGGGGTGGCGCACGATTTCAACAACCTGCTGGCCGCCGTGATGGGCTCGGTCGAGCTGGCCGAACGCCGGGTCAGCGACGAGCGCGTCCTGCGCCTTCTGCACAACGCCTATCAGGCGGCCAAGCGCGGCGCGGCGCTCACCGAGCAGCTTCTCGCCTTCTCGCGGCGGCAGCGCCTGGAGGCGCGCTCGACCGACCTGAACGGTGTGCTGTCCGGGATGGCCGACCTCCTCCACCGGACGCTCGGCGGTACGGTCGCCGTCTCGACGCGCCTTGCTGCCGACCTCTGGCCCGCGATGGCCGATCCGAATCGGATCGAGCTCGCGGTACTGAACCTCGCCGTGAACGCGCGCGACGCGATGCCGAAGGGAGGCGAGCTCCGGATCGAGACCGCGAACTTCGCGGCTGCCGAGCCACGCCCGGCGGCCCTCCCGCCCGGCGCGTTCGTTCGCCTGAGCGTGACGGATACCGGGGAGGGTATGCCGCCCGAGGTCCTTGCGCGCCTGTTCGAGCCCTTCTTCACGACCAAGCCCCAGGGCCAGGGCACCGGGCTCGGCCTCGCCCAGGTCTACGGCACGGCGAAGCAACTCGGGGGCGAGGTGACGGTGGACAGCCGCGTCGGTGAGGGCACGCGCGTGGCGCTGTACCTGCCCCGGGCCGCGATGGGCGTGGCGCATCCGGACGCCACCTCCGCAACGCTGCCGGAGGCGTCGGGCGGCCTGCGCGTCCTGCTGGTGGACGACGACGGCCAGGTGCGATCCACGGCGGCGGCGATGCTGGAGGAGATGGGCCATACGGTCATCGCTGCGAGCTCCGGCGCGGAGGCGTTGCGCCTCCTTGCAGGCCAGGACACGGTCGACCTGCTCGTGGCCGATCACGCCATGCCGGGGATGACCGGGAGTGCGCTGGTGACCCGGGCTGCCGCGGACCGGCCGGCCCTGCGCGTTCTGCTGATGACCGGCTACGCGGAGGCCGCGGCCCTGCCGGACGCGGCTTTGGTCCTGCGCAAACCGTTCACCTTCGCGGACTTGGCTCAGGCGGTGCGGCACGCGCTGACGGTCGACGGCAGCCACGTCCTGCGATTCGCACGGTGTGGCGAGCCGGCGGCGAGCGTCTGATCGCCGGAGCTGGACACTGACTGGTGCAGGTGATGGGAGGCTGCCTCTGTCGCTTCACCGCAATCAACAGGGCAGGCCCTCCGCAGGGGGGCGATCGCTGACCAAGTTCCCTGCGCTGTGTGGTAGCCTGCTCCTAAATCGGCCTGTTTTCAGGATGATCACCCTGAATGCAGGTGGGGCAGTGCTTTTAAGGCAAGAATGCAGGATCTATCGCCGATCGGTAAGCGTGAATTCTGGGCGCGGGCCGATCGCAGCGCCGCCCGCAGGCGCGTGCGGTCGCTGGTTCTGAGGAGCAGCAGGCCCGCTGTCCTCATGGCGGCGGCGTGTCTCGGAGCCGCGCCGACGCTCCTTCCTCCGCAACCTGAGCTCGGAGTGGTTGCTCCGGTCGCCGCCGTTCCAGTCCCCACCCCGCGGCTGCCCGGCATGGTCGCGCTCATGTCGGCCGACGGCGCCATCGCCAATTTCGTCCAGATCTACCTGACGGCCGTGAACGCGGCGGCAGCGATCCCCCAATATGTCGGGACGCTCCAGGACACGTGGCTGAACGCCTTCTACGGCGACAAACAGCGCCTGAAGCAGTTCATCGAGCACACGGCCGACGCCAACGGCTTGCCGGGAGATTTTTTCCTGCGGCTCCTGCAGCAGGAAAGCGGGCTTGATCACCGCGTGGTCAGTCGCGCCGGGGCTCAGGGCGTGGCGCAGTTCATGCCCGCGACGGCAGCCGAGCGCGGTCTGGTGGATCCCTTCGATCCCTTCGAGGCGATACCGAAGGCGGCCGAGTTTCTGCGCGAGCAGCGGGCAGCGTTGGGCAGCCTGGGCATGGCGGCGGCCGCCTACAATGCGGGCCCGCAGCGCGTGAGGAACTGGCTCACCGGCCGCTCATCGCTGCCGCAGGAGACGAGGGCCTACGTCGCCAAGATCACGGGTCGTTCCGCCGACGACTGGCGGCAAGGTGGTGACCTGCTCGCCATCGCCGAGCCGGGGGCCCGGAACGGCTGGTGATTGCGACCGCAGGGTCGCGACCTCGCCTCCGGCAACCGGTTCACGAACGTGGCGCTGAACCGGGGGAGGGCGATGGCGCGGGCGGACGGGCGCGTTGACCGGTTTCGCGGTGAACACCCGCTCGGCTGACCGATCGTCACGCCCTTCTGCCGAGCGTGATCCGGTTTGCCGCGCGGGACGGTACGCTACCGATCCGCCGCGGCACCGATCTGGGCTCTCGGGTCGGCTGGCGCACAAGGCGCTCGAAGGGCCCGCCGTCGACGCCGAGAACGCGGGCGCCTGAGGGCCGCATCGCGCAAGCCTTGCGGAGCGACGGCGGAATTCGGACGCGCCGCACGATCGGCACGACGCGCGGCTTGCCGCACTCCGCTTTCCGGCGTCGAGCGGCCCCGGGATTGTCAGGACCGCGAGGCGTTGGAGTTCGTCTGAAGGGAGGGGATACGACATCCTTCAGAACGCGAACCGCATTCGTGCGGCGTCGAGCGTGGGACATCCGGAGTCGGACACGATCTGGCCGGTCAGGCTGAGTTCGCCCCCGGCGACCCGCATTCTCCACCGCGACGTCCAGCAGAGCCACGGGAGCACAGGGCCAAGGCGCGGAGCAGCCTTGGCACCGCCGAGCACGCGTGGCATGACTCCGCCATGAGCGACATCGAAACGAACATCCACCCCTACACGCTGGAGGTCCTTCCTCCGAAAGAAGATGGCGGAGCCTACAATTGGGCAATCCGCAAGCACGGCAAGCTCGCCCAGCGTTCTGATCGCAGCTATCCGAGCGAAGCGAAAGCTCAAGCCGCTGGCTTGGCTACGATCGAGAAGCTGTTGAGCGGCTCGGACCGGTGACTCCGGTTTCCTGAGAGGATCGGGGCTGGCTGCCGCGCCTGAGGCGTTGGCGGCCAGCAGCGGACAGACGGGAGGGCGTCCGTTCGAGGACGTAGGGCTGAGCCGCAGGCCGGGCCGTTCCCGGAGCGCGCCAGTCAGCCACCTCGATATCCGCTTCCGTTGTCGCCCTCGGTGCTCTCGTGCTGAGGCTCCTCGTGCTCCTCGCTGTCGAAGGCACCCATGTCACCGGGTTCGGACTCGCCGGGCGAGCGGGACCCCTGGGGTCGTCCGGACACCTGGCACGAACACGCCTCCGCGGCGGAGGTTCGGCCTCAGGGCCGGGATGCGGGGCACTGCGCGACAGGAGAGTCAAAGCACCTGCGACAGGAACCGGCGGGTGCGCTCGTCCTGGGCGGAGGCGAAGAACGTCGCGGGCGGCCCGTGCTCCACGATCACGCCGCGATCGGTGAAGTAGATGTGGTCGGCGACGTCGCGGGCGAAGTTCATCTCGTGGGTGACGAGCATGCAGGTCATGCCCTCCTCGGCGAGTTCCCGGATCGTGACCAGCACCTCCTTGACCGTCTCCGGATCCAGGGCGGCGGTGACCTCGTCGAACAGCATCACGTCGGGCCGCATCGCCAGCGAGCGGGCGATGGCCACGCGCTGCTGCTGCCCGCCGGAGAGTTCGCCGGGATACGCGTCCTCCTTGCCGGCCAGCCGGACCTTGGCGAGCAGGATGCGGGCCCGGGCCTCGACCTCGCGCCTGTCCTGCCCGAGGACGTGGATGGGGGCCATCATCACGTTCTGCAGCGCGGTCTTGTGCGGGAACAGGTTGTACTGCTGGAACACCATGCCGACCTTGCGGCGCAGCGCCAGCTTGTCGAGCCGGGGATCGGTGACGTCGATCCCCTCGACCTGGATCGAGCCGGCGCTCACTGGCACCAGCGCGTTGATGCAGCGGATCAGCGTCGACTTGCCCGAGCCCGAGGGGCCGATGATGCAGACGACCTCGCCCTTGCGGACGTCAAAGCTGATCCCCTTCAGGACCTCGAAGGACCCGAAGGATTTGTGCACGTCGGCGAGGCGGACGATCGGCTGATCGGGGGTCCAGCTCGGGGGCGGGGTGGCGGCCAGGGTCGCGCGCGTCATGGTCTCAGCGGGTCTCGAAGCGGCGTTCCAGGGCTGCGGTGAACCGGTCGATCGGGTAGCAGTAGAGAAAGAAGCAGAGCAGCGCGAAGCCGTAGAGCGGCGCGAACAGCTCGGGGCGGCCGCCCTCGGCCGCGTGCACCTGCGCGGTCAGCGTCAGCATCTCGGTGACGCCGACGATGGAGGCCTGCACGGTCGCCATCGCGATGAGCGCGTAGACGTTCATCCAGGGCGGCAGCATCCGCTTCGCGCACTGGGGCAGGATGATGCGCCACAGCGTCTGCCGCCGGGTGAAGGCCAGGGACTCGGCGGCCTCCCACTGGGTGTTCGGCACCGAGCGCACCGCGCCGCGCACGATCTCGGCGACGTTGGCCATGACCGGCAGGCTGAAGCCGAAGGTCGCCTTCACCCAGTCGGGCAGCGGCACGCGGATGCCGAACACCGTGACTTGGAACGGCACCAGGAACATCACGAAGAACAGCAGCACCAGCCAGGGCACGTTGCGGAAGACCTGCGTGGTGCACCACGCGAGGCGGGGGAGGATCCACCCCTCCGCCAGCATGGCCAGCCCGAGCCCGATGCCCGCCACCGTCCCGATCGCCATCGCCATCAGCGAGATCGCGACGTTGAAGGCGAAGCCCGTGAGCAGGAGGGGCGCCCACTTGATCACGACCTCCAGGGGCGACAGCGCGCCGCCGCCGCCCTGCGCCCAGGCCGGGACGGCGACGAGGGCGAGGCCGGCGAGCAGCCAGAGATGGGCCGGGCGCAGGCGCACCGCCGCGCGGTCCTCCGGGAGCGCGAAGGGCAGGAGGACCGGCAGAGCGCCCGGGCGCGCCTCGCCCGGGCCGCGCGGATCCGGAACACTCATCGGCCGTATCCCGGGATCCGCAGGGCGCGCTCCCAGCGGTGCATGATCCAGACGAGCACGCCGACCAGGACCGCGTAGGTCGCCAGCAGCACGAGCATCATCTCCAGGACGTTCTGCGACTCGGACCAGATCTGCTTGACCGCGTACAGGGTCTCCGGGACCGCGATGGCGTAGGCCAGCGTCGTGGTCTTCAGGAGGTTGATCAGGTTGTTGTTCAGGGCCGGCAGGCAGACCCGCAGGGCCAGCGGCAGGACGACGTGGCGGTAGGCCTTGAAGCGGGTGTAGCCCAGGGCCTCGGCGGCCTCGATCGTGGTCCGGGGCACGGCCTCGATGCCGGAGCGGAAGATCTCGACGTTGAACGCGCCCGCGAACAGCGACAGCGAGATGATCGCCCACTGCACATTGGTCAGGATCGGCGCGCGCAGGCCGTCCGCCGAGCGGATGTCCGGAAGCAGCGTCCCGAGGCCGAAGTAGAAGAAGAAGATCTGCACCAGCGGCGGCGTGTTGCGGAACACGACCACGAAGCCGTTGACCAGCCCCCGCAGGACGCGCGACGGCCCGCTCTGCAGGAGCGCACCGACCGCGCCGATGACGAGGCTGGCCAGGATCGTGCTGATCCCGAGGAGCAGCGTCATCCGCAGGCCGGCCACGTAGCGGTCCCAGTCGTAGGGATCGTAGAAGATGGTGAAGTTGAAGCCCGTGGTCTCGTAGAGCTGCTGGAACCACGCCTGGATCGTGGCGATCATCGCGGGCGAACGCTCGGAGCCGTCGTGCAGGACCGCATCAGTGGGTCGCGTTCTTGTACTTCTCGTGCATCGCCTTCGAGTAAGCGGTCGGCTCGATGCCCCACTTCTTCTCCTCGTTGACGATGAAGCCGGTCTTCATCCAGTCCTTGGTGGCGTCCTCGACCGCGGTCTGGAGCGTGGTGTTGCCCTGCGCCACCGCCATCATCCACGGGGCGTCGAGGATGCCCTTGAGCGGCAGCGCGTAGTTGGCCTTCCAGTCGTCGTCGAGCAGCTTACCCTGCAGCATGCTCTGGTCGTAGACGTAGCCGATGCAGTTGCCCTGCTTGAGCGCGAAGAGCGGCTTCTCGGATCCGTCGAAGGCGACGATCTCGGCCCCGTAGGTCCGCGCGACGTCCTTGTTGTACCACGCCCCCGAGGTGGCGCAGACCGGCTTGCCCTTCAGCTGCGCCCAGTCGGTGATGCCCGAACTCTTGGGCAGCAGGACGTTCACGAAGTCGGAATAGTAGTTCGGGTCGATCGCCTGCACGACGCGGCGGCGCTCCGGCTTGTCCGAGAGGGTGGCGATCAGCAGATCGACCTTGCCCTGCTGCAGGAACTCGATCCGGTTGGCCGAGACGACCGGCACGAGCTCGAGCTTCACGCCCAGCCGTTTGGCGAGGTCGGCGGCGAGGTCGGGCTCGAGGCCGATGATCGCACCGCTCGGGTCGCGGAAGCCGAACGGCTTGTAATCCGCCTTCACGCCGACGATCAGCGTCCCGCGCGTCTTGATCGCGTCGACGCCGTCGGCGGCCGCGGCCCGGCCGGGCAGCGCGACGGACGAGAGCGCCGCGAGCGCGGCCATCGCACCGGTGGACAGAAGGGTGCGGATCGTGAGGCGCATCGGATCTTTCCTGCTCGGGTCGACGGATCTTGGCATGGTTTCAGGCAATCCACGAGCCATCAGCCGGCGCATCAACTGAAACGTCCCAGGGCGAAGGGTCTGAGATCGACCGTGCCGCCGGTCCCGGCCAGTTCCGCCGCGACGGCCTCGCCGATGCCGGCCGAGTGCTTGAAGCCGTGCCCCGAGCAGGCGGAGACGACCAAGACCCGCTCCATCGCGGGATGCCGGTCGATGATGAAGCCGCGGTCGGGGGTCACCGTGTAGACGCAGGCGGCGGCCTGGACGACCTCCGGGGTCACGCCGGCCAGCCGCTCGGCGACGCGCAGCCGGTACATGTCGGCGGATTCGGAGGGGTCGACGCGACGCTCGACCCCGTCGGCCGTGGTGGTGGTGCTGTACTGTTCGGTCGCGACCTTGATGGAGCCGTCCAGTGGCGGGAAACCGTAGAGGTATTCCGTGTCGCTCGTCCCGTACATCCAGATGAAGACCGGCGAATGCGGACCGTAAGCGGTGTCATCCGCCAGCGCGTACCAGTGCAGGAGTTGGCGCCGGACGGTCAGCAGCCGGTCGAACGGGCGCCCGAGCAGCGGGGCCGTCCAGGAGCCCGCGGCCACGACGGCGCGGTCGGCCAGGATGGTCCCCTCCGCGGTGTCGATACGGACGCCGCTCCCGTCCTGCTGCAGCCCGACCACCGCGCAGTTCGTGCGGATCTCGGCACCCGCGGCCCCCGCCCGGTGGAGCTGCGCCGCGAGGCAGCGCTCCGGGAACACGTAGCCCCCGCCCGGCTCGTAATAGGCCTTCTCGTCGCCCGCGAGGTTGAGGAATTGCGGGAACCGGCGGGCCACCGCCGCACCGTCGAGCACCTCGTGGACGATGCCGGCGCCCTCCGCGGCGCTGATG
>Ga0160428_1001026_pt1 | contig 23889 bp, 28 predicted proteins | sample SolpanmetagenomM_FD_108198 | JGI IMG/M metagenome (GOLD analysis project Ga0160428, IMG submission 108198) | Solar panel surface microbial communities from Lawrence Berkeley National Laboratory, California, USA - M | ecosystem: Engineered > Built environment > Solar panel > Unclassified ... | reverse complement strand
TACCAACGATGATTACAACAGAGAAGCCAGCAATATTGAGACTGGAGACTTTGATTAAGAAGTCCATATACGGTCTTCTAATGATTATGCCGACCGAAATCTTCAACTTTGCTTACTTCGTTACGATGGGATCTATGGAGACTGGCTGGGTGTGCTTTCTGATATGCACGCTAGATGGTATGTCAAGCCTTCCCTGGCATATAACCAAGGAAGTACTAACATATTGTGATAGTCATGGCCAGCACTTGTGTCATTCATTGGCTTACTACATCGCCAAAGGACACTCAGAAACAGCTACGAGGTTGAATGAGCTTACAGAAAACCTATGGTCTACAACACAAACAATGATTCAACAAGCATATTCGCTCTTTCTCGGTATGCATAGCAGTCACGCTACATTCTAGATCGCAGCACGACTCAGATCGTCACTCAGCATCGAATGCTCTTACCACCACCGCTGCTACCGCTATCTATCACAGACCGACAATTGCTCGCTTCGCGGCCTGCTCGTCGTCACTAGGGGTGATATCCAAGAGGTCGTGGCCATCAGGTACCAGTTCCTTCTAGTGGCACGATCTGATCACTGCCCGATCTTTAAGGACTACGCCGTCCCACGATCTGGTTTCACTATTAGCAACCTTCCGCGCAAAGCTGAACGATTGTGTCATCAAAACGTCCTATCTTGCGGGTGAGTACGACCATCTGGGTAGAGGGTGAATGGGAATGGTCCATGGTGGTCAGCTGGTGGGGGTGATTAAGTATGAGAGCGAAGATGGCAATACGCAATGGTGTTTGATTTCCCTGTATATATATGCTCACATAGCATCTGTTGAATAATGAAACATGCTTATGACAAACAATATGAGTCAAAACTTGCTGCCTGAGAGCTTGTTTTGCCAGCCAGTTCCGCCTACCCTGAGGTGTTTCAGCTGTGCTTCATATCTCTTGAGCCAGCAAGGTACTCAAACACAACAACATCTAGCAACCATATACAATTCCACCAATCTCAGCGCTAATTCCGCCCAAATCACCATAGCTCACAAGTACAATGGGAGGTGGACCGTGAGTTCCTTCTATAGCATGCATTCACTCCTCGTATACTTACACCACCTTCCTCACTCTAGAACATCATCCACCACATCCCCCATCTCTTCCAAAGAGACCTATAGCGTCATCGTTACCTCGTTCGGTCCCTTCCCCAATGGACGTGGTGGACATTACAACATCAACGCTTCCAACGAAATCGCCAAAGCTCTTCCTCCTCATATCGAATTTGATTTACCTCCCGCAGACAGCAAAGATGAGACCACTCGACAGAAGGAGGGAAGAAGAAGAAGGGCGAGAGTGAACATACTTAACCCAACAGCAGAGCAAGACGCCTACGTAAAGACAGAATACGGCTATACAAGACGCTACATCCAGCAACTTCATGATGATATCGATGCAAGTTCTCCTACTCTTGGTCGACCACTTCATGCTGCCTCCAATGCTTCTTCCCCTAAAGTACCGCTTCGTCATCCACATGCACCGCCTTCCACTGAGACCACAAAACCACCTCCTCCAACATCACCGAACCCAACTCTCATAATCCACCTAGGTCAAGCATCCTACTGCAACGATCCACCGTCGCTCGGCCTCGAACGTCTCGCCTTCTCTCAAAGTATGCGGAGTTCGTGGTGGAAACTACGGGAAGCCCAACAGGGGTATCATCGTATACCTGATGACAAAGGTGAGGTTATTGATAATGTAGACGGAGGCAGGGATCCGTGGGCTGCGAAAGATGTACCCGCTGGTCTAGGCACGGCACTGGACATAGACCAAGTCGCTATCTTTGCACGGGCGGCCCTGTCAACAACCCTCGCTGCGATCTCAATACCAAAAGAAGAAGATGAACAAGCCGAAGCACGAAAGCGGCCTCCTCGCAGGGATTCATCAAAGCCACCCAGCAAGGTCGTTCCCAATGACACCTGCTGGATCCACAGCGACAAGCACAAAGACTCCGAGTGTTACACACAACATTCTGAGTTACGTCCCAACAAGGACAGGACAGGCAAGGACAGGACAGACGTATCACACAAGACCTCAGGCCTAAATCTAAACATCACAACCCACCACGAAGCAGGCCCCTATCTCTGCGGCTTCATCTACTACGAATCACTCGCACAATGCTACACACGTGACAAACGAGCAGACGTTCTATTCTGCCACGTACCAGCCATGCTTGGAGAGAAAGAGGTTACCAAGGGGCGGAATGCTGTTTTTGCTGTGGTTGAGGGCGCTATGCGGTGGTTGATTGAGCAGGAGGAACGAGAAGTACGTGAGCGAGTGGAGCTGCTGCAGCACAACCATCAAGGGCCAGGGAGCGAACCGATGGATGTAAGGGAAGTTGGTGACGGCAAAGAGTGTACTGTGGAGGATGTGATGTGAATAGTGCATGCGAGCTCAAGTTCATAGCTGTCTCTCGATACCTTGTCTTCTTTCTCCTGAGCTCCAACTCCAACCAACCCCAACATATCTGCGTCGATGCTTCTCACCGGCTCCTCCCTTCTACCGTACCATAGTGCTCACCAAACACACATGCAATCCTTTCTACATTTGCGCCGCGGCCTTGCCCTGCCAAACACACCTCGTGGCATATCTGAGCACAGACGTGCGCACGGCTTGAGATTCGATCAAAGACCGGTGAGGGTGAATGCTTGAGATCGGATGCGGGACAACTGGGCATCAGGCAGAAGACGTCCGCAGGCAGGTTATTTCTAACGATGCTCGAAAGCTTTCTTTTCCAGAGCTGAACAGTTTGGTACATAGACCAGCACGGCTATGCCGAAGGAATCACAGCCTTTGTTACCTTGAGAAAAGGAAATCGTTCCCTGGCCTCGGATACGCGGGCTTCATATTATCACACATCTGGACAGAGCATTGTCCTATTTGCGTTGTCTTGGAAGCCCTGCTGCTAGGATTTGGAGCGCATTGACGGTTCTGATTCTTTGTTATAGTTGATGACTAAAGGCTCGAAAAGCTCGAGATACACGATTTCGCAAAGACTGGTCGAGTGGGGCTTGCATTTATCTGCGTATAAGCGTGCCTGGGGATTGGCCTCTTCAGAGTTGTCATCAGAAAGGAATTAGTAGTAGAGTAGCTACGTGAGGTAGTAATAGCCTAAGTAAATTGCCACAAACACTCCACCCAGACCTAGCTCGACATGTTATATCATATTCACGGGCGTGGCCTTAAGGTTAGGAGAGAGTTCATCGTGCCGTTGGCTGAGTTCGTGCGAGAGTCTGCTAAATGTGGCGCTGGTTCGTGGACGTGTACATGTAGACCTTGATTCGAAACAACTTTGATGAGCTGTGCAACCTCGAATAAGATTGCATTCAATTTGACAAACTGCACTAGCATTCCTTGAGAGGGTGCTTATTGCAGCAGTAATGTTTCGTCTTGAATATGGTCAGTATTGTCGATTCTGGACATCTGCAGAAAAGTCGTTTCCACCATAGGTAGAGGTACACCATTTTTGCGCTGAAGAGCTCGGGTTGTTTGTAGCCCATTCGATGTGCAGACGTCGACCATATTGAGTGTCCACTGTACTGTGGTGAGTTACCCCGGTCAGTAAAGTGAGCAGTGCATGGCCATCATTCGGCGACTCACTCAGGATGTTCGTTCTCTGCTCGACTCGTGTTACACCAATGTCTGCTTCATTTTGTAAGTAATACTGCATTATACTCTTCTCTAGCTCCTTATAGCTTTCATCTCTACTGGAGAGAGCTTCTGTTGATACGAAGCATATAGGTTAGTGCTAAGTCTATTTTAGGGTCACTTCATCTCAGCTGGTGTCCTGCGTGGATTGGTCCACCGTCTGGATCAATGGGTAAGCACACGTTGCTTTGTCTTTCCATTGTCTTCGATCTGATGGCCTCTTGGGGTTATCGCATCCCATTCGCCTTACAGTGGATCTGGCCTGCCTTTTTATTCCTGCTATCTATTTCGCCCCTGAAAGTCCTTGGTATCTGGTCCGTCACAGGAGGCTTGAAGAAGCCGAGCACAGTCTCCGTCGTCTTCAAGCTCCTAGAAGGGGAATTGATCCTGCGAAGCAACTTGCTCAGATCATTTATACGAACAACCTCGAAGAGCAACTCTCTGTCGGCACCACGTATAAGGATTGCTTTATGGGCTTTGAACGTCGCCGCACGGAGATTGCGTGTGTGGTCTTTGGTGGCCAACTGGTCTGCGGTCTTTGCTTCGCTTACGCAAGCACGTACTTCTTCCAGCAGGTTGGACTTGACATGGATGCTGCGTACTCTCTTGGACTTGGCGCTAATGCGCTGGCACTCCTTGCTTGCTTTGCCAACTGGTTCTTCTTGATTCCGTATGTGATTTCAGATCCGTAGACATGAGATGATTTCTAACACTATATCAAGTTACTTTGGCCGCAGGACCGTCTACGTTTGGGGTATGGCTGCCATAGCTACTGAGCTTTGCCTCATCGGCATCCTCAACGTCTGGACTGACAATCCCTCTGTTGCCTGGGCTCAAGCAATTTTGACTCTGGTCTGGACTGTAACATTCCAACTCTCAGCTGGACAACTTGGTAAGCGTGTTCCTGATCGGTCTCATGTTATGCTGCATATCTTGACTAACCACATGTCGCTTCAGGCTGGGCACTTCCCGCCGAATTTGGATTAACCCGTCTCAGACAAAAGACGGTCTACCTTGCCCGTAATGTTTCAAACATCACGGGCGTCATCGGAGGCACCCTTGAGAATTTCATGATCAACCCAAACACTTGAAACCTTCGTGGTTACACTGGGTAAGTGTTCCAGCACAATGACATTTTCCACTCGGTAACAATCACACCATACTAATTCTTGTTGTGCTAGCTTCGTCTGGGGTGCCTTATCTGGGCTTACTTCCGTCTCCCCGAGACAAAGGTCGCACCTTCCACGAACTCGATATCCTCTTCGCCAAAAACGTCCCTGCTCGCAAATTTGCCACTACCAACATTGACGCCTTTGATGAGGCTGATACCGATAGGCTAGCCAGTCGCTACCAACGTGGAGGTAGTGTGACAGTTGCCGAGGAGGCAGGATTTCGTAGACCTTCCATTGCTGTTGCGGTCACTGAGTATGCTAAACATCGGTGAGGTTGGATGAACATGAGTTTCGGATTGTTCGTGGTGGCAAGCTGTCGGAGCTTATGGCTTATGAAGTTGCGAAAGCCTGCCCCTTAGGAGCAGTGTATGGTCTGTGACGGATGATTAGTTATGATAAATATTGTATTCTTTTATATGCGTTTGACCCTTCTAGACTCTAGTCCACACTTGATAGTCCTGAGCATTTGGCTTGCCACATGAAGCATGAGGAGGGCGACTCAGTCTTGCGTCTCCGAGCTGCAGGCTGGTGTCATGATCCTGCAACACAGCTTTTGCAGACTAGTATTTGCGAGAGACGACCAGCTTCCCCTTTGAGTTCAGCGCAGCGACGTCGACCAGGAGATTGCCGTTAGCCTGTCTAAGACCAGCAGTATCGTCACGAAGCTGCTGGATTTCCTTGTTAGTAGTAACATCGAGCGCATTTGAACCGGTCACGGCCCCGCCACCTGATGTGTCTGGATTGCTGAGAGCAGCAAGTTGACTCGAAGGGAATTGCAACTTGTACTTTTCCGTTAAGGAAATCGCCTTATCGTCGTCTCTTCGTCTCTGAGGGAAGGGGAAAGTGGGAAGAAAGAAGGGGGCAGACGTACGAAAGACAGAATGGTCGATCAGCTAGAGATGGTGGCTATAATGAAGTCTACTTCTTACGACACGACAGATTGTCACCCAAAAGGCGTTTTGTAACCAAACAGATCTACATCACGTGGCTGCTCCCTATGACGAATATCTGAAACAACATTTTCTAGCTGTTAAACACCGCCAACAGATACAAGACACACCTTACCCAAACCACGACGGTTACGTTTTGTTACTTTCCAACTTCCTGTGGGTGACTCCTTCGTGTATCAATTATGTCGGGCGCGCCCCATTCAGATGGCGAGCACCGAGAGGAAGAAGCAGTTGACACCACAGTCCTCCCCAAACATCTGCCCACAGGCTATAGTGCTGGAATCGCGAGTATCACACCGACCGAAAGTCGAGCAGGCTCAATACTGGATGGCGAAGAATCGTCACTCCGACTTCAAGGCGGCGATATCCATCGTGACTTATTTAAGATGGATGCAAAGGCACATCGAGCAGGACTTCACAAGAGAGCAGCAACCATGAGCGCCGTTCCACGTCCAATAACCCCTGCGTTTTCCAGCCGTATACCTGCCAACTCCTACACTGCCACTGAACAACTAGCTCCTGGAGGCTTCCGCCGGCAATTCATCCTGCGACAACAGCATCGTCTGAACTCAGTCTACGCGCCTGTCACGAAAAATTTCGTCGAATTCCTAGACCTTTATGGTAGCTTCGCTGGCGAAGATCTGGCTGAATCAGACGATGAGGCAGACCATCCAGAAGAGCAAGGAGAGGCTACTGAGACTCGACCACTATTAGGGCGTCGTCAAACAACTCGAGGAAAGAAAGCAGGCGATGCATCTCAAACCAAAACTTTCTTCACTTTACTCAAAGCGTTTATCGGTACTGGTATTCTATTTCTGCCCAAAGCATTCAACAACGGAGGCCTACTGTTTTCATCCATCACGCTCGTCGTCGTGTCTCTCGTTACCACGCTCTGCTTCCGACTTCTGCTACAGTGTAAGAAAAAGTATTCTGGTGGTTATGGTGAACTTGGTGGAGCAATAGGTGGGAAATATCTGTCAGCGATCATTCTTGGTTCAGTAACACTGTCCCAGATTGGATTTGTCTGCGCTGGTATCATTTTTACTGCTCAGAACATGCACTCCTTCGCTGTTGCCGTGGCCAAAGGTCCTGATCCAATTTCATCCAAAGTGCTCATTGCGCTACAAGTCGTCGTACTCATTCCTCTTGCTCTTATTCGCAACATCTCGAAGCTAGGTGGTGCTGCTCTCGTTGCTGACGTTTGTATTCTCATTGGCCTCAGTTACATCTATTACTACACTATTTCGACTATTTCTGACAAGGGCATGGCAAAGTCCGTTGTACTATTCAACCCAACCAGCTTTCCTCTGACAGTTGGTTCTGCTATATTCACATTTGAGGGAATTGGTCTTTTGCTACCAATCCAGACCTCAATGAAGCAACCACAAAAGTTCGAGAAACTCCTATACATTGTTATGGGACTCATCACAGTTGTATTCACTGCAGTCGGCGCACTTGCATATGCTGCCTTTGGCTCAGCTACAAAGATTGAGGTCATTTCCAATTTTCCACAAGACAGTAAACTCGTCAACGCAATTCAGTTCCTCTATTCGTTCGCGGTCCTCGTAGGTACACCTATCCAGCTGTTCCCACCTGTAAGGATTGTGGAAGGTCAGATATTTGGCTATTTGACTGGGAAGAAGGACACTGCGACCAAATGGAAAAAGAACGTTTTCCGAGCGGCTGCTGTCATCTTATGTGGATTCATCGCTTGGGTCGGTGCAGACGACCTCGACAAGTTCGTGGCTTTGATAGGAAGTTTCGCATGCATCCCACTCGTCTACATTTACCCACCACTCTTGCACTACAAAGCTATGGCAACAAACAGATGGGAAAGTGGTGCAGATATTGCTATGATGTTGGTCGGGGTGGTGGCCATGGTATATACTACCAGTGTTACTGTGAGTCAATGGGTGTCGACCTGAAGAGTTTTTAGCCCGGTTCAGCATGGAGCGTTACGCCTTGACATATTTTAGCGTATGAACGATCCTTCAATAAAGAGACTCACTCCAAGAAGAATTGGTCCTTCAAAGGCCGTGCGCCGTCAGATTCATGTTGAGCGCTCACATTCCTTTGTGGCTTCCATGAGTGATCTCGGACACTCGTTGACCTCTTTCTGAACGTCCTTATAGTATGCTTGCGACTGACGCAAGCCACTATGATTCTCTATTTGCACATCACTCCCAGGCGATATCTGAAACTACTACGCCTAGATTATAAGAGTAATGATCACGTGATTCGGAACCGGAAGCTATCGGATCGCCCGCCAAGAACCCTAAAGAGGTAAAATGATAACAGCTTGACCAACAACATTAGTCCGCTTGCCCTCGTGCCTCCCGATCCTCCAATTCTAGTACAATATGTCAAGCTTTACCTCAACGTGCCCGTATTTGCGGTCATTGCTTGCCCTTCTTGAATTCATATCGAGGTCAGAGGGAAATGAACATATCCAATTCGAGAAGAGCCAGAAGTGCTCAAGCATGCGAAGCTTGTCGAAAACAAAAATTGGCTTGTGATATGTCAAATGATGACAAATGCGACAGGTATGCTTGTGAATTTCCACTGAAGGCGTGATTATCCGTCCTGTAGCCTCATTAGACGGTTTCGCTTCGCATCGCTAGAGCAGCATTAATGCTTTTGGGCTACAGATGTCTGAGACTGAACAAAGAATGCATACCACATGTGCCAAAAGTGCCTGCTCCTCGGAAGCAGAAACCGAGGTGAGTCAAAGAAGCCCCAGCAACCAATGATCTCGACTACTAAATCCTATTCGAGATCGTCACCAGATTCCTCTACGTCCCAGAAGAGTCCATCAGCACAAGAGCTCAGCTTACTAGAAGGCATGCTCCCAAACCAAGACTGGTCAATGCTCGACCGGACGACTGTGATGGAGGATGGACCCGAATACGTGGACGATTTTGGCACAGTCCTACTCGACAGCTTGGGCATGCTTGGCTTGAATACAGTATGTGATATGTCGTATCCTCTAATGCTTCCAACTATGCTGACCAAAATCAGGGAAACGACAGACTGCGTTTGTTATCTTGGAAAGCAGCTGATGATCTGCTTGATCACTATCGCAACTACCAAATGCCACAGTTCCCTTTCATATGCGTACCCTCCACACACTCGTGTCACACAATGCTACAAAATGGAAATGCTCCTATCCTACTTGCCATCATCGCGGTATCATCATATACAGATGCAGCCCTTCAGCTAACAGCGGAAACAGTTTTCAGACATTACATGAGCTTGAAGACATTCATGCAATCTGAAGCTAGTCTTGTCCTCTTCCAGGCTATGCTTGTCTTTCTCGCTTGGCATCACTATACATATCGGCCAAAAATGCAGCAGCTCTACCGCAATGTCCAAGTACTGATTGAGAACGGATTGCATGATATTGTCGAAGAGCGTACTGATCAGTAAGTGCAGGAAAGTAACGTCGTTTGTCTTAATGCTGGTACTCTCTTGTCGCAGCGTCGAACTAACCACACGCAAATAGAAGCCTCGAGGCACGACGTGCTCTATTAGGATGTTATCTCCTCTCGACTCACGATATGAATGTTTCAGGCATGAATAGGGCGCCCGTCTATCTTTACAAGGCCTATTACACCGACTGTGCTCTAAAATTACGGGAAGCTGGCCAATTTCCAGACGACACCTACTTCGACCCTATGGTGGACTTGTTAAGGATCGTAGAACGTATTCATGGCTGGAGAAGGCAGCCAACTCGGACCGTTTCACTTGACACGTCATTCACCAGCCACTGCATGCAAGAACTACAAGCTTGGGCCGCCGAACATAATGTACATAACACAAGCTCCGACACGGACAAGCAGCTTCCGGGTGAGTTCCTGCACCTCGAAGTATAGTAAAGAAGAGACTAAAGCATTATATATAGCCTGGCTCACCTCGACATACTACTATTCGCAAATCTACCTTTTGGACCCAACGAGACCGTTCGTCGGCACAGAGAAAGCCACTCACAGGATGACGACCGATTTCCTTGCTGGTGTTCATGCCTGTCTATTAGCCTGCGAAAACTTCTTCGACCACTTTGTGCAGGAAAGGCTGCCAGAGGTTTCTCTTGTATCTATATCAGATTGGATACACTTGCTTTCTGGCTTGGTGAGCACTACTCGACCTGCCTTTTTCTTGCTCGAATTACCTGCTTACCGTATGCACAGATCATCACCATCAGACTGACAGTAATCTCACGCGCCCACAACGAGCACGAGCAGCACGTAACAAAGGTCGACGCGATCCTGGGCATTCTCATTGATCACCTCAACATGTGCATTGGAGATCCACAACGCCATCAAACTCCCGTAATGCTGTTCAATTGGCACCGCGGAATCTGTATAGGTCTACGTCAATGGGTCAAGCGCGAAATCCCACCATCTGCATTCCAACAAGTCAGCTCACCGTTTGAAACGGTGAAGAACCTGACGATGGCCATGACCGGGAATGAGGCGAAGAAGTTTGCTCACATTCAGGGCAAAGATTTCTACGATGAGTTGGGGGAAATGATGTTTCCTAGTGGGCAACCTGCTAACGAAAGTTCCGCCGCTATTGATGGTGGTGGCATGGATTATAATGCGAGTGACCCCATGAGAGATGTCATCTTTGATGAGAGCTTCTTTATGAACCTGTTGTGGAGTTTCCCCAATGGGCCAGTCATGATGTAGGTCGTCCAAGAAGGGGCTTGGGAATACTATATCCGGACAATAGTCAACTCGGCCTACCTTGAGGTCACTAAAGACAACAGATGGCACCTGACCTTATTTTTGCGGACCTAAAGCAGTTCAAGGACCGCTAAGTTCTTTTATGTCGTTTCCCCGGGATCTACTGTACTTGAATAGGGTGGTAGGAGGGTGGGCTTCTTTCCCAAGCCAGCCGTGCACTTACTCTGCTACTTTTGCACCGCCTCTCACTGTCTCCATAATCGTGAAACCATCTTTCTAACCTACAGTGCGTACCTTTAGTGGTTGGGACATGGCTGTCGCCAGATACAAGTACACGACTTTACCTGCGTGAAATCCGGCTAAACTGAAACAATCGGGTGGCAAAAACGTCCACTTTACCCGCTTCCGCTTCCTCCTTCATCATTGCACCACGTTTTATCGTTATCTTCGTATGTACGACATGACATGGTAGCAAGTTTTTGCAAATGCCTAGTGCACACAGCACAGCAGATGTAGATGTCAGCCCAAGGGCGTCACGTCAAGCACTCTCGCAATGGATGTGCTCCCTGCAAGAAGCGGAGAATACGCTGTCCGGGCGAGAAACCATCTTGCTCGCGCTGCAAAGCTGACGGTAAGCTATGCGAGTACGTTTTGCAGTTACAGTGGGAGGATGACAGTATACGGCGTGGGGTCAAACATGGTCGTAGTGCCCAAGCTCTTCCTACAGTGATTACCACGTCCGGACGTCTTCTACGTCCAGCTAAGCACTTCGTCAACTTCAGTCAAAAGGACTTCAGTGGGGATGTTGATACCGCAATAGCAGTAGTCTTCAGACCGGCTGTGGAAGGCACCCTAAGTCTTGGCATTCCAGCTGCGTTACAGCCATCCTTCAGTCTTCAAAACAACCTGGACGGGATTCTTTTCGACTACTGTTCGTACTTCACAAGTCACTACTGCGCACGATACACTGTCGCTAATGCCGGCTCCAGATATTAATCGCATCTGTCGTCACGCTACGTTATTGAATGATAACTCAAATGCATATCGTCAAGTAGTGCTGCCAATGTCCATTTCACAGGACTCCATAAGACATCTTGTTTTGTCACTAGGTGCTCTAGCTCTTGACACGGTACACCCAATGATCACAACAGATCTGAAAGCCGTGGCTCTGAGACACAAGCAGAAGGCTCTACAGCATCTACGTCAGGACCTGACTGAGCCTGAGGTTGCCTCGAGTGACCACAATCTCGTTGCAGTCCAACTAATGTGCGTGCTTGATATTGCAGACAACTGCCAAGTCTCATGGGCTACACACTTAAGTGCAGCTAAGACACTTCTCGAGCTGCAGCGGAATGGTCAACATCGTGCTCGAGACCCCGCCGTTGTTGACTTTGTGTCCAAGTTCTTCGTGCTGAAAGACTCCCTAGGCCGATCTGCATGCGGGAATGGACCAAAATTCGAGCTTCTCCCATCGACTCCTTCCCAAGAGATTGATCCGTCTGCGGGATGCTCATACGAGCTAATCAAGATGATTGCTGAAATTACAGATATGTCGCGTTCGAAAAACGATTCTTCGGTTACGGCAAGTGCTGCAGTTGATACTTGGGAAATGAAACGAGCGCGTTTGGCCACACGTTTAGAGGCATTGTCACAAGTAATACCGCTCGATCCCCACTCGAACGATGAGACGTCTACGCTACTACGTGATACCTCTTCATTCATTCACCTAGCTGCAACTATTTACTTCTATACCTCACTCATGCCACAGGCGCAGTATACCGATCATGTGCACTCACTGGTCAATACTGCCATGACTATCATAACCAATCTCTATAGCCACTTGCGCTCTCAGCACCTATGGCCCATATTCGTCACGGCACTGTTTACCACTGATGACAGTGACCGAGTTATGATCTTGGATGCATTCGAGAAGATTCAGAGAGCGTCTCCGATCCTATCAATAGGCGCTGCGGGACGTGCGAGGTCCATCGTCGAAGCCGTCTGGAAGAAACAGGACATCGTTGGCACCATATCTTACGAGAATACTTGGAATGGACTTGTTCGACAAATGAGTGAAGGGTTGAGCCTTGGATGATACTGACAGGTCGCCCTCACTCATAGCATGGCTTGCGCAGTCGGATGTGCCTTCTCAATATGTCGAATGTCCTTGACCTCGTCCCCTGGTCTTGTCGGATCTCGTTTGAAGTCCATCGTCCTCGGCCGCCAGACATCCTTCCGACCACGAGGCCTGCCCTCCAAACAGTCCGCAATATACCCACCAATGATCGGCAAGAACTTGAAGCCATGACCAGAGTCGCCAGTAGCAAGGACGAAGTCCTCACCATAGGTCGGATGAGGCGCGATGAGGAAGTGCTGATCCGGTGTATCTGTGCACCAGCAATATCTGGCGTACAATAGCGGTCTGTGCGAAAAGCGTGGAAGGAGGTTGTCTACCAACTTCTGCATATCCCGGAGTGCTTCTGTTGGAATACCTTCTTCCGCATGGTCGGAAAGATACCAAGGAATAGAGTACTGCCGACCACCGTACTCGCCTGTTACACTCTGATAGCCCTGAGTTGCATTGCAGATCTTTATCAGACGAGTCTCCGGATCGGGCTCGAAAAAGAATCCTAGCTCATGGTTATCGACTATCGGCATACCCTTGAACTCGGCTAGCTCTTCTTCGGTGACCTCGATATGAGCTGCTGTCCAGCACTTGGACCACAACTGTGGTGATAGTTCAGGCATTAATCCAGGTGAAGCAGCGCCGGTCGCCAGGATATACTTAGATGCTCGAAGCACGTGTCCAGAGGCAACGTTGACTCCCACAACTCTGCCATCCTGGACGTCTAGAGACTTCATCGTGCCTCCAGGTCCTGACACGAAGTGTACACCTAGCTTCTCGGCCTAGGTCCAGAGTCAGTATACAACAGATGCGGATATAAGTGAAGTTACTGACCTCACTAGCAACAAGCTTCAGAGCATTCGCCGCATGTGCCCACCCAGCTTGCTTGTTCCACAAGCCTTTCCATCGGGAGAGGTCCTTTGCATCCTTCAATTGCGGAACGTAGCGAATGATGTCTTCCGGCGTCTCGACAAACTCGATACCTTCGGCACCATTCTTGCTGACCAGATTCTCATATGACTGGCGGAGGTGCCGGGTTGCTTCTGGTTCTCCGCAGGTAGTCACGATCCATCCAGTCTCATGAAAGACGTCCTTGTACATTGGCTCACGCCATGCTTGAATCGCTTCGATTGCTACAACCAGTCAGCTACAACACCTAGAACTCAGGGGAATGCCACATACCCATCTCAGCATACAGAGGCTCGTCATATTCCGTGCGAATGATCTTATTCAGGTCATAGCCTGCACTGTCTATACTTGGATAAGGATGTCTGTCGATGCAAGTGATATTGGTATAGCCCCTTTTCGCAAGGTGGTATGCAGTAGAAGCACCAAAAGTGCCGCCGCCAATGATAAGTATTGAAGTGTGCGGATCAATCATAGTGAGTGAGTTGAGCAAATCAGTAATATACTACAAATGCGGGCAACTTTCACAAGCGACATGGTGACCTGTATAAGAAGCCCGAGATCGCGGCTATATTGCTAAGCCGAGCCGGGTCCAGACGTCAGTGAGGAAGCTCAACCCGCAAAGTGGATCAGTGATCTCCACCGCACCTTTGCTATCACGTATTGACCTGCCTTGACACCACGACGTACCTTTCTATGACTACACATTTGCTGCCATCTTTTACGCCGCGCTAGATAGCGTGCGGGGTGTAAGGCCTTGAGTTGAACATGTTCCGTGGTTGTGTATCGTGGCCGATAAGCTTAAGATCTATAAAATGGACTAGGTATGCTGCCCAGCCTCGAGCATGCTTGTGCATCATTGAACCACGATGTCTATCATGAAGTCCTCGCAAGACTCTGCGGATATGCAGCAGCCGAGCAAGAAGGGACCTTTCGTCGATGTTACTGCTGACAAGGAGAACAACTATGACTTGACTGTGACACAGTCGAGCGTTGGCCATGTTGATGAGCTCACCCATGATGAAGCCGCCGAGGCCGCTATCAATGCCATTGACAAGGAGTATACCATTGACTCTGACAACTCACCCTTCGCGGAGGTCCGTGCGAATGTCCCTAATACGGACGATCCGACACTTCCTGTTAACACGATACGCATGTGGTTCTTAGGGTGCACATTTGCTCTGGTGAGATCCGTCATTCCATCCTCAAAAAGGAGCTACTGACTGATTCGCAAGGTGGGATCGGGCATCAACTCTTTTTTCTCGCTCCATTATCCTTCTGTCACGATTACGTCTCTGGTAACCCAACTGCTAGCTTATCCTGCGGGAGTGCTGTTAGCCAAAGTTCTGCCAGTGAAGACTGTCCGCATGTTTGGTCGCGAGATTTGCATCAATCCTGACCATAAGTTCAACATCAAAGAACACACTGTCGTCACTATCATGTCAAACCTCAGCTTTGGGACGTCCTGGGTGAGTGGTCATCTTTGCACGAGGAACGCTGGGAGACTGCTAACCAACTAAGGCAACTGATATTATACAAGCTCAAAAATCATTCTTCGGGCTTGAAACTCCAGTAGGATATCAGCTATTGCTTGGATTGACCATGCAACTCTTCGGCCTCGGTATCGCTGGGTTGTCCTACAGATTCATCGTTGAGCCTCCAGAGATGGTGAGTTGTGGTAGTCTCTACGGTATATTTTCTACTGACACCACTAGATCTGGCCTTCCACTTTGGCAAACGCTGCATTGTTCGAGACTCTACACAGTCGGGCAAATCCGCTTGTGAATGGATGGAGAATTTCTCGGTATCGCTTCTTCTTCTTTGTCTTCTTAGGAGGCTTCTGCTGGTACTGGTTCCCTGGATTCATATTTACTGGATTGTCTGCATTCGCCTTCCTCTGCTGGGCAGCCCCTAGTGAGTCGCGCCGTACCAAATCTAGTGATTCTGCTGACATTTGATCAGACAACCAAGTCGTCAACAACATTTTTGGAATGCAGACCGGTCTCGGCCTCATGCCTGTAACCTTTGACTGGAGTCAAATCGCCTACAATGGATCTCCACTGGTCGTGCCTTTCTGGGCACAAGCTAACGTTTTCGCGGGTTTCCTCGTCTTCTTTGCTCTGGCGGCACCTATTTTATACTACAAGAATGGTAACCTTACTTTCACTTACTTCTATATAAAGGTACTGATATACCCTTACAGTTTGGTACGGTGCATTCATGCCGCTTAGTTCAAGCAACATCTATGATAATACTGGCGCGCTTTACAACGGGAGCAGGATCATCGACAGCCACGGCAACTTTGTCGAAGAGGCATACAAAGCATACAGTCCTGTATTCATGCCTGTGACTTTTGCGATGGGCTATGGCATCTCCTTCGCCGTCATGTCGTGCTTGCCAACACACATTTTTCTTTACCACGCCAAGGACATCATGAACGTCTTCAGAGGTCAGCAGAAGAAGGATTGTCATGCGAGAATGATTGCCAAGTACCCCGATGTGCCGTGGTACTGGTATGGAGGATTGACTGTTCTTATACTCGGTCTTACTATCATGACGGTGGTAGTGTACGATGTCATGCCGTTTTGGGTAAGCTGAATCTTGCAAGGAGAGATAGATGCTGGAGCACTTTCCAGTCCTGAAAAGAGTCCACGGAGTGACTGTGCTAATCGATCATAGGCTGTCTTCGTCTGCTTCGGCATGGCTGTCCTCTACGTCGTGCCCGTTGGCGTTGTCTTCGCCGTAGCCAATCTGAATAGCAACGTGCTCACAGTCTTGGGAGAGATCATCTCAGGATATCTCCAACCAGGAAAGCCCATCACCATGCTCGTCTTCAAAGTAAACCTCACCATCTCCTCCCCACCTCTGCCTCCCCCTGACTAACACATGCACGTAGTTCTACGCCTACACCGCCCTCAGCCAAGCAATGAACTACTGCTCCGACATGAAACTCGGCCTCTACATGAAAATCCCTCGCCGCACTCTCTTCGCCGCTCAACTCATCGGCTGCATCCTCGGCGCCCTATCCCAACAAGGCGTCCTCATCTGGATGCTCGGCCACATCTCCAACATCTGCTCCGCCGACCAACCAAACGGCTACACCTGCCCACAAGGCCGCGTCAACTTCGCCAGCGCCGTCGTCTGGGGCGCCATTGGTCCGCAACGCCTCTATAGCGTCGGTAAGATCTACTCAGGGCTGCTTCATCTCTTCTGGATAGGTGCGCTCCTGCCCATTGTGACTTTCTTCGCCAAGAAACGCTTTCCGAACCATAAATGGCTGCACGCGATCCACTGGCCCATCTTCTTCGCGGGTACAGGCAACCTCCCGCCAGCGACTGGCGTCAATTATACCTCCGCGTTCGTGGTTAGCTACATTTTCAACATGCACATCAAGACGCGGTATATGACGTGGTGGGCAAAGTACAATTATGTTCTTTCGGCGGCGCTCGACTCGAGTGTGGCTATTAGTGCTATTGTCATTTTCTTCTGTGTCGTGTTTCCGGGAGCTTCGTTGACTTGGTGGGGGAATACTGTTAATTCTGGAACGATTGACGGGATGGGCACCAGCTTGAAGATGATCAATGGGACGTTTGGGCCGAGTACTTGGAGTTAGATGGGAGGATTAGGTGTGCAATCTATATTCAGTGCATGACCTTTCCGGAGATAGACGTGGAATGTGATGATTAGGACCCACGATGCGGCCGCTTTATTAGAACTGTCTTCTACTGCTGATATATAGCTATCTCGGAGAGGTTGTCGAGACTTCAGACGAGGTAATAGTAGTTTATCGGTAATATAGAAATCGCCAGACGAGCATCACAACGTTGCCGCGTGGTCATCGTCTCCAGCTGGGATAGGCTTTTCCAAAATTCCTCTATGTAATCGTTTGTTACTGTATATTTGAGAAAAACAGCGTAGGTATGATCATCCTCAAAGTAACGCTGCTAACGCATCCTGGACCTCGACCATATCAGTCACCAATCTCTGACAGATGGACTACGTCACAGATAGTGTAACATCAAGCCAAGTCAATACTTCAAGACCAGCAATGCCCTAGCGCAGGGTGTTAGCTTGGAGCGTGTTGCCAGTCTTCTCACTCTTCGGGTGCCGATTCAGGCTGTAGCTTTTACAGATATGACGCTTCAAGTGACTTATATCTCTGCTCCGTGACCAGCGTCCACAACTTTGCTGCCCTCCTCGACGCAGCTAAACCGGCCTTCATGATTCTTTGCTCGGAACATTATCGTTGTAGTCACTCTCTCGACAACCTGAGTGGGGGAAATATTCTCGGTGTGGTTAGAGTCGGTTTGGATGCGATGGGCACGAGGAGGGATGTTGATGTGTTTCTACGGTCTGTCAAAGATGAGTTTATGCGCATCATTGGACGTGTTGCTAGCACACGACTGCTAACAGAGATCAACACCGACATTGTTACTGCCTCGACACCAAGGTCGTCCGTGACCACGATAATGAGGCTTGGCGAAGATAGCGTCCAAGCAAGTAATGCAGAAGCATTTCTGGTTGCTGCGTGTTTTAGCAAGAGATCCGTGGTAAGCCCTCCAGAGTCTTTAAGGGAAGTATGCAGTAGAGGGGTTGTTTTCAGTGTGTCGATTAAGCCTGGAGCGCTGGGTGTCTTCGAACAGCTTGAAATTGATTACTGCCTTCAAGACCGTGGTATTAGTAACATAGGCGTCGTGCTTGAGCACCCATTCGTCCTACCACACTGGTAAGAGATTCAAGTCCGCTACCAGGTCCGGCCATACACTAGTATAATCCGGACTCTCTTCCAGAGATCTTGTCACTCCATGGATCTCTCCTCTACTATCGACACCAGCGACACCAGATATTCTTGCCAGTAAATCAGTCAACCTCTTCTTGGCCACTATACTTAAACTCTCCACCTCCCTCCCATATTCGCCAAGTCCTGAGCGAGCCAAATGTTCGAACGATTGCATCCCGCCACCCATGAAGCAAGCTTTTCGCAATCTATAGCGAATCGAATCGTACTCATTGTCGTCAGTTCGAACTTCCGATTCCGGTTTGCTAAATCGCAGACTTTCGTCCTCGCCAAGCTGCTGGCTCATCGCATTCCAAGCCCTTTTGAAGCGGCGACTGTTAAGAACATGTCCTAGTGCTAGCCTGGGTTGAGACCATTCCCATTTCCCCATGTGCTTGTAGTAGTTATGCTCTTGATCCATTCGTTTCCGTCTGACTGGGGGCTCGCACTGCTGGCCGTCTAAATCTACCCACCATTCGACCTCCTTGGGAATGCAGTACTCCACAAACACTTCCCTGCTACTAAACTGCGCGTACAAAGGCACCCTCCCTGTCTTGATATAGATTTCTATGGCGGGTCCAAAGATATCTCCATAGATGCTGAGGTCGAAGACTAGAGAGAGTGGGTCGCCGTGGATAGTATAGGCGTCAGAAACGCCACCATTCCAAAAATTGGGTGTAGAATACCACTGAACACCAACACAGCGATCAATGAGGTCCTCTACAGGCTTGATTGTTGACATTCGCAGAAAGTAGAGCTCACGTATCTGATTCATAGTCAGACCACACTTCGCGTCACCCAGACAAAGCTTAAGCAGACCATCCAGTCCACCCCTACAAGCGTCTTTGAAGACAGGAATATTATCCTCCGAAGACGAAAGCCATACATTGAGTTGGCGTGCGCAAGCTGAAACCAGAAAAGCAGGGTCAGGACGAAAGAAGATGCGAGAGGCTCCGACGCAGAGATGTAGAATGGTATGGGGTGATGTGACGGCTAAAGTGTTTCGTAGCGTGCGGCATGTAGATGAAAGGTTTTTGAAGTCTTCAATGTCGTGAAGAGATGCTGGAAGAAGCTGAAGGAGCTCCGTAGGGAGGCGGAGAAGCGGCGACGTCTCGGTGGCAACCATTTGTTGTTTGTGATGGGGTGGAGTGAGAGTATTAAATTGAGGTTTCTTGTGAGAAATCCTTCTTTCGTGTGATGTTTCTTGGGTGACTGGACTGTCCGCAGCAGAAGGTAATGGCTGGCAGAACGAGATTTTGCCGCACGTATTTATTAGAAACTGCTTCGGTCAATTTGCAATGTCACGGAGGTGGAGCAGAGCAATATATGAGTGAATAAATGAGAGCATATGTGAGATAGTAGAGATATGAACAAGTTGAAGTTCTATATATCTTCATCTCTGCGCCAAGACGATCGGCGTGAGTCACTTCAGGGAGGCGGCATTGTGACACAGAAAAGGTGGATTTGTGTAGAATAGCGCCTTCTCCATCTCGATTCATCGTCTAATGTTGTTTCAGAATGGGTAGCGAGATGATGGCGCCAAAGTCTCTCCCCGAGTCTCGACTGCCTTGTTAGTAGTCACGTTCTTAGCATCAAATTTCCAGATCGCCAAAGAATAGTCCTAGATCCTCTCTGTTCTACTCCTCGCCCTTGAGACCACACAAGTCGAGTCCAGTCAATCGATCCAGCATCCAGCACACCCTCCAATACCATCCAGCTCGCTCCCAATCGAAACTTCCATCCTCCTTCCTAGGCACCACATTCCCCAAGCCTTGCAGTCCTGCGTGTATCGTCAAATCACCAACCTTCGTATTCGCCAGTGAAGGAACACCTCCAACTAAAGAGCCTACTAAAGGTAGATGACCGAAAGTCCGCTGCGACCACGGTGCTACAGGTAGTAGTGCGTCCGAAGCAGGCAGAAGAACAGCTCTTGTAGCACCCTGGATACGAAGAGGTCTCGGAGGTGGTGTTGTCATCTGTTGGCCGTCTTGATTTCGCTGTGATATTTGCTCATCTTCTTCGAAAACTGGCTGAAGGCTTTGCGCATCATTTCCTGATGAACTTGCATTGTTTGGTCCTGTAAGAGAAGGCGCTGAATGTGTTCGACTCGGCATGCTGCTCGTTCCTTTTCTCTGATTTGACCCTGAGTCTCGTTGCTGATTCGATGTTCTTCGCTGCCGTAATGAATCTGCACCACTTCCTCCGTTTGCTGCGTTCGAATTTATAGCAATATCGCTGCTAGGGCCCACGCCTCGCCATGGTTCTGCGTAACATGCGTATCCGTGTATGATATGTGGTGAATAGTAGCAAGCACGCTCAGCAGCTTCTGGTGAATCAAAAGTCACCTTGATCCAATGGTCGCCTCCTGAATAGGTATTGATCTTCCGAAGCGCTGTTTGTGGTAGCGAGCGAGGGATAGCCGAGCGGGCGGTTGTGGTGAGGAAGGTATTGAATCGTGGATTGGGAGGATATCGGTCATAGTCTTCATAAATGCGTCCGCCTGATGTGCTTTCGTAGAACTCAATGGCCGCGTATTGGTGATCGGTGTTGTAGCCATAGATGAGGACTTCTGAGGGTTCTTTATACGTTGATGCGCCTGGTGCTGGTGGCGCAGACGACATTGACTGTGTAATGTCCATTGCCGACTGAGCATGAGGTATGCGGTTACCGCCCATTGGTCCTTTAAGCTCACGGGACGATGTATTGGGCGCTTTGGTCTCCTTCTCTTCTAGCTTTTTCTTGAACGTTGCAAAGATGTCGTCTACTGCTCTGTCATTCTCCAGTTTTGCAAGGTCTTCTTTCGTGGCTGGTGTTGCTGTTTTGCTTCGCGACATAGACCTGCGGTTTGTTGCTCGACCGAATGGGCCTTTCTCCATGGGTTGTTTGCGGTTCAAATTGGAGCTGTAGCTGATTGTCAGTCGCTATTGGGTAGATGGCGAATGAAAGCACCTTACTCTGCGTATGCGTAGCCCCACGGCAGTGGTTGACCACTTGCATCAATTGCACGCTCATCGTCGGGCACTGCATGAACTTGCATGCCAGCACGAAACGTATTCATCGCCGAGGCTGGTACTTCTGACAGAGGCATTCACGCAGGACAGACAAATACGTTCAAGATAATGCGGATTCTTCTGGTTGCTATGTCTCAAGTTGCTGTTTTGTTTCATCTGAAGATGGAGGACTGTCACGTGATTTAAGAACGCCTGCATTCGACAGCAACTACATCTGCTCTTCTGTGGTCCCATAAACAGAAAGCCTGAAGCGAAAAGCAAAAAACAAGGCAACTAACGTAAGCAGTAAGCCCCTGACCTTCATAAGTTTCGTACCTATTATACATTATAATTATACACTTCAATATCTTTATGGTCAATCCGCTTATAAAGAAGCGACACTGTCTTCCTCCTCAGGCTCGGTCTCATTGCCTCCACTCGATGCATCTTCATCGTCATCATCTTCCACACCCTCCGTCTTAGCTTCAGTCTTAACTTTCTTCTTCTTGCTGGCCGTCTTGCCAACTTTTAGTTCCTTGATAGGACAAGGCTTGTCTCCCCATTCAGCTCTGATCTTTGCGTCCTTTTTCGCGGAACAATGTGGACAGAACTTGCCATGCTTGATGAAGAGGTAATGCAGAGGATACTTGAGGTCGTCTGGAATCATGACATCGAGATGGGAGTAAGTGCTGTTTCGGGTGACTGGTGGAGGTCCCTTAGCACGCTTAGGTGTGACGGAAGCTGGCGCCTCGCCGTCCTCCAGTTTCACGTCGACATCAGTATCGCCGCTCTCCTTCTTGACTCGCTTAGCTTTGATCGGAGAAGGATTCGCACTTTTGACATCTTTCGCCATCCTCTTCACCTCCGCATCCGATGGCGTCCAACCTAACCACCGAGTCAACCTGAAGACGTGTGTGTCGACTGCGAAACTTGGTCGCTGCATGCAGAACAGCAATACACAGCTCGCGGTCTTAGGACCAACACCAGGATATCCTACAAGTTTGTTGAATGCGGTATCGCTATCCATACTGTGTAGATGATCTAGCGAGATGACATTGTCTTCCGCTTTGGACACTTCTGCTCCAGCATCTATAGGCGCTGCAGCATCGGAGGTTTCAGGTGGTGTCTCATCTTGCTTCAATTCCTCTTTTCTTGCCTGGTTTTCTTCGTATACCATTTGCAATATCTTTTTTATATCTCTGCTCTTAACGTCTGCTAAACCGCCAGACTTGATGGCTTCAAACACGTCTTTCTGATCTGCAGTACGAACCTTGTTCCAATCGACGCTGCCTTTCCCAATACCCTCCTTGATGATTCCAAATTTATTTACTAAGCCTCTGAAAGCTCGACTACTATTCTCGTTGTTCGTGGCTGCACTCAAACGCGTACGAATCAGCGCATCAAGCACGGAAGGCACTTCTCCACAACCTGAGCTGTTCAACGAAGGTATTGGAACTGTCTTTGGTGCTTTGACAGTGCCATGGGTTTTGCTCAGACGATCATGAACATCCCAGCATTCTTCAGGTGTGGGATGGGGATATGATGGATATGGCGATTGACCTGGCGAGAGTCCATATGGATTTGCTTTTGCTCTTTCTGCCTTCTTGGTAGGTGATTCTGCTGCTTGTGCATCTCGAGACTCGATCCACGCGTCAGCCATTTTTGCACCAGCAGACAAGTCAGAAGCAGTCGTTGGTTTGGAGGATTTCGTGGACTTTGTAGACTTCGTAGATGATTTAGGTGTTGATTTTGTATTGGTACGCTTCGGTGTGACTGGCTCTGGTTTGATTTCTGCCTCGCTGATTTTGCGCTTGCGTGAGGATTTGGGCGTTGTAGAGTCGTCCTTGCCCGGTATGTCCTGAATACTGGAGCTTACCGGCTCGGTTTCCTTCTTGCCAGAAGATCTTGTTGTCCTCATTGTGGAAGTGTGGAATGGATGTCTTGCCACGAAGGGGATTGTCGTCGGTTGACGAAGTCGGATTGATAGTCACAGCAGTGCTTCTGCCCGTCGTAAGATAGTAGCCACCGTGTGTCAACTAAGATTCAAGAGTCTGGTGGGCCTCTTTCGGGTTTGTCTCTAGAATAAATGCCAGGAAATGTTTCTGTTGCTCAATGATTCACACGTTTCCCCGCAGATCAATGACGATGTTCAGATCTGTTTCAGATTTCAGGGTCTTGCGGCTCTTGCCGCACCCGCTACGGGTAGGCACGAGTTTCACTGTGCCACAACAACGACAAACACGACGAAGATAGTGCATCTAGTGTTATTGTGTGTATAACTGCGGCAATGGAGCTGCAAGTGCAATCCGTCGACAGTCCAGCGCCTTTACCACTCTAGTTCAACCGTGTGTCTCGCCATGTCCCAGCAGTCTTCGAGGAGGCAGAACACTCATGAGTGCATGAAAGATGTGAAATGACACAAAACTGACCGCGGTACGCTGCGTCTGCGGCGTGCTTACAAGACCCTCTTGCGACCGAACCTGGCTTGGGACAGCTTCAAATATCTCAATGTTACTGAACGACTCAAAGCTGAGACATGAAACACTTTTCAAACATTGCTTGCCCAAGAGCTACCCTTCGCATCTGAT
>Ga0160428_1001024_pt1 | contig 23924 bp, 18 predicted proteins | sample SolpanmetagenomM_FD_108198 | JGI IMG/M metagenome (GOLD analysis project Ga0160428, IMG submission 108198) | Solar panel surface microbial communities from Lawrence Berkeley National Laboratory, California, USA - M | ecosystem: Engineered > Built environment > Solar panel > Unclassified ... | reverse complement strand
CCCTGGTCAATGATGGCTTGCAGGGCGGCAGCCTCTTTGCGCGGCGGTAGTTTCATCGGTTTTGCAGGGCTTGGGTAATGTGGGTAAACAGCGTGGTTACTTCGGCCACGGCCTTCGGCTCCTCGCCGGCATACTCGGGGTCCAGCACGGTGTAGCCCGTGCTGGCCGCCTTGGAGTAGGCAATGCGGTTGGAGAGCGCGTGCGGCACCAGGCTGATGCCGTAGGCTTGCTGAATGGCGCTGGCCAGTTCTTCAAATGCGCTGCTCCTGGTGCCTCGGTAATCGGTGCGGTTGGCTACGAAAAACGTGGCCAGGTTGGGGTTGAACGGCTGAAGCTGGTCGAGCAGCGCCAGCACGTCGCGCAGGGCCCAGATATCAAATGCTTGCAGCGAGAGGGGTACCAGGTAGGCGTCGCTCACGGCCAGGGCGGCCCGCTGGCTGGCCGTATCGCGGCCCCCCACATCCACCACAATGTCTTCGTACTGCCGGCTCAGCGCCCGTATCTCCTCGTGCAGCTTGTTGCCGGTTAGCGCCACTGCGGTGTAGCCAGCGGCGCCCCGCTGCTCCTGCCGTAGCGCGGTGAAGTAGGCGGAAGTGCCCTGGCTGTCGGCATCCACCAGCAACACACTGGCCGCCGGCTTCTGGGCTAAAAAAACAGCCAGCGTGGTGGCAATCGTTGATTTTCCAACACCCCCTTTTACCGAGCCTATTGTAATGACCATCAGCTGCTTGCGTTGAAACCAGTAGTGTATTGGAAAGTATATTGCCTAGTGGCTGCCAAGCCACCAGCCAGGCCCCCAAAAGTAGTGTACGGCGTAGTGGATTGCAAGCTGCGGCCCCGAAGTGCCCCAACGAACCCGCCGCCCGCCGCCAAGTAGCCGGCCACTCTGAGAAACCTACGCAAGCAGGCGGTCACCCGTCGGGCTGCCCCGCAACGCCAGCGGGCGAGGAGCAGCGCCAGTGCTGCCACCAGGCCAGCCCGGCGCCAGCACTGGCGCCCGGGTGGCAAACCCTAACCCCGCTCCTGGGCTAGCCAAAGGGCCACACTGGCACTACACTGCCGGCCAGCGCTGCTGGTGTTGCCCCCTGGCTGGCACAGGTGCCGCAGCACCCAACAAATGTACCTACATGATTCGGCATCATACTTACCGAAGTCGTGTACCTACATCAATCGGCCAGCTTGCGGAGCTGACGCCTGACCGCGAGACAGAGTCCATTACCGCGCTAGGATACGGCGGGCGCAAAAACGGCGACTGCCCGCTCTTTGCCTGCTGAAACCGCTTGGGGCAGACTTGCTCAAACGTAACTACCTGTATTTCAGCAGTATTTTTAGCGAGATTGTAGTCCGTTACCGTCGAGATACAAAAAAAAAAAAGAGGAGTTTTTCATTCCTTATTCTTTTTATTAAAGAGTATTAACTATTAGGGGGCTCGCAACCCCTTGAACCTCAACTACTTGCAAGGTCGAGATTGTAGTCCGTTACCGTTGGGATACGAGTCCGTTACCGTTGAGATACGAGTCCGTTACCGTTGGGATACAAGTCCGTTACCGTTGAGATACAAGTCCGTTACCGTTCGGGATACGAATGGGATACATTTTTATTAGTATCTCAGTGTTATATTGCGCACCGTATTGCTACTAAACCAGTTATGTCTAAAAACCCGTTTGCCGGAGCCACATTCGACAAGAGCCGTCACAAATGGAAAGCCCAGGCCCGTTTTGCCGGGGTTTTGAAAAATCTGGGATACTACGACACGCCGGAAGAGGCCCATCAGGCCGTGGTGCAGGCCCGCCAGCAGCCGGGAGTGGCGGTTATTGCGCGGCGTCTGGTAGGGGTAGGGGAAGCGGTCGGCAGCGGCTCGCCCACCGTGGCGCAGAGCAACGTGCTCATCGAGCAGCCCTGGGCCCTGACGCTGGTAGAGGCGCGCATTTTCATCTTGTTCTTGCAGCAACTGCCCCGCGACGAGACGGAAAGCCAGCGGCTGGTGGTGCCCCTGAAAGAGCTGGTGGGCGCCACGCCCATCGGGGGGCGGAGCTACCAATACCTGCACGCGGCCCTGCAAGGCCTGGCGGCCGTGCAGGTGACGCTGCCCGTGCCCAACCGCCAGCACGACTGGCACCGGGCGCCGCTGGTGCACTCCATGAAGCTGGACAGCGGGCAGGGAACCATCTCGGGATACTTTTCGCCCGATGTGCTCCCCTACCTCACCAACCTGGCGGAGAATTATACCCTGGGGCAGGTGGCGGACCTGCTGAGCATAAAAAACCCAACCACCCACCGCTTCTACTGGCTGCTGAAGTCGTGGGAGTTTCGCAGCCCGGTGACGGTGCCCGTGGCCCGGTTGCAGGAACTCACTACAGGCCAGGCCTATCCGCAGTACTCCGACTACCGGCGCAATGCCCTGATGCCCGCGGTGGCCGAGCTCAACAAGCTGAGCTTCGAGATAAGCTACAAGGAGCACAAGCTGGGGCGCTCGGTCGAGAAGGTGGAGTTTTCCATCAAGAGCAAGGCGCGCCCGTTGCCCAAGCAACTGCTGCTGCCCCTGGAAAAAGCCAGCCCGGCGGCCGAGCTGGCCAGCCTGACGCCGCTGCAACAGAAGGTGCAGGCGCGCTTGCAAAAGCTTAAGCTCACCCCGGCCCAGACCCGGCGGGTGCTGGAGGCGGTGGCCGGCGATGAGCAGCTCACGAAGCTGCTCAAAGAGACTTACCCCATCCTGCGCGACTTCGAAACCAAAGCCAAGCCCGGCGAGAACGTAGCAGCCGCAACGATGGCGCTGCTGAAGAGCACCTTCCCCAACCTATGGGGCGCTAACTAATTAAAAATCAATTTGGTATAAAATAGTCTTACAAGGTAGTTATGCCGGTTGTGCTATTATAAACTAATTGCTAATCAGTGGCTTAGCCAGGCCTGCGGCACAGCCCTACGCCGTACCGCGGGCCTGGGTGCAGTGCGGGGGCACTACTGCGGGTGGCGGCCCTTAGCCGGCCTCATGCTGTAGGCCAAGCCAGCTAGTCTGAGGGGGTTCTCACTTGATGCAAGGGCCGTATGAGGTCATTTGAGGCCTGCTGTTGCCACGCAGAGGGGCGGAGCAGGGAATAACTAGGTCAAGAGCGCGCGAGGCGCTCAGCGCGCAAATTTTCGGGGGTTTTGGCGCAGGAGGCTACCCGGCTGGCTGGTACCCGGCGTGGCAGCGGCTGGCGGAGCGGCTGGGGGCTGCCCGCTCTTTGCTGCCCGGGGGCGTGGGGCGCCCAGCAGGCCAGCCCCTTGGAACGGCACCGAGCCGATGTAGCGAAAATGGGTAGGTTGGTCCTGCGAATCCACGTGCTTGTGTATTTTATTTTCAGCAGCACTCCTGGCCCAAATACTTTTGAATCAACAACAACGGCAAAGGAAAGCCGGCCAGCGCCAGCAAGGTTCTACCGGCCACTGTCCCGCCTTACTGCCTAGCTTACTTACCCGGCCGCCCTTCGCAGCGCCGGTTTTCACCCCCCCCGATACCAGCGCATTCCTCACCCTTTTTCACCCGCCGCAGGCCGTCATGAAAAGCACTGACCATCACTACTTCTCCAATGAGAACTATGAATTCAAGCCGTTCAATGACGACGAGCTGGCCCTGATTATGGGCGGCGGCGACGGGGAACTGCCCTTTGAGCTGCTCTCGCCCGACCCGCTGGGCCCCGACCAGGAGCCCGCCCGCTAGCAGCTCACGCTTTGGCGGCGCCCGCCGCCGGCGGGCCTGCCCCGCCCTTGCCACACCACTTTTCACGGGCTGCCCAGCCCGTGCCCAGCCTAGCCCAGGTAGTGGCCACTACCCGCGCTATTTCTCGCCTCAAGAACTGGCAGCTCACCGGTTACCCAGTTCGGCCGGCTTTTCTTTCTCCCCCTCCCCATTTTTTTCCATATGAAAAAGGTACAATTCGCCGACAAGCTGGACCTCAGCAAAGAAATCATTGCCAACCTGAGCGAGGAGCAGCTCCAGGAAATCGAGGGCGGTGCCGCCGCTGCCGAGCAGTCGTGCTGGTTCAACTCCTGCGTAACCAACTCTTCCGACGTTACCGAAGAAGCCAACTAGTGACTGCTCGTGGAGGGGCCGCCTCTCAAAAGCAGCCTCTCCGCGACCTGGGCACCCCTTTTTTTCTCTCCTTTTACTTTCCCTTTTCCTTTCCCCAACATGAAAAAAGTACAATTCGCCGACAAGCTGGACCTCAGCAAAGAAATCATTGCCAACCTGAGCGAGGAGCAGCTCCAGGAAATCGAGGGTGGTGCCGCTGCCGCTGAGCAGTCGTGCTGGTTCAACTCCTGCGTGACCAACTCTGCCGAAGCTACCGAAGAAGCCGCTAGCTAGTGACCTACGGAAGGAAGGTGTGTGCTTCGTGCCACGCCTTCCTTCAAGGGTATAAATCAACTGTTTACCTCTGTTTTAACCGCGCCATGAAAAAAGTCACTATCCCCGACCATTTGGACCTGAGCAAGGAAATTATTGCCTCGCTCACGGATGAGCAGTTGCAGGAAATCGAAGGCGGCAGTGGGCAGCCCCCCATGAACGGGTCGTGCTGGTACTGCTCGTGCAACGTGGGGACCGAAGTCGAGACCCAGCAAGCCAACTAGCCCCGCGCCGGGCCCTTCTCCCCCGCTTTTTTGCCTGCCCTACATGGAACCCCTGGATTTTTACTTGTTGCGGCTGCCGGTGCTGCCCCTCAGCGGGCTAGCCACGCTGCACGCCGGCCAGCAGCCGGCCGCGCTGGCCCAGGCGCTGCACACGCACTACCAGGCCCCCGCCTTGCAGGAAGCCATTTACCTGGCCAGCCCCGAGCTGCACCAGCAGCTGCTGAAGTGGCTGGCCCAGCCGGTGGCGGCCTACGCCACCGCCGAGGACGAGCGCCTCGTGCTCACGCTCTACAAGTACGTGCTGCGCATGAGCAGCCGCAGCACGCCCTACGGGCTATTTGCGGGTTTTGGCACGGGGCGCATTGCCCACGAGCCCAGCCAGTGGCGCCTGGCCCCGGCCGCCGAGCGCTACCACAAGCACGCCCGCCTGGACATGAACTCGGTGGCCGAGCTGTGCAAGCAGCTGCTGGCCGACCCCGCGCTGCGCACGCAGCTCACCTTTTTTGCCAATAACAGCCTCTACCAGACGCCCGACGCCTACCGCTACTACGAGTACCAGCTGGGCCACAAGCGCCGGGCCTACCACCTGGTGTCGGTGAAGGCCTCAGCCTACCTCACGCAGGTGCTGGCCGCCGCCGGGCAGGGCGCCCCCTACGGGCAGCTGCACGCCCTGCTCACGGGCCAGGGCGTGGCCCCGGCCGCCGCCACCAGCTACCTCGACCGCCTGATAGCGGCCCAGCTGCTGCTCTCGGAGCTGGAGCCCACCGTAACGGGCCCCGAATTTTTTCACTGCCTCGTCGGGAAGGTGGCCACCCTGGCCCCGGCCCACCCCAGCCTGCCCCAGCTGCGGGCCATGCAGGCCTTGCTGCGCGAGCCCCAAGCGGGCACCGCGACCTACCAGGCCGTGCAGGCCGCCCTGCAAGAGGGCTTCCGGGCCACTACCAGCAAAGACTTGATTCAGACCGACCTGCGGCTGAATTTTACGAGCAATACGCTCAATGCCGGCACCGTGGCCACCATCAGCCAGGAGCTGGCCAGCCTGGCCGTGCTCTACAAAGAGGCCGTGCCCGCCGACCTGCGGGAGTTTACCAAGCGCTTTATGGAGCGCTACGAGGAGCAGGAAGTGCCCTTGCTCGAAGCCCTGGACGCCGAAACCGGCCTGGGCTACGGGCCGGGCAACGGGGCCAAAAGCCACCACACGCCCTTCGTGGCCGACGTGCGGGTGCCCGCCGGCAAAGCCACCGCCGCCCCCATGCCCTGGACGGCCTACCGCCAGCTGGTCTTTCGCAAGTTTTGGGAAGGCAAGGCGCAGCGCCGGCCGGTGGCCCTCACCGACGCCGACCTGGCTGGCCTGGGGGGCCAGGCGCCCGCGCTGCCGGCCACGCTCTACGCCCTGGGCAGCCTGGTGGCGGCCTCGGCCGAGGCCCTCGACCGCGGCGACTTTACCTTTCACCTCATGGCCTGCCACGGGCCGGGTGCCATGAGCCTGCTGGCCCGCTTTGCCCACGCCGACCCCACCCTGGCCGCCCACCTGGTGGCCTGCGGCCAGCGCGAGCAGCAGGCCAGCCCCGAGGCCCTGCTGGCCGAAGTGGTGCACCTGCCCGAAGCCCGCGTGGGCAACATTTTGCAGCGGCCGCAACTGCGCGACTACGAAATTCCGTTTCTGGGCAGCGCCTCGGTGCCGGCCGGCCAGCAGCTGCCCGCGGCCGACCTGCTGCTCTCGGTGCGCCAGGGCAAGCTGGTGCTGCGCTCGAAGCGCCTGAACAAGGCCATCGCGCCGCGCCTGACCACGGCCCACAACTACGCCCACGGCCTGCCGCTCTACAAGTTTTTGTGCGATTTGCAGCACCAGCACGAGGCCTTTTCCATCGTCTGGGACTGGGGCGTGCTGCTGGAAGAAGCCTACCTGCCCCGCATCGAGTACAAGCACCTGCTCGTGAGCCGCGAGCGCTGGCGCCTGCCGGCCGCCGCCCAGGCCGAAGCCCAGGCCGCCCGCACACCGGCCGCCCAGGCCGCCTTTGTGGCGCACTACGGGCTGCCCCAGCAAGTGGTGCTGGCCGACGGCGACAACGAGCTGCTGCTCGATTTCAGCTGCCCGCTGGCCCTGCCCCTGCTGGCCCAGCGCCTCAAAAAGGGGCCGGCCGTGCTGTTCGAGTTCATCCACCGGGCTGCCTCCAGCCTGCTCACCGACCCGCAGCAGCAGGCCTACGCCAACGAGCTGCTGCTGCCGCTGGCCCGCCCCGTGGCCCCCGCCGCCGGCCCGCCCCGGGCTAGCCTGGCCAGCCCGGCAGCCGCGCCCGTGCGCCGCTCCTTTGCCCTGGGCAGCGAGTGGACGTACCTGAAGGTGTACTGCGGGGCCAAGTGGGCCGATAAGATTCTGGCCGAGCACCTGCGCCCCTGCCTGGCTGAGCTGGAAACGGCCGGCCTGGTGCAAAAGTGGTTTTTTATTCGCTACAACGACCCCCGGCCCCACCTGCGCCTGCGCCTGCTGCACGCCCCCGACCCCGCCGTGATGGCCACGCTGGTGGCCCGGCTGCACGCGGCCCTGGCGCCGCTGCAACAGGCGGGGGTAGTGGCGGGCCTGCAATACGATACCTACCACCGGGAGCTGGAGCGCTACGGCGCGGCCACCATGGCGCTGAGCGAAACCGTGTTTCACCACGACAGCCGGGCCGTCATCCGCTTCGTGGACCTGCTCGACGGGGGCGAGGCCGGCGAGGAGTACCGCTGGCTGTTTGCCGTGCGCGGGGTCGATGCGCTGCTCACCGACTTTGGCTATGCGCTGGCCGACAAGCTGGCCCTGGCCGAGCGCAGCCAGCGCAGCTTCTTCCAGGAATTTAACGGCAACGCCGACCTCACGCGCCGCCTCAACGACAAGTACCGGGCCGTGAGCCGCCGGCTGGGCACCTTCCTGGACCCGGCCCACGACCCGGCCGACATCGCGGACGCCGTGGCCTTGTTCGCGGAGCGCTCGGCGGGCCTGCGGCTGGCTTACCAGGAGCTGGCCGCCACGCCGGGGGCCGTGCGGCGCCTGGTGCCCAGCTATCTGCACATGTTTCTCAACCGCATGTTTCTGGCCAATCAGCGCCTGCACGAGCTGGTGGTGTACCACTACCTCACCAAGCACTACACCTCGGTGCTGGCCCGCGAGCGCCAGCCGCAAGTCCTTGCCGTTTAACCCTTACCTGGCCGCTCCCCGTGGAAAACCGCCCGCTCTACTCCGCCGAGATTACCGACATCATTGGCACGCCGCCCCGCTGGATTGTGCGCGCCGGGGGCGGGCTGCTGCTGGGCTTGCTGCTGGGCGTGGTGGCCCTGGCCGGCAGCCTGCGCCTGCCCGAGCGCCACAGCTACCCGGTGGTGCTGCGCGGCACGGTGCCGCCCTACTACCTGCGCCAGGCGGGCGGCCGCCTGCGGGCGGCCATCGCCTCGGGCCAGGTGGTGCGGCAGGGCCAGGTGCTGGCCCACACCGGGCACCCGGCCGACACGGCCGCCGCCGTGCGGGCGCCCTTTGCCGGCACCTTTTTCACGGCTAGCCCGGCCGGCGCGGCGGCCCAGCCCGGCGATACGCTGGGCCTGCTGGTGCCGCTGGTCAATGCCTACCGCTTTGGCGGGCGCGTGGCCCTGGGGCAGCTGGCCGAGCTGCGGCAGGCGGCGCCCCTCACCATCGAGGTGCCGGTGGCCGGCCAAGCCGGCCAGCCCCTGGCCCTGCACGGCCGCCTGAGCTACCTCGACCCCACCGTGCGCAACGGCCAGGCCACCTACGTGGGCCACCTCGACAGCCTCTCGGCCCTGGCCCTGACCCGGCAGCTCGCCCCCCTCACCCAGCTCAGCGGCACGCTGCTGGTTAGCGGCCCGCCCCACACGGTGCTGCACCGGCTGCTGGGCACGCGCTAGGCCGCCCTCACTGCTCCCCCACTTCTACGCCGCGCGGCCAGCCCCCTACCTCACCTTTTTCCACAAGAACATAGTATTATGAAGTTACTTTTTCAGAAGAGGGAAACTATACTTCCCGCTTTGCTGGCGCTCGGGCTGGCCGCCCCCCTCCCCCTCCTGGCCCAGAGCACCGTGACCGGCCAGGTGCTGGACCAGCAAACGCAGGCCGGCGTGAGCTTTGCCACGCTGGTCGTGAAAACCCCCGGCCCCAGCGGCACGGTGGTCAACTCTACCCTGGCCGACGAAGCGGGGCGCTTTGCCTTCAAGGGCCTCAAGCCGGGCAGCTACCAGCTGAGCGTGCTGATGCTCAACTACGCGCCGTTTGGGCAAGACCTGAGCCTGACGGCCGGCGCGCCCGCCCTGGCCCTGAGCCCGCTCACGCTCACGCCGGCCGCCCAGGCCCTGGCCGAGGTGAAGGTAATCGGCCAGCGCCCGCTGCTGGAGCAAAAGCCCGACCGCGTGACCATGAACGTGGCCCAGAGCGTGCTGGCGGCCGGCAACGATGGCTACAGCATCCTGGGTATGGCGCCCGCCGTGCAGCTGCGCGAGGGGCGCGTCACCTTCCGGGGCAAGAGCAACGTGCTGATTTTGCTCAATGGCAAGCGCCTGCCGGGAGCCAACCTGGAAAGCGTGCTGGCCAGCCTGCCCGGCGACCAGATTGAGCGCATCGAGCTCATCAGCAACCCCTCGGCCAAGTACGATGCCGACGCCTCGGGCGGGGTTATCGAGATTTATACCAAGCGCAGCGCCGACGCAGGCTGGACGGCCAACCTGGGCGGCAACGTTAGCCAGGGCTACCGCACCGGCGAGGGCCTCAACGGGGGCCTGCGCGCCAGCAACGCCAAGTTTGACTTTTCGGCCAGCGGCAGCGTCAGCAACCGCAACGGCATTGAGCGGGGCTACGAGAACCGCACGTTTTTTGCCGGCCGCACGCCGGCCGGCACCCTGCGCCAGGACAATGATTTTGAGACGACTATCCGCGACGGGAGCCTGGCGGCCAGCCTCAACTACCACTTCGACGACCGCAGCACGGTGGGCGTGGACGTGCAGGCCGTGAAGTCGAGCATCGACGCGGTGGGCCTCATCAACGCGACCATTCAGGAGCCCGCAGGGCTCACTACCTCGGCCAGCCGCAACAACGGCCGCGTGGCCGTGGACCTGCGCAGCTACAACCTGTTTTTTCAGCGCAACCTCGACAAGCAGGGCTCCAGCCTGCTGGCCACCGCCAACTACGCGCAGTTTGTGAGCCGGCAGCAGCAAACCTTTGACCAGTACGTGCAGGGCGCGCGCGACTCGGCGGGCACCAGCTCGGTGTTTCGCAACGCCGCCCCGGCCACGTACAACATCTACACCGGCGCGCTCGACTACACCCGGGTGCTGAGCGCCACCACGCGCCTCGAATCGGGCCTCAAGTACACCGGCACCTACAACACCAGCCAGCAGCAGGCCGAGCTGCTCACCGACGGGCAGTGGCAGCCGGCGCCCACCACGCCCTTCTCCAACCTGGGCTACCAGGAGCAGATTGGGGCTGGCTACGCCAGCCTGAGCCGCACCTACGGCAAGCTGGCGCTGGCCGCCGGCCTGCGCGCCGAGGGCACCCGCTACCGGGTGCAAACTGGCGTCGATTCGAGCTACTTCAACCTGTTTCCCAACCTGCGGGCCGACTACAAGGCCTCGCCCAACTACACGACCTCGCTGGCCTATGCCCGCAACGTGAACCGCCCGGCCTACGAGAATCTGATTCCCTACGAGCTGTTTATCAACAACTACACCTCGCGCAAGGGCAACGCCCGGCTGCGCCCCGAGTACGCCAACAGCTTCTCGTGGAACAACCTCTACAAGGGCTTCGGCGTGCAGCTGGCCTACACCCAGACCACCAACGCCATCGCCCAGGTGTACCTCTACGAGCCGGCTACGCTGCGCTTCGTGCTCACGCCCCAAAACTTTCGGGAGCGCCACCTGGCCACCATTACCCTCACGGCCCCGGTGCAGGTGGCCAAGTGGTGGAGCATCAACAACACGGCCACCGTGCTTTACCAGCAGCTGAGCCTGCCCGATGCGATGGAGCAGGCCACCGTCTTCACCAAGCGCAAGGCGTACGTTACGGCCAGCACCGACCACACCTTTACCCTGGGCCAGGGCTGGACGGCCCAGCTCTACGGGGCCTACGGCTCGCCCTCGTTCAGTGGGCTGCTCGACTACGGCTCCTACTCCAACGTGCGGGCCGCGGTGAAGAAAACCCTGCTCCACAACCAGGCTTCGCTCAAGCTCGAGGTGATGGATATTTTTTACCAGGCCAACGTGCGGGTGTCGTCGGAGGTGGTGCCCATCGTGACCGACAACCTCAACCGCACCGACACGCGCCGGGTGCGCCTCTCCTTCACCTACAAGTTTGGCAAAACCGGCCTCAAGAGCCACCAAGTGCAAACCAAAGCCAACGCCGACGAGCTCAACCGCCTGCACTAGCCTTTTTCTCAGCCGCTTACCTGCCTTTTGTATGGACACCCTGCTCGCCCCCGCCCCCGCTGCTGCTGCCCCCGCTAGCCTGGGCACGCTGCTAGCCACCATTGCCGGCTACCTCAACGCGCCGGGCGCCCCCGCGCTGGCCACCTTCGGCGTGGCCTCGGGCAAGGGCGGCACCATCCTCTTCAACTGCCACTACGCGGCCTACACCGGCGAGGGCCGCTACTACGAGCGCGCCCTGGCCGAGCTCGAGCAGGTGCTGGCCGCCCTGGACCCGCGCACCTACAAGGCCGATTTCAGCAGCAACTACTACCAGGAGCTGGCCGAACTGGGCACGCTGCTCATTTACCTCACCACGCACGGCCACCTCGACTGGGACGCCGAACCGCTGCTGCGCCGCCTCGACGGCCTGCTCGAAGACCGGCTGCACCAGCACCTGGCGGCCCGCAACTTTGAGCGCACCAGCGGCGCGCTCAGCTGCGGGGCCTACTTTGTGCGCCGGCTGCCGCGCTCCGCGCGCGCCCGCCCCGCCCTCGGCGCCCTGCTCGACGCGCTCGTGGCCACCCGCCAGGGCACCGAGGCCAGCGGCTACTACTGGCTCTGCCTCGTCATTGCCGAGCCGCGCGCCTACACGGGCCTTTCGCACGGCAGTGCCATGATACTGAGCTTTTTGGCCGACCTGCACGCGGCCGATTTTCAGCCGGCCGTGTGCGCCTCCCTGCTGCGCCACGGCACCACCTGGCTGCTAGCCCAACGCCTCGACGCCGACCAGTACCTGTCGTCGTTTCCGCTCTGGGCCGGCAAGGCCGACTACACCAACAACCTCTGCCTCATCTACGGCGACCTGGGCACGGCCTACGGCCTGCTGCGCGCCGCCACGGCGCTCGGCGATGCCGAAGCCACGGCGGCGGCCATTGCCGTGGTGCGGCGCACGCTGCCCCGGCGCAGCGTGGCCGACACCCACATCCAGGATGCGTCGGTGTTCTACGGGGCGGCCGGCGCCTACCTGCTCTACGACGCCCTGCACCGCCACACGGCCGTGCCCGAGTTTGCCGAGGCCGCCGGCTACTGGCTGGCCCGCATCCCGGGCCTGGCCACGCACGCCAACGAGTACCTGGGCTTTTCGCCCCAGTTCTACCCCCACTACGCGGCCGCCCAGCTCGGGCTCAGCTTCGGGGTGGTCGGCATTGGGCTCACGCTGCTGCAAGCGCAGTCGGGGGGCCGCTACGCAGTTACCGATTTTGTCGGCTTGTCTTGATTGTCAGCCTTTTAATTTTATTTTGCCATGATGACGCTTAGCTTTCCGCACTACCGCCAGCACGACGTCATGGACTGCGGCCCGACTTGCCTGCAAATCATCAGCAAGTTTTACGGCAAGCTGTTCAACATCGAGAAAATTCGTCATTCGAGCCAGATTGGCAAGACGGGCGTGTCCTTGCTCGGCATCAGCCGGGCCGCCGAGCAGCTGGGCATCAAGGCGATGGGCGGCAACATGACCTTCGACAAGCTGACGCAGCAGGCCCACCTGCCCTGCATCATCCACTGGCGCAAAAACCACTTCGTGGTGCTCTACAAGATAAAGCGCGGCAAGGTCTACATCTCGGACCCGGCCAGCGGCTTGCACACGTACTCGAAGGAAGAGTTTTTGCAAAACTGGGCCTACACCTCGGTGCACAACCAGGCCGCCGGCATCGTGATGCTGCTGGAGCCCACGCCCGCCTTTTACAAGGCCGACGACGACAGCCCCGCCACCCGCGTGGGCATTGGGCAGCTGCTGCACCACGTGTGGCACTACAAGGCCCTGCTGGGCCAGCTGCTGGCGGGCCTGGTGGTGGGCTCGCTCATTCAGCTGGCGCTGCCGCTGCTCACCAAGGGCCTGGTCGATGTGGGCATCAAGCGCCAGGACCTGAGTTTTGTCTACATCATCCTGTTTGGGCAGCTGCTCATCACGGCCGGGCAAACGTCGGTCGAGCTGATTCGGGGCTGGATACTGCTCCACATCACGGCCCGCGTGAACGTGGCCGTGCTCTCCGAATTTTTGCACAAGCTGCTGCGCCTGCCGCTCTCCTTCTTCGATACCAAGCTGACGAGCGACATCTTGCAGCGCATCGAGGACCACAACCGCATTGAGGCGCTGCTCACGGGCAGCTCGCTCAACACCCTGTTCTCGATGCTGACCTTCGGCATGTTTGGGGTGGTGCTCTACTCGTACAGCCCGCTCATCTGCGGCATCTTGCTGGGGGGCAGCGTGCTGTACTTTGGCTGGAGCCACCTGTTTCTGGCCCGGCGCAAGCTGCTCGACTTCAAGCGCTTCGGCATTGCGGCCCAGAACCGGGCCAAGGTCTTGCAGCTCATCAACGGGGTGTACGAGATAAAAATCAACGACTGCGGCGTGCAAAAGGTGTGGGAATGGGAGAGCATCCAGGCCAAGCTTTTTCACTTCAACGTGCGCTCGCTGGCCCTCACGCAGTACCAGCAGATAGGGGCCACGTTCATCAACCAGGCCAAGAACGTGCTCATCCTGTTTGTGGCCGCCCGCCTGGTGATGAACCAACAGCTGAGCCTGGGCGACATGATGGCCATCCAGTTCATTGTGGGGCAGATGAACGTGCCCATTGCCCAGCTCGCCGGCTTCATGCAAACCTACCAGGATGCCAAGGTGAGCCTGGAGCGCCTGGGCCAGGTGCACATGCTCGACGACGAGGAGGACGCCCACAAGAACTACGCCCCCGCCCTGCCCGCCGGGCGCAGCCTGCACCTGGAGCACCTCTCGTTTGTGTACCCGGGCGCCGGCAACCGGCCCACGCTCAAAAACCTGACCTTCAGCGTGCCCGCCGGCAAAACCACGGCCATCGTGGGGGCCAGCGGCAGCGGCAAAACCACGCTGCTCAAGCTGCTGCTGCGCATCTGCACCCCCACGGCGGGCCAGGTGCTCGTCGATGCCCTGCCCCTGGAGCGCCTCAGCCCCCAGCAGTGGCGCCAGCACTGCGGCATCGTGATGCAGGACGGCTTCATCTTTTCCGACACCATCGGCAACAACATTGCCCTCAATGCCGAGTACCGCAGCCACGAGGCCCTGACCCACGCGCTGCACGTGGCCAACCTCGACGAGTACGTGCACGGCCTGCCGCTGGGCCTGCACACCAAAATTGGCGAAGACGGCAAGGGCCTGAGCGGGGGCCAGCGCCAGCGCGTGCTCATTGCCCGCATGGTGTACAAAAACCCCGAGTATATTTTTCTGGACGAGGCCACCAGCGCCCTCGACGCCACCAACGAGCGCGTGATTATGGAGCGGCTGCACGGGTTTTTCCAGGGCAAAACGGTGGTCATTGTGGCCCACCGGCTCAGCACCGTCAAAAATGCCGACAACATCATTGTGCTGCACCACGGCGAGGTGCGCGAGCAAGGCAGCCACGAGGAGCTAGTGCAGCGCCGGGGCTACTATTACGAGCTGATTAAGAACCAACTAGAGCTGGGCAGCTAGCCCCCCACCCGCCACTTCCTTTTCCCCATGAGCCCTACCCTACAGCACTTTGCCGCCCGGCTGGCCGCCCTGCCCGCCCCCCCGGCCGATGCCCGCCGCGAGCTGTCGCTCGATACGCAGGCGCTCTTCTCGGCCCTGCTCACCAACGAGTTTAAGGCCCAGTACGGCCCCGCCGGCTTTGCCCAGGCCGATGCCGTGATGCGCCAGTACAACGAGGGCGTGGTGCGCTGCCGCACCGGCCAGCTGCCCGAGGCCCTGGCCGAGCTGCGGCGCGCCGACGAGCAGCTCGCCGCCCTGGCCCCGGCGCTGGTGCCCTACACCACCCTGTTTCAGCTCTCGGGCTGGGGCAACTACTACTACAAAGCCGGCGAGGGCGAGCGGGCCGTGCAGCTGCTGGCGCAGGGCCTGGGCCTGAGCGCCGAGCTGGAGCGCCAGGGCCACCAGGCGCTCATTTACCGGCGCATTGAGCAGCTGCAAAACATTGCCACCATCTACGGCAAGCAGCAGCAGGTGGAGCGGGCCAGCCAGGTGCTGAAAAATACGGCCATCTTTATCCACGCCGGCCGGGCCCACGGCTTGTTTAGCCCCGACTGGGACGCCGCCACGCTCGGGCAGGTGCCGGCCTTGCAGGAAACCACCCTCTACAACGTGTGCCGCCAGCTGGCCGAGCTCGATACCCTGCGGCTGGCCCAGCCCGCCGGGCCGGAGGCCGACTACTTTCACCGCGCCGTGGGCCCGGAGCTGCTGGCCGGCCTGGCCCCCACCACCTACGACCGCACCGTGCTCTACAACTGGCTCTACGTGAAGGCCTCGTACTACGCGGAAAGCCCGGTGGCCTTCTTTGAGAACGTGCTGGCCTTTTTGGCCGATGCCCAGGTGGCCCCGCGCTACGGCGTGTTTCAGGCCAACCTGCTGGCGCAGGCAGCCGCCCACATCCGGCGGCAGGCCGCCGCCGCCCAGCCCCTGGGCCTGCTGGCCACCGTGGATGCCCTGGCCGACCGGGCCCGGGCCCGCGCGGGCCGCCGGCCCGCCCGCATCGCGGCCTGAGCCCGCCCGGCCTTCTTTTCTCCCTCACCCACTCCCGCCGCATGGTACGCGCCGCCGCCCCCTACTTCCTCGACCAGCTGCTGGCCCTGCCCCCCGCGCCCCCCGCGCCGGGCCCCTCGGCCACGCCCAGCACGCAGGCCATCTTCACGGTGCTGTTTGACCGGCAGCTGCGCGAAAAAGTGGGCCCGGCGGCCTACCAGCAGGCCACGGGGGTGCTGCGCCAGTACTACCGGGCCGTGGAGCTGTGCCGCCAGTGCCAGCTGCCCGCCGCCCAGGCGCAGCTGCACCAAGCCGATGCCCAGCTAGCCCAGCTGCCCGCCGCGGTGCGCGACTTCGTGACCCTGTTTCACCTGTCGGCCTGGGGCAACTACTATTACCAGGCCCACGACGCGCCCCGCGGCATTGCGCTGCTGCGCCAGGGCCTGGGGCTGAGCGCCGCCCTGGAGCGCCAGGGCTACGCCCTGATTTACCGGCGCATCGAGCAGCTGCTCAACATTGGGGCGCTGTATGCGCGCCAGCAGCGCCACGCCCGCGCCCACGCGCTGCTGCGCAGCACGCTCACCTTTGTGCACGCCGGCCGGGCCGAGGGCCTGCTCCTCGACGACTGGAATGCCGCCGACCTGCAACGGGTGCGCGCCTACCAGGAGCACACGCTGGACGAGACCTTTGCCCGCCTCGCCACCCAGAACATGGCCCTGCTGGCCCACCCCGCCTACGGCGACGACTACCACTACGCATTTTTCTTCCGCGACCTGCTGCACCAGCTGCACCCCGACACCTACAACCGCACCATCCTGCACAACTGGCTCTACGTCAAGGCTTCTTACTACCAGCAGGGGCCGGCGGCTTTTCTGGAGAATACCCTCACCTTCGTGGGCGATGCCGAAATAGCCCCCGAGTACGGCATTTTTAAAGCCAACCTGCTGGCCCAGGCCAGCCACCACCTGCGCCAGGCCGGCGAAAGCCCGGCGCGGCTGGCCCCCCTGCGGGCCCGGGCGGCCACGCTCCTCGACCGCAAGGGCCGCCCCGTGCAGCTGGCCGCGTAGCCCGCCCGGGCGCGGGGGCGGCGCCATCTTTAGGGCCGGGCCGGCGACCAACGCCCCGGCCCGCCGCCCATGCCCGAGAATTATCGGTTTCACGCGCAGCTGGTGCTGCGCACGCCCGCCCGGCCCTTCGAGGCCGCCATCTGCCCCGAAACCATTGCCGCCCTGCGGCACGACCCCGCTTTTCAGGAAGCGCTGTACCTGGCCTCGCCCGTGCTGTGGGCCGAGTGCCAGAAGTGGCGGCGGGGCGAGCTCACCGAGGCGCGCCGCCTCGACAAGCTCCGGCGCGCGCTCACGCGCTACTACGTGCGGGCCACCACCCGCTGCACGCCGTTTGGGCTGTTTGCGGGCTGCGCCGTGGCCCGCTGGGGGGCGGCCACGCACGTGCAGCTAGCCCCCGGCCCCCCGGCCCGGCACACCCGCCTCGACATGCACTACCTGTGTGCCCTGGCCCAGCAGCTGGCCCGCCACCCCGCCCTGCGCACCCGCCTGCGCTACTGGCCCGCCACCAGCCTCTACGCCACGGGCGAGGAGTACCGCTACGTAGAGTACCAGTACCACGACGGCGAGCGGGTCAACCAGCTGAGCGCGGTGGCCGCCACCCCGCCCGTGACCCAGGTGCTACAAGCGGCCCAGGGCGGCCGCCCCTACGCCGAGCTGCTGGCCGCGCTCGACCCGGACGAAAGCCAACGCCCCGAGGCTGGCGCGTTTCTCGATGAACTCATTGAGGCCCAGCTGCTGATGCACGAGCTGGAGCCCACCGTGACCGGCCCCGAGTTTTTGGCGCACATCCAGGCCGTGCTGGCGCGCGTGCTGGCCGAGGCGCCGCACCCCGAGCTGGCGGCCCTGGCCAGCCACCTGCACGCGGTGCGCCAGCACCTGCACGCCCTGGACCAGGCCCCGGCCAACGACCCGGCCCACTACGAGCGCCTGCGGGCCCTGCTGGCCCCGCTGGGCGTGCTCCCCGAGGCCGGCAAGCTCTTCCAAACCGATACCACGCAGCCCCTGGCCCCGGCCGCCGATACCGTGGACGCGGCCGTGCAGGCCGACCTGCTGGCGGCGCTGCACGCGCTGCGCCGCCTCACGCCCCCGCCTGCGGCGGGCCGGCTCGCCGACTTTACCGCCCGCTTCAGCGCCCGCTACGAGGAGCAGGAAGTGCCCCTGCTGGAAGCCCTCGACAACGAGCGCGGGCTGTCCTACACCTCGTACGGCCAAAACCTGTTTTCGCCCCTGGTGCAAGACCTGGCCGTGCCCCGCGCCGACCCGCCGGCCCCCGGCGCGGCGCTCGGCCCCGCCCAGCAGCTGCTGGCGCGCAAGCTGCGCGAGGCTACCCGGCAGCGGCACTACAGCGTGCCCCTGACGGCGGCCGACCTAGCCGACTGCCCCGCCGCCGCGCTGCCCCTGCCGCCCTCGCTGGCCGTGCTGTTTCGGCTGGTGGGGCAGGGGCAGGTGCTGCTGGAAAGCGCCGGCGGCTCCAGCGCCGTGAACTTGCTGGGGCGCTTTGCCCACGCCAGCCCCGCCATCGAGCAACTCGTGCGCGAGGTCACGGCCCACGAGCAAGCCCAGAACCCCGCCGTGGCCCTGGCCGAAATCTGCCACCTGCCCGCCCACCGCATCGGCAACGTGCTGCTGCGCCCCAGCTTTCGCCGCCTCGAAATAGCGTACCTGGCCCAGGCCGCGCTGCCCGCCGAGGGCCAGGTGCGGGTGCAAGACCTGCTCCTGGCCGTGCGCGAGGGGCAGCTGGTGCTGCGCTGCGGCGCCAGTGGCCAGCGCATTGTGCCGCGCCTGAGCACGGCCCACAACTTCACCCAGGATGCCCTGCCGGTGTATCAGTTTTTGTGCGACCTGCAAACCCAGGGCTTGCAGCCACACCTGGGCGTGCGCTGGCCGGCCGCCGAGGGGGTGGCCTTCCTGCCGCGCCTCACCTACGGCCGGGTGGTGCTGGCACCCGCCACCTGGCAGCTGGCCGCCGCCGACCTTCAGCCCCTGCTGGCCGCCCCCGAGGCCGGGCAGCTGGCCGCGCTGGCGGCTTTTCGGGCGCAGTGGCAGTTGCCGCGCTGGTTTGTGCTGGCCGAGGGCGATAACGAGCTGCTCGTGGATGCCGACAATGCCTGGCTGGTGCGCACCTGGCTGGAAGCCGTGCGCCCGCTGCCCAGCGTGCAGCTCAGGGAGTTTTTATTTGACCCCGCCACCAGTGCCGTGCGCGATGCCCAGGGCCGCCCTCACCCCCAGCAGCTGGTGGCGCTGCTGCTGGGCCAGCACGCCTGCTACCCGGCCCTGCCGCCCCGCCCCGCGCCCGCCCCCGACGTGCCCCGCCAGTTTGCCCTGGGCTCGGAGTGGCTCTACTACAAGCTCTACTGCGGCCAGAAGCAGGCCAACCACCTGCTGCTAGCCCTGGTGCAGCCCCTCACCGAGGAGCTGGCGGCGGCCGGGCTGCTTGGCCAGTGGTTTTTTATCCGCTACGCCGACCCCGACAACCACCTGCGCTTACGCCTGCACCTGACCCGCCCGGCCGAGCTGGGCGCGGTGGTGCAGTGCGTGGCCCGCCACCTCGCGCCGTTTGAGGCCAGCGGGGCGGTGTGGAAAGTGCAAACCGATACCTACCGCCGCGAGCTGGAGCGCTACGGCTCCCGCACGGTGGCGCTTTCCGAGCGCCTCTTTTGCTGGCAAAGCCAGGCCCTGGTAGCCTGGCTGGCCGAGCAGCCCGCCGATGCGCCCGACGACTGGCTCTGGGGCTTGCGCGCCATGGAGGAGCTGCTCGACGCCTTTGCGTACTCGCTGGCCCAAAAAACGGCCCTGCTGCACGAGCTGCGCACCGCGTTTGCCCACGAGTTTGGGGGCGGCAAGGCGCTACGGCTCCAGCTCGATGCCAAGTACCGGGCGGCCCGGCCCGCCATCCTGGCGCAGCTGGCGGCGGCCCCGCCGCCACCCGCCGCACTCGTGGCGCTGGCCGCCGGCGTGCAGCAGCAGCTGGCGGCCGGCCCGCCCGAAGTAACGCTGGCCGCCCTGCTCGGCAGCTACCTGCACATGCTGCTCAACCGCGTGCTGCCCACCGAGGCGCGCCTGCACGAGCTGGTGCTCTACGATTTTTTGCACCGCCACTACCAGGCCTGCCTGGCCCGCGCGCCGGGCTAGGCAGGCCGGGCGGGCGCTATTTCCGGCCGCCCATTACCTGCTCTTGCAGCGCCTGGAAGAAGGTGGCCCGGTAGGTTTCGCCCAGCGGCACGTAGGCCTTCACGCCCTTGAGCAGAATCTGGTTGCCGTCGATGGCCCGGATTTTATCCAGCGATACGAGGTACGACTTGTGCACCCGCATGAAGCGCCGCGGGGGCAGGCGCTCCTCCAGGTCCTTCATGTTGAGCAGCGTCACCACGCCTTCCTCGGCCGTGTAAATGGACACGTAGTTTTTCAGGCCCTCCACGTACACGATGTCGTTGAAGTCGAGCCGCGTCATCTTGCCCTTGCTCTCCGTCTTCACGAAAATGTAGTCGGCCGGCTGCTCCTCGGGCTGCCAGCGCCCCGAGGGCTCGAGGGCCGAGTTCAGGGCCTTTTGCGCGGCCTTAAGAAAGCGCTCAAACGCGATGGGCTTGAGCAGGTAGTCCAGCACGCCGAGCTCGAAGCTAGCCACCGCAAACTCGCTGTAGGCCGTGGTGAGCACCACCTTGGTTTTGCCCCGCAGCATCCCCACCACGTCGAGCCCCGAGAGCTGCGGCATGTGAATGTCGATAAACAGCAGGTCGATGGGCTGCTGCTGCAACAGGGTCAGGGCCTCCAGGGGGTTGGTGGTGCTGCCCGCCAGGCGCAGAAAGGGCGTTTTGGCAATGAAAGTGCAGAGGATATCAATGGCACTCTGCTCATCGTCGACCACTAAACAAGAAATCATCGGTTATAAGTCTATGCTTAATGTACAAGTATAGTGCAGCGGCTCATCATCGACGTGCAAGGTGTAGCGATTGGGATACAGCAGCTCTAGCCGCTTGCGCGTGTTAGCCAGCCCAATGCCCGTGCTTTTTTCCTTCGGCCCCAGCCGCTTTTTATTGCGGGTGTAGAAGGTGAGCCGGCTCTGCACCACGCGCAGCTCAATGAGCAGGGGGTCGGCCGGGTCGGCCAGCTCGCCGTGCTTAAAGCAGTTCTCGACGAAGGTGATGAGCACCAGGGGCAGAATGAGCAGAAAGTGCGTGGGGCCGCTCAGCCGGAAATCAACCTGGAGCTGGTTATTGAAGCGCAGCTGGTTGAGGGCAATGTAGTTTTTGAGGTGCTGAATTTCCTGCTCCAGCATCACCTTGCCGTTGCTGTCTTCGTGCAGGGCGTAGCGCATGGTATCGGCCAGCAGCAAGATGCCCTTGGCCGCGTTCTCGGAGTGCGGGTACACCTGGGCGTAGAGAAAATTGAGCGCGTTGAAGAGAAAGTGCGGGTTAATCTGGCTTTTGAGAAACGCCAGGTTGGCTTCGAGCAGGTTGCGCTCGGCCAGGCGCAGCTGCTGCTCCTGCTCGCGCTTTTGGGTGGCCAGCACAACGGCGCTGCGGGCAAACCAGTAGCCCATGCTCACGAACAGAAAAAAGGAGCCCCGGTAGAGGGCCAGCACCCACATTTGGAGGTAGCCCACGGGCGCCGCCCCGGCGGGGGCCAGCCCATGCCGGTAAAACTCGGCCCGCAGCGCGGCGTAGCCCGCCAGCAGGAGCACCGCCGCCCCGGCGTAGCGCCAGTAGGCGCGCCGCGCGTAGAGGCGCGGCAGCAGCAGCTCGCTGTTGGCGTAAAACACGCCCGCATTCAGCAAGTACAGCACCAGCACCCGCACCAGGCTAAACTGCGCGGAGTCTGTGAAGAGGGAGGTGGCTTGCTCATAGGCCGTAAAGCCTACCCAGGCTACTACATGGCTTAGGTAAGGCTTACTGGATTTGAAGGCCATTCGCATCTGGTAAAAATAGGGGGTGCCCGGGGCATCGGGCGGCGCGGGCCCGCCCGGCGGGCCCGCCGCTAATCCTCCCTAAAGCCGGGTTGGTGCTGCGCAAAGCCGGGTTGGTGTAATGGCTTTGCCAGGGGCAAAACGGGCGCGTAGGTTTGTTTCGAACAACAGCACCTCGCTGTTTATCAGCACCCTCCCTACCTCTCTCTCCCTTTTCTGCATGAAGAATCTCGCTACGCCTGCCCCCAAGTTTGCCCTCCACAAAACCATCGTCACCCGCTTTAAACCCGCCGCGGCCAGTGCGCCCTTCTCCTCTTCTATGGTCACCACGGGCATCCTCGGGCCGGGGCTGGCGCGCTGAGCCCACCGGGCCCGGCCCTGGCCCCGGCCGGCCCCCGCGCCCAGTAGCCGCCCGGCTGCCTTTGCTAACCTAGTTTCCCTATGCTCACCTCCCCGCCCCCGGTTCTTCCGCCTCCGGCCCTTGCGCCCGTGCTGCCGGCCCTGCCAGCCTTGCTGCCTAGCTGGCAGCGCGTGCAGCAAGTGCTGCACGCGCACCGGCCCTCGGCCACGGCGGCCCTCGACCTGGCGGGCCTGGCGGTGTACCATCACTGCGCCTACTCGGCCTTTGCGCACCCCGCCGATGCCTCCCGGGCCAGCGAGCTGCTTCAGCAGCTCCTTCCGGCCGGCGAGCTGCTGCTGCACAGCAGCAACTGGGGCACGCCGCAGTTTGAGCAGGCCTGCGCCCTGGCCTGGCTAGGGGGCCGGGCCGCCGCCGGCAGCCCCGGCCTGGCCCAGCTGCTGGCGGGCTTCGACCAGCAACTGGGCCAGCGGCTGCCCCAGCTGCTGGCGGGCGGCAACCCGCACACCTTCACGCAGGCCCTGCGCTACCTGAGCCTGCGGCTGCCCCTGGCCTCGGCCGCCCAGAGCATGCAGCTGCTGCTGGCGCGCCAGGCGGACCCACTCCCCGAGTCCTGGCTGCTGGGGCTGCCCGATGGCCTCGCCGGCGAGCTGCTGCTGCGGCTGCGGCTGCGGCGCCTGGGCCAGCCCGACGAGGCCCTGCCCCAGCACCTGCGCGCGGGCATTACGCGCCTGCTGGCCACCCGGCGCGCCGTCGATTTTTCCCAGCAGCACTATTCCGTTTTTCCGTATCAGGCCAGCTTGGCCACCCCAGACTCGTTCAGCCCCGCCCTCACCTGGAGCCGGGGCGACCTGTCGCAGGCCCTGCTGCTGCACGAGGCCCACCAGCTCCTGCACGATGAGGAGCTCGCCAAAATTGCTGACCTGGTCGGCCTCAACACGTTGCTGCGCATTACGGCGCCCGCTACCGAAATCACCAGCTCCCATTTTGGCGCGGGCGCGGCCGGCGTGGCGCATCTCTACGGCCGCCTCTACCAGCTAAGCGGGCAGGCTGGGTACCGGCAAGGCTACACCTTCTGGCTCGACCAAACGCAGCAGTGGCTGCACCAGGAACTGGCTGGCCCCGCCGCCGTGCCCCAGGCCGGCGAGCTGCTGCACGGCCTGGCTGGGGTAGGCCTGGTACTCCTAGCGGCCGTCACCGCCACCGATTTCGAGTGGGATTCCATTGTGCTGTAGCCCCGCCGCCAGCCCGCCGCCCTAAGTAAGGCCAGAAGCAAGGCCATCCTCCGGTAGGTATTCTTACGCGGAGGATGGCCTTGCTTCTGGTCCTTACTTCTGGCCTTACTTAGGGCGGCGGGTTGCAGTGTCCGCTTCTGATTGCGAGGCACGGCGCGGGCGTAGCCGGTGCACATAGCGAAAGTACAGTTTACCCGCCACGGGCGCGCCTTTTTTGTACTCAGATTGCTGGACAAGTTTTCTGAACTAACTCCAATCGTTTCGCCAGGCTTTCCGGGTAGCGTAAGCGCCGGCCGACTTGTACAGCCAAACGAGGGTTACGCTATACTCACCGGCTCGCCAGCCGCAGCCCCGGGCCCGGCCGTACCAAATAGCCGGGGCTGCTCCATCCACTAGCCAATCCACTAGCCAATCTACCAGTTGGTACCCTAGCTAGTACACTACGCCGTACACTAGCAACTACCAGCTCTGGGCAAGTTATTTACCTGATTCCTTGGCAGCTAATCTGGCTTCCTGCTTCAGCAGCAACTCTATTCCTTCCAGAATAAGCGAGTGGACGGATATGGCGCTCGCATTCGGTAGCGAGTTGGCCCGATGCCGACTCCGCCGGGCATCGCGGGCCGCCGTGAGCTGTTGCAGCTTGGCCGCATAGAGCCGGAGCGTGTAGCTGGCTATGGCCGGGGCATCCCCGGCGGGAGGGGTTTCGCGGGGCGTGGGCGCCCCCTGGTCAATGATGGCTTGCAGGGCGGCAGCCTCTTTGCGCGGCGGTAGTTTCATCGGTTTTGCAGGGCTTGGGTAATGTGGGTAAACAGCGTGGTTACTTCGGCCACGGCCTTCGGCTCCT
>Ga0160428_1001023_pt1 | contig 23939 bp, 23 predicted proteins | sample SolpanmetagenomM_FD_108198 | JGI IMG/M metagenome (GOLD analysis project Ga0160428, IMG submission 108198) | Solar panel surface microbial communities from Lawrence Berkeley National Laboratory, California, USA - M | ecosystem: Engineered > Built environment > Solar panel > Unclassified ... | reverse complement strand
ATAGCCAAACCCGTAAAAATCAGGAAACAGCGCGTCGGATTTCTGCGTATTACTTAACAGTTCAACTACGCGCTGCCCGTATGCATTCCGACGACCAAATTCCTGACGCGGCCACCCCGACGCCGCAAGGCCCCTCGCGCCGCTCTTTCCTTAAGCAAACCGGTGGCTTGCTAGGTGTGGCCCTGGCCCCACCCATTGCTAGCCAAGCCGAAGCCATTGCTGATAAGCTAGCTCCTGCTAGCCCCATTTTATCGGGCCAAACCAACGTTAGCCTCAACATCAACGGCCAGGCCAAAAACCTGCGCATCGAGCCCCGCACTACCCTGCTCGACGCCCTACGCGAAAACCTAGACCTGACGGGTACCAAAAAGGGCTGCGACCACGGCCAATGCGGCGCCTGCACCGTGCACCTCGATGGGAAACGCGTAAACTCCTGCCTGACCCTGGCCGTGATGGCGCAGGGTAAGCAGATTACGACCATCGAAGGCCTAGCGAAGGGCGAGGAACTGCACCCTATGCAAGAGGCTTTCCTCAAGCACGATGGCTTTCAGTGCGGCTACTGCACGCCGGGCCAAATCATGTCGGGCGTAGCCTGCGTGAAAGAAGGCCACGCCGGCACCGACGACCAAGCCCGCGAGTGGATGAGCGGCAACCTCTGCCGCTGCGGCGCCTACCCCAACATTCTGGCCGCCGTGCGCGAAGTGGCTAGCCAACAAGCAAAAGGTTAGTCCGATGAATAATTTTAGCTATACCCAGGCTGCCTCTACCAAGGAAGCCACGACCACCAAAGCGGCCGATAAGCAGGCGGCCTTCATCGGCGGCGGCACCACGCTCATCGACCTAATGAAGTCAAATATTGAGCAGCACTCACTGCTTATTGATATCAACAGACTCTCGCTGTTGGGCATCGAAAACGCGGCTGCTGGCCTGCGCATCGGCGCCCTGGAGCGCATGAGCGACGTAGGTGAGCACCCGTTGGTGGTGCAGAACTACCCCGTTATTTCGCAGTCGCTGCTGGCCTCGGCCTCGCCGCAACTACGCAACATGGCCAGCATGGGCGGCAACCTGCTGCAGCGTACCCGCTGCGGCTACTTCCGCGATACTGCTTTCCCGTGCAACAAGCGGGTACCCGGCTCAGGCTGCCCCGCACAGGATGGTGACAACCGCAACCTAGCTATTCTGGGCGGTAGCCCAAGCTGCATTGCTACCCATGCCTCAGACCTGGCAGTGGCCCTGGTGGCGCTCGAAGCCAAGCTGACGCTGGAAAACCCTAAGGGCGCTACCCGCATTGTGCCCCTGGCCGACTTTTATAAGCTGCCCGGCTCGACGCCGCACATTGAGAACCACTTGCAGCTTGGGGAGATAATCACTGCTATCACGGTACCCGCCGCGGCGCACGCCCGCAAGTCGTACTACCTCAAGGTGCGCGACCGTGCCTCGTATGCCTACGCGCTGGTATCGGCCGCAGTGGGCCTCGACGTGCAGGGCGGCACTATTCGCTCGGCGCGCGTGGCACTGGGGGGGGTAGGGACCGTGCCGTGGCGCGTGCCTGCCGTGGAGAAATACCTAATGGGCAAGCCTGCAACGGAAGATAGTTTCCGGGCAGCTGCTGCCCTGGCTGTGCGCGAAGCCAAGCCTTACGAGCACAATAAATTCAAGCTAGAGCTGGCGCAACGCACCATCGTGCGCGCCCTGCTAGAGGTCACTGCTTAAGAAACTACTATGTCTGCTGAACCCCAATTTTTTGACCAGCCCGGCGGTTTCGTTGGCAAGCCCATTGTGCGCGTTGAAGGCCGCGAGAAAGTAACCGGCAAGGCCAAGTACTCGGCCGAGTATCCGTTGCCAGGCCTTACTTACGGTGTGCTGGCTACCAGTACTATAGCTAAGGGCCGTATCCAGAGCATCGACACCACGGCGGCCATGCGCGAGCCGGGCGTGCTGGCTGTGCTCACGCATCAAAACCTGCCCAAGCTAGCCAAAACGCCCAACGATGACCAAGGCAAAAAGGACACGAGCGCCCCGATGGGCTTCATGCCCCTCACCAGCGACGAGATATTTTACTCAGCGCAGCCCGTGGCCCTGGTAGTAGCCGACACGCTCGACCACGCCATTCACGCTGCTACGCTAGTGAACGTGACGTATCAGCAAGCCGAGCAGCCTATTGCCAGCTTTCATGATACCCGCGCCAAGCTATTCAATCCGGCGCAGGTGCAGGATGGCAAGGAAGACGGCCACAAGCGGCGCGGCGATGCTAAATCGGCCTTTGCTAGCGCGCCCATCCAGCTTACGGCCACCTACACGCACCCGGTATATCACCACAACCCTTTGGAGCCGGGCTCGACCACAGCCCACTGGGAAGCGCCCGACCGCCTCACGGTGTACGAATCGACGCAGGGCGTAACGCGCACTCAAACTACGCTGGTTGCCATGACTGGCCTGCCCCGCGAGCAGGTGCGCGTCATTACTAAGTACCTGGGCGGCGGCTTCGGCTGCAAGGGCTCGTGCTGGCCGCACACCATCCTCACGGTACAGGCTGCCAAGGCCGTGGGCCGGCCGGTGAAGCTGATGCTGACGCGCAAGCAGATGTTTACCAGCATGGGCCACCGCGAAGACCAGAGCCAGACGTTGCAGCTCGGCGCCACGGCCGATGGCAAGCTCACCTCGCTCATTCATACCAAGCTATCGACGACTTCGCCCTGGGATGAGTACGCTGAATCGAACTCTAAGATTATCGACATGCTCTACGCTAGCCCCACCTTCGAGGCGAGCTACGAGATGGCGCGGGCCAACGTTATGACCTCGACTTTTATGCGTGCGCCTGGCGAAGCACCGGGCTCGTTTGCGCTGGAATGCTCGATGGACGACCTGGCCGCCCGCCTCGGGGTAGACCCCATCGAAATTCGGTTGCGCAACCACGCTGACCACGACTACAGCACCGATAAACCCTGGAGTAGCAAGAGCCTGAAACAGTGCTACGCCCGTGGCGCGGAGTTATTTGGCTGGAGCAAGCGCAACCCTAAAGCCGGCGCCACCCGCGATGGGCGCTACCTCGTGGGCATGGGCATGGCCACCGCCAGCTATCCTGTGCACAGCTCGCAGGGCACGGCCCGCGCCCGCCTCTACGCCGACGGGCACGCCGTAGTGCAGAGCGGCGCCACCGACCTAGGCACCGGTACCTACACCGTAATGACCCAGGTGGCCGCCGACGCCTTGGGCTTGCCCATTGAGAAAGTACGCTTCGAGCTAGGGGATACCAACCTGCCTACCGCCCCCAACTCGGGCGGCTCTATCGCAGCTGGCACCGTGTCGTCGTCGGTATATCTGGCGGCGCAGGATGTGTGGCAGCGCCTCATCAAGATAGCGGTGGGCGACAAAAAGTCGCCGCTCTATAAGGCCAAGCCGGAAGATGTGACCGTGGAGAAAGGTCGCCTGTTTCTGAAAAAGGACTCTAAGAAAGGTGAAGCTTTCGGCGACCTGATGAAGCGTGCTGAACTTACCGATATTGAGGGGATGGGCCGCGGCCGCTACGGCGCGGGCTACGAAACCGGCCATGCGGCTGGTCCCGCCGGCCCTGGCAACAACGCCGACTCGGCGGGCCAGCACTCGATGCACTCCTTCGGGGCGCACTTTTGTGAGGTACGGGTTGACATGGACCTAGGTATCATTCGGGTGAGCAAGTGGGTGAGCGTGATGGGCGCCGGCCGCATTCTGAACGCCCAAACCGCGCGTAGCCAAATTATCGGTGGAGCCATTTTCGGCATCGGCTCGGTGCTAATGGAGGCTACTGAGCGCGACGCGAAATTATCGCGCTATACCAATGCCGACTTGGCCAATTACCACGTGCCCGTCAACGCCGACATTCCGAATATGACGGTGGAGTTTGTGGAAGAGCACGACCCCTACATCAATGCAATGGGCGTGAAGGGCATCGGCGAAATCTCGATGGTCGGCGTGGCCGCCGCCGTAGCCAACGCCGTGTACCACGCCACCGGCAAACGCCTGCGCGACCTGCCCCTGACGCCCGACAAGGTGCTGATGAGTGGCTTGAATAGCTAATTCGCTAGCGCAAAGAAACCAAGAACGTCCTGCTAAGCTTGCCGAAGCATCCTGCTCGCGCCGTCAGGGGTAGTAACTCCAACGATGCGAACAAGGTACCTAGGCAGGCTCAGCAGGACGTTCTTTTGTGGCTATTACTAACCAACAACCCAAACTTCCTCATGCACAACGACTCGATTGCTAACGTGGGCCTGTTACTGCTTGCCGCTGGTTCGTCTTCGCGCCTGGCGCGCCCCAAGCAACTGCTACCCTACCAGGGCCAGACGCTGCTGCGCCATGCTGCCCAGCTAGCCGTGGCATCGCCCTGCCGCCCGCTTGTGCTCGTGACCGGCGCGCTTCACGACGAACTGCTGCCCGAAATCGACGGCCTGCCTTTCCACGTAGTCCGCAACGATAACTGGGCCGATGGCATGGGTGGCAGCATTGCTGCCGGCCTTGCCGAGCTCGAAACCGCCGCCGAAGGCCCCCGGGTAGACGCCGTTATCGTGATACTCTGCGACCAGCCGCTGCTCACCGAAGAGATTATTGGCCAGCTTATCGTGCAGTTTCAGGCTACTGGGCAGCAAGTGGTAGCCTCAGCTTATGCGGGCACGCAGGGTGTGCCCGCACTTTTCAGCCGCGCCATCTTTCCGCAGCTGCTGGCGCTGCGCGGCGCCAGCGGGGCCCGCGAGTTGCTACAGCAATATGCCCACCTGCCCACTGTCGACTTTCCCGGCGGTGCCACCGACGTGGATACCGAGGCGCAATACGCCGCACTAGACTAACGCGAGAGGTTGTTTCTGTAAGGCCACCCTATTTAGCGCCGTTCTCAGCCCAATTAGATGGCCTGGGAACGGCGCTAAATAGGGTGGCCTTAGTTATAGCGGATGATTGCTAGTTCTAAAGAATTCCTAGTAGGTACTCATAATGACCTCCTTACTCAAAGTGGCGCCCGCCAGGTTGCCGGCTGCAATGGCTAGCGCTAGCTGCGGCAGGGCCGAGCAGCAGTCGCCGGCGGCATACACGCCCGGCACCGTGGTCCTGTAGCTTTCATCAATGCGAATGAGTTGTTGCTCCGTCATTTCGCAGCCCAGCTGCTGGGGTAGGGGGCTGGCCTGGTGAGCAGGTAGGCGGGCGTATAGCACAGGCAGCGGCCGGGTGCTACCATCGGCTAGGTGCAGGCCCGTGAGCTGGCCGCTCGTGTGCAAGAGTTCCGTCACGGGTGTCTCTACCAACTCAATAGCGTTGATTTTCAATAGCTCATGCACGTCGGGGCCAAAAGTGGCTGGCCCGTTGGTGAAGACGGTGAGCGTGCGAGACCAGTTCAGCAGCATTTTTACGTGGTGCTGTACTTCGTCGCCGTTGTTCCAGATGCCGGTGGGCTGGTCGGCCACCTCGTAGCCGTGGCAAAAAGGGCAGTGAATCACCGATTTGCCCCAGCACTCGGCAAAGCCGGGTACGGGCGGCAATTCGTCGCGCATGCCAGTGGCCAGTAGCAGCCGGCGGGTTTGGTAAGTGCCGTGGCTGGTGATGATTTCCAGTTCACCGCCCGGCAGCCGGGCGGCGTGCGTGGCTTCGGCGGTTAGCAGCTGCACGGTGGGGTAGGCGGCTACCTGCTGCCGGGCCCGAGCCGCTAGGTCGGCCGGGGCATCGCCGTCGTGTAGCAATAGGTTGTAAGCGTGGGGTGTGAAACGGTTGCGCGGGCGGCCCGCATCGAGCACCAGCACCCGGCGCCGGGCACGGCCGAGAGCTAGCGCGGCACTCAGGCCGGCATAGCTGCCACCAATGATAATGACCTCAAACTGCATAAATTGGGAAGCGTCAACTTGTCGTAAACTAGGCAAAATTGCTGGGCGAAGATACTTTGTTTTTTTTATTAAATGAAACAATGTTGCGTTTAATGTAGTGCGGGCTGTTGACCTGCTAAGCCGAAATAACCACGACTGCGTATCAGCCAAAAACCTTTTCTTTACTTTCCGTTATGCCCTTTAGCCTCCGCCAAATCTGGCAGCCCCTGCGCGAGTCGCTGTGGTTTTTGCCGCTGCTTATGGTGCTCATTGCATTGGGGCTAGCGTATGGGCTGGTGCAGCTTGACCAGTCAACCAGCGCCACGGGCACGCGGCAGCTGCCCTTACTTTTTGGCATCGACGCGGGTGGGGCAGGCGGCATGCTCAATGCCATTGCGGGCTCGATGCTGACCGTGGCGGCGCTCACGTTTTCGCTATTGCTGGCGGCTATTGCGCAGGTAAGCAACCAGTACTCGCCGCGGGCGCTGCGCAATTTCATGCGCGACCCAGTGAACCAGTTCGTGATGGGCTACTTCGTGAGTGTATTCACCTACTGCCTGGTGGTGCAGGGAACCATTCGGGCCGCGCGCAATGGGCACTTCGTGCCTACTACCGCGGTGCTGATGGGGTTATTGCTAGCGCTGGGGGGGGTAGGGGCTCTCATTTTCTTTATCCACCACGTGGCCGAGGCACTGCAAACCGGCACCCTTGTGCACCAGGTAATGGCCGAAACCAAGCGCGAAATCGACCGACTCTTTCCACTGCATTTTGGTAAAGAACTGCATTCCGACGCCCGCGCTGCCGCCGAGGCCTGGGCAGCCGGCAATGCCGGTTGGTTTCCGGTGCTGGCCACCCAGGCGGGCTACCTGCAAGCCATCGACAAGCCCGGGCTGCTAGCCTGGACGGTGCGCCACCGCACGGTACTCCGCCTCGAATGCCACATCGGCGACTTTGTGGGCACCGGGCAGCCGCTGTTCAGCGTGCGGGCCGGCATGGAGCGGGCCACCACACCCCAGGCCGACTGGCCTGCCGACCTGCTGGGCCACGTTAGTATCGGCCGCCACCGCAACCCCGAGCAGGACGTAGCTTTTGGCTTGCAGCAGCTAGTCGATATCGCCCTCAAAGCGCTCTCACCGGCCGTGAACGACACCACCACCGCAATTATGGCCATCGACTATCTCGGCGAACTGACGGCCCAGCTAGCCCGGCACGAGTTTGCGGGAGCGTTGCGTTCCGATGGGCAACACCTGCGGGTGCTGGTGCGGGTGTATTCGTTTGAAGAGTACGTGCGGCTGGCCTTCGACTTGGTGCGTGAAAATGCCCGCGGCAATTCGGCCGTGCTGCGCCGCTTGCTGCGGGCGCTAGCGCTGGTGGCCCGGCAGGTGCGCGACCCCACTCGCCTACCCCCCTTGCGCGAGCAAGTAGCCCTGTTGCTAGCCTGTGCTCAGGCCAGCCTCGGCACCGACTACGAGCGCCAGGAAGTGCAGGCGCTCTGCGATGAGCTACGCCCGGCCTGGGAGGGGTAGGACCCAGCTAGCTGCGCCGTTACGGTTACGTTAGGCGTCGGGCAGCCACTCTAAAATCGCTGTATCTTGGGCCCTCACTCACTTTGTAGCTTATGGCTCCCACCGCCCCCGCGCCGGCCGTCGAAAAAGATAACAAGCGCATCACCACCGGCTGGACGTTCTACGACTGGGCCAACTCGGTGTATCCACTCGTTATTACCAGCTCGATTTTTCCTATCTATTGGAATTCGATGGTGAAGGTTATCACGCACTCTAAAAGCGCCAAAACACCGATTGATTTTCTAGGGCTGCACGTACCAGGCACGTCTCTGCAGAATTACTCGGTGTCGGCGGCCTTCCTCATTATCGCGCTCATCAGCCCGCTGCTTACCTCGCTGGCCGACTATTCGGGACGCAAAAAGCTATTTCTGCAAATCTTCTGTTACCTCGGAGCCGCCGCGTGCTGTGGGCTTTATTTTTTCGAGCCCGCCACCTTCACGCCTAGTGTATTTGTGTTTATTCTGGCCACGGTGGGTTTTTCGGGCTCCATTGTCTTTTACAATTCCTATTTGCCAGTCATTTCTTCGGAAGAGAAATTCGACTCGCTCTCAGCCCGTGGGTTTTCGATGGGCTATATCGGCTCGGTTATTTTGCTGGTGTTGTGTTTGGTGCTAATTCAAGGCCCAACGCTATCTGGCAAGCCCCTTTTTGGGCTGAGCGAGGGTATGGCTACCCGTTATAGCTTCTTGCTCACGGGCCTCTGGTGGGCGGGCTTCGCCCAAATTCCGTTCTTCACCTTGCCGCCCGACCCCGGCCGCCCCACCGGGGCGGCCGCCGATTCGGGCTGGCTGCTCAACGGCTTCCGCGAGTTGGGCAAAGTGTGGGCAGAAACCAAGCAGCAGCCGAATCTCAAGCGCTTTTTGTTGGCCTACTTCACCTACAACATGGGCGTGCAAACTGTGATGTACGTGGCTACGCTCTTCGGCGATGAAGAGTTGCACCTCGAAACTTCGGCACTCATTAAAACCATTCTGTTGCTGCAACTAGTTGGTATACTGGGGGCGTACCTCTTCGCCAAACTCTCTGAGCGCATCGGCAACACGCGAGCGCTGAGCTGGGCCGTATTTATTTGGATGCTCATTTGCGTGGCCGGCTACTACGTGCAGGCCGGGTGGAGCTTCTACGTGCTGGCCTCGATTATTGGCCTTACGATGGGAGCGGTGCAAAGCCTCTCGCGCTCTACGTATTCCAAGATTATTCCCGAAAATACGTCCAATACGGCCGCTTATTTCAGCTTTTTTGACGTGACTGAAAAGGTCGGTATCGTGATTGGCCTGCTGGTATTCGGCGGTATCTCGCAGCTTATGGGCGGCAATATGCGCTACAGTATCCTGGCGCTCATCGTGTTCTTTATCTTTGGTCTGGGCTTCCTGCTGAGCCTGCGGGGCAAAAAGCTGCGCGATGAGCCCGCGGACGCCGAAGCCCTACCCCCCCCCGCCCGCCTCAGCGGTGGCCAGCACGCCGCGCACCGCGACCTAACGGCGCCGGGCAAAAAGTACGGACCTTTGCGGCATGATTCATCCTCCCCAACCCAATTTGCAAACTGCGCTCGGCCACGAGCTGAAGCACGAGCTAGCTATCACGCGCCGCGTCTTAGAGCGCGTGCCCACCGAGCAGTTTGGCTGGCAGCCCCACGCCAAAAGCATGACCCTAGGCACCCTGGCTGGCCACATGGCCAACCTCATTGGGTTCCTAGAATTGTCACTCCAAGGTGCGGCCTTCGACTTGGCCAGCAGCAAGCTGCCCGACAACCCCGCCACCACGGCCGATGTGCTGGCACGCTTTGATGTCAACGCTGAGAACCTGCACCAGGCCCTGGCCGACGTGAGCGACGACGCCTTCAACGACATCTGGAGCCTCACGCACGGTGACAAAACACTGCTTTCGCTGCCCCGCACGGCGGTAGTGCGCACCATGGTGCTCAACCACCTCATTCACCACCGTGGCCAGATGAGTGTGTACTTGCGCTTGCTCGACATCGCGGTGCCTTCTATCTACGGCGGCTCAGCCGACGAGGCGCCGCAGCGCTAGTCGCTAGTCAGGACATAAAAAGGCCGGCTTTCCTGCGCAGGAAAGCCGGCCTTTTTATGTCCTGACTAGTCTATTTTCGGCTAAACACCTGCTTGCCGCCAATCCAGGTTTGCTGCACTTGCAGGTCGCGCAGCTGCTCCTTGGGCGCGGTGAGTAAGTCGGTTTTCAGCACCACAAAATCGGCCAGCATACCGGCTTTAATCTGGCCTTTACGCCGGTCTTCGAACGCGGCGTGGGCGGCCCAAGTGGTCATGCCACGCAGTGCCTGCTCGCGGGTGAGGGCATTCTCCATCTGGAAGCCATTGGCAGGAAAGTTCTTGGCATCTTGGCGCGCCACGGCCGCGTGGTAGCCATAGAGCGGGTTAATATCCTCGACTGGAAAGTCGGAGCCCAGCGCTACTTGGCCGTATTGCTTTAGCAAGGCTTGGTACACGTAGGCCGTTTTGAGGCGCGGGGCGCCGAGCCGCTCGCCGGCCCAGTACATATCCGAGGTAGCGTGCGTGGGCTGCACCGAGGGCACGATGTGGTACTGGCCAAACTTGGCCACGTCGGCCGGGCTCACCACCTGCGCGTGCTCGATGCGCCAGCGCCGGTCGGGCTGCCCCTGCAGCGCCGCGCCGTAGATATCGAGCAGCAGCCGGTTGCTAGAGTCGCCGATGGCGTGGGTATTCATCTGAAACTTGTTGGCGGCCAGCTCCTTGGCCAAGGCGCGGTAGTACTCGGGGTGTTGCAGCAGAAAGCCTTTCTCAGCGGGCCGGTCGGTGTAGGGCGCCAGCAGCGATGCGCCCCGCGAGCCCAGCGCGCCATCGGCGTACACTTTAAAGGAGCTGATAGTCAGGTTATCGCTGAAAAAAGGGCCTTTTGGCAGCTAATAGGCCTTGTTGGCGGGGGTAGGGTTGAGCATGGCGTAGAGGCGCAGGCACAGCTTACCAGCCTTTTGCAAAGCGGCCATACGCTCGATGTCCTCGCGGTCGAGGCCGGCGTCGGCGAGGCTGGTGAGGCCCACGGCCAGGCAGTTTTGCTGGCCTTGCAGCAGAGCGGCATCGGCTTCGGCGGGGCTGGGCTCGGGTATTTTAGCAGCCACCAGCTTCACGGCATTATCTACGAGCAGGCCGGTGAGGCGGCCCTGAGCATCGCGCCCAATAACGCCGCCGCTGATGGGGGTAGCCGCCGTGACGCCCGCCAGGTCCAGCGCCTTTTGGTTGGCTAGCGCCGCGTGGCCATCTACGCGGGCAATGAGTACCGGCACGTTCGGAAACAGCTGGTCTAGGGTGTCCTTAGTGGGGTAGCGCTGGCCGGGCCAGTCGTTTTGGTCCCAACCGCGGCCCGTGAGCCAGGCCGCGCCGGGCTGCTGCTGCCGGTGCTGCGTGAGGCGGCCCACCGTGGCCGCCCATGAGGTAGCACCCACTAGGTTCGCCGAGCGCAACCCCAGCGCGTAGCGGTAGAAGTGGCAGTGCGCATCGTAAAAGCCAGGGTATATAAATTGCTGCTGCGCATCCACCGTTTGCGCGGCTTGGTAGCGCTGTAGCAAGTCGGCGGCCCGCCCTACGGCCACAAAGTGCCCCCCACGCACGGCAAAGGCATCTGCTTGGCTGAATGTCGAATCGATGGTGAATACGTGGGCATTCGTCACGAGCAAATCGACGGGCTCAAGTTTCGACTGGCAGCCCGCTAATCCTAACGAAATGCTTAATGCTAGGGCACTCCCAAGTTTATAAAGAAGGTGCATGGTACAAAAGGGTATGCAAAGTTCCGAAGCCAATGTAGCGCGCAAAGCTAAGCCCGTTCTTGGTAGAGAACGGGCTTACTTACATCGGCTGTTGAATTTGCTAAATCCGCTAGAATCCGCAACTTACTCAAATTTCATGTGCTTCACCGACTCGCCCGAGTTCTTCAATTCCAGCAGCGAGTCGATGCCGATGGCCAGGTGGCGCTTCACAAAATCGACGGTCACTTTTGAATCCGACTCGGCCGTTTTCACGCCCTCAGGCGTCATGGGGTTGTCGCTCACGAGCAGCAGCGCGCCGTGCGGAATGTCGTTCATGAAGCCTACCACGAAAATGGTTGCCGTCTCCATGTCCACGGCCAGGGCGCGCACGCGCTTGAGGTAGTCCTTAAACTCTTGGTCGTGCTCCCACACCCGGCGGTTGGTCGTGTACACGGTGCCAGTGTAGTAATCGAGTTCGTGCTTTTTAATCATCGACGACACCGCCCGTTGCAGCCGGAAGGAGGGCAGAGCCGGAATTTCCTTAGGCAGGTAGTCGTCGGACGTACCATCGCCGCGAATGGCCGCGATGGGCAGCACCAAGTCGCCGAGCTTGGTTTTCTTCAGGCCGCCGCACTTGCCCAGGAAAAGCGCCGCCTTGGGCTTGATGGCCGACAGCAAATCCATGACCGTGGCCGCCATCGGCGAGCCCATACCAAAGTTGATGATAGTAATGCCATTAGCGGTAGCTGATTGCATCGGCTTGTCGGTGCCGCGCACCTCTACCCCAAACTGCTCGGCAAACATGTACACATAGTTGCTGAAGTTGGTGAGCAAAATGTACTGCCCAAATTCGTGCAGCGCCACGCCCGTGTAGCGCGGCAGCCAGTTATTAACGATGTCTTCTTTGGTCTTCATAAGGTGCGTGTTGGTTGAATATGCTGGTTAGAATTGCCTGTCATTGTTCGTCGTTCCTCCTCGCAATGCCAAGTGGTTGAGTATGATTAAAAACTAAAAAAGCCGCCTACCCGGTAGGGTATGGCGGCGCGACGGGTACTAAACCCGGGCGAAATGCGACAGCCAAACCCATACCTTTGGAGGTGATGCAAGTGTTGGACCTGCCGCCTTTCGACCACAAAATTAGGCAAAATTTGGCAAACATCCCCGAAATATGGGATGAGCTGCGCCGCAAGTACGTGGTGCTCACCCCCGAGGAGTGGGTGCGGCAGCATGTGGTGCAGTATTTACGCACGCTGGGCTACCCGCGCGGACTGCTAAGCCTAGAGCGCGGCCATCGCTACAACCAGCGCCAAAAGCGCACCGACCTCGTGGCGCTGGGCCCCGATGGCCGGCCACTGCTGCTGGTCGAGTGCAAGCGGCCCACGGTGCCCATTACGCCTGCCGTGGCCCAGCAGGCCGCTACCTATAACCAAACCATGCGGGCGCCGCTGCTGCTGCTTACCAACGGCCTAGTGCATTACTGCTGGCGCGTCGATTTTGAGCGGGGCCTGAACGAGCGCCTGGCCGAAATCCCGACCTACGCCGAGGCCACCAGCCTGGCCCCCGGCGGCGCATAAAAAACCCTACCCCCGCCAGGGGGTAGGGTTTTTTATATGAGTTATTTGGGCCGCCAGTAGCACATCATTCTTCGGCAAGCTCGGAATGACGTGCTACTGGCTTATTGGAGCAAGAAAAATGCCTGCTACAGCTGGTACGCCTTTTTCAGGAAATCGCGCGCCGACTCGGGCGCGTGACCGAGCAGCTTGGTCAGGGTAGGGCTTGGGAAGTCAAACTCGCCTTGTTCGATGGCCACCGAAAAGCCGCTGGTCATCTGGATGGCGCCGGCCGGCACGCCCGCCGACATCAGCTGAGTGCCAAACTCCTCAGCCGTAGGCGAAACATAGGCAATTTTTTTGCCCGATAGTTCGCTCAAAAGCTGGGCGATGTCGGCAAACGACAGGCTCTCGGTGCCGGCCAGGTCGTAGCGCTGGTTTTCGTGGCCGGGCGTGGTGAGCACGCGGGCGCCAGCCACGCCCAGGTCGGTGCGGCTGGCGTAGGCGCAGCGGCCATCGCCGGCGGGTAGGTATAGCGTGCCCGTTTCCAAAACCGGCCCCATGAAGAGGGGTAGGACTTCGAGGTAGAGCGCGTTTTTGAGGATGGTGTACGTCAGGCCCGACGTTTCGAGCAGCTTTTCGGTGGCCAAGTGCGCCTCCGCAATGAAGGCTGCGGCCGATGAGCCATCCTCCGTTTTGCGCTGAAAGCTGGTGTACACCACGTGCTGCACGCCGGCTTCCTTTGCTGCGTTGATGACGTTGGTGTGCTGGCGCACGCGGTTCGGTAGGTCGTTGCTCGACACGAGAAATACCTTCTCGACGCCTGCGAAGGCAGCCGTGAGGGAAGCATAGTCGTCATAGTCGCCCTGGTGCACGGCCACGCCCTGGGCTTGCAGGTCGGCGGCTTTGGCGAGGTCGCGCGCCAGCACGGCCAGCTGGCTGGGGCTTACAGTTTGCAACAATGTTTCTACCACAACTTTGCCGAGGCCGCCCGTGGCGCCGGTAACGAGAATTTTAGCCATGTCTTTAAGAATATAGAGGGGGTAGGGCCGGGGCCCCAGGTGAATAGGTATTTGCCAACAACCTCCACGTGGGGGCCAGTTGGTGGCACAAAGGTCGGTACCTTTGCTTACCAAAAGTTAGCGGCTACCAAAAGGTAAGCGCTAACCTCCACGTAACCTGCCCTACTCTATGGACGATTCTGTCACTATTGGCCACTGCATCAGCACCGTTCGTTCCTTGCGCGACGCGCTCGACGTCGTAAATGGCAAGTGGAAGCTACTCATCTTGGTAGCGCTCAACACGGGCCATCACCGCTTTCGCGAAATCGAGCGCAGTATTCCTGATATTTCCTCCAAGGTCTTGGCCAAGGAGCTGAAGGACCTGGAGCAGCACCAGCTCATCCGGCGCACCGTGCACGAGGGCCCGCCCGTGCTCGTAACCTACGAGGTGCTGCCCTACGCCGACACGCTCGACCCCATCATCTTCGCCCTGCGTGACTGGGGCCGCAAGCATCGAGAAAAGATTATGGGACAGATAGTTGAAGCATAAAAAGAGGCCTGCTGGATGTATATCCAGCAGGCCTCTTTTTATGCTTCAACTAAAACGCGGACTACAAAGTCCGCGTTACAAGCTAGACGGTAGCGCCTTCCAGCACCGAATTCACGTCCACGAGGGGCAGGTTCCAGGCTTCAGCTACGCCTTGGTACACCACGTCGCCGTGCACCACATTGAGGCCGAGGCGCAGGGCCGCGTCGCGGCGGCAGGCCTCTTGCCAGCCCAGGTTGGCGAGCTTCACGGCGTAGGGTAGGGTAGCGTTGGTGAGAGCCAGCGTACTGGTGTAGGGCACCGCGCCGGGCATGTTGGCTACACAGTAGTGCACCACGTCGTCGATGATGAAGGTCGGATTTTCGTGGGTTGTCGGCTTGCAGGTTTCGATGCAGCCGCCCTGGTCCACGGCCACGTCCACGAGCACCGTGCCGGGGCGCATGGTCTTGAGCATGTCGCGGGTGATGAGGTGCGGCGCCTTGGCACCTGGTATCAGCACGGCGCCCACCACGAGGTCGGCGGTTTTGATGGCTTCGCGGATGTTGTACTCATTCGAGTACTGCGTCACCACATTCTTGGGCATAAAGTCGTCAAGCTCGCGCAGGCGGTTCAGGCTGATGTCCATCACCGTTACCTGCGCGCCGAGGCCGGCGGCCACCTTCGCGGCCTGCGTACCCACGATGCCCGCGCCCAGCACGAGCACGTGCGCTGGCTTCACGCCGGGCACGCCACCCAGCAAAATGCCGCGGCCTTTGAGCGGCTTCTCCAAGTACTTGGCACCTTCCTGCGGGGCCATGCGGCCGGCCACCTCGCTCATCGGAATGAGCAGGGGTAGGGCGCGCGAAGGCAGCTCCACCGTTTCATAAGCCAGGCAAATGGCCTTGCGCTCAATCATAGCGTGGGTCAGCTCCTCGCCGCTGGCAAAGTGGAAATACGTGAACAGCAGCTGGTTCTCCTTGATGAGCGGGTACTCCTCCGCAATCGGCTCCTTCACCTTGATAATCATCTCGGCCTGCCCATATACGTCGGCAATGGTAGGCAGCAGCAGCGCGCCCGCTTGCTCGTACTCGGCATCCGAAAAGCCCGAGCCTTCGCCCGCGCTCGCCTGCACCAGCAGCGAGTGGCCGTGCTTACGCAGTTCGGCCACGCCGGCGGGCGTCAGGCCCACGCGGTTTTCATTATTCTTAATTTCCTTCGGAACACCGATAATCATGGGGCAGGGGAGGGGGGGTAGGGGGAGAGAAAACGTGCCGTAAAGATACGGTCGCTACCACGCTCTGCGGCCGGTTTTAGTTCGCCAGGCGCAGCAGGCCTGGCAGGTCGAGCGGGTGCGTAAACATCGTCAGCTTGCCGTCGGGCGTGGTGGGCCACTCGGTGCGCGGGCGGTCCCAATACAGCTCCAGGCCGTTGCCGTCGGGGTCATCGAGGTAAATGGCCTCGCTCACGCCGTGGTCGGAGGCGCCGCGCAGCGGGTAGCCCGCTTGCATAAGGCGCTTTACAATAGCCGCCAGCCCGGCCCGGTCGCGGTACAAGATGGCCGCGTGGTAGAGGCCCGCCACGCCCTCGCGCTGGGCCGGCCGCCCGCCCTGGCTGTGCCAGGTATTGAGCCCAATGTGGTGATGGTAGCCATCGGCCGACAGAAACGCGGCCGAGCCCATATCCAGCATTACCTCAAAGCCGAGCAAGTCGCGGTAAAAAGCCAGCGCGCGCGGCATGTCCGTGACTTGCAAGTGGATGTGGCCGATGCCAGTGCCAGCTGGCGCCACGTATTCGTTGGTGGCAGGGGAGGGGGTAGGGTTCATAAGAAAAGGGAGTAGGAAGTGACAAAAATAATGTACCTACATTAATCAACCATGAAACCACAAAAAAGCTTGACCAAACTAGCCAAGCTTTTAAGGTACGCAACAGAAGGTTAGCGAAATTTTCGCCGCAGCTCAATTATGGCGCAGCCCGAAAAATCAGTCGTGGCTGGGCCGCCTGGGCGTCGTAGAGGCGTAGCATGTCGCCGCTTACGTCATAGCGGCTGGTTTGCGGCAGCGCCGCTAGGTAGCGGGCAGCGATAGTGGGGCTAGTGCAGCCGCCTTTCACCGTGGTAAGCTGACTGATGCTAAGTTGCTGCGAACTAGTACCCAGCGCGAACTGTCCTTGGATGGCGTCGCACGTCGCTAGGCCCAGCAGCTGATTACCCGCTGCAAACTGGAGGTACGAGTTAGAATCCTCCGAATAGCTCGAAACCGATATGGGCGTAGCATCTATCTGCACTAACGCCCAGTGGGTGCCCAGCAGCCCCGGCGCCGGGGTAGGGTCAGTGGTACCGCGCTGGCAGCCTCCCAGCAAAGCCACGAATGCCAAATACTTGATTTTCGGGTGCATAGATGCTGTATCAAGGAGGTAGGGCGTAACTTTTATAGCCAGCTTAAAGCCGCGGCGGCTTACTTAAACGGCACCGACGAACCGCTTTCCTTCACCAGGCTCGTGGGCACTAAGTCCTTCACCACGTTGGCTTTGAGGGTGAGCTTGGTGTCGCCGTGCGGGTCATTCGAGTCCAGGGTCACTACTTCCGTAGCCGGCCCCACAGTGCGCTGCGAATACACTAGCTCGACCACTGCGCTCTGGCCGGGCTTGATGGGCGCGGGCACCGCACGGTAGCCCACACAGTAGCACGGCGACGATACCGTGCTCAGCACCAGGTCTTTGGGGCCGGTATTGCGCACCCCAATGCGTGCTACCAATTGCTGGCCGGCTTCCATGCGGCCAAAATCGTAGGTGCTGCGCTCCAGCACCAGCTTGGGCGCGCTGGCGAGCTGGGCCGGCGTGAGCGTGGCTCGCAGCTCCTCCTTGGTCAGTACTGTTCCCTTAAGGCTGAGGACTTTGCTGGCCTCGCTGGCGTTGCTCGCTACAGTTATGGTTTTGACAAATACACCGGGCCGGCCGGCGCTGTTATATACCGCCTTGATGACGCCCGACTTGCCCGGTAGCACCGGCGACTTGGTCCACTCCGGGGTGGTGCAGCCGCAGCTAGCTTGGGCATTGGCAATGACAATGGGCTGATTGCCCGTGTTTTTGAACTTGAATTCGTAGGTGGCCATCGTGCCTTCGGGCACTTTGCCAAAGTCATGGTCGGTCTGCTCAAACGTGAGCACGCCCTGGGCGCGGGCCGCTAGCGCCAGCAGGCACAAAGCGAGAGTAGAAACGAGGCGCATACTAAAAAAATAAAGGAGCTCAGTCGGCTCAATACGTAAGATTAACAGTTACTTAACCCCCATCGCCCAGCGGGCCTAGGCAAATATACAGCCCGCCCCCGACCGCTTTCGTAAATTTGCGCCACTGCCCTACCCCCTTTCCCACCCACCCACTTCTTATTTTTCCTGATTATGTCTGAGACGCTGCTTGCCCCGGCCGAAGCCCTGCCGGGCACCGCCCCCCAGCACCTGTCCCTCTCCAAAGCCGAGCTGCTGGACGACTACCGCCTCGGCTGGGAAAGCCGCCACGCCTCGCTGGCCGGCCGCCGCGAGGTATTTATGGGCAAGGCCAAGTTTGGCATTTTTGGCGATGGCAAAGAATTGCCGCAGCTAGCCATGGCGCGGGCGTTCCAGAAGGGCGATTTCCGGGCCGGCTACTACCGCGACCAAACCTTTATGGTGGCCATCGGGGAGCTGACCTGGCAGCAATACTTTGCCCAGCTCTACGCCCACGCCGACCCCGAGGCTGACCCCAGCACCGCTGGCCGCGCCATGAATGGCCACTTCGGCACCCGCCTGCTCGACGACGACGGCCAGTTCAAGCCCCAGACTTCTACCAAGAATTCGTCGGCTGATATTTCGCCCACCGGCGGCCAAATGCCGCGCCTCGTGGGCCTAGCCTACGCCAGTAAGCTGTACCGCCAAAACCCGGATTTACACCAGTTTACCGACTTTTCGGTGAACGGCAACGAGGTGGCCTTCGGTACCATCGGCAACGCCAGCACGTCGGAGGGCGTGTTTTTTGAGGCCATCAACGCGGCCGGCGTCCTGCAGATACCGCTGCTGATGTCGGTCTGGGACGACCACTACGGCATCTCAGTGCCCGCTGAGTACCAGACTACCAAGCAAAGTATCTCCGCTATTCTGGCCGGCTTTCAGCGCGAAGGCGAAGGCCAGGACGGCTTCGAAATCTTCGTGGTGCGCGGCTGGGACTATCCGGCCCTGGTAGACACTTACCAGCGCGCCGCCGCCATGTGCCGGGCCCAGCACGTGCCGGTGCTCATCCACGTCACGGAGGTGACGCAGCCGCAGGGCCACAGCACCAGCGGCTCGCACGAGCGTTACAAGCCCAAGGAGCGCTTGAGCTGGGAAGAGCAGCACGACTGCCTGACCCATTTTCGCGATTACCTGCTCACGGAGGGGGTAGCGACGGAAGACGAGCTGGCGCAGATTGAGAAAACGGCCGCCGCCGTGGTAAAGCAAGCGCGCACCACGGCGTGGGCCGCGTTTTTCGACCCCATTCAGCAGGAGCGCGAAGAGGCATTGGTCATCCTCAATAAGATGGTGGCCGAAGCCGGCGAGGAAAACAAGTTGGCCGAGCTGGTGAACAGCCTCAAAACCAACGTGACGCCCATTCGGGCCGACATCGTGCGCACGTTGCGCCGCGCATTGCGTCAAATTCGCGGCAACCGGCCCAGCGCCGGCCGCCGCGCCGCCCAGCGCCTGCTTGAGCAATGTGAGGCCGAAAACGCCGACCGCTACAACTCCTACCTCTTCAGCCAGAGCGAAGAAGCGGTGGGCAACATCGAAGAAGTGCCCGTCGAGTTTGCCGCCGATGCGCCGCTGGTCGATGGCCGCGAGGTGCTGCAAGCCTGCTTCACGGCCAATTTCGAACGCGACCCACGCATTTTTGCCATCGGCGAAGACGTGGGCCACATCGGCGACGTAAATCAAGCCTTTGCGGGCTTGCAGGAGAAGTTTGGCGCGCTGCGCGTAACCGACACTGGTATCCGCGAGGCCACTATCGTTGGCCAGGGCATTGGGGCGGCGCTGCGCGGCCTGCGGCCCATTACGGAAATTCAGTACCTGGATTACCTGCTCTACGCCATTCAGGTGCTGAGCGACGACGTGGCCTGCCTGCAATACCGCACCAAAGGCGGCCAGAAGGCGCCGCTCATCGTGCGCACGCGCGGGCACCGGCTAGAAGGCATCTGGCATTCGGGCTCGCCCATCCAGATGATACTCGGCGCCATCCGGGGCATGCATTTGTGCGTGCCACGCAACATGACTCAGGCGGCGGGCTTCTACAACACGCTGCTGCGCAGCGACGAGCCAGCCATCGTCATTGAGTGCCTCAACGGCTATCGCCTCAAGGAAAAGCTGCCCGCTAATATCGGCGAGTTTACCCTACCCCTCGGCCAGCCCGAAGTATTGCGCGAAGGCACCGACCTCACCATCGTTACCTACGGCTCGATGTGCCGCATCGTGCTCGACGCCGCCAAGCAACTCGCCGACGTCGGTATCTCGGTCGAAGTAATTGACGTGCAAACATTGCTGCCTTTCGATACCGACCAGCTTATTGCCGATAGCCTGCGCAAAACCGGCCGCGTTATTTTCGCCGATGAGGATGTGCCCGGCGGCGCCTCCGCCTACATGCTGCAACAGGTGCTCGATGGCCAGCAGGCCTACCAGCTGCTCGACTCGGCCCCGCGCTGCCTGGCCGCTCACGCCCACCGCCCGCCCTACGGCTCCGACGGCGACTACTTCTCCAAGCCCAACGCGGAGGACGTCTTCGACCTAGCCTACGAGATGCTACGCGAAACTGACCCCGATGCCTACCCCCCCATTTATTAAAAAAGTGCGCTAAAAAAACGTCCTGCTGGGCTTGCCGAAGTCTCTCCATAAGCGGTAGAGAGACTGCGGCAAAGCTCAGCAGGACGTTCTGATAGATAAAGTCTACAGCGGCGCGATAACGATGCTATCGGTACGAACGACGTTGCTCACGTGCAAGGCGCGGTCGGCGATGCTTACATCGAAGCGCACGACTTGGCCGGCCTTAAATAAGTCGCCGTAGCCCAGGGCGATGGTACGTGTCAGGGTGCCTTTGATGGGCGCCGTTTTGCTGCTGGTCACATCGGTGATGTGGTCGAAGCGGCCGTTGTAAGCGCCAGTAGTCGTGAGGCCCATTGCTACTGTCGAGACGAATTTACCCGTCTTCACATCCTTAATAAAAGGCTCGACGAAGTAGTTGTTGTTGAAAATACTAGGAAAGGCGTAGGGCGCCTGCTGGCTTTCGGCAGCCGTCAAGCCCAGGTCGCCGTCGCCATCCTGAAAATTGACCGTAATAAAAACCGAGTCGATGGGCTGCTGCCGAGGGTCGGCGTACTTGAAGCGGCGCACCTGCACATTGTTGTTGCTGATGGACGGCGTGATGGCGTATTCCGGCGCCTTGAGGCAGCCTCCTAGCCCCGTAGCCAGCCCACCCAGTACTAGTGCAAGTCGAAAAGATTTCATACGCAAACGCAAATAAATAGCCCTGGCTACCGCCTACCCCCGCTTGCTGAACTAACGCAGGAGGAGGAGGTTTGGTATGCCGGTGTAAATGTAAGCTGCCCGCTGCCAGTAGCCCCAGCTGCGTATTTTGCCTAACCCTCGCCGTTCGCTATGAGTTTCCGCACTGCCTTTCTGGGCCCGCACTACCAGACCCTGACCCAACTCACCCCCGCCGAGTTTGAGGCGGCCGCATTGCGGCTGTTTCGCCACCAGGCGGCGCACTGCCCGCCCTACGCGGCCTACCTGACCGGCCTGGGCCGCAACTTGGCCGCCGTGCGGGGGGTAGGGGATATCCCGTTTCTGCCCATCGAGTTTTTTAAAACGCAGGAGGTGCGCACCGAGCCCGCCGCTTGGCAGCCGCAGGAGGTGTTTCGCAGCAGCGGCACCACCTTGCAGCAGCGCAGCCGCCACCTAGTGCGCGACCCAGCGCTGTACCGCGCCAACGCGGCGGCCATCTTTGAGGCGGCCTACGGGCCGCTTACGGGCTGGACGTTTCTGGCCCTGCTGCCCTCTTATCTGGAGCAAGGCGAGTCGTCGCTGGTGGCCATGGTAGCCGGTTTTGCTGAGCGCTCGGGGCAAGCGCAACCCGCATTTTTCTTGCGCGATCACGCGGGCCTGGTGCAGGCGCTGGCCGAGGCCAAGGCGCAGTCCGGCCGGCGCGTCATGCTGTTTGGCGTCACCTACGCTCTGCTCGATTTGGCCGCCGAATACGGGGGTAGGGCCGAGCTGCAAGACATTGTAGTGCTCGAAACCGGCGGCATGAAGGGGCGCCGCCGCGAGATGATTCGCGAAGAGCTGCACCAAGAGCTGCAGGCAGCTTTCGGCCCGGCGCCCATCCACTCCGAATACGGCATGACCGAGCTGCTAAGCCAGGCCTACTCGCCGGGCAATGGCCTGTTTTACTGCCCGCCCCAGCTGCAAGTGCTGCTGCGCGACCCCGCCGACCCCTTCACCGTGGCCGCCGACCGCCCCGAAGGTGCCATCAACGTCATCGACCTGGCCAACGTGGACAGCTGCGCCTTCATCGAAACCAAAGACCTGGCCCGCCGCCACCCCGGCGGCGCCTTCGAAGTGCTGGGCCGCCTAGACAATTCCGATATCCGCGGCTGCAGTCAGCTGGTGTAGCGGCTTTATCTTACTTCGCAAATGCTTTTGGCAGTAGTTTCTTTAAAGAAGATGAGGTAGCTAATGCTTTGTGAACAGACCAAATAATTAGGGATAACAATGAAATACAAGCCAACGAAAGGAAATGAAATCGAAGGGATTTTAGATGTATTTGTTGCCCATAGTGAATCGGAAGAGAACGGGGGAATAGTAAAGAGGAACGAAGTGTGCATTCACGGAAATCCAGAGGGGCTTAAATCTCTTGCAAAGCTGCTGATAGAAATTGCGGAGCTTAATCAAGAAGAAGTAGAGGATAGATACTTGCCAGTTGGCGCAAGAGAGCACTATCAGTTAAGGCCCGGCATTGAATTGTCCGGTAGTTCTGACCAAGTAATTGTTGGCAGACTCGACGCCAAAGCGACAGGTGCTTTTTACGAGCGTTATATCTCAAAATAAAGGGGCAGTGCTAGAATCAACCGATTCTAGCACTGCCCCTTTATTTTACGCTTTCGGAATAGCGCCTTTTACTTACCCGCAAACGCCTTGGCGTCAGTTTCTTCTATTGTGGTGTCGCTCATGATGACGAGGCGCTCGACCACGTTGCGCAACTCGCGGATGTTGCCGCGCCAGTCGAGGCTCTGGAGATACTTAAGCGCGTCGGCCGAAATTTTCTTGGGCTTGTTGCCGTAGTCGGCGGCAATGTCCTGCAAGAATTTCTGCACCAAATCCGGAATGTCCTCGCGGCGGTTGTTGAGGGCCGGCACCTGAATGAGGATAACTGACAGCCGGTGGTACAAGTCTTCGCGGAAGTTCTTGTCGGCAATTTCTTGCAGCAAGTCTTTGTTGGTGGCGGCCAGCACGCGCACGTTTACCGAAATTTCTTTTTCGCCGCCCACGCGCGTAATTTTCTGTTCTTGCAAGGCGCGCAGCACCTTAGCCTGGGCCGAAAGACTCATATCGCCGATTTCGTCTAGAAACAGGGTGCCGCCGTCGGCTTGCTCAAACTTGCCGATGCGTTGCTTTACGGCCGAGGTGAAGGAGCCCTTTTCGTGGCCAAATAGCTCGCTTTCAATAAGTTCGCTTGGGATGGCGGCGCAGTTTACTTCTACCAGTGGGCCGTTGGCACGCGGGCTTAGCTGGTGCAGCTGGCGGGCTACCATTTCCTTGCCCGCGCCGTTGGGGCCGGTGATGAGCACACGTGCATCGGTGGGCGCTACTTTCTCGATGGCCTTGCGCACGGCACCGAGCCCCGCCGAGCCGCCAATCATCTCAGAGCCTTTGGTAGTGGCGAGCTTCTTCTTGAGCGTTTTGGTTTCGGTTACGAGCTTGCTGCGGTCCAGGGCGTTGCGCACCGTAATGAGCAGGCGGTTGAGGTCGGGCGGCTTGGGCAGGAAATCAAACGCGCCCTTTTTAGTAGCGTCCACGGCGGTTTCGATGTTGCCGTGGGCCGATACCATAATGAAGGCCGCGTCAGGGGCCAGGGTGCGAGCGCGCTCCAGCACTTCGAGGCCGTCCATCTTAGGCATTTTGATGTCGCAAAGCACCACGTCGTACTTCTGCTGAATCAACAAATCGAGCCCCGCTGGCCCATCCTCCGCCTGGTCTACCTGGTAGTCTTCAAACTCCAGAATCTCCTTAAGGGTATTGCGAATGGCCTTTTCGTCGTCGATGATTAGAATGCGGGGCATAATGGGAAATGACAAATGACTAGTGACAAATGACTAATGCTGCCTAACGAACGAATTAGTTGTTCGTCACGAGGCATTGGTCATCAAAAAAGCGGCTGCCCTCTATTACGAAAGCAGCCGCCGAAATTACGCAGTGAGCCGATAAGCCGGGTTCTGTCCGGCCCCGCGTTTCCGCCGAGCCGGCCCCACCATTTATCTAGGCCCGTCGTCGCCGACGGGCTCCAGCGACCTACCCGCGAACCCGGACGGGCCGCCCGGTGCCAACTGCCCGAAGGCCGCCGACGTGTTCGCTTATTTGGTCTTGCAACCCCTGAGGTTTACCCAGCCGGCGTGGTTGCCCAGCCGCTGGTGCGCTCTTACCGCACCTTTTCACCCTTACCCTTGCGGGCGGTTATTTTCTGTGGCACT
>Ga0160428_1001022_pt1 | contig 23960 bp, 25 predicted proteins | sample SolpanmetagenomM_FD_108198 | JGI IMG/M metagenome (GOLD analysis project Ga0160428, IMG submission 108198) | Solar panel surface microbial communities from Lawrence Berkeley National Laboratory, California, USA - M | ecosystem: Engineered > Built environment > Solar panel > Unclassified ... | reverse complement strand
GGTGATGGGATGTTGGTGATTTCGAGCGGGTAGTAGACGGTGCCGGGCTTGCCGTCTATTTTGCGGATGGTGAGGGCGGAGGGCATGGTGGATGGTTTACTCTCGGTGCTTGAGAGTGAACAATAGATGGGAGGAAGGTGGTCAAGAATCCGATCCAATGGCTTCGCCAAGACCGAGGCCGACCCCGCTTACACCCCGGGATCCACGGAGCCAGATCCGGAGAGTAGTACTGGGAGGGTCAATCAATCTGGGGATGTGTTCGAAGTCATGAAGAAATTACGACAGCTGTTATAAATTACTTCGCTAACCCACGCAGCCATGACCAATCTCCAAGCTTAATCCTCATAAAACCCTATACTGTACATCATAAAAACAACATCGGAACCAACTTAAATCTTATAAACCACACCTCCAGAGAACATGATTTTATTCTGCCTTCCAAGCTCTTCCAATGCTGCTTCCGCCTCATCCATCTCGAATTGAGCATTTCCAGGTGCACTGCCATTCACCGCAGTCACCAATGGCTCCACGTCAGCAGCATCAGCAGCAAATAATGGCCCATCGATGAGTCGGCCAAGGAGTGTCTGGAAGAGTGTGAGACGTGCAGGAGCGATGGTCGGCTGTGTCCTAGTAGGAACCGGAGCCGAGCTTGCAACGTTGAACTCATTAATAGCATCAAGACCATGTATTTCTTGATCTTGAAATTCATTCAGGGATAGTGATTGTGTTTGTGAAGCGAGAAGTTGAGAAGCTGGCACGGAAGACGCTGCAGAGAATTGCGATTGTGACAGATCTTGAGAGTCACCACCATTCGCAGGTTCGTGATCGGAGTCGGACGTAGGTGTCAGACGACGTGCTGCTGCACCGTTTGTAGTACCAGCTGTTCCAGCACGGCCATTGCGGAGACCAGAACGACGCGGTGTTGCTGATGGACGACGGCTCGGTCTTGCAGCATTAACAGGAGCTTCGTCGTCATCGTCGTCAGAGGAGTTACCATCCGACGACGAATCGCCCTCCGTCATTCTGCTGTGTGTCTTCCTTCGCTTGCGACGTTCAGGCTCTAATACTTCCTTGAAAAGTGCAAAACGTAGAATGGACTCTGCTATTTTAGCGTCTTGTTCCAGGACAACGTTTGATAGTCGAGCTTTGGCATGTGCTGTGGATAGACGGATGAGAGTTTCCAGAGTACGAGCTGTCATTGGCGAAGTCTTGCGTTGGTTGCCCTCGAGCTCATCGTTTCGAAGACTGGAGTAACAACCGACGATGTAGTTGACGGCCTCCTGGCTGAGCTCTGGCTTAATACGCTGTTTTGCATATTGAATATACTTCTTGATAAACGGCATGCTGAGGACTTCTGTTCTCTTTGCGGCGCCACGACCAACCTGGACTGTTACGCCGGAGTGTAGCATTGGATTATACTTTTCGTACACATCGGCAGGCTTGTTTGAGTCACCTTCTACAGCGAGGCCAACACCAAGCATCTGGCTGAGTTGGTCTCGTACCGGCTGGCCCTCTTCGAGTCCAGGTTGTCGATATCTATGCATTCTGAGGACGTGCTCAGAGACTTGTCTATCTCTATTCTCATCAATGTCGTCAGTGACGATAAAGAGCAAGTCGAAACGAGAAAGTAGAGAATCGGGTAAAGCAATGTTGCGATGAGGATCTTTGTGAGTATCGTATTGCCCATAGATCGGATTTGCTGCGGCGATGACACTGCAGCGTGCGTTAAGAGATGTGTGGATTCCAGCTTTGGCAATAGTCACCGTTTGTTGTTCCATGACTTCGTGGATAGCTACCCGATCGACGTCGGACATCTTGTCGAACTCATCGATACAGACGACACCCCGGTCAGCCAGGACCATGGCACCAGCTTCTAGTCTTCGTTCACCCGTCTCTTTGTCAGTGGTAACCGCGGCAGTCAGACCTACACCGGAAGAACCACGTCCAGTCGTTGCAATAGCTAACGGCGCAGTATTGAGAACAAAACGCAATAGTTGCGACTTTGCTGTTGAAGGATCACCGACCATGAGGACGTTGATATCACCACGGAGATGAGTACCATTGTCCAGGTTCTTTTCGATACCACCAAGAAGCATGAGCAAAATAGCTTTCTTGATGTGATCGTGACCGTAAATACTTGGAGCCAAAGATTGTGATAGTAAGTCGAAGATCCTTCTGTTCCTAGCCAGTTTGTTGATGTTTCGGATGTCTGTGTCTGTGATTGTTGCTTGAGCAATACCACCTCCAGATTTCGAAGATAGCTGAATAATGTTGTTTGCGATGATCAGCGTCCGGAAAATGGCACTGCCTTCCCCGGCACGATTTCCAAGCGACTTATAAATCCCAACAAGCTGAATCCTGTCACCAGGCTTGACTCTATCAACGAGATCGTCGTCTAATAGCACGTCGACGCTTCGAGGCAACTGACCAGCAGGTGCCCGTTCTGGCATTTCTTGTATCGAAATGGTTTGAGAATCTCTATATGTGCAATACCCGTATTCTGTGATGAGCTGTGAGGGATCAGCTTTTGTTTCCAGTCTATACTAATAAAAGTGTCTTACTGGGTTGCCTTCTTCATCTTGATGTGGATAGATTGCTGATGATGAAACACCACTTGCTGACATTGTCTGATCTCTGTATTCTCTGAATTTGAACTCTTGCTTCTTCTCACTGTAGTGTACACTCTTCACCACCTTGGGCCTGACTAGCGAGCACTTTGTTACAATCCCTTCCAGAGACACCATATGGTTGAGGTATATCGACGTAAGACTTCTTGGATTGCACGAGAACTCTCCAAAACTTCCAATGTACGAGCAGTAGTACATCTACCATTGTTAGACAATTACTTCATTTGAAACGATTGTCTTGACCAACCGTCTCCTCTGCCGTCTCCGCTGGCTTGCGATTTGGCAACGCATTCACAATGTTCTTTAGCGCTTGATTGAATGCTTGCGAGAAATCGAACGGGTTGTTGAGGAGTCTGCACCACATCAGCTAGAGCCTTTAACTTGTTCCCGCATAACTCCATACCCATCTGCCATGTCTCTGTCGTGCGCTCGAATCTCGTCTATGCTGACCTGGAATGATGTTAACAGAGATGTGCTTTTCCTCTCGAAGGCGTCCGTACTGGTAGTCGTCGTAGTCCTCGATTCAGCATGATGATAATCTCAGCTCGATAGCTTCGTGCTCGCACATCATCTGCAATAACGTTAGTGCTTGAATCTTCTCGCATGGCCTCGTGCTGCTGTCGACTCACTTGGATCAAGGAACTCTTCTGCTGCTCTGATGCGATCGCGCACCGCCTCATCACGAAGCTGAACACCATCCATGGTTGTGCGATATGGCTGACAGAAACAAGATATTCCAGAGTATAGCTATGTGTAAAGGCAGCAATACAAACAGAATGTTGACAAGAGACAACTTTCCAAACACGCTAGACGCGTGAATTGGCGCTAACCTCTTTAAGGCGTTTAATTGATTCTTAAACACACTCAGAATTCATTCTTAACGACACTCGGACACCCCGCGTCTTCCTTGTTCCTTGCAAGACCGCAAGACAGCAAACCACCAGCTGGGCATATACCTCGGTGTGGACTCGCATGTAGGCCGTAGCCTCTTGATTGTGTCGCTGTTTCCGCTTCGCTTTTGGCACTATTCGGGCCTCTTCCGAGCGGCATTCGCACAATGGTCGACCCACGTGATTACATAACAGAGGTTCCCCGCATGATCACCACCGAGGTCTCATTGACGGTAGATGAATATGGCAAATGACAAGAGGCAATGCCTATAGTTCTACGTACTTGCTCGTCTGCTTCTTCTTGTAACAAGCACTCCAGATCTTGCTTGTTCCATTGCCTTCATTGCTTAAATAATTCTCTGCTGCCAACATGACTACCAACGGAGAATCATCATACACATTGCCTCTCACTATCAATGGAAAAGATGTGACCACCGAAACCACCTTCGACGTGAATTCTCCCTCAAGCCAGAAAAACATATGGAAGTGCTCTTCAGCCTCCATGAAAGACGTCACCTCGGCCGTCGAATCAGCTCACACCGCATTCAAGTCATGGAAACGCACAAACCCAGCTCAGCGCCGTGATATCTTTCTCAAGGCAGCCGACAACATGGAGAGCCGGATGGAGGAGCTCACCGGCTATATGGCAGAAGAGACCGGTGGTTCTCTCGACTGGTGTGGTTTCAACCTCGTCACCTCAATCGAGATGATTCGCGACATTGCAGGCCGCATTGCCGGTGCTGTCGAAGGCATTATCCCTTGGCCTGCTGATCCCAACACCAGCGCTATTGTCACAAAAGAACCATACGGTGTCGTTCTGGCGATTGCACCATGGAATGCTCCGTACGTCCTGGGCACGCGTGCAATTGCATACCCGCTCGCGGCTGGCAACACTGTCATTCTCAAGGGATCAGAGTTCTCTCCTCGAGTTTTCTCAGCACTAGCGTCTTGCTTCAACAACGCCGGGTTGCCAGAGGGTTGTCTTAACGTCCTCTTCCACCGTCCGGCGGATGCTGCCGAGATCACCACGGCACTAATTGCGCACAAATACATTCGAAAGATCAACTTTACGGGTTCTACACCAGTAGGCTCCATTATTGCTCAGACAGCTGGTAAATACATCAAGCCTGTGTTACTGGAGCTGGGTGGTAAAGCACCAGCGATTGTTTGTGCAGATGCCGATCTTAAGAAAGCGGCGCTGCAGTGTGTGCTTGGTGCTTTCTTCCACGCCGGACAAATATGTATGAGCGTAGGTTCTGGCCCACATATCAACAATTTTCAAAATTACCCTTCTGACCTTGATCCACTAGTCTGAACGAATTATCGTGCACGAGAGTATCAAGGAGGAGTTCTCAAAAGAGCTGAATGCAGCAGTCGAAAACGTATTCGGCGGTCAAAAGGCCGATGCACCTGTCATGGTCAGCGCAGCAGGCAGGGAGAAGACCAAGAAATTGGTCGAACAAGCTCTACAAGTAAGTATTCCACACTCCACCCCAAACGCCACCTCAAACTAACGCCCCCATCTCAGGCCGGCGCAAAACCTCTAGACGGCAACACCCCCGACTTCTCCTCCATCACCTCCACCCGCATGCGCCCCATCATCCTAGACAACGTCACAAAGGACATGGACATCTACTACACCGAATCATTCGGTCCATCCGTGTCCCTGCTCACCTTCTCCACCGAAGCCGAAGCCATTGAAATCGCAAACGACACTGAATACGGTCTTGCTGCCGCCGTGTTTACTGAAAACCTGGCGACGGGGCTGAGGATCGCGAAACAGATTGAGAGTGGTGCGGTGCATATTAACCATATGACTGTACATGATGAGCCGAGGTTGCCGCATGGAGGCAGTAAGAGCAGTGGGTTTGGAAGGTTTGGTGGGAATTGGGGGTTGGATGAGTTTATGACAGGGAAGACTATTACGTTTTCGAATTGAATTGAGCGAGTGGGAGTGCTGTAGGGTGGGGTGTTTTCTTCGGTTGGCAGTATGTGGAGCGATGACTTTTTTTGGAGATCAAAGGGCAGATTGTTGCCGTTGCTGTATGTCTTCAGATATTATGTGTTGTCCTTGATACAGGAGAATAACAGCAACAACAACTAGAACACCACACAATAGGGAGTTAGTTCCTTCTCGGGAGTGGACTTTTCTTTTTTTTAGCGAGGGATGTCTGCTATATTTATCCCATCAAGGGCCTGATACATTTCTGTGTCTTCTTGTTATCATAATCCCTACACTCATAAGCTTATCCCAAGTATCTATACGACAATAATCCTACAACGGGCACGAGTGATAGGCACTATTGAAAGCTTCATCACGAAATGTACATAGTTACAGCTCGTGGTGTTGAACTTCGATCAAGTAATTGCGAAGATAGCGAATAGACTTGCGATCCTCAGCCAGCGTCAGTTCATATTATGTTTACAACAGCTACACATCAGATGGTGTTCTCTGCAGCAGACTCTGATATATATGTTTTAGACGCATCATCTGATCATCAACGATAAAAGTACATTTTCATTCGGTCGTAATTCTGGTCAAAGTCTGCTCGCAAACTGGTAGTGATGCTGGTCTTGTTTGCTTTCAATGAGCATTTTGGTCAAATTCCGCTCGCAAGCTGTAGAGACGGTAGTCTTATTTACATTTAGTTTGAAATCCTACTTGAAAGTCCGCACGTGGGCTAGTAGTGATGATGGTCTCATGTGCATTCAGTTTGAATTTTGGTCAAGTCCGCCCGCAAGCTAGTAGTGACGGTAGTCTCATTCGCAATTAGCTAGAATTTTACTCAAAGTCCGCTCGCAAGCTGGTAGTGCCGGTGGTCCTGTATACATTTAGTTGGAATTCTGGTCAAAGTCCGTTCGCAACCTGGTAGTGACAGTGGCATCATTTGCACCTTTGCCAGCAGCGTCAGTGTCTGACAAACCACCATGTACTGCTGTTGGTGCTTCTCCGGCTAGGTCTATTTGCTTCTCACCATCCCTTTTGCTCCATTCTTTTGCCGTCAGTGCGAAGCTTGTCTCTTCTTGGAATAGGTAAACCGTGAATATGCGGCCGGGTGAGAGTCTTTGAATGCGCTCCTTCAGCTTTTTAATGCCGAGACCGCCTGTACATAGCAAGGCTAGTATGCTTATGCCAATAGTAAGCAGCATGACAAGCGTTATGAAAGCTGGGATTCCGAATTGCCAGTGATAACGCACTATCATTGCTACTGGAAGCACTGGAGCACGGAATGCTCCTTCCATGACAGAGTCGCCTGAGTTGCGGACCTTTTTCGTCCCAACTACAGCTGATGCAAGGGCATCGGTGAAGATCAAGTTTGGAATGAGAGAAGCCGTACCAGCATTAGCGGTGAGTTGTTGCCATCGAATCCACATAGCAAGACTGGATTGGCCTGTATAGTCTACAACCCCGGTAGGCATATATACAGCTGCGAGACCCATTGTACCAAGGTCGCTCACGGGGAGGTTCTCTGATTCGGCTTGCGTTGTACCATCAAACCAGCCAGGAAGGTACAGATGCGGCTGCCGTACGGTCGATACGTTGAGAGCTTTTTCGTAAACGTCTGATACTAGGCCCCATATCAGGTTGAGATCGTTGTTAAAGAAATGGCCTCCAGTATCTTCCACGCCCCATAGTGGCATACTGGCTTGATTTGGATATGTCTTGGGTTGAGCATCAACCACAGCGAGGCTTTCGAATTGGCCGTCTGTTCGGTTATAGCTGAATGTGACTGTTTTGATGCTGGCTTTGATACCAGTTGCGCATGCGAATATCTTTTGTGACCAATTGCTGCCTATGTCGAATTCTAGTTGCGATCCTGAATCTGTTCGCTGTGGCACACCGCGCATTAGGCCACAGCCAATTATCACATTTGTAATATTGGCTATATCATCTTCACCAGCACCGACACACAAGGAGTCTGAAACAGTTGTGTTAGCATTACTCCGATTGGTGATAGGAGGTGGCTTCTGCACTTATGGATGAATAGTTGGACCACCCAATAGCCCACGGATTTGGCGACATTGTGGATGGCAAGTCAACATCGTACGCACCGGCGAGATACAGACCGAAATCGTGAGACATAACCAGAGTTTGTAGCTCGATAGGATTAGCTGTTGTCGTCCTGATCTTCAAGGATTTGTTCATGGCAGAATTCAAAAATGACCATGGCGGACTAGTGCTTGTAGGTGGGTTCGACACATTGAACCAGAAAGCGGTCAGAGTGTTGTGCTTCCAAGCAGCTCTGTAAGCACTCTGATATATTCTTGTCGTACGCCAGTCGTCTTCATAATCTACATCTGGGTGAGTCTTATTAAGGTTAACGAATCCACCACGATCGGTGAGAAATAGTGCGCCAGACGCGCTGAGATCGGTGTTTTCTACCGTATAATCCAAGGTCAGATTAGTATCAACACAACTTGTTTCGGGTTCGATGAACAGCAGATCCTCGACCCACGTTGCTCCGTGCTTGAGACCCAGCGGGACTGTGTGGTTTCTGAAGCCTACTCCTCCATTGACAGCGTCCACCACAAGGCCTTCTACGACAAGTATGGCATTGTCTAAGACCAGGGATCTTATGTTCCTGTTTCCTGCAACAGCGAAGGGGTTGCCGCTATTCCGGTATTCCAAACGAATCGTTTTCTGGCGTCGCCATCGGATATCAAAGCTGTTTGAGATCGTGGAGTTACTCGCAGTGCCGCTCGAGAAGATTTCCTGCAGGATGGATGGCAGGGTGATGTTGCTCTGATCTGCACCGCTTGGCGTCGTGGTGTTGAAGGTCGTCGTTCCATTCGGGAATGTTGTTGTGACTTGGATTTCGTTCGAGTAGGGACATGGACGTTGAATGAAGCCACATACACGTGACCAAGAAGCCTTCATTAGGAGTGATGTCCCATATCCGAACGAGGACGGGTCCGCGGCATACTCTGAGCAAGATTTAGAACAAGGTCGAGTTGTGAGACACAGACTATCTAGGCTGCGTCTTCAATTTCGGCCGGCTAATAACTTACCAAAAGTGGCCAGTATTTCGTTTCCTGTAGTTTTTGCGCTGTACAAGCCAAGAGGCGATACTACAGATGAGACGGCGAGTAGGATACCGATAGCAGGAAACATTCGAACAACCCAAAGTATATGCCTGGGCACTCCGTGGCTGAAGCTGCTGTCAGTGCGTAGCAGCAGAGGCCAATAAGATTGTTGGAGGGCGGCCGAGGTGACGGTCCTGATATTGTCTACTCAGCAAATGGGGAGCGACTATTACGTCCATGAAGCATAAACCCACCAGGTAGCAGCTGTGGTCTGGTCTTGAACCAACCTCGATAGGATAAGAGCTAGAGCATTGGGGCTAAGTTGGTGTGCTATACACTTCTCAGCACTCCCGTCTACATGATTTGTGTATTAGACTGACCGATGAACACCATCGCTGCAATCAGACCCGCAACATTTGCTACAGTAATCTCCATGGTTGCAAATCCAAGTTCTTCATACGTTCGGGAAGGCGACGTTAAAGTTCCTCCATGTGCGGTGAGTTTGTATTTATCTTGGGGCAAGGAACATACTTCTCACTTCTGTAGCTTCCGTCTCACGCACCAACCATTAATGTATTACAGCACGTGTAAGTCAGAAGATATCGGTTTAAATGCAGCCAAGACGTGCCAAGGAGACAAGTGCTTACAGTTGAAGTGGCTTAGTACCATCTTGGCGAAGGGCAGTGCTGTTGTGTAACAGGCTACATCAGAGTACCTGGCTTATATCGTTCGAGGCAGTTGTGGTGCGAAGTTCCCAACAGATATACCTCAAGGCAGGATACTGTCTTCTCGAAAGAGACAACTTTGATGGCTCTCCAGCGGTAAAAGGCCCACCTCCGACTAGCAGTATCTTTCATTTACAGTCATAACCTCGCTTCGCGGTGTACTGCATAATCTCAACTTCGAGGTTTTCATCTTACTATTCTTAATCCTGAATTTACAGATGTCCATAACAGGAATCCTGGCAGCCCATTCTCAGGATGTGCAACGACGTCAATTGGATCCTGGACAATCTTTCTGCTCAAATGGCGGTATTTGCACAGTCAAAAACAGTCTGTACGGACAGTGCGACCAGTACTATAATCTTGACTCAAATTCAAGGTGGCATGAGTGTTTGTGTGCAAATGGCTACCTCGCAGCCGATGAAGCGTAAGCTCGTTCCTATAAAGTCGTTGCCTGGACGAGTTTCGTGGGAAACAAATCTGACAGAAGGCGATAGATGCTACTGGTGTGATCTCGGTTTCAACCTCGACATTGACTACCGTGGAGCTTCTGATAAGGCTGCATGTGCTAGTGTTGGAGTGGTCGTTGCACCACTGCCACAAAGTGTGCTTGACCAACAATCATCACGCAATGTCACCTGGTTCGGGTCCACGACATCCAAATCTCTTACTGTTCCGACATCCGGTACCACAGCTCCAGGTAACATGTCTACGACAGCCCCGATTACAGCAGCAATAACTCGGTCTGCTCCTACATCAACCACGACAATAAGGATACCAGATCAGAACACATGGTATGGAGGTGTGACGAGCGCGCGAACGCTGGATGGTGGCGCAAGCGCCTTTACCACGACTCCAACAGCTACAAGCTTGACACCAGATCTAAGTGCTGTTGCCGCTCAGATCACAACAGCGAATGGTGATAACAGGCTTACACCTATATCGATAGTCGTTCTAATGCTTGTGCTATTCGTAGGAGTGCTGCTTATGTGAACAGGGCTGCGACAGTCACGTCGTTGTCAGAATTCGTGGGGCATCAATGAGGTAGGACGGCTGTGAAGAGTGCCCATAGACCTTCTAAGTTTAACGGATATATTAGATATCAAATAGGAAGATCTTCACTATGCTTTATTGTTGTTGTTGCCATCATCCTCTGCAGGACGTTCGAAGGGCAAGATAGTTCAAATGGCACGTGATGTAGACCCTTGAAATTCCGTCGCGCTTGCTGTCACGACCGTGTCAGAGACGTGAGGAAAGACAAACCACTTGACCTTACCATAAACCTCGCTGCTGATGGAGAGGGCACTATAATCGCAAACTCTATTGCTCGACACGCGCCTGCTAGGCCGCTAATGAAAGATGCACATCAAACAGATCATAATCCAGGGCTTCAAGAGGTAGTGCATCATCTTCAATCTAGCCTGCGCCGGAAGCTAATCCAACTCAACGTACAGTTATAAAGAACAGACCGTCATCGAGCCCTTTTCTCCAAAGCACAATGTCATCGTTGGACGTAATGGTTCTGGCAAAAGTAACTTCTTTTCGGCAATCAGATTCGTCTTGAGTGATGCATACACACAACTTGGTCGCGAGGAGCGGCAGGCTCTTTTGCATGTCAGTATCAATTCGAGATACCGTTGGACTGGTCTAATGTTCTTGTAGGAAGGCTCGGGTGCTGCCGTCATGTCTGCATATGTCGAGATCATTTTCGACAATACAGATGAACGCTTTCCTACTGGCAAGGATGAAGTCATTCTCCGAAGAACTATTGGCAACAAGAAGGACGAATATTCTCTAGATCGCAAGAACGCGACCAAGGCCGACGTCATGAACCTGCTCGAGTCTGCTGGGTTCTCCAGATCAAATCCATACTATATTGTTCCACAGGGTCGTGTAACAGCTCTTACAAACATGAAAGATACTGAACGTCTACTCCTGCTGAAAGAGGTTGCTGGAACACAAGTGTATGAGGCAAGAAGAGGGGAGAGTATTCGGATCATGGGAGAAACGGACGCGAAGCGTGGTAAGATCGACGAGCTGTTGACATACATCACCGAGCGATTGGAAGAGCTAGAGGAGGAAAAGGAGGAACTGAAGGAGTATCAGACATCAGACAAAGAACGTCGGTGCTTAGAGTATCTCATCTATAGCAGGGAACAGGAGGAAATCGCAAGCGCTTTAGAAACTCTAGACAATCAGAGAGTCGCTGGATCTGACGAGGTCGACGAGCATCGTCAAGTGTTCATCCAGGGCGAGGAAAGATTGAATGTACTGGACCAAGAGATTAAAGATCTCAAACAGAAACTGGAGCTGCTTAGAGTCGACAAGAAGCAATATGACAGCGAACGTCGGGAAGCACTTCGTACACGTGCCAAGGTCGAACTTGAGGTCAGCAATATCGAAGCAGGTCAATCTTCTGCAGAAGCCTCAAGATCGCAGCGCAACCAGAATCTGGATCAAGTACGGCAATCTATCCAGGAACGCGAGCAGCAACTTGCGCAGATTCTGCCCGATTACGATAAAGCTCGAAGGGATGAAACAGAATTGAAGACTCAGTTGACAGAGGCTACAAGCACTCGACAAAGACTGTATGCCAAACAAGGACGCAATGCTCAATTTGCGACCAAGCTCGAACGCGATACTTATTTGCAGAAAGAAATCGGTGACATCAACGTGGCATTGTCAACAAGAAAAGCCCAACGTATGGGTCTTAATGAGGATGTTCAGGAGTTGCAAAAAGAGCTAAAGCAAGCAGAGTCTACTGTCACCGACATCAGGACTACGCTCGATAGTCGAAATGATAGTATGCAATCCGTAAATGAAGACGTGGAAAAGGCTCGAGGAGCCAAAGACAAACTCATGGATCAACGAAAAGAGCTCTGGCGCGAGCAAGCCAAGTTGGATTCAGTCATGCGTAACGCGCAGCAGGAGTATGAAAAAGCCGAACGCTTCTTGTCGCATATGATGGATCAGAATACAAGTCGTGGTCTCGCTGCTGTCCGCCGCATTAAGCAGCAGCGTAACCTCACAGGCGCCTACGGCACTCTTGGTGAGCTATTCACAGTCCCAGAGCGATATCGCACTGCAGTCGAAGTCACTGCTGGTACCAGCTTGTTTCACTATGTCGTTGACACTGAGGAGACAGCTTCACAGCTCGTGGAACTCTTGCAGAAAGAGAAGGCTGGTCGTGTTACATTCATGCCTTTGAACAGGCTGCGACCCAGACCTGCGAACATACCTAGAGCTAACGACGCCATCGAGATGGTCAGCAAGTTAACATACGACGCAACTTACGAGAAAGCATTTCAGCAAGTCTTTGGCAAGACTATCATTTGTCCCAATTTGCAAATAGCTTCACAGTACGCTCGTAGTCATGGTGTCAGTGCCATTACACCAGAAGGGGACCGATCTGACAAGAAGGGTGCTCTCACTGGAGGATACTTTGACCCTCGCCAATCAAGACTCGAAGGTATCAAGAAATGGACCGAGTGGCGAGATAAGTACGAAGAGCATCGCGAAAATGCTACCCAGATCCAGAGAAACATTGAAAGGACAGATCAGGAGGTGACCAGAGCTGTGAGTGAGTTGCAAAAAGCGGAACAAAGACGGCAGCAGCAAGAGAACAGTTATGGGCCGTTACAACAGGAATTGAGAAACACCCTACGTGCAGTACAAGAGAAGCAAGATGCGCTTGAGGCAAAACAGCGGGCGATTGAGAACCTTGAGTCTCAAGTCAAGGATCTCAGTACACAACAAAACTCGTACGAGACGGAACTCGCGTCTGCGTTCAAAAAGGCATTGTCGACTGCAGAAGAACGTGAACTTGAGCAGTTGAGTTCATTGATACCTGACCTCCAACGACAGATGGGTGAGCTTAGCAATGCTAGGGCTACGCTCGAGGCACAAAAAGCACAGATTCAGGTAGAATTGAGAGAAAATCTTAGGCCTATGCTGGATCAGCTTGACATGCAAGCTAGTGAAGCTGGAGCGGGTGGTGGTGACCAGAAACTTCAAGAACGTCAACAAGAATTGACACGTTTGCACGGTGCAGTGAAAGCACTAGAAACGAGCTTGCAAGAGGTCGACCGAGCGATAGACGAGGCGAATGGCTCGTTGGCTACACAAGAGCAAAGCAGAACTGCCAAGCAACGTGAACAGGAAGAAACTGCCAAAGCTATTGAGAAATCACAAAGACGATCCGAGAAGAGTATCGCCAAACGATCGCTGCTCACTGAGAAAGCGGCTGAGGCGAATCGAAATATCAGACACCTTGGCGTAATACCAGAAGATGCATTCTCTGATAGATACAAGAAGTTGGATTCTGACAAGGTGTGTCTCATCGATCTGAAACCAAATGAAAATGTCTAACAAGATTATAGGCTATCAAACGCCTTCATAAAGTGAATGACATTCTCAAAAAGTATAGCCACGTCAACAAAAAGGCCTTTGAACAATACGCCAATTTCACCAAGCAACGGGAGACTCTCACGGAAAGACGAGAAGAACTCGACACGTCTCAGAAGTCTATTCGTGAGCTCATTGATGTGCTCGACACACGTAAGGACGAAGCAATAGAAAGAACCTTTAAACAAGTATCGCGAGAGTTTGCCACCATCTTCTCTCGTCTCGTACCTGCAGGTCGAGGTCGCTTGATCATTCAGCGCAGGAGTGATCAGCAAGCGAGGGGTGACAATGAAGAATCTGGTGAAGACGAGCGCGAGGGTGTAGAGAATTATACTGGTGTCGGTATATCAGTCTCTTTCAACAGCAAACATGACGAACAGCAACGTATACAGCAGCTTTCCGGTGGACAGAAGTCACTTTGTGCTCTGGCACTGGTCTTTGCTATCCAGCAGTGTGACCCGGCGCCCTTCTACTTGTTCGACGAGATTGATGCAAACCTGGATGCACAGTACAGAACTGCTGTCGCAACATTATTGCAAGAAATTGCCAACAACGGACAGTTCATCTGTACAACTTTCAGGCCGGAGATGGTGCAGGTGGCGGACAAGTGTTATGGTGTGTCATTCAATAACAAGACGAGTAGGATTGATGTAGTTGATAGGAATGCTGCATTGGAGTTTGTGGAAGGACAGATCAGTGGGCAGTGATAAATCTCACAACGAAGAACGATCTGAGTACTGGGCGGGGTTGGGGAGGAGTTCAGCGCTGGGCATCATGAAGAGCACAGTGAATAGATCTCTTCTGGTTATGTAAATTTAGTTGAGTTAATATTGATGTTTACCTAAAGTTGAACCTGGTTGTGGTGACGTCGATTTTCCAGCCATTTCCCAAAGCCCAATGTCGCGTTTTCTTCATCCCATATTCTCATTCACGCGCCAAACCATAGCAACAGAACAAGCGCATTAACTCAGCTCGTCTAACTGCTGCGCGAACACCACAATGTCCTCAGACAATCAGGCCCGTGACCGACGACCGGTTGTGTCGAAGCCTGTCGGCGCTGTCGCAACAGAAGTCCCCGTCCAAAAAGCACCAGAACCTCCTTCAAAGCTCCCTGAAGTGCTCAAATTCCCGCTCGTCCTAGCATTGAGCATATCGATCGCAGAGTTATTGTACCCGCTTGATGCAGAGTTCAATCGCAATGCGCTGTTAGATTTCAGTAGGCCGACGTTTGAGAATGAAATTGTTCCAGTCGTTGCTGTAGGATTATGGAAAGTGCTTGAGCTGTCACTGGGCTGGTTTGGAGGTCTTGATGGTGAGTAGATTGCGTAGAGGACGACCTGTTCAAGGACAGACAGCTGATTTGACGTTGCATTAGACATCGACATGCTATGCTTTACACTCCTCACACACATCCCGCACGCCTATTTCCTGCGCATCTTCTACTTCCTCCCCATACAACCCATCTTCATCGGCTTTTTCACCACAATCCTCGCAAACGTCGCACCATTCTACCTCCTCCGTCGTCGCAACGCCCACAACAACCCAGACCCCACACACGCACTTACCAAAGACCCTCAAATCGCACACATCACCGCTCTTGTCGCGACCTCCATGTACGCCATTCCAGTCGTCGCCTCTATGACCTCCTGGCTCCCAACTCATCTCGCGACCTATTTCTACGGCCTTCGCACACTCGAGCCAGCACAAACTGCAGTCTTCTGGAGTATGCTCCTCACGCTCTTTCCCATTGGCTACGCCGCGCGCAACTTCATCTTCCATCCTCTCGCAAATACATCATCGATCACGCTCGTCAACAAAGCGACAGCCGCTTACAGCAGTGGAAAGAGGGTAGAAGTGCTTGAGTTTGATCCGGAGACAGCTACGTTGTTCCAGACGGTACATAGAAACGTGGCTTGGTGGACTTATCTGCAACCGAGGACGCAGATTTGGGTCAGTAGGACTGCGTTGTTGACGAGCTGGATTGTGGCGAATACGGCTTTCAAGGCGTTTATGGAGGTCGAGGGAGCCGAGCTGCTGGGTGCTTTGGGTTGGTCGAGTGTTTGGGGTTTGGGCACGCTTATGGCTAGTGGTGTGTTGGGGTGGATCGCTGGAGTGCAGGTTTGAGTGGGAAGAGTGCAGAGGACATTTATTGACTGATCAAGAGAGGGTCGGCAAAGCCACGGGATCAAGACAACAATGCAAGAAAACATTGCGAAGGGCTGAGAAGAGGGAAGAGAGAGGCATTGTTGGCTACAGGGCGTTTTGGGTAGCATAGGAAGCTCAGTTGGCAGCAGAAAAGGATCCGCTGCACACTCTACGTCCACTCAAGGCACCAAGCTCAGAAACTCGCCTCTGCAATGCTCTAAAAGCTTGCCTTTGAGATATGTAATCGCTTACCAAGTCGCTGATTAATTAGTACGGAACGAAGCCCCGATGAGTGACGTTAGCATTGGAAATCAAGCACCAGAGAGTCGATCCACAATGCCATCTCGCTCCAGCATTCTCATCCTCATCTCCTGCTTCTTAATACCTTTCCTCGCCCTCTACCTCCAGCAACTCTTTCCTTTAATGTACGCACGCCTCCTTCGTCCCATTTCCAGCCGCCTAACAACCTCATCCAACCTCTCCAAGCCAAAGACACCCTCACTCATTCTTTCCACCAGTTCCTCCCTCGTCCCAATCTCTACAACGACAACAACAATCACCCCCTTCTCAACAACGCCCATCTCCAAAATGTCCTCCTCCGACCAACAACAACCCCCATCCGCCCCCAAAGCCCTATCCTCCATCAGCTTCAGCGACGCCATCAAGCTCCGCCGCTCCATCTACGCCCTCAACAACACCTCCCCGATCTCCAATGAAAAGATCGTTCAGATAGTAAAAGACGCAATGCACCACGTCCCCTCCTCCTTCAACTCGCAATCCGCGCGCCTCCTCGTCCTCCTCGGCGCCGACCACACCAAATTCTGGGAAATGGCCATGTCCTGCCACCACGAAGCCGCCGGCTCCGACACCGCAAAATGGGAGCGCACAAAACCTCGTATGGAAGGATTGAAGAAGGCCTACGGCACGATTGTCTTCTACGAGGACAGTGCTACCGTGCGCCAATTCCAGGATAAATTCCCGGCCTATCATGATATATTTCCGGAATGGAGTGTGCAAAGTGGAGGCATGCATCAGTTTGTGCTGTGGACGGCGCTGGAGGCGGAGGGGTTGGGGGCGAATTTGCAGCATTATCAGGTTGTGGAGAGTGTGAGTAAGAAGGCGAGTGAGATTTGGGGGGTGGATAAGGATTGGGATATGGCGGCGCAGCTTGTTTTTGGAGGGGTGGAGGATGGGGGGAGGCCGACGGAGGCGAAGGAGAAGAAGAGTACGGATGAGACTGTAAAGGTGTTTGGGGCGTGAGAAAGCGGCGCTGCGAGCCCTGCACAGCATGATATCGACTCCTCTGGACCGTACCGCTCGTGAGGTGGCTGGTGGGTGAGAACACTTTGAAGTGTGGGAGCATGGCTATTGATCATTTTATAAGATGAGACATGATTGGGTGAAATTGTGATGAGCAAACGTAGAAATAGATTTGTAGAGTACAGCCTGTCGAAATAGACTGCGACATTGGGATGTTTGGCCACTCTGTACAGTTCGAATACCTCGAATGATACTTGTTTCTCCTCGAGTAAGGGTTTTTTCAGTTCCTTACCTTAGTTATTAGCACCTGTGGGATGATCCTGACGAACTGCGAAGCACATACCGGTTGAAAATATCTCTCTTTGTGATTAGCCTGACATTACTTCATCAAAATTGGTCATTATCATAATCCAATCAACCAGTCCCATCCTAAAACCCTGCCACCACCCGATTCAACTATGGAGCCTTCTCAACACCTCATCTCGATCTCAAACCCCCTTCATGCCCCTTCCAAAAAGCAACACAACTCCTATGTCCCCAATGCTCAACCCACCACTCCCCAAACACATCTTCCACCTCTCCATCCACCTTCGCAACCCTCTCATTCCTCTTCAACGCACACACAACACACTGCTTCACTGCCCCGACACCGCCTTCACTCTCCTTCGCCGCTCGCACAACCATCGTTTCAGCCAGTTCCGGAATAGCCGGTAACCTTGCACCATTCGCATTGGCGCTGCTTACAGCCGAGCGTAATTTCCCTACCTGAGCCCGCCATAATCGTAATACATCGGCGACTTCGCGATCTTCCTTGCTGACTTCGGCTTTGTCGACCCCAGTGAGCTTCATACCGCCACGGGAAGCAGGGCCAATGCGCATGTTTTGGCTGAGATGGGTGTCGCGTTTCCAGCGCAGTTTGCGGCCGGCGATGATGCGGGCGAGGACGACGGAGGTGGCGAGGTAGGAGGCGAGGAAGGTTGTTGTTGTTGGGTGAGAGAGAATGGCGGTGCGTGTCGAGGCATTGATGGTGGTGGTGGATTGGTCGGAGAGGTGGGCGAAGAGCTGGGTTGTGGCGGTTTTGATGAGGGGTGGGAAGAGGGAGAGGAGGACGGACGGGGGTGGGAGGTTGGAGGGTGGGAGGGTGTTGGGTGGGGGTTGCGGCTTTGAGATTGTGGTGGTGGCTGTGTTAGGGTTCATTGTTGCTTTGGGAGTTTGTGTTGGTACTGGGGCCGCCTCGAAGTCATCCCATGCATCGTCGTTGGTAGAGATTGAGTTTGATATAGGCGGTCGTGGATTTTGAGGGGCAGTCTGTCTACTTGGCTGGGGCTTCGTCTTTGACGATGCTTTACTGGTTGCTCCGAACGTCCTGATCGGAGTTGGTACTGTTTGAGACTCAAAAGCATCCCACCCAAAATCTGACGCTGCTTGAGTAGGAACAGAAGTAGTAGAGACAGTATTTGCCGTAACATTACAACCATCCTTCACAGTACTGCTCGCAACACCAGCGGCATCATCCTCATCAAAGTCTAGCAGAGAGAACTGTTTTTGCATTGCACTGCTTGATACTGGCGGCGGCAACGGCGGCACAAGCTGTGGCGGCGCAACCTTTATTTTCTCGTCTGCTGCTATAGCAAAGCTGCCGAAGTCATCATTATCATCCTCCCCTTCAGGTTCATCAGTTCCTGCATCGTCTTCAGCATCAAAAAAGACACTAGGATCGCGTGGTGCAGGAGATCTGCGTGTAGCTTTAGCTTTCCTTGGCTGTTTCTGTTCATGAAGCGGCGATGGTCTAGGGAAGTACTGTTGTTGTATAGGCTGCTCTGGCTGCTCTGGCTGCTCTGGCTGCTCTGGCTGCTCTGGCTGCTCTGGCTGTACAACACTGGACCGAGCTGGGATGGTGGCAGGAGGAGGAGTTGCTATATTCGACCACGGATCATTTGTTCCAACCACATTGTGACCTGTGTTCATCGACGTTTCATCCGCCTCACCAGACTCAAAGTCACCAAAGTCATCTTCATTGCCTCCGTGCACATCCCCTCCGTGCTGCAAAGCCGGCGTAGTAGTACTCCAGTCACCAAAAGTACTTTTCGTCACAGCCTGCGCCGCAGGTGCTTCACCCCATGACTCAAAGTCTAGGAAATCATCTGTATGACTTGCAGTGGGCTTACGGGCTTGCGCTATGGTTTGTGGCACAGATTTTCTTTCTTGTGAGGGCTGATAGAAGCTGTCTAGATCGGCGAGGAGATCTCGAGACATGCTAAAGATGAATTGAAGCGTCCTGCCTCCTGTACTGCAAGATATCACAACAACGACGGATAGCCGTTCTACCCCTTTTAGGTTTCACGACAGGTTACGTCTGTGTTTCATCAAGATCCGAAACATTCATCAGTATGGAGCCACCACAGCTGTCAAGGACAAAGGTAGAGCAGTTTTGGCTTCTCTGAGGCGTATGCCCATCTTCAGCCAAGTAGTTGTTGATCCAGGTTACAGCAAAGCATGATATGCAGCTTCGAGCGACAATGAAGAACAACAAATTTACGCAGATTCTTGAGCTACCACCAGATATCAGGTTACAATACCTAGCGGAGGTGGGTACACTTCAGATCGCCATCTTGATGAGAATGCTCATGATCCATCAGGGCAATGCAAACATAATCTACCGCATTCTACATCCACCAAGTCTGGCAACTAAATGTCGTCTCCTACGTCTACACAAAGCAGTCTCATGGATATCGTCATATGCCCGACTACACGCTGCATATGTTGCCAACATACAGCCTCTATTCACTGAAGACCAACTTGTGGCTCAGGAGCTAGTCCGTGTACCGAAGGGCGTCTTTGCCCAATTGAATGCAGAGCTTAGACTGGCCGAACGTGCTGCTCGTGGCATGAGTTCTAATGATGATGGTAAAGCAGCACCGTCCCCGGCTGTGCAGCCTACATCCTTTTCTCGACCCGCCTCACGACACAGCATTTATCTGGATGAGACCGAAGAGTACGGTATGCTCATTACTGACATGTCTGCAAGTGGTACAGCGCTTGAGAGTTATGATAGCCCAACTACGTCAACCGATATTGCCCTTGAATTCAAGCCGAAATGGCTCGTACAGAGTCCAAATGCGCCTCCAGGTAGTCGCCGATGTCGGACTTGTGCATTACATGCTTTTCGTTTGAGCAGCAAGCCAGGAAGCACAGGCAAGAAGTCGTACTTTTGTCCACTTAGACTTGTTTCCGGCGATCGTGTGGTTGTAGCGAAGGTTGCAAAGTCGTTATTTGACGACCAAGTTGCGTCTCAACTCGTAGCCAGAAAACAACAACTACTTGACTGCTTTACAGAGTATTTGCTCAATTCTGATGTACTGAGCCGGTTGGAACGAGCTCAGCGGACCCTAGATCAGAGGGGAATCTTAGGGTGGGCTGAGAGTAGCAAAGTGTTGAGTATGGACTTCTTGACAGCAACGACGTTGCGAGACTGTACTCTGTTCTTGCGTATAAGTAGTGCTGGTCCTTCCATGCCAGGTGAAATTATAGTCGAGGCGAGGCTGGGTGACCTCGACCTGAAAGAGCCGGAACCAGTCAAAATCGCACACTGGCGTGAAACAGAGCAGGTCCTGATTGATGGTGGGTGGTATAGTGGTGCTGCTCAATTGCCAGATGGTGATGTGGTACCCTGTCGTCTAGACAAAGAGCACAAGATCAACCCATAATCGCAAGTCGAAGATCCCAGCTACCTTCAACCACTTTGATGCACCTGCGTCAATTCTTCTGCAATCCGTGCCCTGTCCTTCTTAACGATTTCCAGCTCCACATCCACATCCTTTTCCGCCTTCCTTAGTACAGCCAGAATCTGACTCTCCAACTGCTTCGAAAATGGCGTGTCATCGCTAGTAACATCTGCCAATTCCACCGTCCCCTCTCCAATCGCAACTCCAGCGCTGCCTATCGTGCTGCCTCTCTTACTCTTGCCCTTGCCTGCTCCTTTCGGCACAGCCCACTGAGCCTCCTCAGTCAACGCCTCAAACAATCCCTCCGTTGGCTCATTAAACTCGACCCAATCCAAGAACTCACTCCTCACCATTCCATCCTCTATCTGCTTCTTTTGCACTTCCTCAGTCCCGTAAGGTTCCAATTGCAGAAAGTGGTTCCTGTACTCCGGCTTACTTCCTACTTCTGGTGCGAAAAACAGCCTGATCTCAATATTGAAACCGCCCCAGCCTGTTTCTTCGATCTGGAAAGGAGGTGTGTCCACCAGACGTGTCGGGTTGGAGTATGTGTGATAGATTTTGAATTGGACCTTGCGTAACCAGGTGCTCAAGGAGGGCTGGCCTGGTGGTGTGCGGACATAGACGCGCCATCCTTTCGTGTGGTCAGGGAGGGCTGTGGCTGGACGATTGGAGGCTGTGAGTGGCCAGGCTTCGGAGCCGATGATGAATGGGCGGGCGATGCGTGTGTTCTGCAGAAGTTATTAGCTGTGGATCAATTCATTGTGGGTAGCAGTCGATCGAATCGTTCTACCTTGACGCGTTTCGAAGTTGTGTTAGTCGGCATCGTGGAGCAAGCCGAGTATGTTGTCTAGCTTATGGATGCAAGAGACAACAAAAGTACTGTGATGGACCTCTGACAAACAATCTAGAGTCGATCAGCCGCAAGGACCCTGAAATCCTATGTCGATCGTCATCGACAAATGCATGCTGCAGGCTACAAACATCCTCCAAAGCAGCAAGACTCAAACATGACCTCAGCAGTGAAGAAGAAGATTGTCGTGTGCGGTGGCAATGGCTTTCTAGGTAGTACATCCACAAAGATTGCGTCTAGCACTAAATGACAAGACTGACAGAACCACTTTCACAGGTACGAGAATATGCAAAGCAGCAACAGCTCGGGGCTGGGAAGTTATATCTATTAGGTACATATTGCACCAGATATCTGAGGAGAGATACCCTCTCTAAGCATATGTAGCCGCTCTGGAGAACCAACCTGGTCCTCTGTAACTTCCTCCCCTGAAGCACCCACCTGGTCCAAATCCGTTACCTGGAAAAGTGCCGATATCCTCAAACCCTCCACGTACAGCTCCTTCCTCAATGGCGCCGACGCAGTTGTTCACTCCATGGGCATTTTACTCGAAGCCGACTACAAAGGCGTACTTCAAGGCAAAGAGCCTGTTTGGGCAGGTCTGAAGCGCGCATTCAGCTCGACAAAAGCTGGTACACAAGATCCGTTAAGCAGGAAAGAGGGTGAAGATCTGGCGCCGCAGGAGCATGATGGACAGTTGACATATGAGGTAATGAACAGGGACTCGGCAGTCGTGCTTGCGGCGGAGGCGTCCAAAGCGAATGCCAAAGAGTTTGTGTACATCTCGGCTGCAGCAGGCGCACCAATCTTGCCAGGAAGATATATTACGACGAAGAGACAGGCAGAGGAGACAATCGCAACACGATTTCCCAAGATGAGGAGTATCTTCATTAGGCCGGGCATGTTGTATGATTCTTCGAGAATGATCACCATGGGTCTTGCTGGTGTGACTGCCATGGGTCATGTGGCTAATTCGATTACCGGAGGAAGATTGACGCCATTAATGGGAGCGGGTGGCTCAAAGCCATTGAAGTCAGATGTTGTTGGCGAGGCTGTTGTAGAAGCTATTGCTAGTGATTACTCCGGCATTGCTGAGGTCTCTGATATTGAGAAGCTTGCGAATACTGCCTGGCGCAAAGGCATGCTGTAAAAATGGTTGTGCAATTTCATAATCGGCAAGAATACTCTCTTCACATAGCTGTACCACGCTCGAAGCTGTCGCGAATCTCCTTTGTGTATTTGTCGTATGAACGTGCCAACTTCATGTTGAATTGCTGCAAATGGTCAGCATATTGAGAGAGTACTTCAGCATATGTCTTAAACTCACCTTGTTCTTCTGGTTGATGTACGTCACATCACCATCATCATCCTTACCACTCCTCTCCTTCCTCTTCTTCATTCTGACCTCTTCTGCCTTCTTGATGTCCTCCACCAGTCTATCAATGCTTGCCTTGTCCGGCTTGTTCTGCGTGAAGTCTGTACTGTTCGCCGTAGAGTAGAAGATCCCGTCTTTGTCAACCGCAATCAGCTCGCCATCCTCTGTTTCCACGATCTCAAGACTTCCATTCGCAGCAGCTCTATCAATAGCCGCCTGCTTTTCCTTTTCGTAGCCCTCCATGTCCGGCTTGATCTGGCGCAATTGACGTTTGTACACTTTCTTTGCATCCTGGCGATAGTCCTGGAATCCAACATCATCTCTGTGCTTCTCCTTCTTCGCCATTCGTCGGTCCCATTTCTCAGACTCTTCAATCGTCCAATCCCATGCACGTTTGCGCTCAAAGTCCTCTCCGGCTGCAGCAGTGTCCGCCTTGAGCAGTTTGTGAGAGGCGATCGCGTGCTTGCGGTTTAGAGCGGTAAGCAGATTCGGATCTGTTACTATCCTTTGCGCTTCTGCTGCTGTCTGTTTCCTATTCTCATCCCTGGACTTTGACTGGCGCGCTTGAAGGGCCTTGAATCTCTCTGCGCGATCTTTCGCTTTCTGTGCTGCTTCATCGAGTTGTGGCTCTGTAGATGGTGCTTCTGCTGTGGTTTCTACAACGTCCGTAGCCTCCGAAGTGTCACGCTCCTGGAACCTCCGCTTTGGAGGACTGTCCACGTCCTGATTGGGCTCCGAAGGCTCTTTTCTCTTGAGGTCGTTTGGCATGTTGAAGATGTCGCGTATGATGTGTAAGAATGCCGGTCGCGATGACTTCGTTGAAGTTTAAAGGTGTACGACCGGACCGACAGTCACGTGCTGTTAACCAAAAATCTGAAACATGGGCATTGAAACAAAGTCTGCAACAACCTCTCATTCCTTCCTTCCTTCATTCGCGAGG
>Ga0160428_1001021_pt1 | contig 23961 bp, 19 predicted proteins | sample SolpanmetagenomM_FD_108198 | JGI IMG/M metagenome (GOLD analysis project Ga0160428, IMG submission 108198) | Solar panel surface microbial communities from Lawrence Berkeley National Laboratory, California, USA - M | ecosystem: Engineered > Built environment > Solar panel > Unclassified ... | reverse complement strand
TGGCGATCGTTACGATGGTCGTCGCCTCGATGGCGACCCGCCGGGCCCTTCCGGCGGACGTAGACACGAAGATGCTTCGCCTCCACGCCCCCGAAGAACTCGGCCTAAGCCGGAACTACATCGAGGAAGGAACGGGGCACTAAGGAAGGGTGAACCGGGAAGAGGCTCGCCTTCCCGGTTCACGTCTTACTTGATCTCTACCTTCGCCTTATCCCGCAGTCGCTTGAGAATGTTCGGGAGCGCGCTGTTGGTGTACTGGCCTTTCAGTTCGGCGATCTCGGTGGGCGGGGCGTCCTGGCCCCGGGCGAGAAGGCGGAAGATCTGAATGCCGTTCCCGACCTGGGTGGGTTTGGTGTAGCCCATCGGCTTGGTCGCCGCGAGGCCTGCCCGAACGTTCTCGGGGAAGATCTCGACCGCGCGCCAGCCCATGACGCCGCTCTGGGCGACCGCGGCGTTAGCCTTCGCCACGTCGTCCCAAGGTCGCCCGGCAAGGAGCTTGGCGTAGGCGGCGTCGGCCCCCTTGATCGCCTTGCTCAAGGCGTCGGTCGTGCCCGCTCCGGTGGGGAAGGAGATCGCCGCGACCTTCACGAACTGCGTAGGCTGGAACTCCGAGTCGGCGATCTTGTTCAGGAGCACGAAGATGTGGACGCTCAGCGCGAGACGGCTCATGCCGCCCGGCTGCGCCGCCACCGCCGACTCCACGGTCTGGCCCGGCTGGAGTTGGGTTTTGATCGCCGCGAGCTGTTGGTCCATCCGGGCTCTCACCTCGGCGTCGCTGACGGTCAGGTTCTTCCGCGCCGCTTCCGCATCGACGATCTTCAGGACGACGAGGTCGTTGAGGGTGTCCCGCGCCTTCCAGGCCCAGAGATACGGCTCGGCCTCGGCGGCGGTGATCGGCGCGCCGTCGACGATCGCCAGAACGGTGTCTCCGGCGGGCTTGGGCGGCGGAGTCAGGCTCTGCGGCGCGACGACCGGGGGCGAGGTCGTCGGCCCCTGGGTCGCAGGGCCCTGGGTTTGAGGCGCGAGGACGAGAATGGCGGCGAGCGGAAGCACAGGATAGTTTGACGCCCAAACGGCGTTGGGCCGCTCGGTCGTTGCCCGTCTTTTCCCAACGACCTCGGGCCGAGCGATCTTAAGACCCTAGCGCGGCACCGGCACCCGGTCGACGATCTCCTTCAGCACCCCGTCCGTCGTAAGACCCTCGACCTCCGCTTCGGGGCGCAGCAGGACGCGGTGGCGCAGGGCAGGGGCGGCAAGCTCCTTTACGTCGTCGGGGATGACGTAGGCCCTTCCGCGCAGGGCGGCGAGGGCCTTCGAGCCGCTGAGAAGGGCGATGCCCGCCCGGGGCGACGCGCCCGCCCGGAGTTCGTCCACGTCGCGGGTGGCGCGTACGACGGCGAGGATGTAGTCCAAGACCGGAGCGTCCACCGTCTGAGCGGCGACCTCCGCCCGTAGAGCGTCGAGATCGCCCGCGCTCACCACCGATCGGACGCCCGCCTCATCGAGGGCTTGAGGGCGGAAGCCCGCATGGTGGCGGCGGAGCACATCGCGCTCTTCCGTCTCTTGCGGGTAGTCCACAAGAATCTTGAGGAGGAAGCGATCCTGCTGCGCCTCGGGAAGCGGGTAGGTGCCCTCGAAATCGAGCGGGTTCTGGGTGGCGAAGACGACGAAGGGGGAGGGAAGCGGGTGCGGCTCGCCGTCGAGGGTGACGCGTCGCTCCTCCATCGCCTCCAACAGGGCCGACTGGGTTTTCGGCGGCGTTCGGTTGATCTCGTCCGCGAGGAGGATGCTGGTGAAGATCGGGCCGGTCCGAAGCTCGAAGTCAAGCTTCTGGGGGTTGTAGATGCGAGTTCCCAGAACGTCGCTGGGCATCAGGTCGGGTGTGAACTGGATGCGGGTGTAGTCGAGCGAAAGGGCGGCGGCCAGCGAGCGGACGAGGAGCGTCTTCGCCACGCCGGGAACGCCCTCCAGCAGGACGTGGCCGTTGGCGAGGAGGGCGACGAGGCAGCCTTCGACCACCGCGTCCTGCCCGGCGACCGCCTTCGCGACCTCCGCGCGGAGGAGGGGGGCGACTTCGGAAACGGTGGGCATGGTCCCAGATATTAGCACTCCCGCGTGACGTCGCGAAGGCGTCGGAATCGTTGGGATGATTCGATTGCCGCAAAGGAAGGCGTGGGCGTTGGTGGTCCTCTTCGGAGCGGCGGTCGGTGGTTGCCGTGCGGTTCCGGTGGCCTCTCCTGGACCACCGGTCGCGGCAAAGGCCCCTTGGCCGCCTCAGTATCCGGTGAAGCCCAACGAGTTCGTGATCTATCGGGTCTTCGGTCGCATCCCGATGGTTCTCGATCGGGATTACGGCGTCATGCCGATCAACGACGGCGACGAGCGAAAGCCCCGCGCACGGTTCATCCTCGCCATCCGGAAAGAGCGGAAGCTGATCGATACCCACAACTTCGCGACGTTCCGCAAGGCCCTTCGACGCATCCCCCGGGGGACGGCGGTCTATCCGTACGACACCTGCATCGTTCTGAGGTCGTATGGCCTCTCCGCGTCGGACTTTCGCCGCTTCGACCGAGCCATGCGCCGGTTCAAGCATCTGAAGCCCGAAGAAGGGCGGGGCATCTGCATCTGCATCTGCATCTGCATCTGCGAAGGGTAAGGGCTTGGACAACGCCCGACTTGTGCCGGGCATCAAGGATCTTAGGGCGATGATCTTGACGAATCCCTCCGACAAGACGTTGCGTACGAGGGACTGTGAGTCTTATGCTCAGCCTGTTTTTCGGGTCGATCGCATTCATGATGTTCGCCCAAGTCTTCAACGCCTTACGGGTCCCCTCGTCGGCGTTCGACGCGGCTTCCGAGCGGTCGCTTGAGGAGGTTCGGCGCTCGCTCCAGGCCTCGGCAACGCTGATGTTCGCTATCGGCCTGGTGTTCGCGATCGCCGGGGCGACGGCTTGGGTGAGTTGGCCACTTGGATTAGGAATCGCGTGCGTCCCGTTTCTACTTGGCATCCTCCTCTACCTCACCGGTGGCCTTGAGATCATCAGCCGACTGTCGGTCGGTGATTGAAGCGCCGAGGCGCCCGGAACGCGCGAGCGAGGTATCACCCTGGAGTGGAGTCCGCCCTCGCAACCATCCGTCAGGCCGTGCGCGGCACACCCTACGAAGACGATCTCTACCTGGTGGGCGGAGCGGTGCGCGACGATCTGCTCGGGCTCCCGCCTCAAGCCGACGTGGACCTCGTCGCCACCGGTCCCGTCGAGCCGCTCGTCGAGCTCCTACGCCCCGCGTCGAGCATCCCGCCCGTGGTGTACGAACGGTTCGGGACGGCGATGTTGCGGATCGAGGGCGTCCCGGTCGAACTGGTCCGGGCGCGCAAGGAGAGCTACGAAGGACTCTCCCGCAAGCCCCAGGTCGAGCCCGCGACCTTGCACGACGACGCCCTACGGCGCGACTTCACCGCGAACGCCCTGATGCGGCGGCTGTCCGACGGCGCCCTGCTCGACCCGACGGGGCGCGGCTTCGACGACCTGCGCGCGCACGTCCTGCGGACGCCTCTCGATCCGGGGGAGACGTTCCGCGACGACCCTCTGCGGATGCTCCGGGCCGTCCGCTTCCGGTGGAAGCTGGGCTTCGAGCCCGCGCCCGGCCTCTACGACGCGATCCGGGAGAGCGCGGAGCGGCTGACGATCGTCAGCGAGGAACGCATCCGCGACGAACTGCGGAAGATGATCCTCCAGCCCTCCGCGCCCGACTCGTTCGCCGACCTCATGGCGCTCGGTTTGCTCGACGTCTTCGCAAGGGAGCTTCGCCCGATGGTCCGATGCGAGCAGGGTCACTGGCACCACCTCGACGTCTGGAACCACTCGCTCCTCGTGTTACGCCACGTCGCCCCGCTGGGCGACGAGACCCTGAGCTGGGCCGCCCTGTTGCACGACGTCGGGAAGCCCGAGACCCGCAGCGTGGACGCCCACGGCCACGTCCGTTTCTTCGGCCATGAGGATCTAGGGGCCCGCCGCGCCGCCGACCTTCTCCGCCATCTCCGCTTCTCCGTTCGCGAGATCGAGCCCATCGCCCGCCTCGTGCGTAACCACATGCGCCTGGGGACGTTTACCGAGTTCTCGCCCGCCGCCGCGCGCCGCCTCCTACGCGACCTCGGCGAGGACGTCGAGCGGCTCCTGAGGCTCGTCGACGCCGACGCTTCGTCGCTCGCTCCTGGAGTCCGCCAGCTCGACCTCGCTCCCGTCCGGTCGCGCCTTGAGGAGGTGCGTGCCGCCACCCCGACGGAGACTCTCGTCAGTCCCTTGAGCGGTCGCGAGATCATGGCGATCGCCGGGCTTCCCGCCGGGGAGGCGGTCGGGCGGATCAAGGCCCGCCTGACCGAAGCCGTCCTCGACGGCCGCCTCGCCCCCGGCGACAAGGACGCGGCGCGGGCGTTGGTGAGTGGAGGGTGAGGGGTGATTGGTGGATGGTGGCTAGTGATTGGTGGAATAGATCACGGGAGCTTACGCCTTAGCGAGCGGGTGAGTCCAGAAAGGAGACGTCCCACCTCCTCGCATCGGGCGAAAAGGGGTTGTGTAGGGACATCAAAGCCGAGACGGTCGATGAGTTCGAGAAAGGTGTCCACCTCCCGTAGGCTTCCGGCGGCGATCGAGAGAAAGTGGAGTAGACCGCGGGTTGTTCGTCGTCCGCTTCCTTCCGCGATGTTCGCAGGAACCGATGCGGCAGCCCGCCGGATCTGGCCTGTCGAGCCATAAATCTCTGACTTCGGCATCGCTTCGGTCGAGCGGGGGATTTCGACCGCGAGATCCATCGCCTTCTGCCAAACCTCAAGGTCGCGATGTGACCTGACGAAGGCGTTCCCAGTCACTTCCTCACCGCTCACCAGGCACTACCCTCACTCGCTCGGGTTGTAGCTCGCGTAGAAGTTGCCCGCCAGCGCAGAGAGGCCTAGGGCGATGCCCAGGTTGACCGCCGCGACCGGGAGAGCGACCACGAGCGGGGAGATGTGGTTCAGGAAAGCGAGCCCGATCATGGCCGCGCCCGGCACGAGGACGATGGCGATGCCCAGCATCAGCATCAGTCCCCGGAACATCCGTTGAGTGGGGTCCTCGACGTCGGGGAAAAGGACGATCACCATCAGGACCACCGCCGTGAGCATCACCGCGAGGGCGGGCGACAGGAGCGTCCCGGCTAGGGCGTGGGGCCAAGCGGCGGGCGCGAAGGCGACCCCGACGACGGCGGCCAGAGAGGCGAGGACCGTCGGGGCCACCGCTTTGGCGACGACCTCCCAGAACACGGTGGCGCCGGGGGTGAAGGGAAGCGGCTTCTGCAGGTCCACCCGGCGCAGGAACTCGATGAAGCCACCCTGGCCGCTCGCCAGGCACATCATGTAGACCATCATGCCCTGGATGGCCATCAGCGCCCAGCCCGCGCCGCTGCGCATGTTCCGCTCGCCTGCGGCGCCCCACATGAGCAGCCCCGTCGTGGCGAGGAACACGAGGCCGATGGCGACGAGGCCGGAGAGCGATCCGCGCGACTGAAGGATGGCCTCCTTCCAGAGCAGGGCCATCGGCCCGCGCACCCGAAGGCCGCCGATACGCCGCGCGATCCGCCCGTGCTTGATCTTGCCCTGACGCGCGCGCTCCGCCTGCATGCCCATGACGTCGCCCTTCTTCTGGAGCGCCCGCAGGTTCTGCCCGGAGTCGAATCCCCGAACGGCGGCTTGGTCGTACATCCAACCCACCTGGGTGAGGGCGACCCGAAGAGCGACCGCGACCACCGCGAGCAGACCGAGGAAGCCGCCGAGGGCGTAGACCATGTCCCCCCGGAACGAGCCCATCACCGCCCAGGTCGCGAGCGTGACGGGCGCGAGGACGATGCGGACGAGGGGAGCCTGCGCGATCCCCAGGAGGGTATGGACGCTCATATCCATCCGAAGCCGGACCGCGATGTAGGCGGCCAGTCCGAGGATGATCGAGGCGATACCGACGTTGATGATCTTCCGGTTGCGGTCGCTCTGGAAGTCGCTCCGATTCACGAACAGGCTCGCCGCGTAGCCCACACAGACCCAAACGAGCGAGACGAGCAGATACGCGAGGAAGAAGGCGCGCAGAATGTCGCCTCCCTGCTTGGGATAGTCGCGGAAGAAGGGCGCGAGGGCCGGAGCGGCGTTCTTGTAGCCGATGGCGGCGATGAGAAGGGGAAGCAGGAGGGTCGCCAGGGTGTCGCGTGCGATGCGGAAGACGAGGACGACCTTGGGCGAGACGGGCGTGGGGAACAGCACGTCCACGTCGGCCGCCTTGAAGCCGCCCTTGTACCCCAGGACGCTCGTCATAAGTAAGAGCGACATCACCCCCACGAGCCCGAACACCGAGGCGTCGATAGTCGCCTGGGAGGGAAGGGTGAAGTGCGGGGCGCCACCCGGAAACTCTCGGACGCCGCGCGACGAGCCGCCGAGGCGGCCCAGGATGAGCTGCCAGTAGTAGAGGCCGAACGCGACGAGGGCGATCAGCCGCTTGGGGCTGGTGACCGCGCGCTTCACGCCGTTCACGATCGTGCGCGAAAGCAGGTATCCGAGGGGGCGGACGTCATTCATGCGTAAGTTGGATAAAGACGTCCTCCAGCGTCATGGTCTCGCCGCCCGGAACGAGGCCGCGCAGATCGGCGACCGTCCCTTCCGCGATCTTCCGTCCCTTACGCATCACGATAACGCGGTCGCAGAGGTTCTCTGCGGTGTCGAGCAGGTGGGTGGAGACGAGAAGGGAGGCCCCGTCGTCGCGTGCCCGACGCAGCTCGTCCTTCAGCTCTCGCGCGCCCTCCGGGTCGATGCCGATCAGGGGCTCGTCGAACAGCAGCACGTTCGCGTCGTGCACGAGGGCGCACGCTACGCTGAGCTTCTGGCGCATGCCTTTGGAAAGGGTCGCGACGAGGGCCTCCTTCTTGTCCGTCAGGCTGTATCGCTTGAGCAGGGTCTCGCACCGCTCCTCGTAGATCGGGAGGGTATCGAAGCACATGGCGATAAAGCGAAGGTGCTCGTCCACCGTTAGGAGTTCGTAGAGCGAAGGGACCTCGGGCACGAAGGAGAGGCCTTTTTTCGCCTTCGCCTGGTCGGCGACGACGTCGTGGCCGTTGATCAGGATCTGGCCCTCCGAGGGGCGGAGGATGCCCGCGACGCAACGCAGGGCGGTCGTCTTGCCCGCGCCGTTAGGTCCGAGGAGCCCCACGATCTCGCCGGCCTTGAGTTCGAAGCTGAGATCGTCGACGGCGCGGTGCGCCTTGTACTGCTTGACGAGATTGCGGACTTGGAGCATGGAAGACTGAGGCGGGCGCTCGCCGGGTCCTTTTCGCCCCAACGACCTCATGACCCTACCGCATTCCCGAAATGGGGTCGGCGCTCGACGCCTTTCTGCCAACGCGGGATCCTCACATTCGTCGCAGGGCAAGAAGGTACGGATCTACCGGACGAGATACTCGCTGGCCTGATCCAGATGGTAGAGGTCGTGGCCGGAGACGAACGCGACGTACCTTTCCACCGAGGTGCGCCCGATTCCTGAGACGAACTCGCGTGCCCAGGCTTCTGGCCCGAGCGCTTCCAGAAACGACACCGTCGCCCGGCTCCGTTTCGCGAACGCGTTCAATTCCTGCCGAATGTCCCGCTCCGTGAATCGCCCTTCCCGGGCGCGGGCGATCACGTCGACCCGGTCGAAGGTCGGAACGTCCCGCTCGACCGCTCCACGGAGCCGTTCGAAGTAGACGTTCTCCGAGTCGGCGATGTGGGCCACCATCTCGACGAGGGTGAACCGATTCTCGCCAAGCGCCTCGCCGTGGCGTTCGGCGGGTATGGCGCCCACGATCCGGCCGAGGATCGCGGACGTGTGGCGGAGAGAGAGGGCGTAAGGCGTCACAGGGAGGCCTTATTCCTTCCCGTGGACCGCCTTGAGATGCCACGTCGCTTGGTCGAGGTGGTAGAGGTCGTGGCCGGAGAGGATGGCGAGGTACTCCTTGATCGTCACCCGCCCCAGACCCTCCTTGGTGAACGAGCGCCCGAGCTGCTCGTCGGTCAGCTCTTCGAGAAACGTGATCGTGTCGCGGCGGCGGTTGGCGAACACCTCCAACTCCTTGTGCGGGTCGCGGCAGTCGTACTTCTTGTCCAGGGCGCGCTGGCCCTCGTCGACGTCGGCGACCTCCACGCCGTCCGTCTTGAGCGCGGCGCGCATGCGCTCGACGTACACGTCCTCGAAGTCGGCGAGATGGCAGACCATCTCCAGGAGGCTAAAGCGGTCTTCGGCGATTCGTTCGCCGTAGCGCTCCGCAGGGATGTCGTCGACGATCCGCTCCAGGATCGTCGGGGTGTGACGAAGGGCCAACAGATAGGCGTTCATCCTGTGGGCAAGCCTACCCTTCGGCCTCGGGCCTCGTAGTATCGTTGCAAACCCGTCCCCGACGGGTCTAATAAGAGACCATGGAACCCAAGCTTGTGCGCGTCCCGACCGAAGACGACATCCAAAAGGCCATCGCGGCCAGCGACAAGGGCATCAGCGAGGCGACCCACCGGGCGCACCTGACGCTCTGGCAGGGCTACGCGAACAAGACGAACGAGATCCGCAAGGCTCTCGCCGAGCTGGAGGTCGATCCCGCCAAGGCGAACCAGATCTACTCCCCGCTCCGCGCCCTCAAGGTGAACTATGCGTTCGCGCTCGGCGGCTATAAGAACCACAACGTCTATTTCGACACCCTCGGCGGCGCGGGCGGCCCCGCGACGGGCGAGGTGGCAGGCTTGATCGACGCCGCCTACGGCTCGTTCGACGCCTGGAAGACCGACATCAAGGCCACCGGCATCGCCTCGCGCGGCTGGGCGTTCCTCGCCTACGACCGCGACGAAGGCACCGTCTTCAACTTCGCGGGCGACGGCCAGGACACGTTCCCCCAGTGGAACTGCGAGCTGATCCTCGCCCTCGACGTGTACGAGCACGCCTACTTCCTCGACGTGCAGACCGCCCGCGCGAAGTACATCGACAACTGGCTCGGCCAGATCGACTGGGACGCGGTCAACGCCCGCCTCGCGAAAGCGAAGTAATCTCCAAAAGAAGGTCGCGCCCATGCCTAAAGAAGGCATGGGCGCGACCGCACGAACCCTCGAGCGTTCGAAACTCTCATGCTGCAAGAGATCGACCAGGCGCTGACGCGGCTTCTCCTCCTCGACCTGGAGAAAGGACAGGGCTTGCCCAAGGACGTCCGGGTGACCGTCGGCGATCCGCCGGACGAGCGCGGGGGCGAACCCACGCTGAACCTGTTCCTGCACGACGTGGTGGAGAACCTCGTCCAGCGCGACCAGTCGTTCGAAGTTCGACCGGGGAGCGAGCTTTGGACGGTGGGGAAGAGCCGTCGGCCCACGCGGGTCGACGCCTCCTACCTGCTCAGCGCCCACGCCCTGGACGCGGCGACGGAGCACCGGCTTCTCGGAGCCGCCCTGCGCACGATGCTGCGCCATGGCTACGTGCCGCCGAGCCTTCTCGGCGAGGCGCTCGCGCCCTTTGGGGACGAGGCGGTCGCGCTTATGGTCGCCCAGCGCGACGGCCGGGCGCACCGCGACGTGGCGTCCATCTGGCAGGCCTCGGGCCACCGGTTGCGCCCGGCGATCGGCATCGTCGCGACGGCGATGATCGACCCGTTCGAGACGAGGACGGTCCGCCTCGTCCGCGAGGCGGTGTTCGGCTTGGCGCAAGGGGTTCCTGCCGAAGGCGCGGCGCGCCAGATGGACCTACGTAGCCTGCGCGTGAGCGTGGCGGGTCGCGTCGTCGACGACGAGGACGACCGCTCCCTGACGGACGCCGAGCTTTCGGTGGACGGCGCGACCGTCGGGACCGTCGACGCGCAGGGGGTTTTTCTCGCCCGCGACCTCGCGCCGGGACGGCACACGATTCGTGTGGACTCCCGAGGCTACGCGCCTTGGGAAGGGGAGGTCGACGTCCCCCTGCCTCTGCGCGGCGAGGCGTTAGAGCCCATCGAGGTGCGACTCAAAAGGGAGAAAATGGCCGCGACGAAACCGGAGGGGTTTCAGGCCGAAGGAACGTTGCGACATCCTGATGGCCGTCCGGCGGCGTACGTCCCGGTGACGATGGGGGGACGCACCGCCGTGACCGACGCCGAGGGCCGCTACGTCTTCGAGTTGGAAGGGGCTGAAGAGGCGATCGTCCTGCTGCCGGAAGCGGCTGGGGTCGCTCCGTAGCGGTTTCCGCGATTTGTAACCTAATAGACCCGTTCTCCCCAAAATTACCTTGAGGATAAGGCTAGGGCGGCGCAAAAACCGATCTCTCCACTAGACGCAACCTGGGGAAAGTACTGTAACATGGCCCCAGACCCCGCACGGGGATCGAGGAGAGGACTAAGAATGCCAGAGTATTTGGCGCCGGGAGTGTTCGTCGAGGAGATCGACAGCGGAAGCAAACCCATCGAAGGCGTGGGCGTCAACACGGCGGCCTTCATCGGCTACGCCAAGAGCGGCGAGTTCAACAAGCCGACCTTCATCAGCAGCTGGACCGACTTCTGTCGGAACTTCGGCGAGGACGACGACAACGTTCTCGGGGGATTGTCCAAGGAGCTTGGGAAGAGCCCCATCGAACTGCTCAGCGCGAAGCGGGTTTCCAAGAAGAGCCTGCTCGACTTCGCCCAGACCCAACTCATGACGGCCATCGCCTTGCGAGGCGGCGCGCCCGCCGACGGCAAGGTCGGCACGTGGTCGGAGTTCGTCCGAAAGTACAACGTCTCCCTGTTGCCCCAGCCGTTCATGGAGGGCAGCTATCTCGCCTACGCGGTGCGCGGCTACTTCGACAACGGCGGCGGACGGGCCTACATCGTCCGCGTCGCCCGCGACCAGGACCTGGAGACGTTCCGCGCCCCCGCCCCGGCGGCGGTGGCCGAACCGGCCCGCAGCGCACAGGTCGTCCTCGGTCCCTACACCGTGCGTTCGCTCGACGCGGGCGCCCAGGGCAACGGCACGACGGTCGAGATCCAACCTCCCGCCGAGGGTGAGGGGTTCGTGGTCAAGATCAGCGGCGGCGGACGGAGCGAGACGTTCGGTGACGGCAAGCCGCTCACCAGCCTCAAGGGCGGCCTGAAGTCGAAGATCGTGGAGGTCGTGGCGTCCGTCGAGATCGACGCCCCGGCGCCCTTCGGGACCTTCACCCTCAACGGCGGCTCCGAGGCTACCACCCCGGCCAAGGTTTCCAGCCTGCCCCTGGCGGCGGAGATCGATAAGGTCCAGGTGGAGGACTTCGTGGGCGACGAGGCGCGCCGCAGCGGCCTCGGCGGACTGAGCGCGATCGACGACATCAACATGATCTCGATCCCCGACCTGATGGCGGGCCTGTTCCAGCGCGAGAGTCTGGGCGTGGCGGGCTCGGAGGTCGAGGCGCTGGTGATGGACGAGCGGCGCAAGCAGCAGATCATCAACGTGCAGAGCATGCTGATCGCCTATTGCGAGCGCATGGGCGACCGGATGGCGATCCTCGATCCGATCCCCGGCCTCAATCCCCAGGAGATGAAGGAGACGACGATGAACGCGCCGTTCTCCAGCGACCACGGCCAGGCCACGATCTACTATCCGTGGATCAAGGTGATGGACCGGATCAACCCGCACTCCAAGTCGACCGTGTTCTGCCCGCCTTCCGGGCACATCGCGGGCGTGTGGGCGCGGGTCGGCGTCGAGCGCGGCGTCCACAAGGCCCCCGCGAACGAGTCCCTGATGGGCGCGGTCGCGTTGGAGTGGGACGTGACGAAGGGCGAGCAGGAGATCCTGAACCCCAACGGCATCAACTGTATCCGCGCGTTTCCCGGCCAGGGCATCCGCGTCTGGGGCGCCCGGACGCTGGCGACGGTGGGCAACCCGAGTTGGAAGTACGTCAACGTGCGGCGGCTCTTCAACTACCTGGAGCGCTCGATGGAGCGGGGACTGCAGTGGGTCGTGTTCGAGCCCAACGACCCCGACCTATGGGGGCGCGTGCGGCGCAACCTCTCGGCGTTCCTCTTCACGGAGTGGAAGGAAGGCAAGCTGTTCGGCACGGTGCCGGAAGAGGCCTTCTACGTGAAGTGCGACGCGGAGACGAACCCTCAGGAGATGATCGACCTCGGACGGCTCTACGTCGAGATCGGCGTCAACCCGGTGAAGCCGGCGGAGTTCGTCATCGTCCGGATCGGACAGTGGAGCGGCGGCGCGGACCGCACGGAGCAATAAAGACCCATGGCTGAAGGCATCGGCGCGCTGCGCTTCTATCTTGAAATCGACGGCATCACGGAAGGCTATTTCCGTGAAGTCAGCGGCCTGGACTCGGAGACGGAGGTCATCGAGCACCGCGTCACCGGCAAGGGCGGCAACCTGATCGTCCAGAAGGTTCCGGGCGCCCTCAAATGGCCCAACATCGTGCTGCGGCGCGGCGTCACCGACGACCGTCGCCTCCACGATTGGCGCGCCCAGATCGAAAAGGGGCTGATCGAGGAGAACCGCAAGAACGGCTCGATCACCCTCTACAACCCTAAGAACGAGGCGGTGGCCCGCTACACCTTCAAGAAGGGTTGGCCCTGTAAGTTCAAAGGCCCGGCTCTCGACGCGAGCAAGAACGAGATCGCCATCGAAGAGCTGGAGATCGCGCACGAAGGCCTGGAGCGGCAACAATAGCCTCGATGGCCCGCGTCCCCTCCGCACTCCAGACCGAATTCGACTTCACGCTCCCCCGGGGCTACGTGTCGCCCGACGGCTCCTTGCACCGCAAGGGGCGGATGCGGCTGGCGACCGCTATGGACGAGATCGCGCCCCTGCGCGATCCTCGGGTCAAGGCGAACCAGGCGTATCTCGTCATCATCCTCCTCGCCCGCGTCATCACGCGTCTAGGCGAGGTCGAGGTGATCGATACGGGCGTGGTCGAGAATCTTTTCTCGGCGGACCTCGCGTTCCTCCAGGACTTCTACCGGAAGATCAACGAACTGGAGCCCGAGGACGGCGAGGAGGCCGCGCCGGGGGAATAGTCCGCTACCCCTCGGAAGCGCTGTACGAGGAGGTAGCGTTCATCGCCTATCATTTCCACTGGCCGATGGAACAGATCATGGATCTGGAGCACAAGGAGCGGCATCGGTGGGTGGAGGAGATCAGCAAGATCAACCGGCGGCTGTCCGGAGATTAGCGTTAGGTCCGTCCTGACGTCGTCAGGACCGAGAAGCCCACTATGCTCTCCATCCGCACCCTGAACTGCCGGGTCACCGTCGCGACGAAGAAGAAGCGGTCGCCCACGGCGGCGACCGCCGGGCCGACCCAACCGTCGATGGCCTACCGCGAGGCGCCGTCCGCCTCGACCGGCCAGAGCGATCCGCCGGAAGCCGAGACCGTAGCGGAGACGCCCGCTCCCGCCGCCGCGAAGCCGACGGGCGGAAACGTCCGGAGCGCCGATCCCCAGCAGGTCGCCGACCGCGTGTACGAGATCGTCCGCGACGAGATCCGGCTCAACCGGCTCCGCCGGGGTGGCTAAGATGCTCGCAGGCGTTCTCGACGATCCGATCGGAGCGGCCGGGCGAGGGGCGGCGGCCCTCGCGGGCGAGATCGTCGACGGCGTCGGTGTGGCGAAGGACGCCGCCGTCTCGACCGCCAAGGGGATCGCGACCTCCGTCGCCTCGACGGGGCAGAGGGCGGCGGGATTCGCGGGCGACCTCTTCGGCCACCCGATCGACGCCGCCCTCGGGATCGTCAACCAGGCCCGCGACTTCGCCAATCGCCAGATCGACCGTCTTCTCCGCCCTCTGGCGGGCGCCGCCGAGACGGTGGGGCAGTTCGGCGCGGCGGTGATCGCGCGGGCCGAGGGGTTCGTGCAAGAGCGGATCGCCCGGATCGCGTCGCGCGCCGCCGGTCTCCGGGACAACGTGATGGAAGCGGTCGATTGGGTTTCGACCCACGGTCCCCCGCTTCTCGGGCGCGTCCGCGACTTCACCCAGCGACGAATCGAGAGCCTGCGAGCCTGGAAGGCGCGGTTCCGGCAGCGGCGTCAGGACATTCGCCTCGTCAAGCGGCGCGTCGTCGCGGAGATCCTCCAGACCTTGGAGGATGAGCTGGAACGCGACGCGGTCGAGCTGGAAACGCTTGGCGCCCACCAATGGGCGCGTACCGGCATGGTTCTGGAAGCCTTGCGGGACAACACCCAGCGCCACCTCACGATACTTGGGGAGCAGACGGAGGCCCAGATCGGTCGCGTCCGCTCGCTCGTCACGAGCCTGAACTCCGGAAGGGTCGCGATTCGCGACTGGGTAAGGACGCAACGCGCCAAGGTCCTGGGCTTCGTGCAAAGCCGGATCGCCGCCGCGATGACGATCCGAGATCCGCGCGAGATCGAGAGTTGGGCGGCGACCAGCGTCGCGGCGGCGGTGAGTCTGGCCACGGAGGTCGGCGGCGACCTTGTCTTAAGGCGGCGCTCGGTCCTCGAATTCGCCGAAGGACGCCGCAACGACGCCGCCGCGATCCTCGATGGCTTGGGACAACAGTTCGACACCGTGCTGGAGTGGCGGCGGGAGAACCGCGCCATCCGTCGGTCGGCGGTCGCGGACGTGCGCGAAACCCTCGCGAAGGTCCGCGACCTGATGCGTACGAGCGGAGCGCGGGCGGTGGGTCGGACGCATCAGGTCGCGCTGCAGGGAATGGAAGAGCTCACCCGTCTGAAACGGGAGGATGGATCGGACCCCGCCCGCGAGGCGGAGGCGATCTACGAGGATCTTCAGAACGAGCGTCGCGAGTTCGAACGGGAGATCGGCGTCGCGACGCTCGAGGTCGATCTACCCGCGACGGAACACTCCGAGAAGACCGTCGAGCCTAAGTTCCAGAACGCTCATGAAGACCGCTCCGAGGTGTCGGAGACTCCTCCAGGCGAAACGCCGCGCGAGGTCGAGAATCCCGCGCCTCGGAGCGTTCCTAGAACTGGGCCCGCCGCTCCCTCAAAGCTTGAAGTGCCCGTTAAACCGACGCCCGTTCATGCCGAGGCGGAGTATGCGACGTCCAAGGCGACAACGCCCAGCCTAGCGGCGACCCACATCGCTACCCCGAACGAATCGCAGACCTTTCGGAGCGACCAAGCCACGATCGTCCCCGTCCCCCCGACCGTCGACGCTTCCGCGGCCGTGCCTCGGAGCGTCCCTGCCGCCGAGCCGATCCTCTCGCCGCAGAGCCGGGTCAAGAAGGGCGAGTCGGTCCCTCCCATGACGCCCCGGCCCCAGGAAGGCAAGCCCAGCTCGACCTTTCGCCCGACCGACCGCAAAAGGGACGAACCTGCCCCGAAAGCCGCGAAACAGACCACGCCCGGCGTTCCGACGCCGCCCGGAACCCAGAACGGGGAGGGCGTGCGGACGCAGGCCACGCGTCAGGACGCCCTCGTGGAGAAGGCGGAGACGATCCGGAGCGAACCCGCGCCGAAGCCACTCGAAGCCGACCACGCGCAGCCCAAGCCGACCATCCAGCGGCGGGGAACCGGCCCCCAGCCCGTCGCTGACGCCGGGGCGCTTCGGAAAAGCCTGACCGCGGCTTCGGCGGGCGCGCCACTGTCGTCGGACGTGCGCCAGACCTTGGGGGGGCACGTCGGTTTCGACCCGTCGATGGTGCGCGTCCACTCCGGCGGCATCGCGGCGGCGGCGGCCCGCGCCCTGAACGCGGAGGCGTTCACGATCGGCCACGACGTCTTCTTCGCCCAGGATCGCTTCGATCCGACCAGTCCCAAGGGACTTGGCCTGATCGGTCACGAGGTGACCCACGTCGGCCAGCAACTCGGCAAGCGGGGCGACCGGGCCCAGATGCATTCCCGCTCCGGCGGCGACGCGATGGAGCAGGAGGCGCAGGCCGCCGGAGCCCGGATCGAGCGCGACCTGGCCTACGCCTCCAGCCTTCGGGTGGCCCGCTTCGTGCGCCATTACGAGCCCGAAGGCGACGGCGCCATCGAGCCCGCCGACGCCACGCGGCTCGACGCCATCTCGACGCAGGCCTTAAGGAAGGCGGGTCGCCTTCTGGCCCAGAGCCGCCGTCCCCGATCGCTTCGCATCGACCAGCTCGACGTCGAGGTGTCGCTCGACCTCGCCGAGATGAGCGACGACGAGGCGGCGGACGCCTGGGCCGAGGCCATCGTCGCCGCCGCCGAGGCCCACGCGGCCAACGTCCGGAGGGAGACGGAGATCGCCCCACCCGCGACCCGCCAGCTTCTCCAGCGCGAGGGGACCGACCCTGCTAAGCAGGCGGCTCTCGACTCTATCCGCGCGACCGACCGGGACCACGACCTCGTGCGCAAGGCCGCCATCCGGGAGAAGGTCGACCCGATGATCGAATCCAGCAAGGCCAAGCAGCGGGACCAAGACCAAAAGGAGAGTCAACTGGAACAGGATCCCGGCCCCGGCGGACGGGCCGCGGCGGCAGGCAGGGCCCTCGCCCGGGGCGCCGTCAACGTCCGCCCCGAGGATCGGGGCGCGATCGAGGAGATCCTGAAGGAGGTCGGCCTCAACTCGCTCGAGGAGTACGACGTCGCGATGAAGGACTTCCTCGCCGCGTTCGAGGCGATGGGGCGGAAGATCGTCGACTACCTGCTCAACGAGAACCAGCGGATCATCCAGGAGCAGCAGACCCGCTACCTCAAAGAAGACGAACTCAAGTCGCTCCGGGACGCCGCCAATCGGCTCATGCCCGCGCTCGACGCCTACATCGCCGAGTTCAACTCGGACCTTGGGGCGGCTGGCGAGCGCTATCCCTATCTGCCGCTCATCAGTCCGATGACGCGCGACAACTACGACGACCACACGGAGTCGGGGAAGCGCTTCCGCGGGTGGACGGACGAGGAGGCCAAGCGACTTTCGGAGCGGCTTCGGGCCTTCCAGGACGCGCGCGATAAGGAAGGCGACGTCCACATGATCCTTCTCAACCGCGACTTCGATCCGTCGAGCGTCCTGGGCGACGGTGCGGCGGGCGTCCACCTCTTCACGAAAGTCCATGAGATCGGGGAGAACGTGAAGTACGTTCGCGAGAACATGACGAACGAGAAGGTCTGGGGCATGCCGCTCGTCGTCGGCCGCACGAAGGCGCAGATGGGCGTCGACTCGAATCCCGGCGCGACCAAGGGGGTGGACGAGAAGGTCAAGACCGTCGCGAACGACAGCGCGATCTCCAACGCGCTGCAGGCGGGCGCGGCCATCGCCCTGGCGATCACCGCGATGGTGGCGAGCGGCGGTCTCGCGGCGGTCGCGCTCGTCGGTTCGGCGGGATTGAGCGTCAGCGGCGCCGCCCATCACCTTTCCGACTACCGGTTCGAGGATGCCGCCAGCCACTCGGCGCTCGACCAAGCCAAGGTCGTCTCAAAGGACGATCCCAGCCTCTTCTGGCTCGCGCTCGACCTGATCGGCGCCGGGCTCGACGTCGGCGCCGCGCTCGGGGCCTTCAAGACGCTCGCGGTCGCCGCGAAGGCGGCGATCGCCGACCGCACCGCGATGAAGGAGCTGGAGGCGGCAGCCAAGAGCGCCTACGCCAAGCTTCCGACCAAGCAGATCTCCGAGAAAGACTTTGTGAACCGCCTTCTCGAAGCCGCCGGCAAGGGGGAGGCGGGCGGCAAACTCGCCGCCCAGCAGAGCCGCCTGCTGAGCGAGCTGATCGAGGCCACCAGCCCCCGCGCCACCGCCATCCTTCGGGGCGACGCCAAGACGATCGAGGAGGTGGTCAAAGAGCACCGCAACTGGCGCGGCCTCGTCGGCGGCCTTCAGTCGGGCGGAACCGACGCGGAGAAGATGGCCCAGGAGATCGGCAAGTACCGCAACGGCCTGATCGAGGACCTCAAGGCGCGCGGGGCCAGGCCGCTTGAGGACGCCTCGGCGGACGTCGCCTCCGACTTCGACCTGAACGTCGTCGGTCCCGACGCGGGGCAGAAGGTCATCGACTTCGAGAAGGAGATGGCGGGCCGCTTCGGCGAGAGCTGGAGCGAGGCTCTGCATCTGAATTTCTATACCGACCGAAGCCAGCTCCTTACGTACGAAGAGGCCCTGAAGCTGGTGGTGCCCGCCCGGCGGGCGCAGATCGTCCAACGCGTCACCGCCCAGTCGGAGAAGTACAACTTCGCCAAGATGCTGGAGCACGCGGGCGACAACCCGCAGGCGATCCGCGAGCTGGAGGAAACCATGAAGGCGGCGGGGGTGAAGTACTCCCTGGACGATCTGCGTAAGGTCGCCGCCGACCTTCACGCCAAGGGACGCGAGGCCCTGCTCACCGAGATCGATGCCGACCTCAAGGCGCTCAGCGAGCTTCCTGCGGGCGATGCCCGCCGCGTTGCGAAGGCGGAGGCGATCACCGAGAAGCAGATGCAGGCCAACTTCCTCTCACGCGAGGCCTACATCGGTCCGGCGGCGGTGCGCGGCGGCGCCGGATCGATGGGTGAGGCGTATCAGCAGGCGGTGTCGCAGCTCGAGATGCTTGGCCACGTCGTCCACGACGCGGGCGGCAACGTCCCGAACGCGATGCGCGCCTACGAGTTCCAGAAGTACGTCAACCGCTACGTCGCCGCCGCCCGCCGAGCGGGCGTCAACAGCCCTGCCTTGGACTACTTCGAGGGCTTCTCGACCTTCGTCTACAAGCGCTCGCGTTCCGCGAACGCCGCGACGGGCCACCTTCCCGGTGGGACGACCGTCGCCGACGAGGCCTCGGGCGTGCAGGTTTCCGAGTCGTTCCTCGTCGACCAGTACAACGCCTTTCGCGCCGAGGTCGACAAGACGTTGCCCAAGATCAAGGCGAACGCCGCGAAGGACCCGGCGGGCGGTTGGAAGCCGGAGGCGCAGGCCCCGCCGGGTCCGACTTCCGCCCCGATGACCGCGCGTCCGGGTACCCCTGCGCCCCCGCCGCCGGGCGCGCCCGGCGGCACGGGGGGCAACCCCTCGCTTCCACCGGGGAACGTCCACGAGGCGGCCGCCGCTCGCGACTTAAAAACCCCCGCGCGGGCGATCACGACCCCGCAGGGGGAGCGAACCGTCATGGAGAGCGCCGGCTCGAAGAGCAGCGCGACCGGCGCTAACGTCGGCGTGTTCCGCGCGAACGTCGCGGGCGTCGGCCACCCTGTTGTGATCAAGGTTTACCGAACCGGTCAGCGTGCCCAGATGGAAGCCGAACTCGCGGCGGTCCATGCGGCGGAGAAGACCGGTTTCGGTCCGCACGTCTACGGCGTCGTCGATGCGGGCGAGGGGCGAGTCGGCTTTGCGATGGACGAGGTCAGCGGCGGCTTCGCCGACATGCCGGGAATCGGACCGGGCAAACCGGGCGCTGAAGCCGCCCAAGCCGAGATCATGAGGAACGCGCGCAACATCACCCCCCAGACCTACTCCGACGTCGCCAACTTCCGCGACAAGCTTTGGAGGGAGGGCTTCTCGTACCAGGGCTCCGACCTTCAAGGCTTCGTGGACGCCCAGGGACGCTGGCGTCCGATCGACCTCCAGGCGGCGAAGCCCGTGCCCGCTGGGGCCGACGAGCAGGCGGCGGCGTGGTCGAAGCACTTCGACATCTTCAACGACTATCTGGCTCAGCTCGCGCGGCGTCAGGTGGAAGCCCGCGCCGCGGCGGCCGGAACCGGAGGACAATAGAAAGACGACATGGCAGGACGCGACGAGAGCAGAGGCAAGGACGTCCACCTGGGACTGCGGTTCTGGGTCGAGATCGACGGCGTGGAGATCGCGGGGTTCGACGAATGCTCGGGCCTGACGATGGAGACGGAAGTCACGGAATACGCCGAGGGAGGGCTGAACACCTACACCCACAAGCTGCCCGTGCGCACGAAGTACTCGAACGTGACGCTCAAGCGCGGCATGGACCCTTCCGGCGACCTGTTCAAGTGGTACACCGACTGCATCGATTGGTACGCCGAGGGCGAAGGCGGAGCCAAGCGGCGGCGTAACGTGACGATCACCCTCTACTCGCCAAAGGGCGACGCCGTGATGGCCTATCACCTTATGAACGCCCACCCGACCAAGTGGACCGGCCCCGAACTGAAGGCGGCGGCCGGAGCGGTCGCCGTTGAGACGCTCGAGTTCGCCCACGAAGGGCTCGTCACCCGTTCCAACCGCCCTTAAGAGTCGCATGAGCCTGCCCGCTGCCCTGCAACCGCCGCCGTCCGTGGCGCGGATCGCGCGCTTCCTCGAAGAGCTCGAGAGGCGCCACCGGGGTGTGCTGCCCACGCCGATGGTGACGGGCGACGTGGCCTCGTTCACCGAATGGATCGGGACGCTGGTTCGTCCGACGCCCGTTCGAAGCGAAACCGAGGCGGTTCGCGACGCGACCCGGCCCACGTCCGTCGCCGAGCCCGACCTTGCCCGCCCGCCCGTCGATACCGGTCTTCCGGAAGCCGACGAGATCGAGCGTGAGGTGCGGGTTCACGAGCTGATCGAGCGCTCGGAGACGGTTCGGCTGGAACAGGGGCTCCTTCGCCGTCCCAAGGCTCCGCCGGTTCGACCGGCGGAGATCTCCATGTCCGAGATCGTCCAGGTCTATCCAACCTTCGCGACCTACCTCCTCACCTCCGGCAAGGGAGCCGTCGGCACGATGGGCGTGGCCGACGCGCCGACGGCTCCCTCCACGCAGGCTTGGTCTTCGTTCGGCGGCGCCCCGATGGAAGCTCCGGGGAACGTTCTTGGTATCCAGGGCACCCCGATGCCGCTCGCAGGACCGTCGCCTCTTCCGCCGAGCGTCGGCAACGCCGTTCCGGTCGCGGGGAGCCCTGGGGAGGTCGCCGTCCGCCCGCCCATCGGTTTCGCCTGGAACGAGCCCGTGCGCCGGGACGTGCTGGGGGCTTTCGGCGGCCCCGCGCGGGCCGAAGGGTTTACGGGCGTCGCCCTTGGAGAGGATCCGATCGGTCTCGTCGACCCGCTTCTGGGCCAGATCACCCTCGTCGCGCCGCCGGTCCGGGCGGAGGTTCCGGGGGGCGGGGCGGTCGAGTTCGCTTGGCGCGACATGGGGCGTGGGATCGGACCGCTCGACGAAGGACAGATGGAGGTCCTGCGAACCGCCCTTCCCGAAGGGACGCGCGCCCTCTATCCGGCGATCCCGCGCGAACGGCTCGGGGGCAACGCGGTCAACCTGCGCATCGCGCCGTCCGTCGTCCAGACCCTCGTGGAGCGCGGCTACGGCGATCGCCGCCTGGTGGACGTACCGACCGTCGTGCGCCGCGCCCAGGACTTCCACGGCGGCACTCCCGCCGCCATGCCGCTACCCGCGCGCCCGGTCACGGGCTCCTTGCCGGAGCGGGCGCGACGGCGGCAACGTACTCTGGACGTCGCGGGCGGTTCCTTCGAGCTGGCGACCACCCTCGGTGGAGCGACGGAGACGCGCCACCTCGCGATCGCCCGCCTGGGATTCGCCGACCTTCCTCGCGCTCCGATCCTGAACGTCACCGGCTTCGATCGCTTCGACCGGCGCGTTCTCGGTCGGTTCAACCGACTCGATCCCGCTCCTGTCGGGCCTTCGCGGGGCATCCTCGCCCTTCCGAGCGTTTCCGTGCCCGCCCTCGCTCAGGCCGCGCGCCACGCTCCGTCGTTCGCAACGGCGGGCTCTGTGTCGGGCCGCGAGGCGGCGACGACCTTGCCGCTCTTGGCGTCGCTCATCGTCTCGCGCTCGGCTCCGGGAGCCCCGGCGCGGGGTTTGACGGGAATCGCGACGCGAACGGCGCCCTCGTCGCCCGTCGCTTCGTCCGCGTTGCCCTATGCCGCGCCGTCGGCGGCCTTCTCGCCCGCCGCGTCGGCTTCACCTTCCGCCCGCGCCGTCGTGCGCCCGACCTTCGGCGCGGCGTCCCGACTTTCCGGCGCGCCCGCGCGCCCGGTCGCCCCGCGCGTCGCTCCGAAGCCTTCGATCGGGCCGATCGGCTTCAACGCGACTATCGGGCGGTCCGCGAGCCCCGACGCTCCGAAAGTACGTCCCGGTTCGCCCGCAACCTCCTCCACCGCCGCGAGGACGACGCCTGGAGCCGGAGCCGTAACAAGCCCGCCGCGCTTCGGCGGCTCGATGGGAACGCCGTCCTCGGCGGGATTGCGGACGGCGACTCCCGCGATACCCGCCCCCGTCCTCCCGCCCCGGTTTGCCGAAGCGACCAACTTCCGCGAATCGCACGTCGCCGCCCCCGTGATGGCCCTTCCCGCCGCTCGTCACGCCGAGCCGATGGAGCCCGCCGAACCCGTCATGGTCCAAGCGTCGACGGGCGGCGCGTCACCCGCCCAGGCCACCGCTCCCGCATTTGCCGCGTCCCTCCCGAAAGGCGGCCTGCCGGGGGGGGCGGGAAGCGAGGTCAACGCCCTCGCCAACGAGGTCTGGACGCTCCTCAAGCGTCGCCTCGCCTTCGAAAACCAGCGCGCCGGAGGCCGCTAAGCCCTCATGAGCCTGACCAAAGCCACGATCACCAACCTCTTCAACAACGAGACCCTCATCTGCCTCTTCAACCCGACGGAGTACACCGTCGCGAAGCAGAACAACTGGCAGGTGAAGGGCGTCGTCGGGCGCAACGTGCCGAAGGTCGATTTCACGGGCGGCGGCGCGCGCTCGATGAGCGTCGAACTGCTGTTCGATGTGTTCGAGAACCCCCTGGGCGACGTACGCGACCACACGGAGAGGCTCTGGGCGATGACCCTCATCGATCCGAACCAGAAGAACACCCAGACCAACAAGGCCCGTCCTCCCCACGTCCTGTTCCAATGGGGCGAGAACTGGCACTTCCGGGCCGCCATCACGAACCTTTCGATCCGCTACACCCTGTTCCGCTCGAACGGCGTCCCCGTCCGCGCGACCGCGAGCCTCACCCTGCTGGAGGCGATCGACGCTACCGCCCAGCCCGGCACGAACCCGACCTCCCGCGCCGAGCCCGGCCTCAAGCGGCGGGTCGTGCGTCCCCGCGACACCCTCGCGACCCTCGCCCACGAGGAGTACGGCAGCCCCAGCCACTGGCGCGCCATCGCCGAGGCGAACGGCATCGACGATCCACTCGACCTTCGTCCGGGCCAACTCCTGAGCATCCCGAACCTTCGCTAGCCCATGCCCCCGACCCCCGCCATTCCCCAACTCGCGATCAAGGTCGACGGCCGGCGTATCCCCGATCAGGCCCTCCAGGACGTTCTCGAATGCACGGTCGAGAACAGCCTCCACCTGCCCGACGCCTGCACGATCCGGGTCCACGACGCGGAGTTCCACTGGATCGACCAGGATCTGTTCCACGAGGGCAAGCCGGTCGAGGTGCTTTTCGGCCAGGAGCGTGAGCCGCTCGTCACCGTGTTCCAGGGCGAGATCACGACGCTCGATTTCGATCTCGCCGGGCAAGGCGTGCCGACCATCACCGTTCGTTGCCTCGATCAGTCTCACCGCCTCCACCGGGGAAGGGAGCGGCGGACCTTCGAAAACCAGACCGACACCGACGTCGTGCGCGGCATCGCCCGCGAGATGGGGTTCCAGATCCAGACCGAAGACACGCGCGAGGTGCACCCTTGGACGATCCAGAACAACCAGACGAACTGGGAGTTCCTCCAGATGCTGGCCGCGCGCGACGGCTACCGGCTCTTTATGGCCGACCGCGACGTCCTCCACTTCGAACCGGTGCGCGACGAGACGGCGAAAGAGACCTCGCTCGACTGGGGCGGCGATCTGCGCTCGTTCCGCATCCGCGCCTCGGCAGGGCCCCAGGTAGACGAGGTGGTCGTGCGGGGCTGGGATCCGCAGACGAAGCAGCCTATCGTCGGAACCGCGCGCCGCCCCCAGGGCGCGGCCCAGACGGGGAAGCGGAGCGTGGGCGGCGCGGTCGCCCGCCAAGCGTTCGGCGCCGCCCGCGAGACGGTCGTCGACCAGACCGTCACGAGCCAGAAGGCGGCCCAGCAGGTCGCCCAGTCGCGCATGGACGCCATCGGCGGGGGCTTCGTGGAGGCGGACGGCCTCTGCTTCGGCCACCCCGAGAT
>Ga0160428_1001019_pt1 | contig 24002 bp, 23 predicted proteins | sample SolpanmetagenomM_FD_108198 | JGI IMG/M metagenome (GOLD analysis project Ga0160428, IMG submission 108198) | Solar panel surface microbial communities from Lawrence Berkeley National Laboratory, California, USA - M | ecosystem: Engineered > Built environment > Solar panel > Unclassified ... | reverse complement strand
CTGGCTCGACCGCTGCCACGCCGATGGGCTGCGGGTCGATGCTGTCGCGTCGATGCTATACCTCGACTATTCGCGGAACGCCGGGGAGTGGGAACCCAACATCTTCGGTGGCCGTGAAAATCTGGACGCCGTTTCGCTGTTCAAGGAAATCAACGAAGCCGTTTACGCGGCTTTCCCCGACGTACAGACCATCGCCGAAGAATCGACTTCGTTTCCGGGTGTATCGCGGCCGCTGTATACGGGTGGCCTTGGCTTTGGCATGAAATGGATGATGGGCTGGATGAACGATACGCTGCGCTATTTCGAGCGTGACCCGGCCTTCCGCAAATTCCACCAGGACGAGCTGACGTTCAGTACGATGTACGCCTTCACCGAAAACTTCATGCTGCCGCTGTCGCACGATGAAGTGGTGTACGGCAAGCATTCGCTGGTCGGTAAAATGCCCGGCGACGAGTGGCAGCGGTTCGCCAATCTGCGGCTGCTGTTCTCGTATATGTTTACCCACTCCGGCACCAAACTGCTGTTTATGGGCGGTGAATTTGGCCAGACGGGTGAGTGGAAATTTGATGCCAGTCTCGACTGGCACCTCCTGCAATACGCCCCCCACAGTGGTATGGCCGCTTGTGTCAGAGCGTTGAACCAGCTTTACCGCACCGAGCCGGGATTGTATGACCGCAATTTTACGGCTGATGGTTTCGAGTGGATCGATACGTCGGATCGCGAAAACAGCGTGATTACGTATGCCCGAAACGGCAACCGCCCGGACGATACGCTGCTGATCGTATTGAACATGACCCCCATTCCCCGGCACGGCTACCGCATCGGCGTACCGACAGGTGGCACGTACCACGAAATTTTCAACAGCGATGCGACGGAGTTCTACGGCAGCGGTGTAACCAACCCCGACGGCATCAGTTCCGATGAGCAGCCATGGCAGGGACGGATGCAGTCGCTTCAGCTGAATATTCCCCCGCTGGGAGCGGTAGTCCTGAAGATGAAGTAGTTTTTTCGACAGGATTACAGGATTAACAGGCTTGCAATTTAAGCGCACCGATTCGCTCACTGGCGGGATCGGTGCGCTTTTTACTAGAAAAATCCTGCCAATCCTGTAATCCTGTCCAATACCCTATCTTTGTCTGTCAATCATCCCAATACGCCTGAATGAAGAAATTTTTGCTGGCCGTCTGCCTGCTCGGCCCGGTCGCTTCCTTTGCCCAGTCGCCCGTATCGGCACGGCTGAGCAGCGGTTATGACCTCGGCATGGGGTACTCGACCAACCGCTACAGCCCGTCGTTTCAGTATTATCAACTGCTCAACATCGGCGAACGCAAGCTCATCGCGCTGGGCTGGAATTTTCGGCTGGGCGCTTTCTACGGCGACAACATCGACTACTATACGGCCCCTGCCCGCCTGACGCGCGGCAAAACGGGGTTCAGTGCGCTGGGCGCCCCACTCGTTCCGGCAAACATCGACACGGTGCGTTTTGACTTTGTATCGATGACTTCGGCCAGTATCGGCATTCGGGCACAGATCAATCTAGGGCGGGTCGAAATTGGTGCCAGTGCCGATCTGGTGGGTCTGACGCTGGGGCGCACCCGCACCGGCCGCGTTACGTCGTCAACAGGTCGCTATCAGGCTGATTCGGCAGCAACACGGCCCTTTACCGGTATCTACGCCGATCAGTCGGCGCGGCCATCGCGGCTCAACGCCCGACTACTGGGTGACAACAACCTCGGCACATTATCGACCGATGTGTATGCCCGCGTTCACATTGGTCAGCGCGTTGGTATCAAAGCGGGTTATCAGTGGCTGACCTCCGAAGTACGTCTGGGTAACCGCGATATTATCGCCGATAACAACCGATTTCGCAATCGCTCCGGCCTGGCCTACCTGGCGGTCACGCTGCCGATTTTTCAGTAATAGAATGATTGAATGATTGAATGATTGAATGAATTGGCATATGCTATTTTCTATTCAATCATTCTATCACTCACTCATTCTATCATTCACTCATTCTATCACTAAACCTCCACCGGTTTCAGATCGAAATAGGTTTCGAAAATCGCGGCTCCGACTTCGTTGGTCTGGGTCTGGAAACTATCGAGGTACTGGTGTAACCCCTTCTTGAAAATGTCGGTCGTCTCGGTGAATTCGATTTCCGAGCGTAGTTTACTCAGTCGCCGTTCGGCCGCGTTGCCGAAGCCGTTGGCGATGTTGTTGCCCGATATTTCGTAGAGCGACAGTTCGGCCTGCCGGATGCAGTGCGCCACCGACCGGGGAAACGCCTTGCTCAGAATCAGGAACTCGACAATGCTGGTGGGCGTCAGGGCCCGGTACTGCTGCCGGTGCATGTTGTAGGCACTAACCGATTTCAGCACAGCCGACCAGATCATCAGATCGAGCGTCGAACCTACTGCTTCGACCTGCGGCAACAGCGTGAAATACTTCACATCCAGAAAGCGCGACGTCTTATCAGCCCGCTCCAGAAAACGGCCCAGCCGCCCGAAATGCCACGCATCATTGCGCGTGATCGTCGCGTCGATGATGCCGTAGAACAGCTGAATGGCGTTGCGGATCTCGTTGAAGTACGTCTGCGTCTGTGTCTGTTCCTGCTGCTGCCGGGGGTCGATATCACGCACCATCAGGTAAAACTGGTTGAGGTGCTCCCACATCTCCTTCGAGATTACTTCGCGGATCGTCCGGGCGTTTTCGCGGGCGTTGCTCAGACACGAAATGATGGAGTTGGGATTGCGCTTTTCGAACGTCATAAACTGGATCACGTTCTCCCGCGTCGGCGCATCGTAGTACTTCTTGAACAGGTGATCATCGGCAGTAGCAATCAGCAACGGCTCCCATTGCTGGTTGACGGTTGGGGGTAGATCAAGCTCCAGATTGAAGTTGACGCTCATGAAGCGAGCGTAATTTTCGGCCCGCTCAATGTAGCGGTGCATCCAGTAAATAGAGTTGGCAACGCGGCTCAACATAGTCTCGGATCGTTAGGGATAATTGGGGGGGTATCGACAAAAATAGGCTTTAGCGGCTGCTTTACAAGAGTATGGGCGATCTGCCCTGTATATTTGTCTGGATTCATCCTGAATCAGTTTACTCATATCCTATTCCCAATCAATTGCGTTATGGTATCGTTTTACACCCTGCTGACGATGAGTCTGCTGGCCTTCTCCAGCCGCTCGACAGCCCCTACCCCGCCCCCTGCCAAGCCCGGCACGAAGCTCTACGAGGTACGTATTTACCACCCGACACCCGGTAAGTACGCCGAGATTGTCGACCGGTTCCGGCAGTATACCACCAAGCTGTTTGAGAAACACGGGATGGAAAATATCGGCTACTGGACACCCACCGACACCACCGACAAGCGGCTCATCTACATTCTGGCCTACCCTGACCGCCCGGCCCGCGATGCATCCTGGAAGGCGTTTGGCAGCGATCCCGACTGGAAAGCGGTAGTCGCCAAAACCGAGGCCAACGGTAAGATTGTAGCGAAAGTCGACCAGATTTTCATGACGGAAGCCGACATTTCGCCAGCCATCAAACTAAAGAAAGCGTCGCCTGCCCGCGTATTCGAGATGCGGACTTACAGCCCGGCGCCCGGCAAACTGCCCGACCTGCTCAGCCGCTTCCGCGACCACACGATCAAACTGTTCGGCAAGCACGGTATGACGAATATCGCTTACTGGCTCACCGACGAAAAGGACGCCGACGGCCAGTCGAAGCTGGTGTATATTCTGGCGCACCCCAGCGAAGCCGACGGCAAACAGCACTTCGACGAGTTCCGCAAAGACCCGAAATGGATAAAAGCTAAAGCGGAATCCGAGAAAAACGGGCCCATAACGACCAAAGTGGAGTCGGTGTACATGGTCCCGACGGACTATTCGCCGATTCAGTAACCGCTGATTATCTGAACTGTGATTGTCTTGAACTGTGATTCTTGTGATTACGCTGATGACTATGATTTTTTTTCTGAATCAGTGAAATCAAATAATCAGCGTCAATCACAGTTCAGGATGTCCGAACTGTGATTGACGCTGATTATTTGATAGAGTATGATTTTTCTTCTTCTATGAATCCGCGAAATCAATAAATCAAGTAAATCACAGTTCAGATAATCCGGGATACCATACAAATCAGTATCAATCAAGGTTCAGGACAAGTACAGTTCAAGACAACGTTATGAAACCAATTAATTCATTGACCGACCGGATCGAAATCAACCGGCTATCGCGTAGTCAGTTTCTGTCCGTTACGGGCCGGGGGCTGGCCATCGGCGCCATGAGCAGTGCGCTGGCGTCGTGCGCCAAACAGGTCGCCCAGCCGGTCACGGCGCAGACGCAGCCCACGCCCGGCGGACCCGTCCCCAAACTCCCGCCGGTTTCCCCGCCGGCCACTATCCCGTCGGACCCGTCGAAACCCATCGGGCTGGAGCCGATCAAGGCCGAAACGGAGCAGCAGAATCCGCCGACACCAACGCCCATGCCACCCGATCAGCGCGTCGGTTTTGCCGTTGTCGGGCTGGGTCACCTGACGCTCGATGAGATTCTGCCCGCGCTGAGCATGAGCAAGAAATCGAAGCTGGTGGCACTGGTCAGCGGTAGCCCGGAGAAGATGAAAAATGTAGCTGAGCAGTACGGTGTTCGGAAAGAGTATTGTTACAGCTACGCCGATTACGACAAGCTCAAAGACAATAAAGACGTACAGGTTATTTACATCGTGTTGCCCAACGGCATGCACGCCGAGTACACCATCCGGGGGGCGCAGGCCGGTAAGCATATCCTGTGTGAGAAACCGATGGCCAACACAGTAGCGGAGTGCCAGGCCATGATCGACGCCTGCAAACAGGCCAGCGTAAAACTGATGATTGCCTACCGGATTCAGTACGAGCCGCACAACCGGAAGGTACGCGAGATGGTGCAGGCCAATCAGTTTGGCAAGGTCAAGTCGATTGTCGCCAACAACGGGCAGAACTCTGATAACCCAAAGCACTGGCGATTCAACAAAGCCCTGGCCGGGGGCGGTTCCCTACCCGACGTGGGCCTGTACTGCCTGAATACCATTCGTTTCGTACTGGCCGAAGAGCCTACCGAAGTGTCGGCATTCATCCACAGCACGCCGGGCGACCCCCGTTTCAGGGAAGTCGAAGAACAGGTCAACTGGTTGATGAAGTTTCCGAGCGGGGTGCAGGCCAGTTGCGCCACCAGCTATGGTCATCACGACGATAAAAGTTACCGCGTGCTGGCCGACACCGGCTGGATCAAGATGGACCCCGCCTTTCCCTACCAGGGCCTGAAACTGGTGACCAGTCAGGCGCAGGGTAAACAAAACCTGATTACCGAGCACGATATGGGCCAGAAAAACCACTTTGTGGCTGAGATGGACCACTTTTCGGATTGTGTGAAAAAAGACAAAATACCTTTTTCACCCGGCGAAGAAGGGATGCAGGACCAGCGGATCATGGAAGCGATTTACCAGTCGGCACGGGAGGGACGGCCCGTCAAACTGGCGAAAATCGACAAAAAAGATGCTTTCCGGGGCACACCACCCGCCGACGAATAACCGCTGATTATAACCCTCAAAGCGCACAGCCGACCGGTTTAGTCGTTCATCTGAACAGACGAAGGCGGGTCGGCTGTGCTGCGTTTTGGCGGGCACAGCCGGTTTGAAGTCTGGTCGGGAACTGGTATCTTTGAGTATGGAAAATTTTGTGGTTTCGGCCCGTAAGTATCGCCCCGCTACGTTCGACACCGTTGTCGGGCAGGAGCATATTACGACCACACTGAAGAACGCGATCAGGACCAATCACTTAGCCTCCGCGTTTTTGTTTTGCGGACCACGGGGTGTCGGGAAAACCACCTGCGCCCGTATTCTGGCCAAAACCATCAATTGCCAGCACCTGACGGACGAGGGTGAAGCCTGCGATCAGTGTGACTCGTGCGTGAGCTTCAATCAGAACGCGTCGTTCAACATTCACGAGCTTGACGCGGCTTCCAACAACTCGGTCGAAGACATTCGTAACCTGATCGATCAGGTACGTTACCCACCCCAGTCGGGCAAGTACAAGATTTATATTATCGACGAGGTACACATGCTCTCGTCGGCCGCTTTCAACGCCTTTCTGAAAACGCTGGAGGAACCACCCGGCTACGCCATTTTCATTCTGGCCACCACCGAGAAGCACAAAATTCTGCCGACTATTCTGTCGCGTTGCCAGATCTTCGACTTCAACCGGATTCAGCCGCAGCATATCGCGGGTCATCTGGCGAAGATTGCCGGCGCGGAAGGCATCGAAGCCGAACCGGATGCCCTGGCCCTGATTGCCCAGAAAGCCGACGGCGGGCTGCGCGATGCACTGTCGATGTTCGATCTGAACGTGACGTTTGCCGCCGACCGGGTGATTCGGTACAAGGAAGTGCTGGACAACCTGCACATCCTCGACTACGATTATTACTTCAAACTGACCGAGCAGCTACTGACCGGAAACCTGGTTCAGAGCCTGCTGACGACCGACGAAATTCTGCGCAAGGGCTTCGACGGCCATCAGTTCGTTGTGGGGCTTTGTCGCCATTTCCGCGATCTGCTGGTCGCCAAAGATGCCGCTACGGTGCAGCTGCTGCAGGTTACGGAGAATGTCAGAAAGCAGTACCTCGAGCAGGCGATGCAGGCACCGATGTCGTTTCTGCTGTCGGCGCTGAGCCTCGGCGGTCAGTGCGACATGAACTACAAACAGGCTAAAGATCAGCGGCTGCACACGGAACTGTGGCTGATGAAGCTGGCCAACCTGCGCAACGTGCTCGACTGGGACGCCATGCCCACGCAACCCGGCGATAGTGCCCGTAACGGTACGCCAGTTGCCCCGATCATCACCGAGGCATCCGTGCCCACGGGTGTATCCCTGCCGGAAGGGGTCGAAAAAAAAAACGGCAGTCCACAGCCATCGCCTGACCACGGCCTGACAGAGCAACACCCGATTACGAGTGAGCCGGTCAACGGGTATCAGCCAGCTCCGTCGCCATCACCCCAGCCGGTGGCCAGTGCGCCGACTGTACCCCCGCCGGTTACGCCCGTTCCACAACCCGCTACGGCTATCCGGCAACCGATCGCCATGCCAGCCCGGCCAGCCAGCAGTCGGCTCCGGTCGACAGCCTTGCTCAGCACCAGTCCGGTATCGGCAACCAGCGAAACGGATGTCGTTGCGGTAGCCGCGCCAGTCCGGCCCGACCGGCCGTTCGACTTCGATGATCTGCAAACCTGCTGGCGAACATTTGCCAGACTACGGCAGCAACAGAACGACTCCGCCACGGAGCAGCTCGTGCTGGACCGGCAGTTAGTACTGGACGGCACGACGATTCGCCTGACACTGGACAACACGTTACAGGTCGGTTACCTGACCGATGTCAAGCCGGAGCTGATGATGTATCTGCGCGACCAGTTGCAGAACAGCCGTATTCAGCTGGAGCATACCGTAACCGTACAGGATGTGAAGAAAATGATTTACAGTTCGCAGGATAAGTACAACTTCATGGCGAACAAAAACCCCGCCCTGCACGAACTGCGACAGGTACTGAATCTGGAAGTTGATTACTAGCCTAGGCCGCAACGATATGCTGGCCTGAACGCCGGGTGCCGTGTACGGCGGGAATGCGCGTCCGTAACGAGTGCCGCAGGCTCTTCGGCTCAATACTGATCCGCGCCCCTGTCCAGGTTGCGGCAATCACCATACCCGCAGCCACCAGAATAATGTCTTTAAGAATGTATTGCGCAGCCAGCGTAGGAGCATGACCGGGCCCCGGAAACAGTTCTGAAAAGAAAAGGAAAACAGGCGACATGGCACCAATCATCTGCGCCAGCATCAGCCATACGCCAACGCGGAGAAACCGACCCGTCAGAAAGCAGATACCGATAATACATTCCAGCGTCGCGACAAAATCCATGGCGTTGTGACCGGAAAAAATACCGAGCGTCAGGATCACCGTAGTGCGGGTAGCCAGCGATTCGATCGGGCTCACTCCGGGGAAAAATTTCAGCAAGCCGAAGCCAAAGAAAACCAGTCCCATGCTTACCCGCAGAATGGCGATACTGTTGGCAACCATCCATTTGTTCATGGCCGTGTCGAACTGATCAAACTGATCCAAAACTGAGTGTATTGCTTTCATGATGAGTCCGCAGTTTAGTTGAAACGTTGAAAAATACTAACGGACATCATTTGAAAATAGATTGGTTACGTCATGTTAAGAAGCATAAACCGGATCAATACCGACCCGGCGATGCGCGCTTCGTGCAGGCTTCGCTGGCCGGTAGCTTCAGGGCCGCTTCGTGGAAATCAATAGCCGTTTTATCGTTTTTGTCGGCTCGCTCAGCCAGCCTTCATGGCGAACGAAAAGCCTGCGCGAGCTGCGGCAGGCGCTCAATCTGGATTATTGACTTCGCCAGCCGCCCAAACGCGGAAATCCAGTAGCGCAACACACAGCTAGTTTGTCTTGTAAACGTTTGCCATTGCTCTGACGGGAAACGTTCCGACGCCTTTGAATTTGGGCGGCACGGCGCTGAACAAAAACCCGTCGTCCGGTACCAGATACAGGTTACACAGGTGCTCAACGATCAGTATGTCGGCCCCCAGCAGTGTTGAATGAACGGGGCGCTGTTTCCCCGAGGTATCATCGATATTATGCGAATCGATACCAACCAGTAGTACCCCCTGATCACGCAGATATTCGGCGGCTGCAGCCGTTAGATACGGATGATTTTCGTAGTACATGTCCGTATTCCAGTGGGTATCCCACCCCGTATGAATCAGTACAGCGCGGTTCCTGACGCCGTACCGTTTCAGCTGTTCATCGGTAATCTCGAGTGTGTCGGTGTAGGGAATCCGAATGACGATACCCTCCAGTTCAGCGAACTGCTCCAACCCTATCTCCGACAGGTCTTTGCCATCTGCAAACCGGTGAAACGGCGAATCGATGTAGGTGCCCGTATTGGTAACCATTTCGATTTTGCCAATCTGAAACTCAGTCCCGGCTGCGTAAAACTGCTTCGAGTTTTCCCGGCTCAGGTAATCACAAATTATGGGAGCGGGCAACCCTTTGTACGTAATAAGCCCGTTTTCGATCGTATGACTTAAATCAATCAACGTGCTGGTTCCGCTTTTCGCGCTGGTGTACGTTTTGCTGTGCATCTCGGCAGGAATTTCCTTGTTTACGTTCATTTATCTGTTTCGCGAACCATCAGCAATCATCAATTCGTCTCTGGCACAGACCAACCACCTACATGGCTACTTAAACGCTTTTGCTTCGCGAACGGTCGTTTTGTACTCCGCCATATCGAGTGCTTTTTTGTAATAGGCTTTGGCGCGGGGCCGGTCGTTGGCGCGGGCAGCAATTCGGGCCAGGCCGGAGTACGCAAACGCTTTATACTCCTTCGTATAGGCGTCGTTGGCCGGCAACTTCAGCGCTGCCTCGTAGTAATCAATAGCTGTCTTATCGTTTTTGTCGGCCTGCTCGGCCAGCATGCCCGAAAACGTTTGATACGCCAGCGGCACCAGTTTGTTGGAATACTGCCGCAGCTGCTGCACTGCCGGGCGGGCATCGGCGTAGCGACCCGACAGCAGCAACGACTCGGCCTGAATCATGGCAAACAGGGGGTTCTTCGGGTATTTCTCGACCAGATACGAGGTGTACACGTTGGCCCTGACCGGGTTCGATTCGTGCTTGAGCAGAATATGAGCCAGGTAATAATTGGCGACGGGCCGCATGAATACCGCCCGGCGCGTGGCAACATCCATCTGCTTTAATCCCATCGCCATATCACCGTCGGCGAAGAAAAACATGAACGGCCGCACAATCGGATGGTCGATGGGGTATCGTTCGACGTAGTAATTGTACAGCCCGGTGGTGAAGTAAAAATCGGGCTCTTTGTCGAGCAGTTTGGCCCCGTCGCGCAGGTAGCTATACGCTTTCTTCGACTCCCCTACTGCCTTCAGTGACTCGCCCTGATTGTGGTACAGCGACGCCATGTAGCTGTACGCACTCAGCGTAAAAAAGACGCCCTCCGGATCGTTTTCATCTTTGTCGAGCATGCGTTTGGCCAGCGTCATCCCCTGGCTGACGGCCTGCCCAAACTGCGTCATGGCCGCGTTGTTTTCGGCGATTGGCAGGTTCTGAATATCGAGTTGGGTAGCCCGCAGCATCGACGCGACCGGGTGCTGTGGGTAGCGCGTCTGGAGTTGCCGGATCAGCCCGTCGGCCTGCGCAAACTCCAGGTTGTAAATATGGTCGAGGGCTTTCTGTACGGTCTGCTGCGCAGCGGGGTCGGACATGACCTGCGCCCGAACGGGAAGCAACAGGCAAACGAAACAAAGGAGAAGCAAAAAGCGGGGAAGCTGAAACAAAGCGACAGAGCGGATTACGTTGATTCTATACGGCCGGAACCGTACTTTTGTTTACTGCGTATAGCTAACGACAGCCATCCGCAAAAGTTTCATTATGATTCACTACGAACAGTTTGTTCTCGACAATGGCCTGAAGGTTTTCGTTCATCAGGACGATTCGACCCCCATGGCTGCGGTCAATATTTTGTACAATGTCGGCTCGCGCGACGAAGACCCCGCCCGCACTGGTTTTGCGCATCTGTTCGAGCACCTGATGTTCGGCGGTTCGCAGCATGTTCCGAGTTACGACGAACCGCTGCAGAAGGTGGGTGGCGAAAACAATGCCTTCACCAGCCCCGACATCACCAACTATTACATCACACTGCCTGCGGCTAACCTCGAAACGGCGTTCTGGCTTGAATCCGACCGCATGATGAGCCTGTCGTTTGACCCGCAGGTGCTCGACGTGCAGCAGAAGGTCGTGATCGAAGAGTTCAAGCAGCGCTACCTCAACCAGCCCTACGGCGACGTGTGGCTGAAACTACGGCCGCTGGCCTACAAAGCGCACCCTTACCGCTGGGCTACCATCGGCAAAGATATCAGCCATATCGAACACGCAACCCTCGACGACGTGCGCGGCTTTTTTTTCAAGTACTACCTGCCCAACAACGCCAATCTGGTGGTGGCAGGCAACGTAACTGTCGAACAGGTAAAAGAACTATGTGCCAAGTGGTTTGCCCCCATCCCGGCCGGGCCGGCTTACGTGCGGGCGTTGCCGAATGAAGGTCGGCAAACCGAAGCGCGGCACGAAGAGGTCAGCGCGAAAGTACCGCTCGATGCGCTGTATAAAGTCTGGCACATGCCGGGTCGGTTTGAGCCAGGCTACTACACCGCCGACCTGCTCAGTGATATGCTGGGCCGGGGCAAATCGTCGCGACTCTACCAGCGGCTCCTGCGCGATAACCCGCTGTTCAGCAACATCGGTGCCTACAGCACGTCCTCCCTCGACCCCGGCCTGCTCGTTGTGCAGGGAACGCTCAACGAAGGCGTCACGCTTGAGGAAGCTGACGCTGCGGTTACGGCCATCATCCAGGAATTTATCGATCAGCCTGTTGCCGATGAAGAACTGAGCAAAGTGAAAAATCAGGCTGAAGCGACGCTAGCCTTCTCGGAAGTTGAGCTACTGAACCGGGCGATGAACCTGGCCTATGCGGCCAACGCGGGCAACCCCGATCTGGTCAACGAAGAAGCCGCGATGATTCAGGCGATCACCGCCGACGACATTCAGGCCATAGCCCGGCAGATGCTGCGCCCCGACAACTGCTCGACGCTGTTCTACCGCCGAAGCGAAGAAGCTGCCGCCTGACCCTATCCGCCATGAACCTGACCTACACACCCCACGCCCTCTCGCCCGAACAGCTGGCGGCTCTTTCGCAGGAGTTGAAGCAGGCCCTGATCGCGCTCTACGGCCACCGGCTCGACCGGCTGATTCTCTACGGTTCCTACGCGAGGGGCGACTTCCACGCCGAATCCGACGTAGACTACCTCGTCGTCCTGCGCGATGAGCTAGTGCAGGAGGGAAATGAGGTATGGATGATGGCTGACAACCTAAGCTACCTGTCGGACAAATACGACGTGCTTGTTTTGGTGAAACCAACGTCAGTTGTAAAATATGCTCATTCTGACCTCTTTTTTTACGAAGAAGTCCGTCGGGAAGGAATTGATGTATGAGTAAAAACAGGGACTCATTTATGTTGCTTGCGGAAGATTGCGTGCGCGACGCACGGTTACTGCTTCAGGCTGGCAGCTACAGAGGTGCAGTCAACAGGGCCTATTACGGCTATTTCGACGCTGTAAGGGCCTTGCTCTCCATAAAAAATATCAGCACTAAATCCCATCAGGCCGCCCGGTCTCTATTCGGCGAACACTTTGTCAAGCAGGGGCCTTTTTCCGGTAGCGATGCCAGGAATTTACACGCCCTCTTCAACCTGCGTCAAAATAGTGACTATGACCCTGACGAAATTTCGGAAATAGCCGTAGCAGAGAAAGCAGTGGAGACAGCCGCCGAATTTGTCCTGCAAGTTGGCGCATACCTTCGCGAACGGGCCAACAAATAACGATGGCTACCGTATCACCGTAAACCATAAACAGAAAACCGAATGAAACTACGAGTTGGTCAGGGGTACGATGTGCATCGGCTCGAAGCCGGACGGGCGTTCTGGCTGGGGGGCATTCAGATCCCCTGTGCGTTTGGCCCCGTCGGCCATTCCGACGCCGACATTATTTGTCACGTACTGTGCGACGCCCTGCTGGGAGCCGCCAATATGCGCAACATTGGCTACCATTTCTCCGACAAAGACCCGCGCTGGAAGGGTGTCGACAGTAAACTGCTGCTGGCCGAAGTCATGCGTATGATCCGCGAAGCCGGTTACGAAGTCTCCAACGTCGACGCCACGGTGGTCTTGCAGGAGCCAAAGCTGAACCCGCATATTCCAGCCATGAAAACCTGCCTGGCCGGGGTCATGAACATTCCCGAAGACGATATTTCGATCAAAGCGACCACTTCCGAACACATCGGCTTCGTCGGCCGTGGCGAAGGCATTGCCGCCCACTGCGTCGCCCTTATTTTTAGACAGGATTAACTGGATTCACAGGATGAGAAAACCACTATCGTTTGCTACTGTTTTGCTGCTCTCAGCCTCCCTCGCGTGGGCGCAGAAACCCGCTGAACTACCGTTGGGCTTTGAAGAATACGATCCCGTATCGACGTTGAAGGTCTCCGAGCACAAGCTGACGCGGTCGAAATACCCGTTTATCGACGTGCATAACCATCAGTTTCAGATGGATGAAGCCAACCTGCGGCCACTGATCAACCAGATGGACAGTCTGAACATGCAGATCATGGTCAACCTGAGCGGGCGCGGCTGGGGCGACGTAGCATCGAACACCAAATTCTTCAACGCGGCCGAAGCCAATATCCAGAAAACCGACCCGAAGCGGCTGGTGCTGTTCTCCAACATCAACTTCGACGACATCGGGCAGGCGGACTGGACGGAGCAGGCAGTAAAGATTCTCGAATCCGACGTGAAAGCGGGCGCTAAAGGATTAAAAATTTACAAGTCGCTGGGACTGAACGTCAAAGATAAAAGCGGCAAACGCGTGCAGGTCGATGATCCGCGACTCGACCCGATCTGGGCGAAGTGCGGTGAGCTGGGTATTCCGGTTTTGATCCATACCGCCGATCCTAAATCGTTCTGGGACCCGATGGATCGCTACAACGAACGCTGGCTCGAACTGAAGCTGCATGGTGGGCGCAAACGCGCAGCCAACGATCCGGCACCGTGGGCACAGCTCCTTGTCGAGCAGCACAACGTATTCCGCAAGCACCCCAAAACGACGTTCATCAACGCGCACATGGGCTGGTACCCCAACGACCTCAACAAGCTCGACAGCCTGATGCGGGTATTCCCGAACATGAACGTCGAGATCGGGGCTGTCATCGCGGAACTGGGCCGTCAGCCACGAGCGGGCAAGGCGTTTTTTGAAAAATGGCAGGACCGGATTCTGTTTGGCAAAGACAGCTGGGTGCCGAGCGAATACGCCACCTACTTCCGCGTTCTCGAAACGGCCGACGAGTATTTTCCTTACCACAAAAAGTACCACGCGTTCTGGCGGATGTATGGCATGGCCCTGCCCGATGAGGTGCTGAAAAAAGTGTACTACAAAAACGCCCTGCGCATTATCCCCGGCCTTGACAAGAGTCAGTTTCCGAATTAGGTTTTTGGTTGAAACACGGAGGAAACAGCGATTTCACGGAGCGCACTGAGGTTTCTTTTCTTTGTACATTCATGTTATTAAGTGCTTCGTTACAAACAGTTTAGGTTATTCCAGAACAATTTTTTTGTCATGCTGACGTAGGAAGCATTTTCGTTATCCACAAAGTAGGCCTCATCCGAAGATGCTTCCTACGTCAGCATGACAAAAAATAACCCAATGTATTTTTGATAACCTACTTGGAACATTTCTCCGTTCTCTCCGTGCCACCTTCGTTGCTCCGTATTCACGTTCTTCTGGAAATTACAGGCGCTTTTTTAAGTCTACCCCACGCTACGAACGCGGCCAGCAGGGCAAAAACCACGTTGAAACCAATCGACGATGCTTCTCCGCGAGCTAGATGAAAGACACTGGCAACTGCCATCAGCACGACTACGCTAATAGCGGCTACTGGCGTAAGTCGGGGCCGGATACGGAGCAGGGTGGGCAGAATAAGCCCTGTAGCACCCAGTAAGTCGACCAGTCCGGTAAACGTTACCAATGCTGCTGGCACCTGTCCTACCCAGGGCCACACGGCAGCCAGTTTGCCGGTGGGCTGAGTCAGTTTCATGTCAGCGGACCACACCAATGTAGTAGCAAGCAGTAGCTGCACAATCCAGAGTGTAATGTGCATACCTTTAGGCAACCTCTTCTGATTTGTCATAGTTATTGGCGGTTAGAACCGGCGCAAGCTAGGCAGACCCGCTTTTCAGTATACGATACTACCCAGTTGGAAAGCACTATCCGGCCGGATAGTAACACCGACAACGTAGTTACATTAAACCGCAATAAAGCCATGTTAAACGGTACTGACTGCCCCAAAGCGTTCCGGTCGATCAGCGACGCGCTGGAAGCCCTGGAAGGTCGATGGAAGCTATTGATCCTGTTTGCTTTGTCGGCGGGACCGCAACGGTTTCGGCAACTGGCAACGTCTGTCAGTGGTATTACGGATAAGACCCTATCGAAAGAGTTGAAAGCCTTGGAAGCCAACAGATTGATAAAGCGTGATGTCGTGGCTGCGTTCCCGCCCAAAGTGGAGTATTCGATAACTGAACACGGGCAATCGCTGGAAAAAGTCGTCGGCGAACTGCACCACTGGGGGCAGTCGCACCGCGACGAGATTATTGGCAGCTAAAAATTTTCTCCGTTTTCTCCGTGAAACCTCCGTTTCTCCGTGTTTAAAACACCATCATGAAAATCACGCAGATACGTCTATATCCCTTCGATATTCCCCTCAAAGCACCGATTGCCATTTCGCTGGGGACCATCGAGCACGCCCGGAACATACTGGTCGAGATCCGCACCGACGAGGGGCTGACGGGTTGGGGCGAAGGGTCGCCGTTCTGGATGATCGTGGGCGAAACGCAGGCGTCGGGGCTGGCGGCTGCGCCCGATATGGCCCGGCTCCTGCTTCATCGCGACCCGCTCGACATTGAAGGGTGCCTGAACGCGTTGGTGCGCTACCTGCCCGGCCACCCCACGACGCGCTCGGCCTTCGACATGGCCCTGTATGACCTGGCCGCAAAAGCCGCTAACATGCCGCTGTACCGGTTTCTGGGTGGGGCGAAGCGGACACTCGTCACTGACGAAACGATCTATCTCAACACGCCGGAACGAATGGTCGAAGACGCCGTCCGGATTCAGGCGCAGGGGGCCGAAGCGATCAAGGTCAAGCTGGGCACCAACCGGCGCGACGACATCCGGCGCGTGGAAGCGATCCGGCAGGCTATCGGCGACGAAACGCCCATCCGCACCGACGCCAATCAGGGGTGGGACGTGGTGACCGCTCAGGCCGTATTGCGAACCATCGGCGACTGGAACGTACAGTACTGCGAACAACCCATCAGCCGGACCAACATCGCGGGGTTGCGACAGATTCGACAGCAGTCGCCCGTCCCGATTATGGCCGACGAAAGCCTGTTCGATGCCACCGACGCCATCCGGCTCGTGCGGGAGGAAGCCGTCGATTATGGCAATATCAAGTTGTCTAAAAGCGGGGGAATCTTCGAGGCCCTGAAAATCAACGCCGTTGCCGAAGCCGCCGGTATCCCCTGCATGATCGGCTGCATGTCGGAATCGCGGCTGGCACTGACAGCCAATGCCCACTTCGCATCGGCCCGGCAGAACGTGCGCTTCGTTGACCTCGACGGATGTTTTGAACACGCAGTCGACCCGGTGCAGGGCGGTATCGTATATGACGGCTACCGGATTACCCTGCCCGACACGCCCGGTATCGGTGCCGAACCCGACCCAACGTTTCTAAAAACACGACCCTACACCACGATCCAGTAGCCAATGATTACTGTCACCACCGTACAAGCTGACGCCGACGTACAGGGCATCCTGACGCTGCAACAGGCCAATCTCCGCAAAAACATATCGGCATCGGTACAGCTCGATCAGGGGTTCGTCACGGTCGAACACGACCCGGCCGTACTGACGCGGATGAATCAGGCGGCACCGAGCGTGATTGCCAAAGATGGCGACACCGTCGTAGGGTATTGTCTGACCATGCTCCCCGACTTCGCCGATGATGTTCCCGAACTGAAACCACTGTTCGAGTCCATCGGCGAGCTGATTTACCACGGCCAGCCCATTCACAGCTACCCGTACTACGTCATGGGGCAGGTTTGCGTGGGTGATGGCTATCGCGGGCAGCAGCTGTTCGATCGGATGTATCAGCACCAGCGCGCGGTCTACGGCGACCGTTACCAGTTGCTCATCACCGATATTTCCGAGCGCAACGCCCGTTCGCTACGGGCTCACGCCCGCGTGGGGTTTGCCCCGCTTCACCGCTTTTACGATCCTGCCATCGGCGAAGACTGGATCGTCGTTGTCTGGGACTGGGCGCGTTAAGCCTGTGTCAACCAGCCGGGGATGCACGAATAACCAGTGCGATGACATCGTTCAATACAGCACTGAGGTAGGTGTAGGTACGTTTAGGGGCCATTTTGCGTATCTTCGTAGGTGATTTCCCGCATACGCATGAAGGTTGGCTTATTTATTCCCTGCTACATCGATCAGTTTTATCCGCAAGTCGGTATCGCCACACTCCGGCTGTTGCAGCGCCTGAACGTAGACGTCGTTTTTCCCATGGAACAAACCTGCTGCGGCCAGCCGATGGCCAACTCAGGATTCCAGAAACTGGCCGCTGGTTGTGACCGTAATTTCGTTCGCAACTTCGCCGACTGCGACGCCGTGGTCGGTCCGTCGGGCAGTTGTGTTTTGCATCTCAAAGAGCATCTGCACGATGCGCAGCATCCCGACGATGCCCGTTACATCCGCAATAATGTTTACGAACTCTGTGAATTTCTAACCGACGTACTGAAGGTTGACCAGTTGCCCCCCGTCCGGTTTCCGTACCGCGTCGGATTGCACACGAGTTGCCACGGGCAACGGGGGCTGGGCTTATCGTCGGCGTCGGAGCTGGTGAAACCCCGGTTTTCCAAACCCGAACGACTGCTGAATATGGTCGACGGACTGGAGCTGATTTCCCTTACCCATCCCGACGAATGCTGCGGCTTTGGTGGTACGTTCTGCGTGTTTGAAGAAGCCCTATCGGCCAAGATGGGGAAAGACCGCGTGGCCGACCACGTCCGGCACGGGGCCGACGTCATCACCGGGGGCGATATGTCGTGCCTGATGCAGTTGGAAGGCACCCTGCGTCGGCAGAAAAGCAACGTCCGGGTTATGCACATTGCCGAAATACTGACGGCCGACGCCTGGTCCGCAGACGCATAGCTGGCCGGTATTCCCGCCCGAACCTGAACGATTTTTAATGCATTTCAGGGTTAACGTCAACCACACAGACAGACCATCGACACCCCAAAGCTGATTTCGTCATGGAAACGACCGTAAAAACAACGCATCACGCCGAAGCCGCTGCCGCCTTCCTGCGCGACGAAGAAAACGTCGACTGGCACAACGAAACGCTGTGGTTTGTCAGGAGCAAGCGCGACAAGGCCGCCAATACCCTGCCCGAGTGGGAAGACCTGCGCGAACAGGCGTCGCGCATCAAAAATCACAGTCTCTCCCGACTGGACGACTACCTGCTCGAACTGGAAAAGAACGCGCAGCAGAACGGCATTACCGTCCACTGGGCATCGGACGCCGACGAGCATAATCGGATCGTGCTCGACATCATGCGGCAACACAACGCCACGCAGGTCGTGAAAAGCAAGTCGATGCTGACCGAGGAGTGTCACCTCAACCCCTACCTCATCAAACACGGTATCGACGTGATCGACACCGACCTCGGCGAACGCATTGTACAACTGCGCAACGAACCACCGAGCCATATTGTACTGCCCGCTATTCACCTCAAGAAGAAGCACATCGGCGATTTGTTTCACCAGCATCTCGGCACCGACGCGGGCGCTACCGATCCGCAGTACCTGACCGAAGCCGCCCGGATTCACCTCCGGCAGAAGTTTCTGCTGGCCGACGTCGCCATTACGGGTGTCAACTTCGCCGTCGCCGAAACGGGTGGTTTTGTGGTGTGTACCAATGAAGGCAACGCCGATCTGGGCGCGCATCTGGCGAAGGTACATATCGCCTGCATGGGCATCGAAAAAGTGATTCCGAAGGGTGAGCATCTGGGTGTTTTCCTGCGTCTGCTGGCCCGTTCGGCCACCGGCCAGACAACGACGACCTACACTAGCCACTTCCGCCGGCCCGCCCCCGGTCAGACGATGCACCTCGTGCTGGTCGACAACGGCCGGACGCGACAGCTGGCCAGCCCCGATTTCCGCAACTCGCTCAAATGCATTCGCTGCGGAGCCTGCATGAATACCTGCCCGGTCTACCGGCGCAGTGGCGGGCACAGTTACCACACCGCCATTGCCGGGCCAATCGGCTCGATTCTGGCCCCCAACATCGACATGAAGCAGTACGCCGACCTGCCCTTTGCCTCGACACTCTGCGGATCGTGTACGAACGTCTGCCCCGTCAAAATCGACATCCACCAGCAGCTCTACAAATGGCGGCAGGTGCTGGGCGAAGCGGGCGCGATCGAGCCAACCAAGAAAGCAGGTATGACCGGTATGGACGTGCTCTTCAGCCGGCCGGGTCTGTATCGCTTCGCCGGACGTGCCGGACGCCGACTCATGAAGCTATTCCCTTCGCTGGCGAACAATGGTAAATTAAACCCCTGGGCCATCCACCGCGACATGCCCGAGCCACCTGCCCAAAGCTTCCGCGACTGGTACGCCGAACAGGAGAAGAAGTAAACAGTTTGTGGTTCGTAGTTCGTAGTTCGTGGTTATGATCGCGATAGCTAACTACAAACCACAAACTACGAACCACAAACTAATCTATGTCCCGCGAACGTATTCTTTCTGCCATCCGGCAGGGCAAACCCGATTTGCAACCCCTCCCCGAGGTCATCGGTTTCCCATCAAATATTGCCGACGCTGATCTGGCCGACACCTTTCTGGCCATGGTCAAAACCAACGGCGGCATTGGTGTGCGCGTCAGCTCGCTCGACGAGGTGCTGGCACAGATCACGTCGGAATACGATTTGACCTTACCCACGCTCAGCCACGTTGCCGGTCTCGACCTGAACAACTTCACCCCAACCGAGAACTTGCGCCTGCTGGATGACCTGAATCTGGTCGTGCTGGAAGGTCAGGTAGCCGTGGCCGAGAATGCCGCCATCTGGTTCGATGAAGCCACGCTGGGTATTCGCGCGCTGCCGTTTATCACGCTCAACGTCGTCGCCATTGTATCGGAGAGACACCTTGTCGGTACGATGCACGAGGTTTACAAACGCGTTGATTTGAACACCAGCTTCGGCACCTTCATCGCTGGTCCGTCAAAAACCGCCGACATCGAGCAGTCATTGGTTATCGGTGCCCACGGCTCGAAGACCATGACCGTTTTCCTGCTGCCCTGAGTTGCAAACGTGCGGGTCGCATCGTAACATGCGGGTCACTTACCCACCGACTTACGCCATGATTACCGTCTGTATCGATGACAAAAACAGCACTTTATTAACGGTTGCTTTTCCACCCGACTCCACCGGCAACGACCTGATCCGCGACATACCGGGGCGACGGTGGAGCTATTCCCGCCGATGCTGGGTCGTTCCCAATTGCCGGAGCAGCATTGTTCACATCGGCAAACTCTTTGGTAAATCGTACTGCCGGTTCGATGAAGCCATCGTGCGTCTGTACAAACCCACGGCCACACCGGTTGAGATCGAACAGGCCACCAACCCTATATGGCCCCCGGCAGGAGTGCCCCCGGCTGGAGTGCCTCAAAAACAAAGCACATTTCGCAATAGCCCGCCCCTGTCTGCTTACAACCAACACCCCGCTATCGTCGGTCTTTGCGACACCCTGCGTGTTCAAAACTACAGCTACAAAACCCTCAAAAACTACAAACAGGCTCTCATCACGCTGATTCGCTACGCAGACCCCAAATCGATCGACGATCTGCCCAAGCCCGACTACCTGCGTTACCTGCTGTTTTTAACCGAAAAAAAACGATTAAGCAGTGCCACCCTCAACGTACACATCAACGCCTATAAATTTTACTGGGAAAACGTGTTGCAGCATAACACCGAGTTTTACGCTATCGACCTGCCCCGCCAACCGGCCAAATTGCCCACCGTCTACAGCGTGGCCGAAGTAAAAACCATCCTCGCCAACACCACCAGCCCCAAGTACCAGACGCTTTTTAAGCTGGTATACGCCACCGGCCTGCGGCTCAGCGAAGTAGCCAACCTCCGCCTGTCCGACCTTGACCATAACCGTCGGCTAATCAACGTCCGATGCGGTAAAGGCAAGAAAGACCGTGTCGTGATGCTGACCAGCAAACTAGCTACGGCCATCAGCGAATACCTAACTTGCCACCACCCGAAAATCTATCTGTTTGAAGGGGCCGACAACCACGAACCTCTGCATATCCGCACCATTCAACAGGTTTACAGCGATACCGTCCGTTTTGCGGGCATTCGCAAAAAAGGCGGCATTCACACGCTGCGCCACAGTTTCGCCACTCACCTGCTGGAATCAGGCACCGACATCCGCTACATCCAGCAACTGCTGGGTCACGAAAGCATTCTGACTACGATGCGTTACACCCACGTCACCGCCGACAAAATCAGCCAGATCAGAAGTCCGCTGGATAATCTGTAGAAGCATCATGCCGCCGTAACAACGGGCGAAGCTGTTTCAGGCTGTAGAATTTTCGCTTCAGAATATAGCCCTGCGTCGTTCCGATTAGAACACGTTTATTTCGTCGGACACAGCCGCGAGAGTCGAACCGATAGAGTTGCTTATCGTGCCCAAAGAAGTAGTCCGGAAATCCATCGACATCCCATTGCCGAACAGTAAATTCAGGATTGAGTGGAATAGCTTTACGCGGCATTTTCTTGTACAAATCGACCTGAACACGTATCCTTGTCAACGCATCAGGCATCGACTGATTACATACGGTAAAGGTATGCAAAAGTACAGCACGCTTAATATCAATAACTTGTCAGTCAACCTATTACTACTAAGCCCTTTTGCGTACAATAATATGTTGGGTGCGCCAGACAAGTAATGCTTCCATTTCCGGGTTCCGTGTGACAAGTTGCACGTCCCGCGTGGGCAAGTTTTGGGTCTCTATTTCCGGGTCTCGGCTGACAGGCCAACCGCCCTGTAAGTCAGTCTTTTTGCTCGTCAGGCGGGTTTCGGCTGACAAAGCGAACGCCCCAGTTAGGCAGGTTTTAGGATGTAGGGCAGTGTGCCGGCGACAGAGTGAACCCTCATCATCGAAAACTCTGAAAAGCAGAATTATATGAAGCTAAAATATGTCATCTGGCTCCGAAACATATTAATTATTTTGTTTGTGTTAGTTCTGGCTGATTTTTTAGTCAAACAGTATTACGATCACGTTCCAACTAGCGTTAACCCCGCTCGGTTCATTATTAGCCTCAGTTCTATTGTTTTCTTGCAGTATTACATTCAAAAACAGCAAAAGGCTAACGAGTAATTGTGCGCTCCGCGTGGGGTAGCTGTCGGGTGACAGGCAGCAGGCCGCAGCGGTACGTTATGCAGCCCAACCGGCAGGGGGTGTAAAGGTCAGGGGAAGCATGTGTTTAGGTACGTGGCGTCATCATCCATCAACCCCCTGGGTCGTTAGGTGCAGGTCTATAAAGCGCTTCCATTTCCGGGTTGCGTGTGACAGATTGCACGTCTCGCGGGGCAGCGTTTGGCTTGCATTTCGGGCTTCTGTGCGACAGTGCAAACGCCCCGGTTGGGCAAGTTCAAGTTTTCATTTTGGGGTAGCGGCTGACAGGCCAAACGACTCATCAATTAAGTGAGATGTTGACAAGGCATATAAATTCCCGTGATGTTGTTTTTGTCGAATATAATACGGCTCAAAATTGGTTCTCTCAGCTACCGAATCAAAATTGGCTGTGTGTCTTAGTGAGTGATGAGCGAGACCGAAATTACCTAGACGAAGTCATCTCAAAAATCATCAACAAGAACGTATGCTACCTTTGTACTGTGGGCAACCAGTGTGAACTGGTACATGATTTGGCCGATGAGGAGATTGTTTTCAGAGTAGTTGATATTGACAAACCATACTTGCCTGAACATAACATCATGACCACTTGGCATCATAATTTTGACGAAGGCATTTGGTTTTCCGTCATCGCGGCCCACCACGATGAGATTGACATTGAGACGGTTGTCATTCTTGATATGACCAGCGGTCAAAGATTGGCTGAAATTCAGGCAGCACTTGACAAAGCCGAGTATGATAAGTGAGAACGGCTTCGCTCCGCGTGGGCGGCTTGTCGGGCGACAGGTTGCTCGCCGGTAGGTCAGCGTTTTCAGCCCAACCAAACGGGTGTGTAAAGGTTCAGTTATGTGTGTTCAGTCGAGTTTCTCGCCTACCATCAACACCCGTTGGCGTTGGGACCCCGACCAAGCGTAAACGGGCAGGCCACGGGCCGGGCGACAGGCCGCACGGCTCGCAAGGGCAGTTTCGTTCTTTCATTTTCAGCTTCGGTCGACAGGCCGCACTTGGTGACAAGGCCAGCTTTCAGGTACGTTCGGTGGCTCCGGTCGACAAACCAACCGCCTTCGTAGGCCAGCCTGACAGACCGGGCAGATACGTCCGACAGGCCGGCCCCGCAACAGGATCGGATTACCTATTAGTAAACCGAATTGGTCCTCATCAGTCAGACACGTAGTTTGGCTTCGCGCTCGGTCTCAGCGGACAGTGCGTTGTCGTCCGCTCCGCGTGGGTCAGTTCTCCGTCGACAGGAGGCAGGCCGCAGGGGTAAGCCGGGCAGCCCAACCGGCAGGGGGTGTAAAGGTCGTAGCTACTTCGCCCGTTTTAGCTTGCGTGCTCGCCCATCAACCCCCTGGGTCGTTGGGTGGATATCTGTGCAGAGCTTGAGTGCCACGTCCCGGCCGACAGGTTGCACGGCTCGCGGGGCGGGTTTCGTTTATTCATTTCCAGCTTCAGTCGACAGACCGTACTTGGGGACAAGGCCAGCTTTCAGCTACGTGGGGCGGCACCGGTCGACAAACCAGACGCCTTCGTAGGCCAGCCTGACAAGCCGGGCGCGTATCGTCCGACAGGCCGTACTCTATGACAGGCCAACCGATGAATAGACCGAGTTGATCGTAACCAGTTAGGTACGTAGCTTGTGCATATTTTCGTGTTGAAAGTATGGAAAACAACAAATCGTCGGTATGTTTAACAGATTATAAAACCAAAAGGAGTTATTTGAAGAATCAAACTCAAATATAAAACTTAGAATGGCAAAAAATATTGAACCGACGCTTATAGTTCCGTGAATTAGTCCGTG